>DSTMC04003__coassemble_1424_pt1 | contig 17025 bp, 14 predicted proteins | sample DSTMC04003__metabat2_low_PE_048 | metagenome-assembled genome bin DSTMC04003
CGGCCAGGGCCGACCACTTTTGACAATTTGGAAAATTGGCAAAAGTGCCTCGCAATTTTTGCTTGTGTCGCGCAGCGGCGCGAGCAAAAATTGGAGAGGGTGGCTGCGGCGGGGGAGATACTCCCCCGTCCGCCAGCTTGTCAAAAATACTTTTTGACAAGCTGAATCTTCCGGCCCCTTTTGGCGAAAAATAAACTTATGTTCGATAGATTTTCGCCACAGGCCGTGCTATAATGTTGCTCAGAAAAACAAATACACGGAGGATAGCTCATGGCGGATAAAAAGAGCGGCAAAAGCCCGGCCGCAAAGCTGTTTGGCGACGACCGCAAGCGCGCCCTGGAAGTGGCGCTGGGCAAAATTGAAAAGGATTTCGGCAAGGGCTCGGTGATGAAGCTGGGCGACCAGGCGGGCCGCATGCAGGTGGAGGTCATCCCCACGGGCTGTTTGAACCTGGATTTCGCGCTGGGCGTGGGCGGTTTGCCCAAGGGCCGCATCATCGAAATCTTCGGGCCGGAGTCCTCGGGCAAGACCACGGTGGCGCTGCACGCCATCGCCCAGGCGCAGAAGGCCGGCGGCACGGCGGCTTTCATCGACGCCGAGCACGCCCTGGACCCGGTGTACGCCAAGAAACTGGGCGTGGACATCGACGAATTGTACGTCTCCCAGCCGGACAACGGCGAACAGGCGCTGGATATCTGCGAAGCGCTGGTGCGTTCCGGCGCGATTGACATTGTGGTCATCGACTCGGTGGCGGCGCTGGTGCCCAAGGCCGAAATCGACGGCGACATGGGCGACAGCCATGTGGGCTTGCAGGCGCGGCTGATGTCGCAGGCGTTGCGCAAGCTGGCGGGCGTAATCAGCAAGACCAACGCCATCGCCATTTTCATCAACCAGCTCCGCGAAAAGGTGGGCGTGGTGTACGGCAACCCCGAAGTCACCACCGGCGGCAAGGCGCTGAAGTTCTACGCCTCCGTGCGCATCGACATCCGCAAGAGCGAGGCCATCAAGGACGGCACCGAAATCATCGGCAACCGCGTGAAAATCAAAATCGTCAAAAACAAGGTGGCCCCGCCGTTCAAGAGCTGCACCGTGGATATGCTCTACGGGGAAGGCATCTCCCGCGAAGGCGAAATCCTCGATTTGGCGGTGGAGCGCGACCTGATTAAAAAGAGCGGCTCGTTCTATTCCTACGAGGGCGAGCGCATCGCCCAGGGCCGCGACGCGGCGCGCAAGTACATCAAGGAGCATCCCGAGGTATTCGACGCCCTGGAAAGCAAAATCCGCGCGGCTTTCAAAACCGGGGACGTCAGCGGCAACGTGGCCGACGAACCCGAGGAGCCGGACACGGAAGAAACCGAGGGCGAGGACGATATCGACCTGGACGAGATTTAAGACGGCGGAAAGCGCAAAGCCCGTCCCTGCGAAGGGGCGGGCTTTGTTGTATATTCTGATACCGGTATTTCCGGTAACATCGCCAATTTTTCAGCGTGTTGTGCAATTCAATTCGCTTTATTGCGGAAATTCCACATATGACCTGCGCCATACCTTATTCGAATGCGGTATTTACCTTACAAGTATACTGTATTCTTGTATGCAAAAGTATGTTAAAATAGATTCAAAAAGACTTCTGCAACAAACTTTTGGAACATTTACGCAGGAAAGCTGTCAAAAACCAGCCATACAGGAGGTACATCATGCAGGAAGCAGTTGCCGGGAAAATCGCCGATTTGCTCATGGAACAGTATAAAACACTCGCCGCGAAGGGCGGCTTTGCCGGGGAGCTGCGCGCGGCGGCGCTGGCGGGGCCGGAAGCGCTGTATCCGGCCTGCAAAGCGCTGTTTTGGACGCAGACGACGCCCGCCCTGTACGGCGCGATTCGCGCGGCGGCAAGGCAGGCGGAACAGTTGCACTATGAAGTTTTCCATGCCCATGAAAAAGAAGATCCTCCGGCGCTGGCACGGGCGCAGGCGCTGCTTGAGGCCGCGCAGGCCCTTTGCAATCTCATCCCCGCGCAAAACCGTCAGACCCGGGAACAGGCGGACAGGATTTGCCGCTGCATCGCGGTGTACGTCCGGCAAATCCGCGACCGGCCCGAAAGCGGCGCGGCGGGCATTTCGCCCGCGCAGGCGGAGCACAGTCAAAACCGCTTAAGAGGCGAATACATTTATAACGCCCGCAAACATGAAGGGCGCACCTTTGCCGCGCTGAGCCGCGAACTCGGCCTGTCCGATTCCCGCATATCGCAAATTTACCGGCGCGAGGACTGGCGGCGGAATGCCTACGCCGCCGACCACTATTTGAACGACGGCCCGGCGCTGGACGGCTTCTGACCGCGCAACGCCCGGCCTGAAAGCGCGGCGCTCAATGCCGCGCCGTGCGCGCCATCTTTTCAAGAATCAGCAGTTCATAATCCGGGGCGTTTTCCATAATCTTTTTCAGCCCCGCGCCCGCGCAGGCGAGCGGCGCGTCGGCCACGCGGCAGGGAATGCCCAAATGGTCGCCGATGCGCTTGTCCAGCCCCGGCAAAAGCGCGCCGCCACCGGCGAGCACGCAGGCGGTGTCGTTGAGGTCGGCGGCCAGCTCCTCGGGGGCGTTGTCCACCACCGAGGCCGCCATGCCCAGAATCTCCGCAATTACGCTTTCGCTGGCGCGCGCTACCATTTCCGGTTCCACTTCGAAAATTTCCGGCAGGCGGGTCTGCAAATTCAGCCCGGCCACGCGCATGCCCACGCCCGCGCCGCCGTCCGCCGCGGCCATGGACTGTTTGATATCCTCGGCGGTCTTGGGGCCGACCAGATAGCCCCGCTCCGTGCGCAACATGCGCGCCAGGCGTTCGTCAATGCGCAAAACGCCATAGGGCAGATAGGCATAGGCCGCCACCAGGCCGCGCGTAAACAGCGTGGCCGAGATCTTGCCCGCGCCCACATCCACCAGCAGCGAGGCTTCCGGGGCCAGTATATCCAGCCCTGCGCCCACGGCCATGGCCGCGTCCGAGCGCAAAAGCGCCGCCTCTACCGCCCCGGCGTCCAGGGCGGCCTGCAAAAGCGCGTCCTGCTGCACGGGGCGGGCAAAGGGCGCGCAGGTTACCAACGCGCGCAGGCGCTTGGAGCGGCTCCTGTCGCCGGAAAGCGAATAGAGCCACTGGAACATGCGCCGGGCATGCTCGCCGTTTCTTAGGGTGCCGTCGCTGACGGGGAAGCACACCTCCACGCCCGCGCATTCGCGCCCGTAAAGCGCCATCGCCGCGTCGCCCGCGCACAGGGGCGTTTCCTCGCCCGCGCGCACGGCCAGCGCCGCCGCCTGCGCAAGCGCCTCGCCTTCGCCATCCAGCACCATGCGCACGTTGCGCGTGCCCAAATCCACACCGATCTCCCAGCCCATGCCCGTTCCTCCTCCATGGCCGCGCCGCGGCCAAGCTGTGCTTATTATAGCATAAGCGGCCCGGATTTGGGACGTTGGCAAAAATATTTCCGCAAAATTGCCAAATCTGTATATTACCGTCACCGTTCGCGCATACTCTGTATCAGCAACGGTTTTGATCTTGAAGCATGGAGGGGAATATATGGAACAGGCGATCTCCCGCGCTGGACGGCGCACGGGCTGGAGTGAATACGAGAACAACCTTCTCTGGGAAACGGCGGATGAGGCGCAGCAACAGGGGCTGCCGCTCAAGGCGGTATTCGAACGCATTGCGGAAAAAACCGGGCGGCGGCCCAACAGTATCCGCAATTACTATTACGCGCAGGTACAAAAGCGCGAAGGCGCCGCCGAACGCCCCGCCCGGTTCGTGCCCTTTACACAGCAGGAGGTCGACTGGCTGATGGAGCAGGTGCTCACCGCCCGCGCCCAGGGGCAGAGCGTGCGCTCGTGCCTGCAAAAGCTGTCGCAGGGCGACCACAGCCTGATGCTTCGCTACCAGAACAAATACCGCTCGGTCATCAAAAGCCGCCCGGACTATGTGCGGCAGATGGTGGAAAGCCTCAATGCGCGCGGTATCGCCTGTGAAACGCCGCAAGTCAACCACCGCGCCCGTCCGGATCTGGGCGCCGCCTGCCGCAGCATGGTGGATGAGGCCCGCCGGGGCGGCGACGCGGAACTGGCGCGCGCCTGCGAGGTATTGGCAAAGCACCTGCTCGGCCAGCGCGATGAAGAGGCGCGCACCGCCCTGTGCGAATCCGCGCAGCGGCTCGTAGACGAAGCCAAGCTCTTTCTGGTCGCCAGCGACGAGGAGCGCATGCGCTCCCTGCCGGACTTCTGCGCGCGGCTGGCAGAGCGCATCGGGGCGCTGGAGGCATGTCTGCCGGTGGAGTGAGTTACGCATAAAAATTCTAAATTTTTGCATATCCATTGGCGCAGGCAGCGCACAAAACAGGCGGAGAACCGCGATAGTACGGCTCTCCGCCTGTTTATATCAAACTGCATGAAACTTGATTTTTATACAGCGTTTACAGCAGCATCTGCCGGGAGTGAACCGGCCGCCTGCGCGCCTGGCGCACGAAAAACATTCGCCGCGCGTCCGGCCACAGCAGCGCCAGCGCGCCGAAAGCCAGGGCAGGCGCGGCATACGCGGCGGCGGGCGCCAGCCACGCCGGGGCTTCATACATGCGCGCGGGCATCCATGCGGCAACGCAGGCAAGGGCGGCGGCCAGCGTCGCCAGCATCCCGCGCGCCGTGAACGCGCCGTACACGATCATGCCCATGAACGCTGCTATGCCCGCCTGCGCGGCCAGCGCCGCGACGGGCGCGGGCAGAAGCGGGGAAATTGCCGCCAGCGCCGCTGCGGGCGCAATCAGCCCCAGCCGCAGGGGAACGCTTTCCGCCTCCGTGCGCCGGAAGGCAGTGCCCGCGCAGCCGTAGAGCGCCATGCCCAGCAGGTAGCCCGCCGTCGCCCACGGCGCGCCGTCGTAGCCGGCAATGAGCAGCAGCTCCGCCGCCACCATCCACGGAAGCAGGCGAACGAGTGCGGCGGGCGTCTGCTTCAGCGCCGCCACGTTGGGGCGCGCAAAGGGAGCGCCACCCAGCGCCGCAGCCACGGCCAGCGAAACCAGCCAGCCCAGCGCCGCCGCGCCAGCCGCCCACACCGGCCCGCAGCATACGCCGCCCGCCAGCAGCAGGGCGCGCAGCAGGGCGCTGAGGGCGGCGCTGCCATTCTGCGCGTTGGCGCGCAGGTATTCTTCGTTGAGCCGCGCCAACGCCAGCGCCGCGCCCGCCAGCAGCGCCATGCCGTTTTCCGACATCGGCGGCCCGCCACGCCACCAGCCTACCATATCCCGACTCAGAATCCAGTCGGCGCACAGCAGCGGCAGTGCCGTCAAAAACGCCGCCGTCCATGCCCCGCGCACGCGCCTTGGGTCGATCTCCTGCGCGGCGGCGCGCCGAAACGCCTCCGCGGCGCAGAGCGTACACAGGCGCGCCTGCGAATAGGCGACGGCCACCTCCGTGGCCAATTCCACACACCCCAGCCATGCGGGAATCAGCAGCGCCAGCGGCAAAAACAGCTCTGAGCGCCGCGAAAGTCTTTCCCTCATCGTCATCCTCCCTCACGCACCGCGCACGGCGCGTTTGCATTGTTTTCCTTCTATTATATATATGCGCATGGCCATATATATGCGCATGCCACGCATGTTTCACGTGAAACATCCATAGCGGCCACTCTGTCAACCGCCGGTGTTCCACGTGAAACAGTGCCATTTGAAATTTTCAGCTTAGTGCGCCAAGAGGGGCAGTGTTTCACGTGAAACAGTTTCAAAATCCCATGCGCACGGAAAACATGCCCGTCAGCCCATCGCGGTTGGCGACGCACAGGGCAGCGTCCGTCTCAAGGTCTACGCCGTCCGCCGTCAGCGCCAGCGCGCAACACTTTTCCGCCAGGGCGGGAAAGTTGTTTTCCTTGCTCAGATGGCCGAGGATGATCTGCCGTGCGCCGCGGCGCACCAGCTCCACGGCGGCCTGTCCGGCATCGTCGTTAGCCAAATGGCCGCGCCTGCCGAGTATGCGCTGCTTGAGGGCATAGGGATAGGGGCCAGCCCGCAGCATGTCCGGGTCATAATTCGATTCGAGCACTACGGCGTCCGAACCAGCCACCACGCCCAGCCAGCTTTCGCGCACGCAGCCGATGTCCGTCGCCACGGAAAGGCGCGCGCCGCCAAGGGAGATGGTGTAGCCGACCGGCTGGGCGGCGTCGTGGGGAATATCAAAGGCGGTAACGTTCATGCCGCCCACATAAAAGTCCTGCAAAGGCTCCAGCACGCGCACGTTCTTCATCGCCACGCCGCCGAGCTTTTCCTCCATCGCCGTCCAGGTGCCCTCGCTGGCATAGACGGGCAGGTCATACTTGCGCGAAAGCACGCCCGCGCCCCGGATATGGTCGATATGTTCATGCGTAACCAATATACCAGCAAGCTGCGCGGGCGAAACGCCAATCTTGCGCAGTTCCGCAACCACGCGCGCGCACGACACGCCCGCGTCTACCAACAAATGGCCGCCATCGCAGCCAGCATAGAGGCTATTGCCGCTCGAACCGCTGAACAGCGGCGAAAAGCGAAGTTCCAACCTGGTTTCCTCCCTGGTGCGGCTTCCGCACCCCTTTGTACCTGCGCATGTTTCACGTGAAACAGGACAGAGCCTTCGCAAACGTGTTTCACGTGGAACAATATGTCATTCCTCGTCCGGAACGCCGGTGAGGTCGAATTGTGGAATGTACTTTTCCTCGGCGGAAGAAAGCTCCTGCACAAAGCCATCTTCCAAACCCAGCGCAAAGAGACAATCCACCACCTCGTCGTATTCCTCCTGCGTGAGCCGACGCTCCAGCGCGTCCACACCGGCCACATCGCCCATGGGCACGTATTGCGCCATCAGGCTCACCCACGCGCCGGGCAGTTCCCCGGCAATCCAGCGAAGGATGGCCTTGCTCTCCTCCACACGGCCGGGCAGAATCAGATGGCGGACAATCACGCCGCTCTGAATCATGCCATCGCGATCCAGCGTCACCGGGCCGGTCTGCCGCAGCATTTCACGAATGGCGGCGGAGGCGTGCGTAAAATAATCGCGCGCCCCGGAATAGCGCCCGGCCGCATCCTCGAAGCGGTACTTGAGGTCGGGCAGGAAAACGCGCACCCGCCCTTCCAACCGGCGGATGGTTTCCACGCGCTCGTAGCCGCCCGTATTCCACACCACCGGCACGGGCAGGCCGTCCGAGAGCGAGGCGAGGATGGGCTCGACAAAGTGCGTGGGATTGACAAGGTTGATGTTGTGCACGCCTTGGGCAATTAAATCTGCATAAATATGCTTAAGCCCCTCCACGCTGACGCGCCGGCCAAAACCGCCGTGGGAAATGCCGTAATTCTGGCAAAAGCGGCAGCGCAAGGCGCATCCCGCAAAAAAAATCGCCCCGGAACCGCGCGTCCCGCTGATTACCGGCTCCTCGTCAAAGTGTGGCGCAGCGCGGGAAACCACCGCCTCCGCGCCCATTTTGCAGACGCCGCTGCCCGTCTCGCTGCGCATAATATTGCACATTCTCGGGCAATTATTGCATAAGTATTCCACTTGTATCTTCCTCCAAAGGCTGTGCGGCGCGGCGCAGGGTAATAAAATGTACCTCGGCAGCCGTGTTCAGCCGCAGGTCGGCCACTTCGCATCCCACGCCCTGCGATGTCAGCAGGAAAACGCCGCTTTCCTTGCGCCAACCGGACAGGTAGCTGCGCTCGCGCTCGGTGAGGGACAGAAGCGTTCTGTCGCCAATGCGCATCTGGCCGCCATGCGTGCCGCCGGCGAGAATCAGGTCTGCCCATGCCCCGCCGCCGCCAGCCTCAGCGATCAGGGCGCTGGCGAAATTGTCCGGCGTATGGGTAAAGGCGAGCACGCAATCGCCCTCGCGCACAGTGGCGGCGATTTGGGCGGCGTCCCCTTCCGGGGAAATACCGGCAATGACCAGCCTTTGCCCATCGCGGCTGAGGGTAACGGATTCGCCGTCCAACAGGCGTACGCCGCCCACCTGCATGGACTGGGCAAGCTGACCGGCAAACGCATCCTCCGCCGCGGAAACGGCGAACTTGCCCAGCGGCGCTTCAAAATCCGCCAGCGCGGAAAAAAACAGATGGCGGTTGGACACGGCGGCCGCGGAAACCGCCGCGTCATCGGGCCGCATGCCATTGATGGTTTCCCAAAGGCCGAGGGACGTATAGTCGCCGCCAAGCAGGAGGAGATCCGGCTGCAGGGGAGCGAGAGCGTCCATCATCGCGGCGGCGGCACGGGCTCCGGAAGCGCTGTGGATATCCAAATCGGAAACAAACAGCACGGTCGTGCCCTCGAACGCCGCGGGCAGGTCGCGCAAATGGACGGTGGCATAGCGCACATGCACCACGCGAGAAGCCGCGTAAAGGGAAAAAACGCCCAACGCCAGGCACACAAGCAGCGCCAGGGCGATCTTCAGCCCCAGGCGGCGCCTTTTTTTGCCTTTGCGCTTTTTTACAGCCATATTTTCCCTCTCTTAGAACAAAGTGCGCCTGCAGAATCCGCAAACCCGAATTTTGCGAAACGTTCGCGTCCGGCAGGATGCTTGCCACATAATCCCTTCCGGCATTCCCCCAGAAGCGGCGCGGCGGGATGCGCCGGATGCCTTCAACCTTGCCCATCGGAATTTCCCGGCGGCGCAAAAAGGCCGCCAAGCGGGCGGCAAGCGGTTAACGCGCCTAAAGTTGACGCAATTTTGCCCCGCCGGCCGGCAAACGGACGGGCTGTGAAGCCAATGCGACATTTCTAAGGGAAATATCGTTCTTTTGCCCGATTTACAACGCCGCAGGCATTGAAACGAGGCCCGGTATCTATTATAATAGGAATAGTTTCAGCGTTCAAGGGCTTTTGTGAAAAGCCGGGCTGTCCCGGCGCGCCCTTTTTGGATAGCAGTCAGGGGGATTGCATGGAAACGAGGCGGACGGGAAGGCTCCCCTTGGGGGCCGCGCTGCTCATCGTGGCGGTGATTTGCGCGCTTTCCGTGCTGGGAGCGTATCTGGCGCAACAGTTTTTCGGCCAGAGAAGCTACGGCGAATATACAACGGTGTCGCTTACGGGCAACGAAGGCGTGCAGGTGTCCGGAAACGGCTTTATTTACTACAACGGCAGCACGCTGGCAAGCGTTTCTTCCGATGGCGGCGCGGGATGGACGTACATGGTCGGCGCGAACGCATCGTTTGATGCAAGCGCTTCGGGCGTGGCGGCCTGGAACGGGCAAACGCTGACCGTCATCGAGCGGGAAACGGGCAATACGCTCTACAGCGGCTCAATGGACGCGGAAATCCTCTCGGCCAAGGCGGGCGCGCTCTATACCGCCGCGCTGCTCGCGCCTGAACACGACAGCACCGTGGTCCTGCTGGAAAACGGCGGCCGCGAAATCGACCGGCTCACCTTTGCCGACCAGACGGTGCTCGACTATGGCTTCTTTTCCGGCGACAGCCTGTTTTGGATTATGACGCTGGATACCAGCGGCACAGTGCCGACCACGGCGATTTCCACCTACCGGCCCGGGCGCATGATCGTCGGTTCAATTACGGATTCGCAGCAATTGATGTATCAGGTGATGTTCCAATCCTCGCAGGTGGTCTGCGCGGGCACGACGCATCTGAAGGTATACGATTATACCGGCCGCGAGGACGAAAGCAAGCGCACGCTGATTTACGGCTGGTACCTGGCCGCGGTGGAAGAAGGCGTAGACGACCCGATGATGGCCTTTGTGCCCGACGCGCAATATGGCACCGGCAGCGATATGCGCGATGTGCGCATGATCCGCTCCAATGCCGACCAGATTGTGCGCATGCCCTTTTCGTGCATTGCGCTGGTGGCCAAGGGCGACTGTGTGTATGGCTTTTCCGAGGATGGGCATGTCATGGTGGCGCGTGTTGGCCAACAGAAGGTGGATGCCTATCTTTTGGAAGTGCCCGCCGCCCAGGTATACGGCGTAACGGACGACCGCGTGGCCGTAATGGGTTCGGGAAACACCGTTTATCTGGTGACGCTTCCCTGACAGGCGGGGATAATTTTCAAAAAATGGGACAGGCTGTTTTTTGTGAACGAAAAGCGGAGGTACTTCGACGTGAATATTATTGACATCCTGGTTTTGCTGGTATTGGCATTCAGCCTGTTTGCGGGCATGTACAAGGGCTTTCTGGCCTCGGGGCTTTCCCTGCTGGGGCTGGTGGGTTCCTGGTTCGGCGCGCTGCAGCTATACCCGACTGTGGCGCGGCTGGCGTTGGAAAACCAATCGCTGATGGGCGTTTTGAGCACATATCTGGAGCCGGAAACTTTCTTTGAAGGAATGCAAGTTACCGGCGTCAGCGCCCAGACGACGATTGCCGACCTATTGGCGCGCGGCAGCGACGCGGTGAACGCCGTGGCAGATCATATTGGCAATCAAATTCCCTTTTTGCGCGATGTGTTCGCCTCCAATATGAATTCGGAGGTATTTTCCGCGCTCAATATCAACACCATTGCCGAATACTTTGATCAAACGCTGTGGCAGAGCGTATTCGGCGTGCTGGCGTTCATCCTCTGCTTTGCGGCGCTGTACTTCCTGGCCACGTTGCTTGTAAACCTGTTTAACCACGTGCTGCGCTTCCCGGTGCTGCGCAAGATCGACTGGCTGCTGGGCGGCATTTTCGGCCTGGTGCGCGGCCTGGTCGTGGCGGCGCTGATTCTCAGCGTCGTCGAGCCGGTGCTGACCGCTTTCTCCGTAGAGCTGATGAATTCCCTGCGGGACGGCTCCACTACCTATGCGCTGCTGATGGGCGAAAACGCCGTCAACTTCCTGAACGTGCCGGGCACCATACAACAGATTGTGCAAACCGGCAGCGAACTATTGACATAACAATCGGCAAACCGAGCCATTTTTCCCCCGCGCGCACCGCGGGGGTATTTGCGTTGCTTATACGGTCCACGTCATCTTTGCGGCGTGGATTTTTCGTTCCGCCGATTTGGCAGGCAGAGACACAAACGCGCCGCCGCCAAAGTCAGCCCGCGTTCAAATGAAAAACGCTCCCGTTGATGTTCTGGTGAAAATCGCGTCATGTCTGGAATGCGTCGCCCTGGGGATAGCCCTCGCCCGCCCACAAATACGCCTCCTCGGGATGAGCCGACTCATAGCCCTCCAGCACGGAGCGGGCCGTTTCCGGATAGTCGCTGATCAGTCCCCCGGCGCCCATTTCCAGGTATTGCAGCATCTTCTCATCATCCAATACGCTCCAGATGTAAACGGGCAGGCCGTAGCCGCGCGCCTGGCTGAAAAGGTGGTTTGAAACCATGCCTTCTTCCACGGCCAGGAAATCAATATCGTAGAGCCAGATGCTGTCGTCCAGATCGCCGCTGCTGCCAAACACGCAGTAGCCCACCCACCAATCCGGATGGGCGGCGAGAATGGGCGTCAGGCAACCGTAATCCAACGACATGAAGATGGCTTGCCCGGCAAAATTGTGCGCTTCCACCGCTTCCATCACCGCCGCGGCCAAGGCCTCGCCGCGCCCGGCGTCGGGTTTGAGCTCGATGAGCAGGCCGGCGCCGCTTTCCCGCGCCGCCTCAATGGCTTCATCCAGGGTGGGAATGCGCGAAACCTTCCCCGGGTGGGCCATGGTATCGCGCAGGGTGAGCGCTTGCAGTTCCGCCAGCGTGGAGGCGGCAATGGAGCCGGATTGGCCAGTCAGCCGCGCCAAGCTGGAATCGTGAAACACCACGGGCACGCCGTCGCTGGTGAGCTGCACGTCAATCTCGGCATAGTCCGCGCCCGCCTCCGCCGCCGCGCGCACGGCTTCCAGCGTATTTTCAATCTGCGCGGCGCTGCCCCGATGGCCGATGACAAACGGCGCGTGCACAAGCGCGGGCCGCCAGCATCCCAGGGCGATGAAAACCACGGCCAGCGCGCCCAATATGCCGGCAAAAACGCGCCAGCGCGCCTTGCGCATGGCGTTTTTCAGGCGCGCCCAAAGCCCGCGCGCCCGCCGCGCCAGTATGTGCAAAATTGCGGCCGCGTCACCCTTGCGCGGCGCTTCCAACGCTGCGCACAGGCCGTGACGCTTTTCCAGGTTTGCAAGCAAGACATAGATAAACAGCGTCATGCCCGCCGTAAGCAGCAACGCCATGACCAGCCAGAACACAAGGTCTTTGCGGAATGCTTCGGAATAGACCAGATAGGTGAAAAATTCGCCGTTGAAGTCGCTGTTTTTCAGGCGCACGCGCCGCCAGTAGCGGGCAATTTCAGAAGTGGCCATTGTCCAAACCACCAGCAAAAAGGGAATTTGCACCCAGCCTTTGAGCCCCAGCGTCTTAAAAGCGCGCAGGCCGCTGCGCGCCGCCTGCCCAAAGCGCTCCCGGCGCAAAACCATGAACAGTGGAACAAACAAAAGCGCGGCGTACAGGGCGTATTCCAGCGCGTAGATGGCCACCATTCCCACCTGTCCAAGCGTGGTTTTGCGCAGTTCGCCGAAGATAAACTCCGGAATGGAAACGCTGGGTACGACGCTGTTGACATAGCCCGTGTTTACCAGCGGCAGAAGCAACACGAAGTAAAGCGCGGCCAAAAGCGCGCTCTTGTCCCGCAGCGCGCCAAGATTCCACACAGAGCCTTTCATCACGCCCGCCAGCGTAAAATCGCGCTCGGCGCGGCAGAGGGAAACGATATTGATCACCGCGCTGATCTCGTAGAAAATGAGCAGGGCAGCGGCAAAGAACAGCGCCAGAAAGACCAGCGCGCCCTTGAAGGTCAAAAACGTACCCAACATGTTTTCGTTGAAGGCCACGCCCACCGAAGCGATATAGGTTTGATAAATTTCCCGCAGCAGCGGGGCGATGATAAACAAAGTAAGCGCCTTGAATACGGCCTCGAACTTCAATACTTCCACAAAAGCCCTGCGCAAACGCACGGAAATTTCCTCCTCGCGTACAGACATACGCGCGATATTATACGCGCCGCGCGCCTGCCTTGCAAGCGCGTTTTTGTTGCGCCGCGTTGACAGGGGAAGATGGCGCGGGTAGAATAATGGCGGAAGGGAGGGACAAAGCGTGCGTTCCAGGCAGAAGCGGGCCCTGTTTCAAAGGGAATTCGGCGCGGCGCTGTTGCCGCGGGGATTTGTGTACCGGGAAAACATGTTTCTGCGCCTGCATCCCGGTGAGGTATTGCTGGCGGTGGGTTTGGATCTTGCCCCTTCGGGCGGCGGGTATGTGGAATACGGCGCGCTGCCCTTCTGCAACGGCATTTCCCGCCCGCCGTTTTCCGGCCTTGCGCGCGTCGCAGTGCGCGACGGGCGGCGATGGGAGGATATTTTCCACGCGCGGGAACAGTGGCAGGCCATGGAGGAACAAAGCGCGCAGCATGGAGGCTGTGCGCGCGATAAAGGAGCTTTCGTATCTGAAAAGGTTTTATTAGCAGTATTTTAGCTTCTTTAAAAATATTTTTGAGCGCTTTGCGCGCGTAACCTCCACGCGGGAGGCGCTCGCTTTCCACGAATGGGCAATCGGCTTTTACAATGCAAATCCCATGCCCTCAATCTTGGAATGCGTAGCCGTTGGGGAATATGAGAAGGCGCTTGCCTACGCGCGTTTTGCTTTGGAGCGCACTCAAAAAACCTGGCAAGGCAATCTGCAAAGCCGTTTGAATCCGCCCGAGCGCGGAAAGCGGAATGCAAAGTGCGCGCAGGAACTCAGAGAATATCAAAACCTGGCGCTGAAGAAAAATCAGGAGGCCATACGGCGCGCAAAACAGGATGTGGACGACCTCGAACACGGGCGCTATGGGCGCTTTCAGGCACAGATTGCCGCGAACAAGGCGCTTTCTTTTCAGAGCTGCGCGGAGATTTTTCCGGAAATGGAGGAACGGGGGTAGGCGTTTTTCTCAGGATCGGGCGTGACGGGTTTTCATTGGCTTCGGCACGGAAAAGGCAAATAAGCGCCGCATTGGCGGGCCAAGCGCTTGGAAATCCTGCTTTGCTTGCGGGGGAGAGCTTTGGTTGACGCTGCCTTGCCCCGTTGGGGCAAGGAACGCTGAGGGGGAAGTTGGCGACGCTGCTTGCCTGCGGCAAGGGCGCTTCGATAGGGCGCGCGCCGGCTTTGGCGTTTTGGAGCGTTAGCGGCAGGCGAAGGGGTTTGCGTGCAAGTTTGCCGGTTCCGCGCGCGCGGGGTGGCGGCGGAAGGCGGCGTTTCTCCCCTTCCAGGCTGCCCTCCCATCCGGCGGGGCTACGGCGGACTCCGCCCGCACCCGCTTAAGGGCCATTGGCCCTTAAGAATCCCGCTTGCTGCCGCAAGCACCCCAATGTTGCAACACAAGCCGGGCGGCCCCTGCTCATGGGCCGTCCGGCGCGCTTTGCTCTCTCTCCCAGTCAGGAACGCAACCAAGAACCCATGCCCCCTACTCCTGGGGCAGGGGTTTGCCGCTCCCCCGCGGCAGCGCTGGCTGGCGGCACTGCCGCCCTATTTGCCGACGCAGAAGTTGGCGTTTCTCCCGTTTCCGGGCTGCTTCCCATTCCGGCGGGGCTACGGCGGACTCCGCCCGCACCCGCTTAAGGGCCATTGGCCCTTAAGAATCCCGCTTGCTGCCGCGCAGTTCCCCCTGGTTACAACACAAGCCGGACGGCCCCTGCTCATGGGCCGTCCGGCGCGCTTTGTACCCTTCCACAATCAAAAACGCAACAAAGCGCGCCCGCCCCCGACTCGTGGGGCGGGCGCGCATCGCTCATCCGCGGCAGCGCTGGCAGGCGGCACTGCCGCCCTATTTGCCGACGCAGAAGTTGGCGAAGATGGCGGAGATGACTTCTTCGGAGGCGTCGCGGCCGGTAACGTTGTCCAATAGGTTGCAGACGTTCAGTAACTCGGGGCTGATTACGTCCGGACTGAACCCGTCTTGAAGGGCCTGCGCGCAGCCGCGCAGCGTGTCCGCCGCTTCGCGGGCCAATCGCGCCTGCCGCTCCACAGTGAAACACTCGTCCTCGTAGGCGGTCGCTCCCAACCGCTCTTGCAAGCTGGCGGTCAGGGCCTCCATGCCCTCGCCCGTGCGCGCCGACAGGCTGAATGCCGGTATCGCGTTAGGCAAACCCGCTTCCAGACGGCACGGCAAATCCGCCTTGTTCAGACAGAGGATATAGCGCTCGTCCGCCAGAGAAAGCAGTTCCTTGTCCGCCTCCGTCAAGGGCTGGCTCCGGTCCAGCACCAGCAATACCACATCCGCGCCCTCTACTTCGCTCTGCGCGCGCTGTACGCCTATCCGCTCAATGGAATCCTCGCTTTCGCGGATCCCGGCGGTGTCGCTTAGGCGCACCACGCGCCCGTCCAGCTCAAAGCGCTCGCTGAGCACGTCGCGCGTCGTGCCCGGTATGTCGGTGACAATGGCGCGCTCGCAGTTGAGCAGCGCGTTCATCAGCGAGGACTTGCCCACGTTCGGCCTCCCGGCCAACACCACCGACGCGCCTTCGCGGAGTATGCGCGCCCGCCGCGGGTCGATCCTGCGCTCGATCTGTCCGGCAATTTCGTCTATCTCCCCGCGAATCTCCACGGAAACAGCTTCCTCGTCCACTTCCTCGGGAAAATCCACCGCCGCCTGGATGCGGCTGAGTATGTCCGTGAGCTGCGCAATCACGTCCCCAACAAAGGCGGATACGCCGCCGCGCATTTGCCGCAACGCCGCGCGGCGCGCTGCCTCGCCCTGTGCGCCCACAAGTTGCATCACCGCCTCGGCCCGGCTCAAATCAATGCGCCCGCTCTCATAGGCGCGGCGGGTGAACTCGCCCGGCTCCGCAGAGCGCGCGCCCAGCTCCAGCGCGCGGCGCAACACCGCCGCGGCGCACACACCGCCGCCGTGACAGTGGATTTCGGCCACGTCCTCGCGCGTGTAGGTGTTCGGGGCCTGCATAAATACGGCCATCACCTCGTCAATGGCCGCGCCATTCCCGTCCACAGCCAGGCCGTAGCGCAGCATGTGCGAGCGCATTTTCGCCCCTTCGCGCGCCGGACGGAAGGCCGCGGCGAGGATTTCCCCGGCCCGCGGCCCGCTCACGCGCACAATGGCAATGCCGCCCTCGCCCGGCGCGGTGGAAATGGCGGCAATGGTGTCGCGCCCCTCGCTCACGCGCTGTACCCCGTGCGCACCGGCAATACCAGGTGCACATAATCCAAATCGTCCGCCGGGGTGATGACGCAGGGGCTGAGGCTGTCAGTGAAGTTCATCACCAGTTTTTCCGAATCAATGGTGCGCACCACGTCCATCATGTAGCGCACGTTGAAGGAAATGGTCAGTTCGCCGCCTTCCAGTTCCTCCAGCATCATTTCCTCGTGCGCGTCGCCGAGCTGGGAATTGGATTCGATCTCCAGCAGCGAATCGTGCATGTGGAAGCGAATCAGGTTCGTGCTGCCCTCGCGCGCCAACAGCGCGGCGCGGTCGATGCACTGGCGCAGCGGTTCGACGTTGGCCACGGCGCGCACTTTGAAGGAGCTGGGCAGCAAGCGCCGGTAATTGATGTATTCGCCGCCTATGAGCGTGACGTAAATATCCGTTTTGGCCAGGCGCACCTGCAGGCGGTTGTTGCCGCTGAAGGCGAGGGTGACAAAGGCGTCCTCGCCGCCGGGCAGCAGTTTGCCGATATCGCCCACGGCGCGGCCGGGAATGATGGCGCGAATCACGTCCAATACATCCGAAACCTTCTCGCGCTTGTAGGCCATGCGGAAGCCGTCCAGAGCCACCATGGTCACGTCGCCGCCGGAAATCTCCAGCAGCGCGCCGGTGAGCACCTCGCGGGCGTCGTCCGCAGCAATGGCAAACTCGGTCTTTTCAATCATGTCGCGCAGGGAATCCTGCAAAAGCGTAAATTCGCTGCTCTCGGAAAGCGACGGCAGGGCCGGGTACAGGTCGGCGTCCTGACCGGCCACGTTCATGACCGACGCGCCGGAGACGATGTTGAACACAAAGCGTTCGTTCATGCTCAGCTCGATGGTGGGATTGTCCTGCAAGCGGCGTACGATATCGATAAACAGCTTGCCGGGGATTACGCCCTTTCCAGC
>DSTMC04003__coassemble_1427_pt1 | contig 17002 bp, 15 predicted proteins | sample DSTMC04003__metabat2_low_PE_048 | metagenome-assembled genome bin DSTMC04003
GGTCTACCATCAAGCACAAGAAAGAAAAAACCGACGCGCAGCGCGGCAAGATATTTACCAAGATCGGCCGTGAGATCGCCATCGCCGTGCGCGAAGGCGGCCCGGACCCGAACACGAACAGCAAACTCAAGGACGTAGTGGCCAAGGCCAAGGCCGCGAACATGCCCAACGAGAATATACAGCGTTCCATCAAGAAGGCCTCGGGCGAAGGCGATGCGACCCAGTATAAGGAGGTCACCTATGAGGGATACGCGCCCGGCGGCGTGGCTGTGATCGTCGAACTGGTTACGGACAATCTGAACCGCACCGCCTCGGAAGTGCGCCACATCTTCGATAAGTGCGGCGGTTCCCTGGGCGCGACCGGCTGCGTGAGCTGGAAATTCGAGCGCAAGGGCGTCATTGAAATCGACAACTCCAAGGGGTTGGACGAGGATGAGCTGATGATGCTGGCGTTGGACGCGGGCGCCTCCGATGTGGAAAGCGAAGGCGAGGTAGCCGTTATTTACACAGACCCCAATGATTTTTCCGCCGTGCGGGACAATCTCGAAGGTGCCGGCTGTACGTTCCTTTCCGCCGAACGCGAGATGATCCCCACAACCACGACCGAAATTTCCGACCCGGAGACGCTTGCGAAGGTGCGCAAGCTCATAGACTGGCTTGAGGACTATGACGATTCCCAGAATGTGTTCCACGACGCGGAGCTTCCTGAGGAGGAAGAGGAGGAATAGCATGCGCAACGCCCCCATCGGCGTGCTTGATTCGGGCATGGGAGGGTTAGGCGTTTTGCACGCCCTGCGAAGGGCGATGCCGCACGAGCGGTTTCTCTACTTTGGCGACAATGCGAACGCCCCCTACGGCCCGCGCCCGCCCGAGGAGATTCAAGCGCTCACGCTGCGCACGGCGCATATGTTGATGGAGCGAGGGGTAAAGGCGCTGGTTATTGCTTGCAATACGGCAAATTCGGCGGCGGGGGAGCTGCTGAAAGAGCGTCTGCCCATCCCCGTGGTGGGGGTGGAGCCAGATTTGGAAGATGCGCATGCCTGCGCCGGGGGCAAGCGGGTGGTCGTGTTTGCAACGCAGGCGACGTTGGCGCTGCCGCTCTATCAAGGCTTGCGAAAGCGCCTGTGCCCGGATGCGATCTCCATCCCAGCGCCGGAACTTGTGATGATGGTGGAACGCGGCGTGCTCTCCGGCGCGGAGCCGGAGGTGTTTTTCCGTGAAAAGCTGCGCCCATGGCCATTGGAGGAGATCGGCGCTTTTGTGATGGGCTGCACGCATTTCATCTTTCTGCACGGCGCGCTTTCCGCCGTTGCCCCCGGCGTGCCCATATTCGACGGCGTAACGCCGGTCATCGCTTCGCTGCGCGAGGCGCTGGCGCAGGCAGATGCGCTGGCCGCCTCGGGCGAAGGAAGCGCAGAACTTTTGACTTCCTCGGATGATCCCGAGGTTTATGCGCGCATGCGCGTATTGCTGGCGGCGGAGCCATAAGCCTGCCCATATCCATTATTTCCCTGCCTTTAAGCCTTGCGCGTCCGGATGCGCGGGGCTTCGATGATTTTTAACCGCGATGCCCGTTGGCGAAAGGAGGCGCGCATGATGGACATGCTTTCTCCGGGCGAAGTTACCGCCTCGGGCCGCCTGCTCATTATTGATGACGACGCGATCAACCGCGCCATTTTGGACAATATCTTTTCCCCGTATTACGAAACGGAAGAAGCGGAAGATGGTCGCGAGGGGCTTGACAAGATCCTCGCGCGGCCGGATGCGTACTGCGCCGTGCTTCTGGACGTGATTATGCCGGAAATGAACGGCTTGGAGGTGCTTGAGCGCCTGCATAGCCGCTCTTTCCCGGAAAGGACGCCCGTATTCCTCATCACGGCGGAAGCCAGCGATGAAACCATGCGCCGCGCTTACGATATGGGTGTGATGGATGTCATCAGCAAGCCGGTTGTGCCCTATATCGTTTTGAAGCGGGTGCAGAGCGTTATCGAGCTTTATCAGGCCCGCAAGCGCTTGAGCAGCACCGTTGCCAGCCAGCAGACGGAGCTTCTGGAGCAGGCGCAGAAGATCATCCGCTTGAACCAGGGCATGATTGAAGCCCTTTCCACCGCCATTGAGTTCCGCAGCGAGGAATCCGGCGACCACGTCCGCCGCATCCACGATATCACATGGCATCTGCTTACATACACGCCGTTGGGAGACGGGCTGGATGCGGAGACCGTCCGCCAGATCGCCTTGGCTTCCATTATGCACGATGTGGGCAAGATCGCCATCCCAGACGCCATTCTCAATAAACCCGGCAAGCTCACGGCCGAGGAATACGAGATCATGAAAACCCATACGACGCAGGGCGCGTTGCTGCTCGAGCGCATTCCGCAGCTGCGCGAGACCGGCCTGTATTCTTACGCCGCCGATATTGCCCGGCACCACCACGAGCGTTGGGACGGCCGCGGCTATCCCGACGGCCTGCGCGGGGATGAAATCACCATATGGGCGCAGGTGGTTTCGCTGGCGGATGTGTATGACGCGCTCATCAGCAAGCGCGTATACAAGGCCGCTTTTACGCGCGAAACGGCCCTGGAGATGATCCGCGACGGGGCGTGCGGCGTGTTCAGCCCGCGCCTGCTGGAGCATTTTTTCGCGGCGGAGGACAAGCTGTTTACCCTCTACCGCCACTAAGGGGAGGAGCACATGGACGAGTCGAAGAAACGGGATTTGTTGGCCGCTGGCATTGATGTGGACGGCGCGCTCGCGCGCCTGATGGGAAATGAAACGCTGTTTCTGCGGCTCTTGCAAAAGTTCCTGGCAGATAAAAACTACGCAAAGCTCGTAAACGCCCTGGAAACGGGCGACGCGGAAGCGGCGCTTGCCGCTTCGCATACGCTCAAGGGCGTTTGCGGAAATCTTTCCATGACCGCCCTGTTCGACCTGCTCACGCGGCAGGTGGCGGCGCTGCGCGCCGGGCAATGGCAGGAAGCGGTAGATATGCTCGCGCAGATCGCCCCGGCTTATGAACGGGTGTCCGGGGCCATTCGGGGGTTGTAAAAGCAATGAAAAAAAGCAAGAGGCGCTCTACTCGGGCACGAATCAAGCGCGTGCTGGTTGGCATGCGCCTTAATTTAATTGCCTTTGCCGTGCTGATCGTGCTTTCGGTGGTTGGCATGTGGCTCATCCGCTCTACCCTGTTTCATAACGCCTGGGAAACGGGCACGGCGCTAGCCAACAACTATGCGGCGGAGGAGCAGAGCGCACTTACCGTTTATGAAACATTGCTTAACTTTGGCACCGCCTCCATTGATAAGCGTGTGGAATCCGGGGAGAGCCGGGAGGAAATTCTCGAATGGATGGACATTTATTTTGAACGCTTGACAACTGTGCTGGGGGAAGGGGCTGTGGATCCCTATGCAGTGATCGACGGTCAGATTCTTGCCGCCAACCCATGGGATGGCGATGCTACGTACGATCTTTTTGCCACCGAATGGTATCAGAAAGCAATTGAGGCGAATGGAAAAGTAGTCTTTACCGACCTGTATATTGACGCGATTTACGGCACTCCTGTGATTACCATCGCGCAAAAGTGCGAACACAATGATAATCTCCTGGCTTTTGATATCCTGCCGGAAAACATACGGTTGCAAGCGGACAACATGATGCTTGAGGACGGCGATTCCTTTTTCCTGTGCGATAGCCGGGGGCAGATCATTTATTGCAATACCGAGATGGACAATTCCACGGAGGAAATCCAGGCATATCTCAACGACTTGATTGCGCGCATCAATGCCGGGGAAATGGAGGGCAGCGCCGCCAGCGTCCGCGATACGGACGGGAACATGCGCTCCGTCTATTATGCGCGCCTGGACAATGGCTGGTTTTCCATTGTTACCATTCTGCATTCGAATATACTGGGCAATTTTGCCCGCCTCACGCGCCTCTTGGGGTTGCTGATCGCCATGTTTCTGATTTTCCTTGCCGCCATAACGTGGCGGGATATGCGCATTGGCGAGCGCATCGAGCGCACCAACGAAACCGTGCGCGTGTTGGGCAATTCCTATTATGCCCTCTACCGCGTGGATTATGGCGCGGATACCTATGAGATGATCAAGGGTTCGGATTATGTGCGCGACCGCATTCCGCCTTCCGGCCCCTATGAGGACCTTCTGCGCACGGCGGGAGAGGTCGTCGAACCGGAAGCCTACAAGGATTTCCTGGAGAGCTTTTCTTCGGAAAACATCCGCACCCTCGTCGCCAAGCGCGTGCGTAACTTTGGCGGGGATTTCCTCCGGCGCTTTGGGGAGGAAATGCGCTGGGTCAGCGTGCGTATACTCTTTGATGAATCGCTGGCCCCGGAGGAGGTTGTGCTCTGCTTCCAGGAAGTGGAGGAGGAAAAACAGCGCGAACTGCGCCAGCGCCGCCTGCTGGAAAACGCCCTGGAAATCGCTCAGCAAAACGAGACATCCAAACAGAGCTTTTTCAGCAATATGTCCCACGACATGCGCACGCCGCTTAACGCCATTATCGGCTTGTCCAACCTGGCCGGGCAACATGTAAATGATCCGGAAAAGGTGTCCGGCTATCTGGAAAAGATCAATTTTTCCAGCCGTCAGCTTCTGGGGCTTATCAACGATATACTTGATATGTCCCGCATGGAACAGGGCAAGCTGGTGCTTACCAATCGTGAGTTCGACCTGCGCAAGTGCGTGGAGGAATGCGTGGAAACCTTCCGCTTCCAGGCGGAGGCGGGCCGCAAAACGCTTGACCTTGCAATCGACCTGCGCGATCCCATGGTGTTGGGCGACCCCTTCCGCATCGGTCAGGTGCTGAACAACCTGCTCTCCAATGCCGTCAAGTTTACCCGGGAAGGCGATTCCATCAGCGTCTCCGTTGCGCAAATGGAGCCGGAATCCAGCGACTACGGCAAATACCGGCTGGTGATCGCCGATACCGGCATCGGCATGTCCAAAGACTACTTGCCGCATCTTTTCGAGCCATACAGCCGTGAAATGCGCTTTGGCGAGCGGCAGGCGGTGGGCACCGGTTTGGGCATGCCCATCACCCAAAGCATCGTCACACAGATGAATGGCGAAATCCACGTGGAAAGCGAGCCGGGCCAGGGAACGACCTTTACCATCATCTTGCCCTTTGTCATCGTGCGCGCGCCCGAGGCCGAAAGGCCGCAGGCCGTCGCGGAACGCGATTTTTCGCTTGAAGGCCGCCGCATCTTGCTGGCGGAGGACAACGAAGTCAATATGGAGATTACCACCGAGATTTTGGACATGAACGGCGTGCGCGTCACGCAGGCCTGGAATGGCGAAGAGGCGCTCGCGCGTTTTCAGGAATCGGAGCCCTTCGCCTTCGACGCAATCCTGATGGACATGCAAATGCCGGTGATGGACGGTTGCGAGGCCGCCCGGAGAATACGCGCCCTGCGCCGTCCGGACGCGCGCGCGGTGCCCATCATCGCTGTGACCGCGAACGCCTTTGCCGAGGATGTGGCCGCGACCACCGCCGCCGGCATGGACGCGCACGTGTCCAAACCCATTGATTTTGCGCATCTTGTCAAGGTTTTGCGCGCGCTCGTCTGCAAGGAAGATGAAAGCGGCGGTTGAGCGCGCTGGATGGACGATCATCAAAAAGGAATGGAGGTATCCACATGCAAAAGAGCGTCATCACCATCAGCCGCGAATTTGGCAGCGGCGGCCGGACCATCGGCCGCATCGTGGCGGAAAAGCTGGGCTTCGCTTTCTACGATCAGGATTTGATCCTCAAGGTCGCCAAGGAGAGTGGGCTGGCCGAGCAGATCGTGGAAAAGTACGACGAATACGCCACCCACAAAAACAGCCTGCTCTATGCTTTGGCCCTGAGCGCAGGGGCCGGTGCGGGCGGCACGCTCTCCTTCGTCAGCAGGGTGCAGCAGGCGCAGGCCAAGATCATTACCGAGCTTGCCAACAAGGGTTCCTGCGTCATCGTCGGCCGCGGCGGCGATTACATACTGCGCGGCCGGGAGGATTGCCTCCACGCCTTTATCCATGCGGATATGCAGTTCCGCGCCGAGCGCGTGGTGCGCCTTTACGGCGATAATGGCCAGAAGCCTGAACAGCGCCTGCGCGACAAGGACGAGCGGCGCAAGCTCTACTACCGTTCCTTCACCATGCGCGAATGGGGCGATATGCACAACTACCATATCGCGCTGGACAGCGGCGCGCTGGGCATGGAAACCTGCGTTGACATCCTCGTCGCCCTTGCCAAGGGCGGGCAATAGCTCAAAATTGAAAACTTCGCGGAGCGCTTCCTACGCGGGGCGCTCCGCAAATTCGCAAAGGAGATGCGCATGCGCAACCTGAAGATATTCTATACATCGGATGTTCATGGCTACTTTTTCCCAACCAACTATGCTTCCACGCAGGAAATGCCTATGGGCCTTTTCAAACTGGAGGCGGCATACGAGCGCGACGGCAACACGCTGGTGATTGATGGCGGCGATGTATTGCAGGGTTCTCCGTTCGCCGCCTATGCCGCCCGGGAGGGGTTGCGCCCGCATCCCTGCGCGCAGGCGCTGAATCTGGGCGGTTACCAGTATGTCACCCTCGGCAATCACGATTTCAATATGGGGCTGGAGGCGTTGGGAACATACCTTGAAGACCTGGAGGCAACCTGCCTGTGCTGCAATATCCGCGACCGCGACGGAAGACTGCCCATTCGTCCCTGGACTGTGCATGTGTTGGAAAACGGCCTGCGCGTCGGACTGGTTGGGGCTTGTACGCCCTTTGTGCGGCGCTGGGAGAAACCGGAAACCGTAGCGCTTCTGGAAATTGACGAACCGCTTGCGGCGATCCGCCGCGCCCTGGCGGAAATGTGCGCACAGGCGGAGGTGGATGTAAAAGTGCTCATCTACCACGGCGGCTTTGAGTGCGACTTAAAAACGGGGGCGCTGCTTTCCGATTCCGGGGAAAACCAGGCCTGTGCGATCTGCCGGGAAATGGATTTCGATATCCTGTTGGCCGGGCACCAGCATTTGGCGGTGGCGGGCGTAGACATTTGCGGTACGCGCGCCGCGCAGCCCTCTTCCGGAGCAAAGTGCTTTGTACAGGTCGATGCCGAAGTGGCGGATAGTGGCGCCCGGAGCGTTACTTCGCGCCTGATGCCGCCGGCGTCTGCGCCGCTGGAAAGCGCCGTATGCGCGTTGTCCGCAGTGGAATCGCGCGTACAGGCATGGTTGGATCAGCCTGCCGGCCACCTGGACGTGCCCCTGCCCCCGGGAACACCACTGGAAAACGCCTTGAACGGCGCGTTGCTAGCCAATTTTGTCAATACCGTGCAACTGGAAGCCTCAGGCGCGGAAATATCCGCCTGTTCCCTGCCCAATGAATTCAAGGGCATGGATCGGGCGGTGACCGTGCGCGATGTGGTTTCAACGTATGTCTACGCCAATACGCTCAAAGTATTGCGCATCACCGGCCGCGCCCTGCGCGCCTATGTGGAGCACACAGCTTCCTATTTTGCGGTGGAGCACGGCGAGGTTTGCGTCAACAGCCGCTTTTTGCGCCCGAAGATCGAACATTATAACTACGACTATTTTTCCGGCATGGATTATACCATCGACCTGCGCAGGCCCACAGGCGACCGCGTCACTTCCATGCGGCGCGGGGGAAGGGAAATCCTTCCGGATGAGGAACTGCTCCTGTGCGTCAACAGCTACCGCGCCTCGGGCACCGGCGGCTATGACATGCTGCCCGGCCTTCCCGTGGAGCGGGACATCCAGGCGGATGTAGCCGAACTCATCACCCGCTATATTGAGGAAAGACGCGATATTATTGTCGATAAGCACAATTACCTGACGGTGGTCCGTCCGGACTAGGCCCCTTTGCAAAGTGGCGCAACGGACAACTTTCCGTATGCGCCGTTTTTTATAATGTTATAACGCAAATAAAGAATAAATTTGTCGTTTTGCAAAATATAAAGCAAATGATTTTTGCAACTACCGTTGACTTTCTTATGATTCCATGGTAAAATTCTGTTATGGAAATTGTTTCCAATGCCTGCGTAGCAAGGCTGCCAGGAAAGGCAAGAAACGCTGTATTTGTTGCATATACATCCGCGCGAAGGGTGCGGATGAAATAAAAACGGTATGGAGGGTTACAACATGAAGAAAGTCCTGACTCTGCTTCTGGCGGCTCTGTTGGTGTTCTCCGGCGTTTCGGCCTTTGCGGAAGGCTGGGAGATCGTCGTCGTTCCCAAGGACGCCTCCAACCCCTGGTTTGTGCGCATGGAGGTAGGCGTGAATGAATACGCCGAAGCGCACCCTGAAAACACGATCTATCAGCGCGGCACCCCGGAGATTGACGCCACGCTGCAGGCGCAGCTCGTGCAGGATCTGATCGCGCAGGGCGTAGACGCCATCTGCGTCGTCCCGGTTGATCCCGAATCGCTGGAGCCGGTGCTTGAGCAGGCCCGCGCCGCCGGCATCGTGGTCATCGCGCACGAGGGCGCGTCCCTTGAAAATGTGGATTATGACATCGAGGCCTTCAACAATGCTGCCTACGGCGCTTTCATTATGGAAAACCTCGCGCAGGCCATGGGCGGCGAGGGCGTTTACACCACGATGGTCGCGCATGTGACCAATGCCTCGCACAATGAGTGGGCGGACGGCGGCGTTGCCTATGCCACCGAGAACTACCCCAACATGAAGCTGCTCGAGGAAGAACCGCGCGTCGAATCCGAGGATAATGGCGATGTGGCCTATAACGTGGCCAAGGAGCTGTTTAACAAGTATCCCGACCTCAAGGGCATCATGGGCACTTCCTCCTTCGATGCTCCCGGCGTTGCCCGCGCCATCGAGGAACTGGGCCTGACCGGCAAGGTGTTTACTTCCGGCACTGGCATGCCCGCCGATAACGCCGAGCTGCTCAAGAGCGGCGCTGTGCAGTCGCTGACCCTGTGGGATCCCGCCCTGGCTGGACAGGCGATGATCGCCCTGGCCGAGAAGCTCCTTGCTGGCGAGGAAATCACCACGCCTCTGGATCTTGGCGTCGAGGGCTATACGGCGCTTGAGTTCAGAGAGGGCAGCGAAACCGTGCTTGAGGGCGAAGGCTGGATGGTCATCACCGCCGAGAACGTAGACAGCCTCGGCTTCTAACACAAGCCAGGGAATTTGCGCGGAAGAACGGCTTATCACCGGCGCGTAGGCGGATGGCGGCAAGGCGGGCATAAAAGCGCCGCGCTGCGCCGCATTGCGCGCCGGGATGAAGCGGGCTTCGCGCAAATCCATAGGGGCGGCCGAATCAACGCCCCAAATCCCATCCATCCCATCCCTGCCGGTTCTCTGGAACCGGCAGGGCTTCCAAATGGGAGACAAACGGAGGTGTCTGTCTCATGGCCCAGCCCTTGTTGCGCGCTGTGGATATCTGCAAATCCTTTGCCGGTGTGCAGGCCCTGAAAGGTGTGTCGCTGGAAATCCAGCCAGGCGAGATTCACTGCCTGGCCGGAGAAAACGGCTGCGGAAAGTCCACGCTGATTAAGATCATTTCCGGCGTCTATCAGCAGGATTCCGGCTACATTGAGTTTAACGGAAAACGCTTTGGCAAGATCACGCCGCGCGACGCCATCGCCAGCGGCATACAGGTCATCTATCAGGATTTTTCCATTTTTCCCAATCTCACAGTCATGGAAAACCTCGCCCTTAACAGCGAGCTTGCCGATGGCCACAAGCTAGTCAACCGCAAGCGCATGCGCAAAATTGCTGAAGAGGCCATTGCGAAGATCAATTTCGACGTAGAGCTTGACCGCCTGGTGGGCACGCTTTCGGTTGCGGAAAAGCAAATGGTCGCCATCAGCCGCGCGCTGATGTTTAACGCGCGCCTGATCATTATGGACGAGCCGACAACAGCCCTGACACGCAAGGAAGTACAGGCGCTGTTCAAGATCATTATGCGCCTCAAGCAGCAGGGCATCGCCATCCTTTTTGTCAGCCACAAGCTCAACGAGGTGTTTGAAATTTCCGAGCGCTTTACGATTTTCCGCAGCGGTGAGCTGGTCGTAAGCGGCAACACCAGCGACTTGGACGACAAAAAGTTTTCTTACTATATGACCGGGCGGGAATTTGAGGACGAACTGTTTACGCCGCAAAACCTGTCCGAAAAGCCGGTTCTGGAGGCGAAGGGCCTCGGCCTGACGGGCTTTTTCGAGGATATTTCCTTTACGCTGCGCAAAGGCGAGATTCTCGGTATCACCGGTCTTTTGGATTCAGGGCGCACGGAGCTGGCGCTTTCGCTGTTTGGCATGCGCCCGGCGGACAAGGGCGCGCTGTATAAGGACGGCGAGGAGATCCACTTAAAAAGCCCGCAGGACGCCATCAAAAACCGCATCGGCTATGTGCCGGAGGATCGCTTGAGCGAAGGCCTGTTCTTGCCGCGTTCAATCGCGGACAATGTGGTCATCTCCGAAATTGACCGCTTGGCCAGCGGCGTGGGCATTATCGACCGCGCAAAGCGCCGCTCGGAGATTTACCGCTGGGTTCGGGACATGGCCATTGCTACGCCCAATCCGGAAAATGCCTGCTCGACGCTTTCCGGTGGTAACCAACAGCGCATCGTTCTGGCCAAATGGTTGGCCTGTAATCCGGATGTGCTGGTGCTCAACGGGCCGACCGTGGGCGTGGACATCGGCTCCAAGCACGATATCCATGCCATCCTCCAGCGCCTCGCCAACGAGGGCATGGCCATCATCATCATTTCGGACGATCTGCCCGAGGTATTGCAAAACTGCTCGCGTCTGCTGGTGCTCAAGGCTGGCCGCGTGGCGGCGGAGTTCCTCCCTGCTTCAACCAACGAGCAGGAAGTGCTCTCGCACATGCTCTAAGGAGGGATGGACATGCAGAGATTTTTAAAGAAGCTCTCGCGCCGCAACGAGCCGTACATATTCCTGGTGCTGCTGGTTCTGTGCGTGTTGATTGAAGTCCGCTCCGGGCAGTTTTTCACGCCCAACAATATCGTTGACAAACTTTCGGCGCTGGTGGTGCCCGGCATTTTCGCGGTCGGCGCGTTCATGGTAATCGTTTCCGGGGGCATGGACGTGTCCTTCCCGGCGCTGGCTTCCCTGAGCGCCTATGCGACCACCAAAATGTTACTGGATGCGAACTATACGGGCGGGATCTGGCTGCCGATTCTGATCTCGCTGGCGATTGGCGCGGTGCTGGGAGCCTTCAACGGCATTTTCGTCGGCTATTTCGGCCTGCCGGCCTTGATCGTTACCCTCGGATCCTCCAGCGTGTTCAAGGGGTTTATGCAGGGCACGCTGGCCTCCCGCCAGTTGGCGGTTATCCCCGAGGGTATGGCGGCGTTTGGCCGTTCGGCAATTTTCGTGGCAACCAACCCGGAATCCGGCCTCACTTCGCGCATGCCCATGGCGTTTCTGGTATTTGTGGCGGTGGTGGCCGTGGCCTGGTTCATCCTTAACCGCACCATGTTCGGCCGTGGCATCTACGCCATCGGCGGCAATGAGGTCAGCGCCCACCGGGCCGGCTTCAGCGTGCGCAAAACAAAGTTTTGGATGTATGTATTCGTGGGCATGATCGCCAGCCTCGCCGGGCTGATGCGCACCTGTATGATGACGCAGATGCACCCGACCAACATGCTGGGCATGGAGATGAATATCATCGCCGGCGTGGTGCTGGGCGGCACGGCCATCAGCGGCGGCGCGGGCACGCTCACAGGCTGCATGCTGGGCACGCTTTTGATTGTAATTGTGGAAAATTCGATGATCCTTTTGGGCATCCCCACGGTTTGGAAGAGTGTGTTTGTCGGCGCGTTGATCATCATCGGCACGGGCGTAAGCGCCTTGCAGGTGGCCAGGGCCAATCGTGCCGCCGCCAGGAAAACCGCAAAGGAGGTGGCCTGAATGGGCATTGGCGCAAAGCTGAGCGCGATTTACCGCCGCGACCGTCATATCTCCCGCCTGATCCTGATGATGGTTGTGTGGGCGGCGTTTATGGCGATTACGCGCTTTGACAAGTTCTATACGCTCATCAATTTCCAGACAATGGCCTCCCAGTTCCCGGAATTCGGCCTGATGTCCCTGGGCATCATGGTATGTATGATTACCGGCGGCATAGACCTTTCCACCGTAGGCGTGGCCAACCTCGTTTCCATCTGCGCAGCCATGTTGATGAAGGGCATGGCGAATGAGGAAGGGGAAATTGCCGCCTATGTGATTCCTCTATGCTTTGTGATCGCAATTGCCTTGGGCGCGGTTGCGGGTGCGTTTAATGGATTGTTGATTTCCAGGATACGCATTCCCCCGATTCTGGCCACACTGGGTACGTCCGAGCTGTTTACAGGCATCGCCATCGTTCTTACCGACGGCAAGGCGGTCAGTAAGTTGCCGCGCGTGTATTCCAGCACCATCAATTCCAAGATTTTCGGCCTCATTCCCACGCAGCTTGTATTTTTTGCAGTGATGGCCCTGATCCTCTGGTTTTTGCTTACGCGCACGACCTATGGAACGAAGATATACATGATTGGCACTTCCGCACGGGCGGCGGAGTTTTCCGGCATCCGCATGAGCCTTTTGCTCATCAAGACGTATATGCTTTCCGGCATCTGCGCGGCGCTTGGCGGCATGGTGATGCTGGCAAATTACAATTCTGCCCGCGCCGACTATGGCACGGTCTATACGCTGCAATGCGTGCTCATTGTCGTGCTCGGCGGCGTCAACCCCAACGGCGGCAGCGGCAAGACTTCCGGGGTCGTGCTGGCGATCTGCCTTTTGCAAATGCTGCAAACCGGCATCAACCGCTTCCCGCAGATCTCCAGCTATTATATCTCGCTGATCTGGGGCGGCGTGCTGATTCTGGTCATGGTGCTCAATTACTTTACGGAACACAATATCCATCTTTTTAAGCCAAAGCGTTCCTGAGGCGCGGCGGCGCGCCGGGGCGGGAAGGTTGTGTCTTTTCCGCTCCGGTCTTTTCTTTTGGCGCGAGATGGCGTATAATGAAGAAAATGTCTGATGTAAGGAGGATGGAAATCGTGCGCTTTGAGATCCGCACGGAAACAGAGCCGGACTTTCGCGCCGTGGAGGAATTGACGCGAGAGGCATTTTGGAACCTGAATACCCCCGGCTGCGAGGAACACTATCTCGCGCACATTTTGCGCACGCACGCGGATTTTCTGCCCGAATTGGACTTTGTAGCCGTGCATGGCGCGGAGATCATTGGCAACATCATGTACACGCGCTCGCGGGTGGAGGATGTGCCCACCGTCACATTTGGCCCCTTGAGCGTCCTGCCGGTCTATCAGGGGCAGGGCGTGGGCTCGGCGCTGGTGCGGCATACGCTGCCGCTGTGCCGCGAAATGGGGTTCCGCGCCGTAATTATTTATGGAAATCCTGCCTACTATGGGCGTTTCGGCTTCCGCGCGGCGCGAGATTTCGATATATGCACCGCCGATAATATGTACGCGGCCGCTTTGCAAGTGCTGGAGCTGTATCCTGGGGCGCTGGACGGCGTGCATGGGCGCTTTTTTGAAAGCGACGCCTTTGAAACCGACGTGCGCGCGGCCGAGGCATTTGACAAGGATTTCCCGCGCCGCGAAAAGCGCGAAACGCCCACGCAGCGCGATTTTCAAAAAATCGCCGCCATGCGCGAACCGCGCGGGCGCAAATAGGGGCCGTCCTTCGCGCGCCAACGACGCCTTAACCCAAATTTCGCCCTGGATTGCGCGCGGCGCGCCTTGCCCCGCGCGCGGTTTTCCATTATAATAGAGAATGGAATTTTGTGTGGAGGGATCCAAAGATGCGCGAGGTTCTGCCTGAGGGTGCGATTTCGCTGACCGTGCCGGCCGATAAGTCCATGATGCTCGTCATCCGCCTGACAACGGCGGGCGTGCTTGCGCGCGCGCGGCTGACTGTGGACGCAATCGACGATATGAAAATGGCCGTCGAAGAAGCCTGCACGCTGATGATTTCGCAGCAGTGCCCGCCCGGCGCGCTGTGCGTGGAGTTCTTCCGCAAGGATGCGGGGCTGGAAATCCATGTGCACTCCGTGGCCGAGCATCCCTGCCTGTGTGGCATGGATCCCGCCGAGCTTGAGGTCGTGCGCGCCATTTTGTGTTCTCTTGCGGATGCGGCGGAGATCGACTATCAGGATGGAAAAATACGCAACATATTGCTCACGAAAGAACTGCGGCCCTGACGGGGGAGGATTGGCCAATGCGCAACGCGGCGCAGCGCCCTCCCATCGACACGGAGGGGTTGCTCAGAGAATATGCCACCACCGGGAATACTGCCATACGCGACCGCGTGGTAGAGGCGCATCTTTATATCGCCTCGATCATCGCCCGTCGCTTTTCCGGGCGCGGCGTGGAATACGACGATTTGTTCCAGGTAGCCTCGCTTTCGCTGCTCAAATCCATCGAACGCTTTGATCCGGAGCGCGGCGTAAAATTCGCCAGCTTTGTGACGCCGACGATGGTTGGCGAGGTGAAAAACTATTTCCGCGATCGCTCGCGGTTGATTCGCCTGCCCCGGCGTGGGAGCGAACTGGTGCGCGCGCTGGAAGCGGCAAAAGACGCGCTGCAGCTTGAGCTTCAGCGTCAGCCGACAGCCGAAGAGCTGGCCGAGCGCACGGGCGCGCCGCTTGAGGATGTGCTTGAGGCGCTGGAAATGCGCGGCGCGCTCAGCCCCGTATCCTTGGATACGCTGCCCGCGGAGGACGATGAAAGCGCGCCTCTAAGTGCGTTTTTGGGGCAGGAAGAGGCCGGATATGCGGAATTTGAAAAAAATGATATGCTGCGCCGGGCGATGGACGCGCTTGACGAGCGGCAGCAGAAGATCATTCGCATGCGCTTTTTTGAGGGAAAGGGGCAACGCGAGGTGGCGCAGGCTATCGGCGTTTCCCAAATGACCGTTTCGCGCGTGGAACGACAGGCGCTTTCGCGGCTGCGGGAGGCCTTGATGGAAGGAGAGAAACAGGCATGAAAATCGGTTTTATCGGCTCTGGAAACATGGGCGGGGCAATTGCTCGCGGCATTGTGAAAAGCGGCGTGGTCAAGGGGGAGGAAGTATTCCTGTATGACGTAAATCCCGCTGCCTCCGAGGCGCTTGCGCGCGATATCGGGGGAAAGGCCGTCAAAACCGCGGCGGAACTGACCGATGCGGCGCAGATTTTTGTGCTGGCGGTAAAGCCTGTTTATGTCAAGGACGCACTGCGCGCTTGCGGCGACGGCTTGAAAGATAAGGCGGTTGTCTCCATCGTTGCCGGCTTGACCGGTACGGCGCTTGCGCGTCAGTTGCCGGCGGGCGCGCGTTGCTTGCAGACTATGCCCAACACGCCGGCGATGGTCAACGAAGGCGTCACCGCGCTGTGCGAGGAAAACACGCTCACAGAGGAAGAAATGGCTTTCGTGCGCCGCATGTTCGAGTCTATTGGCCGCGTGTTCGTCCTGCCCGCACGCCTGATTGAGGCTGAATCCGCCGTGGCGGGAAGCGGCCCGGCCTATGCCGCCATGTTTATCGAGGCCATGGCCGATGGCGGCGTACTGCTTGGCCTGCCCCGGGCGCAGGCAATGCAAATGGCGGCGCAGACGCTGATTGGCACGGCGAAAATGATGCTCGAAAGCGGCAGGCATCCCGGCGCGATCAAGGACATGGTCTGTTCGCCCGGCGGCACAACCATCGAGGCCGTGCGCGCGCTGGAGAAAGGCGCGTTCCGTTCGGATGTGATTGAAGCCGTGGTCGCGGCGGGCGAAAAAGCGCTCGCCATCAAACGCGAAACCGAGAAGGGATAAATGCCGTCTATGAAGTGGATCGCAAGCGCCGCCTTCGGGCTGGAAGGCATGACAGGGCGCGACCTGAAGCGCCTCGGGGCAGAAAATGTGCGCGTCATGGACATTGGCGGAGCAATGTTTGAAGGCGGTTTCGAAACCGCCTTTCAGGCCAACCTCTGGTTGCGTACCGCGGATCGCGTGCTTTTGTGCATGGGCCAGTTTGAGGCGCGCTCGTTCGAGGAGCTTTTTCAGGGCGTCCGGGCGCTGCCATGGGAGGAGTTTTTGCCCAAGGACGCGCGCTTTCCGGTGCGCGCCAAGTGTGTGCGCTCTACCCTGATGAGCCCTTCGGATGTGCAGAAGATCGTCAAGCGCGCCGTGGTCGAACGCCTCAAGGGCGTCTATAAAGAAGACTGGTTCAGCGAAACCGGAGCTCTGTTTCAAATTGACGTCGGCATTCGCAGCGACGTCGTCACCGTCTGCATCGACGCCTCCGGCGAACCGCTTTCGAAGCGCGGCTACCGCACTTGGAATGGCGAAGCGCCCCTGCGGGAAACGCTGGCGGCGGCGTTGGTTTTGCAAAGCGGATGGCATCCGTGGCAACGGCTGTACGATCCCTGTTGCGGCACGGGCACGATCCTCATTGAGGCGGCCTTTATCGCCCTGAACCGCGCTCCCGGTCTTACGCGCGCCTTTGCCATGGAGCAGTGGCCATGCGCGCCGCATGAAGCGCTGGAGAGCTTGCGCGCCGAGGCTCGGCAAAAGTATGAGGAATGCAGACAGCGCCCCCTCCACGTCGCTGGTTCGGATATCGACCCTGAGGCCATAGAGCTGGCCCGCCGCCACATCCGGCAGGCTGGGCTTGCCGGCCGCATTGATGTTTCTGTACTGGATATGCGCGATGTGACGCTTTCCGGCGAACCGGGCGTATTCATTGCCAATCCGCCCTATGGCGAGCGGCTGGACAACACGCGGGCCGCGCATGCCGTCGCCCGCCAACTCGGAGCCCTGCAAAAGCGCTGCCCGGGCTGGACGCTATGCGCCTTTTCCGCGGACATGGGCTTTGAACGCATGTACGGCCGGCGCGCTACGCGCCGCAGACGTTACTATAACGGCAGAATTGAATGCGAGTACCACATTTTTGAAGACCGCCATTGACGAGGTGTAACCGATGAAATCCATCTTCAACCGCGCGCCGCTGCTTCCCAACACATGTACGCCGCTTTCGCCGGGCGCGATCCGTCCCG
>DSTMC04003__coassemble_1431_pt1 | contig 16940 bp, 15 predicted proteins | sample DSTMC04003__metabat2_low_PE_048 | metagenome-assembled genome bin DSTMC04003
TCCCACGGCGCTTACAAGTTCACCGCCGCCCAGTGCACCCGCAACGAGAAGGGCATCCTCGTGCCCCCGCCGCTGCGCTTCGATATCCTTGAGGAAGTCTCCAAGCGCCTGCCCGGCTTCCCGATTGTGCTGCACGGCTCTTCCTCCGTGCCGCAGGAGTTCGTGAAGATGATCAACGAAAACGGTGGCAAGATGCCTGACGCCGTCGGCATCCCCGAGGAGCAGCTCCGCAAGGCCGCCAGCATGTCCGTCTGCAAGATCAATATCGACTCCGACCTGCGTCTGGCCATGACCGGCACCATCCGCCAGTACTTCAACGAGCATCCCGACCACTTCGACCCGCGCCAGTACCTCAAGCCCGCGCGCGCTAACATCAAGAAGCTGGTTCAGCACAAGCTCGTCGATGTGCTCGGCTGCAACGGCAAAGCCTAAAAAGCATCAATCGCGCCGCCTCACGCCTGTGGGGTGGCGTTTTTTGTATAGCTTTCTCCGCTTGAAGCGGCGGTGACGGGGAGATTATCGCTATGCGTAAAACTGTCCCTTTTTCTGAAAATGAAGAAGCCCGTCGGCAAAAGCCAAGGCAACGAGGCCAAATGGTTGGGCCTGGCCAGTTTCCAGGAGCCTCAAGGCTCATGCGCGCCATTGGGTCATGGCCCTATAGGGCTTTGTCAATCCTTGGCCTAGTTGGTAGCCACGATCGCGTGTGGCATTGACCCGCCGCGTATGCGCATGGTACAATATCCCTGTGCAGACAAAACCGTGGAGAAAGGGGAGGCAAGCTGCATGAAGATTGAGATTTCCAAGGACTTTCCCGCATACTTCCGCCCCGCGTATCCAGAAGAATTCGAGCTGTTTTCTCACTTTGAGACCACGGCGGCCATCCCCACGCCGCTGTTTGCCCTCACCACATGGAAGGAAAACGGCCTGCCAAACGTCTGTTTCCACAGTTGGGGTTGCTTTCACGGCGACAAGACCGCCTTTTTCGCGGTGATGGGCAATCTCTATCAGCATACGCATACATATGCAAATATACTGCGGGAAAAGTGCTTCTGCATAAACTTCCTGCCCATCCATGCCTACGACCGCCTTGTCGATACCATTCACAACAACGGTTACGAGACGGATGAATTTCAGGCCGGTGGCTTCGCGCTTTCCAAATGCAAGGCCATCCACGCGCCCGCCATGGAGGAGGCGTTCATCAACATGGAATGCACGCTCAAATCCGTGCAGGATCTGAGCGGCGCGGGCGTCACGGCGATGGTCGTGGGCGAGGTGCAGCACGTTTCCGTGGCCGAAGAATACGCGCAGGGCTATGAAAAGCGCTACGGCAAGGACGGGTTCATGCTGCTCATCCCCGCCCCGCAGGATTTGCGCACCGGTGCGCCCGCGCAATCAGCCATCGCCACGGTGCATATTGAAAGGCTGGATTGAAAGGCGGGCCGGGGAGATACAACAACGCGCGGCGGACGGCCTTCCGCGCCGCCCGCCGCGCGCTTTTCAAACCTCCAAATCCGTAAGCAAGTCCCATTCCTCCAGCGCCGCGCGCAGCTTTTCACGCCGCGTCGCGTCCAGAGGGGCGAGCGGCAGGCGCAGTTCATTTTGAATCTTGCCCATCATGCCCAGCGCCGCCTTGACGGGGATGGGGCTGACCTCCGCGAACAGCGCGTCGGCGATGTCCAGCAGGGCAAACTGCATTTCCCGGCTCAATTCGATATCGCCGCGCAGGTAACTGGCCGCCATATCGTGCATGGCCGTGGGCAATATGTTCGCCACCACGGAAATCACGCCCCGCGCGCCCAGGGACATCATCGTATAGGTCTGGTCGTCGTTGCCTGCGTACAGGGCCGCGCCGGGACAGAGGGCGGCGAGGCGGTTCATCTGGCGGATATCTCCCGAAGCCTCCTTGATTCCGCGCACCATGGGGTGCTTCAAAAGCTCGGCCACCACCTCCGGCGGCATGTTCATGCCCGTGCGCGAGGGTACGTTGTAGGCAATGATGGGGATTTCCACGCTGTCGGCGATGGCGTGGAAGTGCTCGATCAGTCCGGCACGGTTGGCCTTGTTGTAATACGGCGTGACCACGAGCAGGCCGTCCGCGCCCAATGCCTGCGCCTCTATGGCGTATTCCACGGCGGTGCGCGTGTTGTTTGCCCCCGCGCCCACCAGCAGGGGCACGCGCCCAGAAACCGTGGAAACCGCGCACTCCACCAGCGCCGCGCGCTCCGGGGCGGTGATGGTGGAGGGTTCGCCGGTGGTGCCGAGGATGATGATTGCGTCGGTCATCATTTCGATTTGCCAGTCGATCAGATTTTCAAAGGCGCGAAGGTCGATTTTCCCCCGGGAAAACGGCGTGACCAACGCCACGCCGCTGCCATAAAACAGCGCGTTCCGCATAAAAATCCTCCCCTTCCCGTTCCAATCTATGGCCGGGAAAGGGGAGGAATTCATCGCCGTTCAGCCGACGTCCACGCCCGGGTAGCGCATAATCAGGCTGGTTTGGCAAAAGCCCGCCGATTCCAGCGTGTGCAAAAGCAGGGGAATGCGAGCGCGCACATCCGCGACCACCACGCTGACGCCAGAATCCTCAAAGTATTCGCCCGCCAGGCGCAAAAGATGCCGGGCCACGCCCATATTGCGCCAACGCCGCGCGGTATGCAAATAGCCGATGCGCCCGATGCCGCCATCCTCGCGCCAACAGATTAACTCGCCAGCCAACCCGGTGGGGGACACGCAGAGTATGCGCCGGAAGCCGTCCGCGGCAGTATATTCGTCCAGCCAGGAAAAATCGCGCGCGGTCTGGAAAAGCTGGTTGTAGCGCTCGAGGAAGAAACCGCGTTCCTCCGCGTCCGTCAGCTCGTCCTCTACCAGCACACAACCGGCGGGCATGCGCGTTTCGCAAAGGCGCTCGAAATCCAGCTCCATGCGCACCAAGCCGTCGTTGTCCTGAAAACCGTACTGTTCCAGGGCGGCCAGCAAAAGATCATCCTCCGGCGGGCAGGCGGCGTAGATGCGCGCCGGTTCCTTTTCCCGCGCGGCCAGCGCGCGCGCCAGGGCCATCGCCGCCCCCAGCGTCTTGCCGAAAGCGGAGAACTCGCCGGCAAACTCCAAGCGGAAGTTGTTCGGCCGCGCCGGGAACAGCGCCGGATTCGGCTCCGGATGGACGACACAACAACCAAGCCGCTCGCCGGTTCTTTCGTCGATGGCTTCAAAACCGTTTTCTACCGGCTCATCAAACAAAGGCTCTTTAGGATTGCGAAGGATCATCTTGCGTACCTCAAAAAACTACTCCCACTCGATAAATGCCGACGACATGCCCGTGACGTCATACAATACGCGGTTGATGCCTTTTACCTCGCCCGTCACCCGCTGGCAGACGCGCTCCAGCAGGTCGTAGGGCATGCGGTAGGCGTTGAAGGAAAGCACGTCGTGCGAGCTGACCGCGCGCAGGGCCACGGCGTATTCCTCGCAGGGACGGCCATCCCGCCGGCCGAGGGTGCGAATATCGGTCAGCACCGCGAAATACTGCCACACGCGGCGATCCAGTCCGGCTTCGGCAACTTCCTCACGGAAAATGGCGTCCGCCTCGCGCAGCATCGCCAGCTTTTCGCGCGTCACCTCGCCCACGATGCGCACAGCCAAACCAGGTTCGGGGAAAGGCTGACGGCGCGTCAGGTCGTTTGGCATGCCCAGCACCTCGCCGAGTTGACGCACTTCGTCCTTAAACAGCAGGCGCAGAGGCTCCACGCGCTTGTCAAACCCCGCCGTGCGCCGCTTCGCGCCGGAAAGCACATCCGGATAGATGGTGCCCAGCGCCAGGCAGTCGATCTGCCCCAGCGCGCGTGCTTCATCTTCAAATACGCGCATGACTTCCTGTTCAACCACCTCGCGCTTGACGGCGGGCGAGGTCACGCCCTCCAGGCGCTTGAGGATGCGCTCGCTGGCATCCACACAGATCAGCTCCATGCCCAGCGCGTCGCGGAAAGTAGAGGTCACCAGCGCCGTTTCGCCTTTGCGCATCAGGCCCGTGTTGATATAGATGCACTTGAGCCGGTCGCCGATCACGCGGTGCAACAGCGCCGCGCAGACCGCCGAATCTACGCCGCCGGAAATGGCGATCAAGGCGTTGCCATCGCCTACCTCAGAGCGTATGCCCGCTTCGGCACGCTCAAGAAATGCCTCCATCGACCACCACGCCTCGCATCCGCAAATATCGCCAGCAAAGTTGGCCAAAATTTGCAAGCCGTCGGGGTCGTTTGCCTCAGGGGAAAACTGCAGCGCATAGAGCTTCTTTTCCTCGCAGGCAAAGGCGGGAACCAGCCCACCCGCGGCATAGGCGATAGCGCCGAAGCCTTCGGGCAGCTCCAAAGAGTCCACGCGAGTGAAAAAGCGTTCGGTTTCGCTCAGACCGGCGAACAGCGGCGATTCGGAAAACGAGATCTGCGCCGTGCGCCCCGCCAACTGCGTGCCCAGAAGCTGGCCGCCCAATGTCAGCGCCATCTGCCGGGCGCCGAACCCCAGCGCCAGCACGGGAATGCCCAGGGAAAACACGCCGGCATCCACGCCGCGCGCGTCCGGCGCGCTGGGATCGCCCGTGCCACCCGCCAGCAAAAGGCCCTTCGGGGCGCGGGAGGCAATGTCCTCCGCGCGCGTTTCACAGGGCGCGATTTCGCAGAAAAAGCGCTCGCCGCGCAACTTGCGCGCCATGAGCTGGGCCTGTTGGCCGCCAAAGTCCAGAATTAAAATAGAATCGGTGTCCATGCTCCTCCTTGCCGGGCGCAAACGCGCCGCCTCAACGCTTCGGCTCGCCGGGCTTTGCGCCCCGGTGATCCACGATGTCAATCTTGCGCAGAATCTGCTGTGTCACATCTATGTGCAAAGCGTCGGCCAGTTGCAGGCCGTACATCATTACATCCGCGAATTCCTCGCCGATCAGGGCGACGCGCTCTGGGTCGCTACCGGCGAGCAGCCGGTCTACGTCCTCAGCGTTGAGCCATTGAAAGTGTTCGAGCAGCTCGCTCATTTCCACGGTCATGGCCATGGCCACATGCTGTGGGTTTTGCACGCCGTTTTCATCGCCCCAGCCCTTGCGGCGGCACATGGCCAGGATTTCCCGCTTCAGCGCCGCAATCGGGGTATTGTTGTCGTCCGGCAAGCCCTACACCCCCAATATACATCGTATGCTTGGAATTATACCATATGTCCGCTCTTTATGCAAACCCGGAAACGTGAAGGTTTAGCGACAAAACAGCGCAGCCGCGCTTAAAAGCGGCGGGGGAGACAACCTCCCGCCGCCGCTTGTGTCCGGCTTACTTTTCGATCAACAGCGTCAGCAAAGCATTGCTGCGCTTGAGGAAATCCACCATGCGGTCCGCCACCAGCGGCTGGCGCGCCATTTCCGCCAAGTCGAATACCTGCGCGCAAACCTGCTGGGCGCGCTCGCCGTCTTCGGCAGTTTCCAGCCAATGCACCACAGGATGCTTGCGGTTGAGCACCAGCGTGCGCTTTTCCGGCAAGCTCATATCGCGGCCCCACTGGCGGGACATTTCCGTAAAGCGGCGCGACTGCTCGTCCACGGTAATCATGGCGATGAGGTCGTCGGACTTAAAGGGCTTGGCTTCAATGCTAAGCTGCTCATCGCCCGTAGCTTTCTTGAACATTTCGCCCAGGCGCTTGAGCTCCTCCTCGCTCATGGCTTCGCCATCGTCGGTGAGGCCATCGGCGGCGGCATCCACGCGCATGAACTTGAGCTTCTGCTCGCGTTCGGTGTACTCCAGGAAGCTGATGAAGTTGTTGTCAATCAGCGTATCGAGCAGCACGACGTCCTTGCCCTGGTCGGTGTAAAGGCGGATCATCTGCGCCTGGCGCTTTTCGTCGCTGGCGTAGTAGATTATAGCCTCGTCGCCCTCGCAGTTCTTGTTTTTGTACTCCTCCAGCGTCAGATATTCGCCTGCGGAGGTCTTGTAGATCAGCGCCGGCTTAACGCGCTCGTAGAACTTTTCATCGCGGATGCAGCCGTATTTGACGAAAGGATGGATATCGTCCCAATACTTCTGATAGTCTTCGCGGCGGGTGTTGAATTCGGTCAGCAGGCGGTCGGCCACCTTGCGGGTGATGTAAGCCGCCATCTTCTTTACGTAGCCGTCGTTTTGCAAGAACGAACGGGACACGTTCAGGGGCAAATCCGGGCAGTCGATTACGCCCTTGAGCAGCATCAGGAATTCGGGGATAACTTCCTTAATATTGTCCGCCACGAACACCTGGTTGTTGTACAGCTTAATGACGCCCTCGTTGGCCGTAAACTCGTTTTTGAGCTTCGGGAAATAGAGGATGCCCTTGAGGTTGAAGGGATACTCGGCATTCAGGTGAATCCAGAACAGGGGTTCGTCGTAATCGTGGAACACCTTGTGGTAAAACTCGTGATACTCCTCGTCGGTCACGTCCGCCGGGCGCTTGAGCCAGAGGGGATGGGTGTCGTTGATTTGCTCGGGCTTGGGCGCTTCCTTGGGCTCCTCGCCCTCCTTGGGCGCTTCTTCCGCCGCGTTCTTCACTTCGGAAACAAAGATCGGCACCGGCATGAACTGGCAGTGCTTTTCCAGCGTTTGCCGCAGCGTCCAGAGGTTGGCAAATTCCTTGTCCTCATCGTTGAGATACAGCGTGATGGACGTGCCGCGCGTTTCGCGGTCGGAATCCTCCAGGTCGTACTCCATGCCGTCTTCGCTGATCCAGCGCACCGCCTGGGCGCCTTCCTGATAGCTCTTTGTATTGATGACGACCTTCTTCGCCACCATGAACGCCGAATAGAAGCCCAGGCCGAAGTGGCCGATGATGCCATTTTCACCGTTTTCGCCCTTGTACTTTTTCAGAAATTCCTCCGCGCCGGAGAAAGCCACCTGGGCGATGTACTTTTTGATCTCCTCAGCGGTCATGCCAATGCCGTTGTCGGTAAAGGTCAACGTGCCCTCGTCTGCATTGGCCACCACGTCGATGCGCCAAGCGTCTTCACCCTCCTCAGGCGCAAGGGAAGCCTCGCCCATCGAAACCAGACGCTTCATCTTGCTTACCGCGTCGCAGCCGTTGGAAACCAGCTCGCGTACAAATATATCCTTGTCGGAATACAGCCATTTTTTGATAACCGGCATGATATTCTCGGCATTGATGGAAATTGTGCCTTTTTCAGCCATGCGAATCGCCTCCATATTTTTGATCGCATAACTATTTTAGTACGAATGGGAATGGTTGTCAATCATTTTTTAGCACTCTTCGGTCGAGAGTGCTAAAATTAACACTTGGCGGACGCAGATGGATATGCTATAATAAATCCGCCTGTGTTTTACGGGAACCATTGGTCCGGATCATCCGTCTTAAAAGTAGAAAAACGCAAAGGAGGGAAACGATGCGCGCAAAGATCATTGGCGCGGGCCTGCTGGCTATGGGCATAGCGCTGATTTTCGCGGGGCTTTCGCTCGGGCAGGAGATGAGCGTTTTGCGCAAGGCCATTTTCGTCTGCCTTGAGTGCATCGGCATCGGATGATGGCGCGGCTGCGCGCCCTGGGCGCGGAGGGAAAGCGCCGCATCGTGCAGGTGTTGGCGGCGGTGTTGTACAACGCCAATGTCGGCGGCTTTCTCAAAGGAGAGATTTACCGGGGAAACAGCAAGAAGTTCTGCGTTCCGGGGTTGAACTGTTACAGTTGCCCGGGGGCGATTGCCTCGTGCCCGTTGGGGGCGTTGCAGGCTTCGCTGAACAGTTTTCCATCGGCCGTGCCGCTTTACATGCTGGGCATCCTGCTGGTGTTTGGCGCGCTGTTGGGCCGGGCGATTTGTGCCTTTTTGTGTCCCTTTGGGCTGATTCAGGAGCTTTTGCATAAAATTCCCTCAAGAAAGCTGAAAAAGAATGCTTGGACGCGGCGTTTGACGGTTATAAAATACGTAGTGCTGGTTGTCATGGTCATTGCCCTGCCGCTGTATTTTTTGATGGTCAACGGCGTGGTCACGCCCGCATTTTGCAAGTGGCTGTGTCCGGCGGGTACGCTGGAGGGCGGCGTGCCGCTGATGATCACCAATGAAAGCCTGCGCTCGCAGATTGGCTGGCTGTTTTCCTGGAAAGCGCTGGTGACGGTGGCGGTGGTCGTCGCTTCGGTGTTCATCTTCCGGCCGTTTTGCCGGTTTATCTGTCCCCTGGGGGCGATCTACTCGTTGTTCAACCGCGTAGCGCTGTTCGGCGTGCGCGTGGACAAAAAGAAGTGTACGCATTGCGGGGCGTGCGCGCGCGTGTGCAAGATGGACGTACGCATCGTCAACGACCGCGAATGCCTGCGCTGCGGGGAGTGCGTATCCCGTTGTCCCACGGGAGCAATTTCCTGCAAATTTATGCAAAAAGGAGGAACGAACCATGAAAAAACTGCTCGGACTCATGCTGGCGCTGGCGCTTCTGTGCTCCACGGCGCTGGCGACGGAACTCAGCCCGGTGGCGGAGGGGGAGGAAGCCTCTGATTTTGAAGTCACCCTCAGCGACGGCACGGCGTTCAAGCTGTCGGAACAGCGCGGCAAGGTTGTGCTCGTCAACCTGTGGGCGACCTGGTGCCCGCCCTGTGTGGCCGAAATGCCTGACCTGCAAAAACTCAGCGAGGACTACGCCGAAGAACTGGTCGTGCTGGGCATAAATGTCGGCGATACCGCCGAGGATGCGGCCGCCTTTATGGAGGAAAACGGCTACACCTATCCCATGTACGTGGATGCGGACTACACGCTGGCCCTTTCCATGTTCCCGTCGCCCTATATTCCCTTCACCGTGGTCATCGACCCCAACGGCATTGTGACCACGCTGCACAGCGGCGGGGGCGAGGATATGTATAACGTATTCAAAGGCTATGTGGACGCCGCGCTGGAAGGCGCGGAGGATGCCGCCGCCTGAGTGTTTTTGCGAAGTTTTAAGACAGCAAACGGCCCATGCCGCCCTCTGCGCGCATGGGCCGTTTGCCTTGTAAAAGAAGAAGGGGAGCCTCAAAATTCGCCGTTCAGCTTGGCGTAGGTGGCGCTGTTTTGCGGCAGCACATAGCCGCCATAGGGAATGACCGTTACGCTCTTTCCGGCCAGTTGCAGGTTTTTCTGGATATCTTCTACGTTTTGAAACGATTCGATGCCCATGTCGCGCACCAGCGCCGGGTCGATTTTGCTGAGCATCATAAACCGCCCGGCCTTGCGGATGGACTCGCAGGAGGCGTAGAAGATATACCCGGCGATGGTGAAGGCTTCCCGCAGGGCAGGGTCAAGCCTACCTTGTGAAAGCGGCTTTGTCCAATCAAAGAAATCCGGCGCGCCGCCGCCTTCGGGGCATTCGCATAAAAACACGAACGTGCCGCCGCGCTTCAAGGCGTTTACGCCGTTGAGCAGCGATTTTACGCCCTGATACAAGTTCAAATCCTTGGGGAAGCCGCCGCAGGAGGCAATAACCACGTCGGTCTCCTTCGCAATTTCCTTGCCGTAGTATTTCTGGCAGAAGGCGCAACTGCGCATCCATGCCGTTTGAAAGTCGCCGCAGAAGATACCGGAGTGCCCGGCGCCGGCGTTAACCACAATGCTGACGCCAAACGCGGGAGCGACCAGAGCCGCGGCGTCATCCATATCCTCGTGGATGGGGTTATCGGTCAGTTTGCCGCTGCCCACATGTTCGCTGGAACGCGCCTCCTGGGGGTCGAGCGCCATACAATGGTTGCGGCGGATGGTTGCACGCGAGCATATGCCTGGTAGAATGGACTTCCTGCCGCCGCCATAGCCGGCCATCAAGTGGTGCACGGTACCGCTGACGACGATGACCTTGCGCCCCACCACCAGGGGGTTTACTTCCACGCGGTTGCCATAGCGCGTAATGCCCACATCTACCAGGTTGGACGCGTCGCAGTCGTGGTTGAGCACCTGGCAACGGGCGTAGACGTAAGGGCTGGCGAGCGTTTCCAACTCCTTTTCCGTCATCGGCCGGTGGGTGCCTAGGGCGATGAGCACGGCGATGTTTTTGTCCGCCACGCCGCATACTGCTTCCAGATATTTCACCAGCAGCTCGCAGATTTTATCCTGGCGCATCCAGAAGCGGGTGATATCCGAGAGAATGATGGTGATTTTATCTCCGGTGGACAGGCGTGCGCGCAGAGGGGCGCCCTCGCAATCCTCCTCCACCGCCCGGCGGAACGCCTCGGACAGATCGGATATGGAAGGCATCTCGTTTCCATAGAGCCAGGAGACGGAGGCGGCCTGCGAGAGATCCAGCTCCACCTCCCCTTTGCCATAGCGCAGCGTGCAGCGGCGCTCAGCCGAACAGCATCCGGTCATTGTCCAGTTCCTCCCTTTTCTTTTCAGAATACAGTTTCATCAGGCTGTCTAGACTCATCCGCGCGCGTTCTTCTCCGGAAACGTCCAGGATGATCTTTCCCATGTCCATCATGATTGTGCGCGTGCCGGTGGTCAGCGCTGAGCGGATGTTGTGGGTAATCATCAGCGTGGTGATGGCGTTTTCGGAAACAATCTGATTGGTAAGCGCCATGACCCTTTCAGCAGTGGCGGGATCGAGAGCGGCGGTGTGCTCGTCCAGCAAAAGCAGCTTGGGCGTTACCAGCGTGCACATCAAAAGCGTTACCACCTGGCGTTGCCCGCCAGAAAGCAGCCCTACACGCGTTTTCATGCGGTCCTCCAACCCCATATCATAGCGGGCGAGGGCGTCACGGAACAGGTTGTACTTTTTGCGGCTCAGTGCCATGGAGAAAGGGCCGCTGTGTGAGCGCGTATAGGCCAGAGCCATGTTTTCCTCGATGGTCATGCCCGGGGCGGTGCCCTTCATGGGATCCTGAAACACACGGCCGATTTGCAAGGCGCGCTTGTGCTCGGGCAGAAACGTGATATCCTGCCCGCCCAGGCGGATGCGGCCACGGTCGCAAAGGAAACTGCCGCAAATGGCGTTGAACAGCGTGGACTTACCCGCCCCGTTCGAGCCAATCACCGTAGCAAATTCGCCGGGAGCAAGGTGCAGCGATACGCCATCCAGCGCCACGTGGGCATTGACAGTGCCCGGCGCGAAGGTCTTATGCAAATTGATAAGCTCAAGCATCCCTTCTCGCCTCCTTCATAATCCGGCTCTTCTGACGGTATTGCTTCACGGCGGGGATGGCCAGCGTGACGGCCACAATCACCGCGCACATCAGTTTCATCATATTCGCGCTGTTGGCGCCGAAAAGGTTTAAGTCTACTACCAGCGTAACAATCAACTTGTAGATGACCGAGCCAACAATGGCGGAGATCAGCCCGCGCGTTGGGCCGGAGCGCCCGAACAGCGTTTCGCCGATGATGACCGCCGCCAGCCCATAGACCAATGTGCCTGAGGAGGCGTTGATGTCCGCATAGCCGCTATAATGTACGATCAGTGCCCCGGACAGCGCCACCAGCGCGTTGGATATGCACAGGCCGGCCAGCTTCATGCGGTTGGCATTGATGGACGAGGCGCGCACCATGTCCGGATTATCGCCCGTGGCGCGGATGCACATGCCCAGGTGCGTCTTAAAAAACAGGATCATCAGCAGGAGTACCGCAATGGCGAGCACTGCCCCGGCAACAGCTCCAGCCACCTTTTTTCCGAAGGCGTCCAGTTCAAAGCCGGCATAGAGCATGCGGAACAGCGAATTGGACGAGCCGATGCTCAGGTTCGTAGTGCCCATCGCCATGAGGTTGATGGTATAGAGGGCGTTCATGGTGATGATGCCCGACAAAACGGGATGGATTTTGAGCTTTGTCTGCAAAAGCCCGGTTGCCATTCCGGCCAGCGCGCCGGCGAGAAGCGCCAGTGGAAGGGAAAGCACGGGATGCCCCGCCGAGGCGGCCATGGCGGCGATGGAAGCGCCAAAGCCGAAGCTGCCCTCGGTGGTTAGGTCGGGAAGGTTCAGGATGCGCAAGGACAGGTAAATGCCCAGCGCCAGTATGCCATAGAGGAAGCCCTCCTGAAAGGCGACGATGTAAAGAGCCATGCTTTCACTTCCGTTTCAGTGTATGGTAGGGAGGGGCCGGCATTGCGGCCCCGGCGGATTGCCTACTGGCCCAGGTAGCTGACCGCGTAGCTCACGTCGCCGACTTGCAGCGTGTCGCCGTCCAGCTCGACGCCGAGCGCTTCCAGCATGGAGACATTCACGCTCACATAATCCGCGCCGACTACGACGGCGGGGATGTCCGCCAGCGGCGTGCCATTCAGGTATTCCAGCGCCATTTCCGCGGTCTTTTCGCCGATGCCGAAGTCGTCGATGGCGATGGTGGCCATGCAGCCGGATTCCACCGTCGTGGCCGAGGAGCAGTAGGTGGGAATGCCGTACTCCATGCACAGCTCCGCCAGCGCCGTTACGCCCGCCTGCACATTGGAATCGTTGGGCACGAAGATGGCGTCGCAGCCGTCGTCAATCAGCGCTTCGGTGGCCATGGCGACTTCGGCGGAGTTGTTTACCGTGCTGGTCACATAGTCGATGCCCTGCGCTTCCAGATAGGCGATACACGATTCCACCGTATCGACGGCGTTGGTTTCACTGGTAGAGTAAATCAGCCCATAGCGTTCGATGCCCGGCGTGAGCACGTCGGCCAGGGCGAAGATGTCTTCCACGGGGATAGCGTTGCTGGTGCCGGTAGCGTTTTTGTCCGGAGTTTCCATAGCTGTCAGCACGCCCGCCGCCACCGGCGCGGATACGGCGCAGAAGAAGCAGGGCGTGTCGCTTTCCAGGTTCACAAACTGCTGGGTGGCTGGGGTAGCGATGCAGAACACCAGGTCGTAACCGTCCATGGAATTGCAGATGGTAGAAAGCGCGGTGGCGTCGCCCTGCGCGCACTGATAGACGATTTCACAGGTTTCCTCGGTGTAGCCGTTTTCGGCCAGTTTGCTGAGGATGCCGTTCCGCATATCCAGAAACGCGCCGTTTTCCTTCTGAATAACGATGCCGATGGTGAGCCGGTCTTCTTCTGCTGTTGCACCGGACAGGGAAAGAGCCAGAACCACCAGGATGACCATTGCCAGACTTACAATGCGCTTCATGTTTATTTCCTCCTGAACTTGCTGTATATGACCGTCCGCCCTGCCCGCGGAAACGGGGCGGAAAACCATCGAATGGGGGAAAGGCACGCGCCGGAATAAAAAACTGCCCTTTGTGTATAAAACTACACAAAGGGCAGGAAATAACTCCTACGGTACCACCTTCATTTTGGCTGCCACGACGCAGCCCTCACTGGGATGCCAACACATCCCGCACCTTTAACGCAGGTATACGTTCCAGCTACTTGGCCCTGCCTTTCGCCTTTCCCTCAGCGACCCATTTGCCATCCAGCTTTCTGCGGAACTTCCACCAACGTCCGCTCTCTGTAAGCGCTCATGACGGCTTTACTCTCGCCTCAACGGTTTATTATGAAATTAGGCACATTATAGCGCCGTTTCCCCGATATGTCAATGCTGAATTCAAAAATTTACAAATTGCTCAAAACAGGCCCGCACTGCCATATAGTTGACAGCGCGGGCCTGCATCTGCGGGATCAGCCCTTGCGATAGGCGTCCATAAAGGCGTCCACGGTTTGTATGGCTAGCTTGCCAAGGCTGGTGGTATCCGACATGGCGGCTACGAAACTGTACCCGCGCCCATAGAGGGCCTGCGCGGCGTGGAAATCGCCGGCGACTGTGCCGAGGAATTTCTTCGAAGCCAGCACTTTTTCCTCAATGCGGGCGATTGTCTCGCGCACGGCGGGCGTGGCGGGATTGCAGAAATAACCCATCGAGGTGGCCAAATCCATCGGGCCGATGAAGATGCCGTCCAGCCCTTCCACGGCGAGGAAATCGTCGAGTTGCTCCGCAGCCTGCGGCGTTTCGATGGCGACCATCACTACGATTTCGTCGTTCGCCCGGCTCAGATAGCCCTGTCCGTTCATGCCGAAGCCGCCTGCGCGGGGAGAAGGGGCGATGCCACGGATGCCCTGTGGAGGGTACTTGCACGCTTTGACTGCGTTTGCGGCTTCTTCAGCGCTGTTGACGTAGGGAACCAGCAATCCCTGCACGCCGATATCCAGCAGCCGCTTGATGGTCACAAAGTCGTTCCACGGGGCGCGGGCGAAGGGTACCACGGGGTAGGCGTTGACGGCCTGCAACTGCTGAAACAGCGTCATAAAATCGCCCGGGCCATGTTCCATGTCTACCATCAGCCAGTCAAACCCGGCCTTGGCCATTACCTCGGCCGTGACGCTGTTGGCTGCCTGCAGCCAGGCGCCAATGGTTGGCTCCTTTTTGAGCAGCCGCTCCTTTACGGGGTTTATGAATACTTCATTGCGTCTTAGCATATCGTCTTTTCCCCATCCATTCTCATTGTTTAGCACGGCGCTCTTTGGCGAGCTTGCGGGCATTTTCCCAAGCGCTGGTGAAAGAATCGCGGAACAATTCCACGGGACCGAAGCCCTCGTACTCAGGCGGCGTGATGCCGTTGAGCATATAGCCGCGGCGGAAATCGGGCATTTTGGTCAGCAATTCGTCCAGCACGGCCTCGTCCACGGGCGCATGGAACCGGTCAACCACGGGCGGGTTTGTTTCCAGCAGCTTGTCGGCCGTGCCCTGCCAGTTGATGGTGATGCAGGCGTTCGCGCCCACCATTTCCGTAAAGTGTTGCAGTCCACGCGCGCCGCCGCCGATAAACCCTACGGCCGGGCAGGCGCGTTTGGTCAGATGATAGGCTTTTTTAGCGACGATGATCCCGGCCTGCCAAAGCGTGTCGGGAGAAATATCAATCCCTTCGCGCGCGGCCTGCTTGCCCAGGTATTCATCGTAAATGCCAGTGATATGTGAGAAGTATACCACTGGAGCCGTGCGGCTGACGGCGGAAAATTCCTGGTAAAGCTCCGCCACATCCAGGGCCTGACGCACCGCAAAGACCTCTGTGGCGTTGATGGGCGCGCCATTTTCCAACAGCGTGCGGATTGCCTTCAGGCCAGTTTCAATGACTGGCACCTTTACCATGATGTTTGCGCCGCCCTCGCGGTTGAAAAGCCCCTGTTCGACGATTTTTTCATGAGATTCTTCAAAGGGATTGCCCTGAATGCTGACATATCCCATTTGGCCTCCTGAAGCCTCGTACAGAGGCAGAAAGACCTTGGCGACTTCCGAAACCAGCTCGCGCTGGGTGCGGATGAGCGCTTCATCGTCGCTCTGTGTCTGCGCAATGTGCTTGTCCAAAATGGCAAGCGCGTGTTCCTGCTCATCGGGATGGTTGAGCATTTTCCATACGTAAGAAGGGTTCTGTGTACAGCCCACCGCGCCGGCTTCGATGGCCATAGCGGCTTCCTTGCGCGTAACATTGTTTATCCAGAAGCGGGTGGCGGTCTGCGCGGCTACCCTGTGGAAATATCCGGTATTCATCGGCTGCCTCCTTTTTATTGCCGTAGGGATACAGTTTAATCGTCCTCGTCTTTTGTAGCGGCGTCGCGCACTTTTTTTACGCTGGGGATCAGCAGGATGACCAACAGCACCAGCGTTACGCCCAGCAGTACGGCGCTGATGGGGCGCTGCACGAAGACCAGCAGGCTGCCGTCGGAAATGAACATGGCGCGGCGGAAGTTTTCTTCCAGCATCGGCCCAAGCACGTAACCCAGGATCATCGGTGCGGCGGATATGCCGATCTTCTTAAAGAAGAAGCCAACCAGGCCCCAAATGATCATAAGCCAGATGTTGAAGGTGTTGTTGGCGCTGGCAAACGCGCCTACGCAACAGAACATGATAATTGCCGGGAACAACATGCGGTAGGGCAGCTTCAAAAGGCTTGCCCACATGCGCACCATCGGCAGGTTGATGATGACGAGCATCAGATTGCCAATCCACATGCTGGCGACCAGGCCCCAGTACATGTTGGGCTGATTCTGAATAACCAGCGGACCGGGCTGGATGCCGTGGATCATCATTGCGCCGATCATCAAGGCCATCAGCGAGTTGGAGGGGATGCCCATGGTCAAAAGCGGTATAAACGAGGTTTGTGCGCCGGCGTTGTTGGCCGCTTCCGGGCCGGCCACGCCCTTGAGTTCACCCTGTCCGAAGCGTTCCGGATGCTTGGAGAGCTTCTTTTCCAGCGCGTAGGAGGCGAAGGGCGGAAGCGCCGCGCCGCCGCCGGGCAGAACGCCCATGATCGAGCCAAGCAGCGTGCCGCGAATGATGGACGGAGTGCACTCTTTGAACTCTTTGCGTGTCGGCAGAAGACCCTTGATTTTGCCTTTCATGACATTGCGGTCTTGTTTCTTTTCCAAGTTGAACAACACTTCGCCTACGCCAAACAGACCGACGACGACGGGGACAAAGTCCATGCCCTCGGCCAACTCCGGAAAACCGAAGGTCATGCGGGCGGCGCCGGAGCTGACATCAATGCCCACTAGGCCAAACAGCACGCCCAACAGCACCATGAGAATGGATTTGGCTGTAGAACCGCCGCCCAGGATGACCGCCGCCACCAAGCCCATAAGCATCAGCGAAAAGTATTCGGGCGAGTTAAAGCTCAACGCAAGCCGCGCAAGCGGCGTGCTGATGGCGGCGACAAGCAATGTGGCAAACGTGCCGGCGATAAAAGAGGCTATGGCCGAAATGCCCAGCGCTTTTCCAGCTTTACCCTGCTTTGCCAGCTGATGGCCATCCAAGCAGGTGACTACTGCGGAAGTTTCTCCCGGCACATTGACAAGAATGGCCGAGGTCGAACCGCCATACTGCGCGCCGTAGAAGATACCCGCCAACATGATCAGGGCCGAGGTCGGCTCCATACCGAAGGTAAACGGTAGCAGCATGGCCACCGTATTCAGGGGCGATATGCCCGGCAGCACACCCACCAGAGTACCTACCAGCGCGCCAAAGAAGCAATACAGCAGGTTGATGGGCGAAAAAGCCACCGAGAACCCCAGAGACAGATTCTGGA
>DSTMC04003__coassemble_1441_pt1 | contig 16823 bp, 16 predicted proteins | sample DSTMC04003__metabat2_low_PE_048 | metagenome-assembled genome bin DSTMC04003
GTGCAAGCAGCGCAATTACAATACCATGAAGAACAAGAAGAACGACCCCGACCGCCTGGAGATGAACAAATACTGCCGCTTCTGCAAGAAGCACACCAGCCATAAGGAGACCCGCTAACGGGAGAAGGAGTTGTCGAACATGGCCAATACCGCTGAAAAGAAGAATATCTTTAAGCGCATCGGCGGCTTTTTCGTGAATCTCGTCAAGGGGATCGGCCGCAAGTTCAAGGAAATGTACTTTGAGCTGAAGAAGGTCACTTGGCCCACGAAAAAGGATATGATCAATTACTCCATCGTGGTGTTGGTGTTCATCGTCATCATGGGCGTCATCATCGGCGTGATTGATCTGGGCGCCGGCAAGCTCGTTGAGCTGCTGGTAAGCTAAGGGGGCCGTCATGGCTGAGAATGCGGAGATCAAGTGGTATGTCGTACATACCTATTCCGGCTATGAAAACAAGGTCAAGGTCAATCTTGAAAAGGCCGTGGAAAACAACGGCATGCAGGATCTGATCACTGAAGTGAAGATCCCCGTCGAGGAAGCCGTGGAAATCAAAAATAACAAGCGCAAGGTGGTGCAGCGCAAACTGCTGCCCGGCTATGTGCTTGTGAAAATGCTCATGACCAACGAAACCTGGTATGTCGTGCGCAATACGCGCGGCGTGACGGGCTTTGTCGGCGCGGGCAACAAGCCCACGCCCCTGTCGGAGACCGACTTTGCCTCGCTGTTTGAGCCGCGGGTGGAAACGCGCGTGGATATCCAGCCGGGCGACACGGTGCGCATTTTGAGCGGCCTGTTTGAGAATTTCTCCGGCCGCGTGGTTTCGGTCAACGAGCAGACGCAGACCATCAACGTCATGGTGCTCATGTTCAAGCAGGAAACGCCGGTTGAGCTGGGCTTTGACGAGGTTGTGCGCGAAGAATAGCTGATGCCCCGGGCTTTCCGGGTTTTCAGGGAGTGGGAGGTGCGCGTTCACGCGCTCCGCTTCACCACATACAAGTAAGGAGGATTCCCCAATGGCAAAGAAAGTTACCGCGCTGATCAAGCTGCAGGTACCCGCCGGCAAGGCCACGCCCGCGCCGCCGATTGGCCCGGCGCTGGGTCAGCACGGCGTGAACATCCCCGGCTTCTGCAAGGATTTCAACGACCGTACCGCCAAGCAGGTGGGCCTGATCATCCCGGTGGTCATCACCGTATATCAGGATCGCTCGTTTACCTTTATCACCAAGACCCCGCCGGCCGCGGTGCTGATCAAGAAGGCTTGCGGCCTGGAGCATGCTTCCGGCCGTCCGAACCGCGACAAGGTGGCCAACATCACCAAGGCGCAGGTTCGTGAGATCGCGGAGCTGAAAATGCCCGACCTCAACGCCGCCTCCGTCGAGGCCGCGATGAGCATGATCGCCGGCACGGCCCGCTCCATGGGCGTTGTGGTGGTTGACTAAGGCGCAAGGGCGACACAAACGTGGGAGGGCTTCGGCCCGTTTGACCACAGGGAGGATATATCAATGAAAAAGGGCAAGAAGTATTCCGACAGCCTCAAGCTGATCGATCGCACCAAGCTGTATGATCCCGAGGAGGCCGTGGCGCTGGTAAAGCAGACCGCCAAGGCCAAGTTTGACGAGACCGTAGAGATTTCCGTGCGTCTGGGCGTTGACCCCCGCCATGCCGACCAGCAGGTTCGCGGCGCGGTGGTGCTGCCCAACGGCACCGGCAAGACCGTGCGCGTGCTGGTATTCGCCAAGGGCGACAAGGCCAACGAGGCCTTGGCCGCGGGCGCGGATTTCGTCGGCGCTGAGGACATGGTCGCCAAGATTCAGGGCGGCTGGTTCGATTTCGACGTCTGCGTGGCCACCCCGGACATGATGGGTCTGGTCGGCCGTCTGGGCCGTGTGCTCGGCCCCAAGGGCCTGATGCCTAACCCCAAGAGCGGCACCGTATCTATGGACGTCACCCGTGCCATCAACGACATCAAGGCCGGTAAAGTGGAGTACCGCGTGGACAAGACCGCCATCATCCACTGCCCGCTGGGCAAGGCGTCTTTTGACGAAGTGAAGCTGCAGGAGAACCTGCGCACGCTGATGGAGGCCATCATCAAGGCCAAGCCCGCAGCGGCGAAGGGTACCTACATCCGCTCCGCCGTCATTTCCACCACCATGGGCCCCGGCATCAAGCTCAACGCCCTCAAGTTCTAGCCGGCAGTGCCGGCGGCCAGAGTTGCCGCGTTGAGGTGACGAATCCCTGCCCCGTCAAGTATGGGGCAGGGATTCTTTGTTGCGTTTTTGATTGCTGGAAAGTGCAAAGCCCGCCGGACGGCCCACGCGCAGGGGCCGTCCGGCTTGCGTTGCGGGGGTTGCGAGTTTTGCGCGGCTGTCAGAAGGGGGCTAGGGAGGCGATGGCCTTAAGCGGGCGCGTGTGGGGCGCGCTGGTCAATGGGGTCGGGAGTCGGGACGGCTGCGGGCGTGCGAAGGCTGAATCCACGAGTTGGGGCGGAGGGTTTTTACGGTTTTGGGTTGTGAGAAAGCGCGAGGCGCACTGGCTGCTTGGGGCAGAGGCGTCTGGCTTGTGCCGCGCAAATGGGAAAAGGCGCGCCAGCCAGGGAGGCGCTCAAAGAAATGTTCCTTGAGCGGGTGTGGCAAAGCCCGCCGTAATTCTGCCGAAAGCGCATATGTGTGCGGGAAAAAACCGGCGCGTCGTGTGCGAAAGGGGAAAAATCCCATTGTGTCCGAACCTCGATGCGCTTTTTTCGTCGGCCTGGCGGCAAGATGGCTTGCGTGTGCCGGGAAATATCCCCTGCCAACGCCACAAAACCCCCCAAATCGGCCGTCCGGCAGGCGAAGCCTTCTTGTTCTCAGGCAAGCGGCACCGCTTCGCATCCCCATAGCCCTCCTCGATAAGGCGGCGGCCTTCAAGCGCTTCCTTTCACCTCTGAAAATGTGTTGCGCACCACTTTTTTACCTTTTGCGTGGCTTTTAAGTATATCTCCCTCCACAAATACACCAAATGCCCGTCAATATATTCCATTTCCTTCCACTTTTCCATTATCCCTTGACAATCCTTTCCAACCATGATATTCTACAATCGTAGATTCTACAAACATAGAAGGAGGCGGCAAATATGCGCAAACTGCCGGAAGCGGAACTGAAGGTCATGGCGGCTTTGTGGGACGCGGGCGGCGAGGCGGGCAGCGAGGAACTGCTTGCCGCCGTGGACGAGCCCTGGAGCCGCACCACGCTGCTTACGCTGCTCAAGCGCCTGGAAACGCGGGGGTTTGTCACCGCCGTGCGCCAGGGGCGCGCCAACCGCTACCGCGCCGCCGTGGAGCGCGAAGCCTACCTCGAGGCGGAGGGGCAGAGCCTGCTCGACCGGCTCTGCGGCCACTCCATCCGCGAATTCGTGCGCGCCATGTACGACGGCGAGCGCATTTCCCAGGAGGAGCTGGAAGATTTGCGCCGCTACATCGACGAGGTAGCCCAAAAATGACGTTCCTGCTAAGTTTGCTGGAAAATGCGGGCGTAAGTATGTTGCTCTGGGGCGCGAATATCGCCGTGTTCGCCGTGGTTTTGTGCCTGACCGGGCAGTTCTGGCAGTGCAACGCCGCGCCCGCCCTGCGCCGCGCCGGGTATTGCGTGGCCATCTATCTGTCCATATACTGGCTGCCGGAAATCGTTTCTTCTCTGCTTGCGCTGCTGAACCTCTGCCTTCCCGGCGTCTTTCCCGAAACCCTGGGCGTGCCCCTGTCCCTGCCCGCCGTCGGGCATAGCGCCATCCCCGCCCTGCGCGTCTTCAACTGGGCGGCGGCGCTGGGTGCGGCGTGGCTGCTGGGCGCGCTGGTCTGCGCCGCAATCCGCATCGTCCCGCGCCTGCGCTTTCGCAAATGGCTGCGGCAAAACCGCCGCCCGCTGGGAAAGCGCGCCGCCCGCATCCTGCAAAAGGTCATGACGCAGATGGACGAGGCGGAAAACCTGCGCCCCGGGGAGCTGCTCGACGAAAGCCCCCGCCCCCTGCCCGCGCATCCGCATCCCCGCTGCGCGGCCTACACAGTGCCGGGTCTGCCGGGGCCGATGTGCGTGATGAGCGGCAACATGCGCTGCCTGTTGCTCGACAAAGAGGACTACGACCGGGAAACGCTGGAGGCCATCTTCCGCCACGAACTTTCCCACCTCGCCCCCGGCGGCGCGCGCCTGTGGGGATACGAGGATATACTGGCGATTGGCGGCTGGTGGAACCCCGCAGCCTGGCTTCTGCGCCGTTATCTGCGCGAAGAAAACGAGCTTTCCTGCGACGCGCTGGCCAATCGCGGCCGCAGCGCCGAAACCCGCGCCGCCTACGCCCGCGCCCTGACCGAGCTCGCCGCCCGCCGCCCCGCCTTTCTGCCCGGCACGGCGCAGATGGCCTGCGGCAATCGCGGCCTGCTGCGCCGCCGCGTGCGGGCAGTGATGCAGCCGCCGCCCCGCCGCCGTTCCATTGCCGTGGGGCTGCTCTTTCTGCTCGTCGCCCTGCTGAGCGCGTCGGTCTTTTTCCCGGCGCAGATGGAGGGCGGCGCGCGGGGCATGGCCGTCACCGAGCAAACCTTTTTGAGCGATCTGCGCGCGCCCGTCGATTGGAGGGGCACCAGAACCGTCCTTCCCGCAGGGCTGTACGGCGCGGAAGAAGCCGGTGTCAACGGCTATGTCCGCGAAGGGGCAACCGTCGCCGGCCTGCGCCTGTTCTACGCCGATGCGGAAGCCCTTGCCGAAGGCCAGGCCCGCCTCGCCGCCGCCCTCACCGAACGCCTCGGCGCGCCGGTGAAGGCGGAGGAAAGCGAAACCGTCTGGCAGACTGCGGACGAAAGCGGCGCGCGGACGGAAGTGCGGCTTGCACGCGGGGATGGGTTTACGCTGGTGATTGAGTGAAACGCGAAGGAGGGAGCGCGGGATGTCTTTGACCGCCCTGCTGGAAAGCTTCTGCCACATATGGCTGCCTTGGAACATCGCCCTGGCCGTGTTCGGCGTGTTTCTGTGCTTCACGGGGCGGTTCTGGCAGCGCAACACATCGCCGCTGCTGCGCCGGGTAGGGTATTGCTGCGCCATCTATCTGTCAATTTACCCGCTCTTCACAACTGCTCTTGCGGCGCGTTTCCCCCAGCTCGCCACGGCCATGGGCGCGCTGACGCCGCCCTCCGTCGGGGAATCCGCCCTTCCCGCTCTGCGCGCGTTCAACTGGCCGGCGCTGCTGGGCGCGGTCTGGGCCGTCGGGACGCTGGCCTGCGCCGCCGCGCGCATCCTGCCCCGCGTCCGCTTCCGGCGCTGGCTGGCGCAAAATCGCCGCCCCCTGAGCGAGCGCGCCGCCGCCATACTGGAAAACGTGGAGCTGCAAATGGACGCCATGGATGAACTCCGGCACGGCAAAACGCTGGATGAACGCCCCCGCCATCGCGTGGGCCTCACAGGCCGGGCCAGCACGCGCAGCGCCGCCTATGTGGTGGAAGGGTTGCCCGGCCCGATGTGCGTGATGGACACCGCCAGCATCCTTGGCCGCGAAAAAGCGGGTCGGGAATGCCTGCTGCTGGACAGGGAGGACTATGACGAGGAAACCCTAGACGCTATTTTCCGCCACGAGCTTGCCCACATCGTGCCCAGCGGCCTGTGGCTGTGGGGATATGAGGACGTCATCGCCGTTTTGTGCTGGTGGAACCCCGCCGTCTGGCTGTTGCGGCGCTGCCTGCGCGAAGAAACCGAGCTTTACTGCGACGAATACGCAAACCGCCACCGAAGCAAAGAGCGCCGCGCCGCCTATGCCCGCGTCCTGACCGAGTTCGCTACCCGCAAGCGCGCCTTTCTGCCCGGCACGGCACAAATGGCCTGCGGAGATAAGGGTATGCTGCGCAGGCGCGTCAAGGCCGTGCTGGAGCCGCCGCCCCGCCGCCGTTTCCTGCCCCTTGGCATACTGTTTTTGCTGATTGCCATCCTCTGCGCGACGCTATTTCACCTGCCGGGGAACGCGCCGCTGGTCACGGAGGGAACCTTCCTCAGTTTCCTGCACGCGCCGGGGAACCACGCGCAGGCGTTTGCCCTCTCTCCTGCGGGGCTGTACGGCGCGGAAGAAGCCGCCTGCGTCTGCGAAGCGGGAACCATTGTTTCCCTGTCCCTTACCTATGCCGGGGAGGAAGCCCTTGCCGAAGGCCAGACCCGCCTCGCCGCCGCCCTCACCGACCGCCTCGGCGCGCCGGTAGCGGTGGGGGAAGGCGAAACCGTCTGGCAGGCCGTGGACGAAAGCGACGCGCGGACGGAAGTGCGGCTTGCGCGCGGGGATGGGTTTACGCTGGTGATTGCGTAAAACGCGAAGGGAGGATGCGGAATGCGGCTGGAACTTTTTCTGAAGCTTTTCTGGATGGTCGTTCTCGCCTGGAATGTTTCCGTGGCGCTGTTTGCCCTTGTCATGCGCCTGGGCGGGCGCTTCTGGCAAAACAACACGTCAACGTTTCTGCGCGGCAAGAGTTATCTTTGCGCGCTCTATCTGCCGTTTTCCGCGCTGATCGAGCTGATTCTTTTGTCATTGCTGTTCGCGCCTGGGGTGTACGAGGCCATGCCCAAGCTGCGCCTGCCCTCCGCCGGCACGTCCGCGATTCCGGCCCTGCGCGCCTTCGATTGGGAGGCGGCCGTCGCTATGCTTTGGGCCGCGGGCGCGCTTGTCAGTGCCGTCGTGCGGATTGCGCCTCGCCTGCGCTTCCGGCGCTGGCTGAAGAAAAACCGCCGCCCTCTCGGGGAGCGCGCCGCCCTGATTCTCGAAAACGCGGAATTGCAAATGGAGGCCGCGGCTTCCCTGCGCCGCAATGAGATGCTGGACGAACGCCCCCGCCACCGCGTGCGCCTCAATCGCAAAATTCCGGTGTACACCAACAACGAAGCATATGTGGCGGACGGCCTGAGCGGGCCAATGGCGGTGATGAGCGGCTGCGCGGGCGGAAAGTGCCTGCTGCTGGATAAAGAGGACTATGACGACGAGACCCTGGATGCCATCTTCCGCCACGAGCTTGCCCACATCCACTCCGGCGGCGCGATGCTTTGGGGGTACGAAGATCTGCTGGCGGTTTTCGGCTGGTTTAACCCCGGCGCGTGGCTTTTGCGCCGCTGCCTGCGCGAAGAAATCGAGCTGGTTTGCGACGATTGCGCCACCTTCCGCCGCGGCGGGGAGCGCCGCGCCGCCTACGCCCGCGCCCTGACCAACCTCGCCGCCCGCAAGCGCGCCTTTCTGCCCGGCACGGCGCAAATGGCCTGCGGTTCGGGTCTGCTGCGGCGACGCGTGCGGGCGCTGATCGATCCGCCGCCCAAGCGCCGTTCGCGGCCCGTCGGCGTGTTGCTCTTTACTGCCGCCATGCTCTGCGTGCTTGCGTCCGGCGTGTTTATGCCGCTGGAAACCGTGCGGGTCACAGAGGACACCCTCCTCAGCTTCCTGCGCGCGCCGGAGTATGGCTATATGGGCGCAAGGGATTTCGACCTCGATCCCGGGGGCGCATACGGCGCGACGGATGCGAACCATTGCTACATGGGTTTTTCCCGGTGGGGCCTGTCCCTTACCTATACCGGGGAGGAAACCCTCTCAGAAGGCCAGATCCGCCTCGCCGCCGCCCTCACCGAACGCCTCGGCGCGCCAGTGACATCAGGGGAAAGCGGAACCGTCTGGCAGGCCGTGGACGAAAGCGGCGCGCGGACGGAAGTGTGGCTCATGCGTGGGGACGGGCTTACTTTGACGATCTTCTGATCCCGCCGCAAGGCGTTGACATACAGGCGCGGCGGACGGGGAAGGCGGCGCGGGAGGGATGCGCCGGGGATTTGCCGTTTGCCGCGCCGGAAGCACAAAGGAGGGAAGGCAATGAACGCCATCAACGACCTGCTCGCTGCCTCGCTGGGCATAGGCGTGGCCATACTGGCCGTGTTGCTCCTCTGCCATGCTCTGGGACGGCGCGTAAGCCCTCTGCGGCGGGTGCGGCTGCTGGGGCTGTTGAGCGCCCTGTCCTGCGCGCTTTTGCTGCTTTCCCTCGTCGGGCGCGATTTTTGGGTGTCGATGGGCATCGCCAGTCCCTTTTCCTACGGCCTGGGGCAGACGGGGCTGATTCCCTTTGGCTTTGCGCCGGAATACACTTCCTCGCTGATGGCGGGATACATGCCCCGCCGCTTGCAGCCGGTGGAGATCGCCGGGTATGTGTATCTGGCGGGCGTGGCGGCGTATCTGCTTTGCCGCGCCGTGCCCTATGCCCGTTTCCGCCTGCGCGTGCGCCACGAAAGCCGTCCGGCGGGAGAACGGGCGCAGGCGGCGTTTTATCAAGTGTTGCAAAGCGTCAGCAGCGACCCGCCGCAGCGCTGGAAAAACGCCCTGCGCGTGATGCCCTCCCTGCCGGGGCCGGCGAGCGTGGTTTACTGGCCCAAGGCGCTGCTGCTGGACAGGGAGGACTACGACGATGAAACGTTGGACGCCATCCTCCGCCACGAACTGATGCACACTTGGCACAGCGGCATCGCTGCGCGGCGCTGCCTGCGCCTGCTCGCCGCCGCCCTGCAGTGGTTCAACCCGGCGGCGTGGCTGCTGGGGCGCGAGCAGCGCGCGCAGGAGGAATGCGCCTGCGACCAGGCCGCCAACGACGGCCGTTCTTCGGAACAGAAGCGCGCCTACGCCCGGGCCATGGTCAGGCTCGCCGCCGAACCGAAGCGCGAAATTCCCGGCACGGCGCACATGGCCTGCGGCGCGAAGCTGCTGCGCCGCCGCGTGGAGGCGGTTTTCCAGAGCGAAGCGCCGCAAGACCCCTTGTCTGGCCTCGGGCGGGCGGCGCTGACGGCTTTGAGCGTTTTGCTGTTGCTGGGCGGCGCGCTGGCGCTCGGCCAGCCCGGCCACTATCGGGCGACGGAAGAAAACCTGCCCGGCTACCTCGGCGTCAGCGGCATGTCCACGCTCAGCGCCTGGAAAGATATCTATCCGCCGCTGGCGGCCAGTGGCAATGCGCTGTTTTGCCGCCTCAATGCCGAGGGAACGCCCTACGGCGCGGAGCATGTGTACTTTGACTTTTTCGGGAACCTCTATCTGCAATGGCCCGCAGGCGTGGACGAGGCCGGGGCGCGGGCGCAGATGGAGAAGCTGGCGGCGCATCTGGACGCGATGCTGGGCGAGAGGACGCGCGGCGTGGGCGAAACCGTCTTTTCCGACCGCGCCTACGGGTTGCTTTTTCAGTTCGGGGACGTTCGGGCCGTGCCCATGCTGGGGCGCTGGGAAATGGCGGATGGAACGACAATCGACCTTTTCCTCTGGGAAGGCGTATGCAGCCTGGAGCTTTTCGCTTCCGATGCGCCGTCCGCCTCTTCTCCGCCGCAAATGCAGGCCGCGCTGGTGCTTGACAACGACGTTTCCGAAGAAGCCTGGCGGGCGGAATGGTTCGCCGCGATGGAGGAACTGCTGCCCCGGGAAGGAGATTGACCATGTATTCGGCATATTTGCGCATATTCGGCTGGCTGTGTCCCGCCTCGCTGGGCATGGGCCTGGGCGTGGCGCTGGTGCTGCTTCTCTACCGCGCCTGCGAAAAGCGCATCGGCACAGAGCAGTGGACGTGGATGTTTGGCGTGGTGACCTACATTCTTTGGACGCGCGTCTGGCGCTGGGGAAATTTTGCTTCGGACATGGGCCTGATCCCCCTGGGCTTCGCCTATGCGCCGGAGGCGGAATTGCTGGCGGCGCGCGGGGGCGTTTCGCCGCTGGATATCGTCTTCTGGATATACCTGGTGGGTATGGCGCTGTTTCTGCTCTGCCGCGCCGTGCCCTACATCCGCTTCCGCCTGCGCGTGCGCCGCGAAAGCCACCCGGCGAGCGAGCGCGTGGAGCGGGCGTTTGAAAAGGTGCTCGAAAGCGTCAACGCCGACCTCACCGAAAACTGGCGCGGCAGCGTGCGCGTGATGCCCTCCCTGCCGGGCCCGGCGAGCGTAATCTACTGGCCGAAGGTGATGTTGCTGGACAGGGAGGATTACGACGACGAAACCCTGGACGCCATCCTCCGCCACGAGCTGATGCACACCTGGCACGTCAAGATTACCACCAACCGGAGCCTGCAACTGACCACGGCGGCGCTGCACTGGTTCAACCCGGCGGTGTGGTGGTTTGCCAGGGAGGAACGCGCGCGCGAAGAACTGGCCTGCGACATGGCGGCCGCGGGCTGGCGCACGCTGGAAAGGCGGCAATCCTACGCCCGGGCCATGGTCAGGCTCGCCGCGGAGCCGAAGCGCGAAATTCCCGGCACGGCGCACATGGCCTGCGGCGCGAAGCTGCTGCGCCGCCGCGTGGAAACCGTGCTGCGCGGCGAACGATACGACGAGGGGTTTTGGGCTGCGGCGCGGCGCGTGGGGCTGGCGGCGTTGGCCGTCGTGCTGCTGGTTTCCTCCTCGCTGCTGTTCGGCCTGCCGGACCGCTTTCACGTCACCGAGGAAAATCTGCTGGTCTGGCCGGGCGTCTATCTCCGCGGCCTGCTGGGAAACGAGGTAGACGAAAGCGCGGCTGTCTGGAATGACGACGGCTGGTACCTTCTCAACGCCGGCGGCCGTCCCTACGGCGCGGCGGCGGTGCTGGTGGAGGATTATACGGCCAGCGTGTATCTGGAATTTCCTGCCGCCATGCCCGAGGCCGAAGTGGAGGAAAACATCGCCCGCCTGCAAGCGCGGCTCACCGCCGCGCTGGGCGAGCCATTGACGGCGGGAGAAAGCCTGTTGGTTTGGATGGAACGCCTGTTGACCGGCGGCGAATCGCAGGAGGCGGCGGGCGAACGCCTCGGTGTATGGCGGGGCCAAACCGATTCCGGCACGGCCACGGTGACGCTGACGCTCTGGCCGGGCGGGGCCTCGCACACGCCGGAAACCGAGGGCGGTATGCTTGTCGGGCTTTTATGGAACGAAGATTGAACGCAAGGGAGGAGCGCAGCCATGGGATTTTTTATCTCCACATCCCTGGGCATGAGCGTGGGCATCGCCCTGACGCTGCTTTTCTACCGCCGCTGTGAAAACCGGTTTGATTCCAGCCGTTGGAGCGTGCTGTTCGGCGGACTCGCCGGCGGCCTGGTGACGATGCTGGCGCAGGTGGCGCTGCGCATATTTGGCGATACCTCATGGGTTGGCGACGGGCTGATTCCCGTGGGCGTTTCGGCCAATCCGCATTCGCCGCTGCGGGAGCTGGACGCGCTCTGGCGGCCCGGGCCGCAGGAAATTATGCTGTATGTCTGGCTGGCGGGCGCGGCGGCGAGCCTGCTTTGGCAGGGCGCTGGGCTTTTGCGCTTCTGGCGGCGCGTGGACCGCGAAAGCCGCCCGGCGGGGCGGGAAACGCAGAAGACGCTGGAGCGCGTGCTTCGGGAAATGGATGACGGCCTGCTCGAGGAAAAGGCCTATACCGATAACCCGCCGGAGGTGTTGGTGATGCCCTCTCTGCTGGGGCCGGTGAGTATGCTTTGTGGTCCAAAGCTGTTGCTGCTCGACCGCGAGGACTACGATGAGGAGGCGCTGGAGGCCATCTTCCGCCATGAACTGGTGCACGCCTACGGCAAAAGCGTTTCCGGGCGGCGGTTGGCGTGGGCGCTTCTGGGCGCGGGCTACTGGTTCAACCCGATGATGTGGCTTTTGCGGCGCGAGGCGCGCGTGCGCGAGGAATACACCTGCGACCGCGAGGCCAACCTCGGCTGTTCCCTGGAAAAGCGCCAGGCCTACGCCCGCGCCATGACCGCGTTGGCCACGCCGCAAAAACGCGAAGCGCCCGGCACGGCGCACATGGCCTGCGGCGCGGGCACGCTGCGCCGCCGCGTGGAGGTCGTGCTGCGGGAGGAAAAACCGCGGCGGCGCTGGCAGAACTGGCTGTCCACCCTGCTGCTGTTTGCGTTGGACTGCGCTGTGCTCGCGTGCGCGTGGGGTTTGTTTTCCCCGCCGGGGCAATATACGCTCACTGAGGACAACCTTCTTAACTATGTGGGCCAGTATTTTCTCTGGGAAGATATGGACAGGGGCGCCCTGACGGAGTTGGAGGGCACATACTTCGACCGCATGGAAACCGCAAGCGCCCCCTACGGCGCCGCGGCGGTCTATACCCGCTTTGGCAGCGATATCTTTCTCGTTTTTCCCGAAGACGCTGCGGCGGCGGACGAGGCCTGCGCGCGCCTTGCCGGGCGGCTCTCCGCCGCGCTTGAAAGCGTGGAGGGCGCGGGGGCGTGGGAGCTGTCCGGGGACGAAGCGGAAGCCATGCGGAAAATGCTGGCGCTGGACGGCGAAGCCGCCCTGACGGGCAAACAACTGGGCGTCTGGCAGGGCACGACCGGCGACGGCCACGGCTTTATCACCCTGGCGCAGGCCGACGCCCCCGAAGGCGGCGCGGTGGTCGCCCTTCTGTGGGGGAAGCGCTGGGCATTCGCCTGAACAAAGCGGGCAGGATTGCCCTTTTCGCAAAGATACGCTATAATGATGGCGGATGCTCCTTGAAGACGCAACAGCCCCGAAGGAGCCGGACGCAAACAAAGGAGGAATCCGCCGTGAAGAAGTGCAAAATCACCGTGTTAAAGCGCGAATTTTATCCCGACCTGGCCAAAGAATACATCCCCATTCCCGATTTCGGCCCCTGCCATATGCAAAGAGGGTGATACCTTCCTGACGGGCGGGGCGTTTGGCAATTACTATCCCCAAAGGCCAGAAAACGACCATATAGGCCGCTGCTAAGCGGAAAGGGAAATCCATCAGGCTATAAAACATGATGCTGCTGGCTTGTATGGGGCTTACAGCGTGGCCCGAGGCGAAGGAGGAAACGAAGCGAACGATATGTTTTTCTTTAACGAGACGTCGGATTACAACGAAAATACCTTCGAAGGCATTAAGCACATTAATAAATATGGTCAAGAATTCTGGTACGCCCGAGAATTGCAGAAAGCGCTGGAATACACTGATTACAGAAACTTTGAGCTGACAATATTCAAGGCAATGGACGCTTGTAAAAACAGCAATATAGAAGTTTCTGACCATTTTGGTGAAACCACCGAAATGGTCGAAATCGGCTCAGGAGCACACAGAAAACTGAGAAGTTACAAGCTTTCCCGCTACGCTTGTTATTTGATAGCCATGAACGGCGATTCTTCCAAGGAGGTCATCGCCCTTGCACAGACTTATTTTGCTGTCAAAACAAGGCAACAGGAACTGATAGAGGACTATGAACAGCTTACCGAGGATCAGAAGCGGCTGAGCATTCGCCGTGAAATGATCGAACACAATAAATCTCTTGCTGAAGCAGCGCAAAACGCCGGGGTGGTAACCTCTCAGGATTTTGCAATCTTTCAGAACAAGGGGTATCAGGGCTTATATGGCGGACTGGGAGCCAAAGAAATTCACGCTCGGAAGAAATTAAAAAAGAACCAGAACATCCTTGACCATATGGGCAGCACAGAACTTGCGGCCAATCTATTCCGCGCAACCCAGACAGATGAAAAGCTGCGCCGGGAAAACATCGTTGGCAAAGAATCAGCAAATCGCACGCATTACGAAGTCGGCAAGAAGGTTCGCCAGACGATCAGGGAATTGGGTGGAACCATGCCTGAAGATCTTCCTACGCCGAATAAGAGTATAAAGCAAATTGAAAACGAACAAGAAAAGATCGGGGAATAAAACAATGCCCGAGGTTTCGCGCCTCGGGCGTTTTTCTGTCCTTCACTTTTCAAACGCAATCAGATGCGCCTGCGGCGGCGCGCCTACGCGCAGGCTTACGCGGCTCATGCCGATGCCGTTGGATACGATGGTTTTTACGCCGCCCAGCGTACATTCGCCGCTGATCCAGGCATGGCTGAACGGCTCGAAAAGGAAGGTGTAGGGCGATATGCCCAATATGCAGAACTGCCCGCCGTGCGTGTGGCCGGAAAGCTGCAAATCGGGCTTTGCGCCGCTCCCAAAATCGTGCGCCACCGGGTAATGAGACAAAAGCACGCGCGGACAGGCCTCGCCCCGGGGGAAGACGGTTTCCGGGCGGGGATGACCGTGCCTGCGCTCGTCTACGCCGCCCAGCCGCAGGCCCTCCACCAGTACGCTTTCGTTTACCAGCAGCCGCACATGCCCGCGCACCAACTGCGCAAAGCCGGCGATTTCGCTGTCGTTGTTGCCCATGCAGGCGTATATGCCCAGCCGGGGGCGCAGCAAGGGCAAGGCGCGCGACAACCGCTCGAGGCTTTCCGCGTCCTCGGCGAAATCGCCGCCGATACAGATTATATCCGCCCCCAGCGCGTCCACGCGGGCGAAAAGCGCCTCCAACGCCGCGTCGGAAAAGCGCGGGGAGGCGTGTATATCGCTGAAAAAAGCCAATTTCAGGCCGTCAAGCGCCGCGCAGGGCACAGCGTGACGCACGATTTCCAGCCCCTCGCCGCAGGCGCGGGAAACAAACCGGCGCGGCGGCGTGAAGAATTTGCCCATTACTTCACCAGCAGCGCCGCGCCAATCATGCCGGCGTTGTCGCCCAGCTCCGCGGGCAAGAACTGCGCCGGATAGCGGTATTCCATCTGCGAATGGCGGCGATAGGCGGCGATAATGCGCGAAACGAAGCGCTCGCCCAGCTTCGTGACCCCGCCGCCGTATACGAATATGTTGATGTCAAAAATCTGATAAAGGGATTGGAACATCCGGCCCAGGTATTCCGCGCCGCGTTCGATCACCTCGATGGCCAGCGGGTCGTCTTCGGCCAGGGCCTTGCCCACGGCCACCATGTCGATGCGCGAAATCGTGCCCGCGTGGTCGAGAATGCGGCTTTCCGCGCCTTCCTTGATGCGATCCATGGCATACTTGGCCATGTTCAGCCCCGAGGCGATGGATTCCACGCATCCGGACACGCCGCACCCACAGGGATAGCCCGTGGAATCGGAGACAAACATGTGGCCGATCTCGCCCGCGCAGCCGTGGATGCCCCGGTACAAATCGCCGCCGAGAATCAGCCCGCCGCCCACGCCCGTGGCCACGGACACATAAATCATATCCCGGAAGCCGCGCCCCGCGCCCAGCCGGTGCTCGGCCAGCGCCGCGGCGTTGGAATCGTTGTCCACGAATACCGGCAGGGAGAGCCGTTCCTGGAGCATTTCGCGCACGGGGGTATCGTTAAGCTGGTAGAGATCCGCCGTTTCCAAAAGCACGCCGGCGGCGAAATCCACATGCGAGGGAAAAGCAGTGCCCAAACCGCGCACTTCCTCCAGCGGCACGCCCGCCCCGCGCGTCAACTCGCGCGCATAGGCGTCCAGCGCGTCCATCATTTCCCCGGCGGTCAGTTCCGCGTCGGTTGGGCGCTGGATTACGCGCACCAGGCGCATCTGTTCGTCAAACAGGCCGCATAGCGTCTTTGATCCGCCGATATCCATGCCGATCACATATTTTTTCATGCCGCTCCCTCCCGTTTGTACTATTGTAGCCCAGTTTGGTAAAATATTCAACATAAAATTTTGCCGCTCCGGCTGTCTTTTTGTTGCGCGCCGGGGTATTTACAGGCCGCCTTCCGCGCTGGTATAATAAGGAAGGGCGGCGCAGAACGACGCGCGCCGTCCACCGGAAAACAGCCTGGGAGGTATGAAGCATGGAAAACAGGAAAATCGTCCCGGGAACGGGCGGGGATCACTACATTCCCTATGCGCAGCGCGAGGGCAACGAATCCCTCGTCTATTTCACGCGCGACCTCTCCGCCGCGGGCCTGCGCAAAATCTATGCGCGCATCTGCGGCAACATCGCCGGCAATGTGGGCGTGAAATTGCACACCGGCGAAAAGAACGGCCCCAACATCATTCCCCGGCCCTGGGTGGAAGCGCTTTTGCAGGGCGACCTGCCCGGCGCGGCCATCGTCGAAACCAACGCTTACTACGCCGGCGACCGCGATACCACCGAAAAGCACCGCGAAACCATTTTGAACAACGGCTGGACGTTCGCGCCCGTGGATATCATGGACGAGGATGGCGCCGTGCCTTTGCCGGTATACGGCGGCAAGTGGTTTTCGCAGATGTACATGGGCAAGCACCTGCTTTCCTACGATTCCCTGCTCGTGCTCACCCACTTCAAGGGCCACAGCAAGGGCGGCTTCGGCGGCTCGAACAAGAACATCGGCATCGGCTGCGCCGACGGCAAAATCGGCAAGGCCATGATTCACACCACCCCCGGCCAGGACGACCAGTGGGATATCAGCGACGAGGAATTCATGGAGCGCATGACCGAGTCCGCCAAGGCGGTGGCCGATCACTTCGGCAAGCGCATCGCCTATGTGAACGTGATGCGCAATATGTCCGTTTCCTGCGACTGCGAGGGCGTGTACGCCGAGCCGGTGGTGACGCCCAATGTGGGCATCTGCGCCTCGGTGGACATCCTCGCCGTGGACCAGGCCTGCGTGGACATCGTCTACGCCATGAAAGAGGAAGAACATCACGACCTGGTGGAGCGCATCGAATCCCGCCACGGCCTGCGCCAGCTTTCCTACATGAAGGAGCTGGGCATGGGCAACGACCGCTATAAGCTGATTGATACCGACAACGGCGACAGGTTAATCCTGCCCGCGGACGCGGCGCAGGGCCTCGTCCCCTTTGGCAAATAAGTGGTACGGCCGGGCCGGGATAGTTTCCCGCCCGGCTGCATTGTTTACAATCCCCTTCTGGCTTTTTGCGGCGCAAAATGGTATAATACCTTCGGTTGTCGGGTTTTTGGCCGCTTTTCACGAACAAATTCCGCCGAACAGCCCGAAAATATTCGAAAAAGGATGACTTTCATGGCAAATTGCGCGATTGTCGGCATCAACTGGGGAGACGAGGGCAAGGGCCGCATGGTGGATTACCTTGCCG
>DSTMC04003__coassemble_1510_pt1 | contig 15979 bp, 15 predicted proteins | sample DSTMC04003__metabat2_low_PE_048 | metagenome-assembled genome bin DSTMC04003
CTTTTTCACCGTTGTTCCCCTCCCATGCAATCTTGAATTATATAGGCAATAAATAGCCCGTATAGTTTATTATATTATATCCAAACTGCCTATACAATTCAAGTGTTCTGGAGTTTTTTTAACGCATGGACGGTGAAAAAATGGATTATTATGAAATTGGACAGCGTATCCGCAGATTTCGCAAGGCGCGTGGAATCACGCAGGAACAGCTTGCAGAGGCGGTTGGCATTTCCGTAACGCATATGAGCCATATCGAAACGGCGAACACAAAGTTGAGCCTGCCTGTGTTTATCGACATCGCGCAGGCCCTGGAAGTGCGAACAGACGCGCTCCTGCACGATTACGCCGCAGGCAGCGTCGATTGTTCAATGGAGGAAATTATCGCCGTTTTGGAGCGCTGCAGCGCCAAAGAAAGCAGAATCATTGCAGAGCTTGTAAAGGCGGCAAAACAATCGTTTGATATGTATTTATAGCCGGCAAACTATCCGTTTATCCAAAAAGCGCCGCCCGCAGCAAAGCGGATGGCGCTTTCATATCTTTCCTCAATCCCTTTCCCATTCCAGCAGCCTGCCGGTATGAGCGTCCAGTTCGAATTCGTATTCCTGCCCGTCCAACCAGGCGTCGCCCTCGTAAACGAGCATGCCGTCGTCGTCGTCCAAATCCATGCCGTCCAGCTGCGCGCCCGGGCGCAGGATGCGCAAAACCTGGTTGGCTCCGGCGAAGGTCAGTTGACCGTTTGCCAGAAACTGGCCGAAGGCCAGCTCCCCGGCAGCGAGCTCTCCTGTGGTGACAAACTCCGCCCATCCCGCGGCGGTGGTGGCCACAAAGTACAACCGCGCCGCGTTTTCGCCCTCCTCCGCACGCAGGATCAACGCCGCCGCGTCGAGGCTCAGGAGCGCCGCTTCCGCTTCGGCGCTGGTTTGCAGACCTCCGACCGCTTCCCCTTCGCCGCGCAGGGAAACGGCATTGCCCGCCCCGTCCAAGGTCAGCGTCCAGAGCGTTCCGTCCACCTGATATGTCAGGCTTCCATCTGCCGCATCCAGATAAGCCGCATCCGCCGGCAACCAGGTCTGGGCCGCCTCGGGCAGGGGTTCGGCGCGCGCTGTAAAGGGGATGAGCGCAATCAGAAAGCACAGCGCCAGCGCAAGAATTTTTCGCATGTCGTTCTCCTCTCCCGGGGGCGTCGCGCCTCCACGTTCGCATTCTTTGAGCTTTTTTAAGGGATTTTTGCCACTTTATCGTTTATTTTGCACTGATTTTTCAAAATTTCAGGGCCAAATCACCCGCCGCCCACATTCTCCGTTTCTCCCCCTTCCAGAGGCAGCGCGATGGTGAAACGGCTGCCCTGGCCCAGAGTGCTTTCCACCTCCACGCGGCCGCCATGCAAGCGGGCGATCAGGCGCACCAGCGAAAGCCCCAGCCCCGCACCCCCGGCTTGCCGGGAGCGGTCGCCCTGATAAAAGCGCTCGAAGATGTGGGGCATGGCCTCCGGGGAAATGCCGGGGCCGTCGTCCTCCACGGCGAGGCGGGCTTCGCCATCCCGCGCAAACGCGACCACGCGCACATGCCCGTCCTCGCGCCCATACTTCACCGCGTTTTCGGCCAGGTTGAGCAGCGCCTGGGTGAGCATGGTCTGGTCGCACCGCGCCCATACGGGGCCGTCGAGCGAAAGCGCAACCGTCATGCCGCGTTCCGCCGCGCCGTCTTCGATTTGTGCGGCCACCACCTCGGCCAAGTCGCACAGGTCGATCCTTTCCAGCTCCACGCGCGTCTGCCCGGCGTCCATGCGCGTCAGCGCCAGCAGGCGGTTGATCAGCGTGGACATCTGCCCGGCGCGCAGGCGGATGTCGCGCAGGGCCTCCATGCGGTCCTCCGGCGTGGCCAGCTCGGAAAGGGCAAAGTCTGTCTGCGCCAGGATTGCCGCCACAGGCGTGCGCAGCTCGTGCGAGGCGTCCGACGTAAAGCGCCGCTCGCGCTCAAAGGAACGCTCAAGGCGGTCGAGCATGTCGTCAAACACTTTGGCAAGGCGGTACAATTCGTCGCGCGCGCCCTCCAGGGCGATGCGTTTTTGCAAATCCGCGCCGTCAATGATGCTCTCCGCCGTGCGCGTGATGCGCGTCACCGGCCGGAAAGCACGCCGGGCGATGAAATAGCCCCCAACGCCCGCGAGCACCACCAGCATCGGCAGAATCAGCGCCGCCAGTTCCATGCTGAGCGCTCCCAAATTGGCGGCGGCATCCGCGGAAATATAGCAGCGCAGCCAGATCTCCTCGGCCCCGTCAAATTCCATGCGCGTATCCAGCACATACCATTCCCCGCCGGAACGTTCTGTGGCGGTGCGCATTTCCCCCTCCACAAAGGGCAAATCAAAGCGCACCCGGCCATAGATCAGTTCTCCCGAGGTGGTAAACAGGGCCACGCGCACGCTGGGCAGTTCATCCAGATCGCGGTCGATCTCCAGTTCGCCATCCTCCATGCGGATATCGTCCAACGCCAACTGCGCCGTACCGGTCAGGGTTTCCAGATAGTAGTTGTGCATCATGCGCCGGGCGCTCAGGAACAGCACAAGCGCGGCCAGGAACGCGATCAGCGCCACCAGCAACGTGTACCAGATGGTCACCCGCGCCTTGATGGACAGGCGCTTCATGCTTCCTCCCGGAGCACATAGCCAGCCCCGCGCACGGTATGGATGAGCTTGGGCGAAAAGCCCTCGTCAACCTTTTTGCGCAGGTAGCGTATGTACACATCCACCATGTTGGAAGCGCCCTCATAATCGTAATTGAAAATATTCTGTTCGATGCGCTCGCGGGAGAGCACCGCGCCCTGGTTGCGCATCAGGTATTCCAGCAGCGCGTATTCGCGGCCGGTGAGGGCAATGGCCTTGCCCGCGCGGGTGACTTTCTGCGCGGCCGTGTCCACGGAAAGGTCGGCAAGGGTCAAAACCGCGCCGCCTTCGGGCCTTCCCCGGCGGGAAAGGGCGCGCACGCGGGCCATGACTTCATCCAGCGCAAAGGGCTTGACCAGGTAATCGTCGCCGCCCGCGTCCAACCCCTCCACGCGGTCGGCCACGGCGTCGCGCGCGGTGAGGAACAAAACCGGCGTGCGCACCCCGGCCTCGCGCGCGCGGCGCACGGCGCTGAGGCCGTCCTCCACGGGCATCATGATATCCATGATGGCCACGTCGTAATCGGTCAGGCGCAGGTAATCGTAGGCCGCGGCCCCGTCGTGGCACACGTCCACGCTGTAATGCGCGGCCTCCAACCGGCGCTTGAGCACGGCGGCGATGCTCTTGTCATCCTCGGCAACCAGTATGCGCAATGCGCTCCCCTCCCCTCGGGCAATGGCCCGCGGTCATTGGCTATGTGCGTTAAAAAGCAAATACACGCAGCGCGTATTTTTCGTTCCGGCACGCTTGGGCGAAGGGAGGCGCAAAAGCGCTATCCCCCCAAGGCCAAACCGCGCCGGGGCGGAAATCAGCCCGCTGCGTCCGTTTTCCAAACGGGAATTGTTCAGAAACGGGGCACGCCCCTTCCTTGCGGAAGGGGCCTTGCCGCTCGCCCGCGGCGTTTAGTCGTCGTAGGCGGTGAAGGTCAGGCTGGCGGAGCCGTATTCGGCATCCTGCGCCGAACGCACGCCCGTCACGGTGACCATATATTCCGTGCCGATGTCCAGGGCGCTGTCCAGGCGCGCCTCAATGCTGTCCTCGTCCCAATCGGTGATGGTGGCGTTGATGGTGGTGCCATCGGCGGTGACAATCTGCACGGCCGGGGCTTCATACTGCACAAGCGCCGCAAACTCGATGTCCACATCGCGGTCGTCGCGGTCGTATTCCACCTTCTTGATGACGGCGGCGCCCTCGAGCGGCACGATGAAGGTGCCGGTCACGGAGGTGTATTCGCCGGAGCGGCCCACGCGCACGCCGGAGACAGTGTAGTTGTAGGTGGCGTCGGCGGCATAGTCGCTGATCTGGAAGGTCATATCGTCGTCGTCAAGCTGGACGATGGTGGCGGCGATGGCCGCGCCATTGGCGTCCGTGACGGTAACGGTCGGGTTTTCATAGTTCACGTCCTGCAGGAAGTCCACTTCCACATAGCCGAAGCCCTCGTAGGTGGTATTCTGCACGGTGGGGGCGTTGCCGGTGGCCGTGCCGTCGGCGGCGGTGAAAGTGTTCTGCGCGGTGGCCAGGGCGGGGATGGCGGCGAGCACGAGGGCCGCGAGCAACAGGGTGATGATAGCTTTTTTCATTTTTGTTTCGCTCCTTTCGATGTACCCATTATACGCGGGAAACATGAAACGAAAATGAGAAAAATCCAATTTCCTGGATTTTTCGCAAAAACGGTTCGCCGGGGCAAGTTGGTTGGAAAACCACCGGCGGCGCTACGCCCCGCCCTCCCCTTCTGGCGCAGGACGGCGGACAACGGTGCTTTGGTTGCGCGTATGGCTGAGGCGCTCGTGCGGCAGACGCGAGGCGCGCGTAATCATGTTTACAAAGCAGACAAACACAAAGACCGCAAACACGCCCAGGCAGATTACCGCCGCCGCGCCCAGGGCAAAGAAGCGCCAGCCGGTGGCGTCGATCATGGCGTTCCAGGCGCGGAACCCCGCATAAGGCGCGGCCAGCAAAATCAGATACAGCGACACGCAGCGCACAGCCACTTGCCACAGCCGTGGCCGGCCGCCATCTTCGCTCACCAGCCGCACGCGGCACAGCGCCTTGCCCAGCGTGCGCCCGCGCGTCAGGTATTGGATAAAGACAAAGTAGACCAGCACGCTGGCGACATAGATAACGAGGATCCGCCTGCCGCTGCGCACGCCCAGCAGGCTCGAAACCGGCACGGAGGCCAGAGCGCACACCGCCCAGTCGATCCCCGCCGCCACCGCCGCGCGGATGATGGACACGCGCTCGCCCTTGTGATAGGCCACGCGGTCGAGCTTTTCCTGCGAGGGCAATATCTTCATCGGCAGCGGGGCGACGAGATAGCCCAGCGCCGCGCCCAGCGTATTGGTAATCAAATCGTCCACGTCAAAGAGGCGGTAGGGACGCGGATAGATAAACAGCAGGCCAGACAGCTGCAAAAGCTCGATGGACAGGCTGACCAGGAAGCCCCAGCGCACCGTTTGCAAAAAGCCCTGGCGGAAGTAATAGCGCAAATAGATGCCGAGCGGAAAGAGCATGGCGGTATTGGCGGCAAGGTGGAAAAAGGAACTTGTGTCCAACACGCGCAGCCAGCTTTGCGGGTCGCCCACGGAAAAACCGCCTTCCTCAAGCGCCCGGCGCAGGCCCCGGAAAGGCTCAAGTTGCGCCCATTCGCCGGTCTTTTGCGCCACTTCCTCGACGCTGGGCAGCGGCAGGATGGCCAGGAAATAGACGCACATCATATAGAAAATAAACGAATACACCACCAGCGCGCGAAAAAACAGCACCGCGCCATAGCGTCGGTAGCTCGAGATCACATAGGGAACCGTAAAAAGCAACGCCACAAAGGGGAACACCCACATGGCGGTGGAAATCGGGCCGATGTACCCGGCAAGTTGAGACATTTCTACCCTCCGGCAATTTTTTAATACCTTATTATAGCATGCCCCGGAAACCCGGCGCAAGACAGGCGGCGCGCTTCTAACGCGCTTCTAATAGCCCATACACAAATTCGTCATGGAATGGCGGCCTATGTGGAAAACGCAACAGCCGCGGGCCGGAGGCATCCGGCACGGCATCAGAAACAGCCGCGCCATACCAAAAAAAGAGAACGGCGGCAATAAAAAGCATCCTGCCGCCTCATGCCGCAGGATGTTTTATGTCTGCTTCTCGCCGGAGCCGTACAGAGCGCGGCATTCATCAATGATGCCCTCCACAATGCGCACCTGCGATGGCGTCAGCGTTCGCAACTTGTCGGCCAGAATCAGAAGGTCTTTGTCGATGATCTCGCCAGTCAGCAGGTAATCGGCGCTCACTTCCAGCGCGGTGGCGATTTTCAGAAGGTTTTCCGGCCGCATGGCTCGCTTTCCCGCCTCGGCGTAGGAAACAAACTGCGCGGTCACGTCTCCCTTTTCGGCAAGCGCTTCCTGCGTCATGCCGAGCTTCTTGCGGCGCTCCAGAATCCGCTGGCCGATTTCCTTTAAGCACAACGCTGCGTCTGTCACCATCTCACCTCCGCTTCCCTTGTTAAATTATATTCACAATCAGCGAAACATTTAATGGTATGTTGTTGATAAAAATCAACAATACGCCATTGCAGACAGGATTGTGGACTCTAATGGGCGTAAGGAGCATCGCTTTCATGCGCTATGCTGACGGCCGCTTTCATTATAGTCCACGCACCATCCCTGAAGATGAAGCACACAGCCCCGTACAAATGGCAACATGGCCGGGGCGAAAGCCCAAGGTATTGGGGCAAACCCATTTTTCACTTCACCATGGCAAAATGATAAGCTTCGTCGATGAGGGACATCAGTTCCCCGTCCAGCTCCTCCACACAGGCAACGACCACATGGTGCGTCCAGCGGCCCGGGTACGGCTCTGCACACTGGGCGACGCGCGGCGAATCGCTGCGGTGGGCAAGGCCGAAGGAAACCAGCAAGTAAGTTTCCGGCCAGCCCTTCGCCCGCCGCCACGGCGGGGAGGCCATGGCAAACACATGGCGGTTGCGGAAGGAAACCTGTGTCTTCGTTGCTTTGACGGTCATATCCGGATAGGCTGCCGTCAGCTTTTCCCGAAGGGCGATATACAGCGGCAACACCTGTGGCCAGCGGTCAAAAAGCATTGCCTCGTCCATGGCAATGGCATTTAATTCCATGATTTTTGCCTCCTTGCGTTTCTGGTTGCCGCGAAACATATGCGGCAAAGGCCGACGAGCGCGGATGGCGGGCGCGTGGATTCTTTGGCTCTCCACGCCTTTGCCGCCCAGGGCGCGTTATCGCCGGTGCGAATGGACGCAATCCAAATCCTTTCCCCGGCAGCAGGGGAGCAATGCTTCCTATGCCAGCCCGTACCCCCATGGGCTGCTCAACGTGGGGAATTCCCGAATTGGAGCCTCCTGTTTATAGTATACACGCGGATGGGCCATACCACAAGCGCCTGCTTTTTTGAGCACGGGCCATTCTGGCCCGCATCTTCATCATCAGCCCGCCATGGCAGGCAGGGCATATGGAAAGCCTCCTTGCGCGTCATGCGCAAGGAGGCAGTTGCTTGATTCTTGAAACCGGCAAATAAACCGTTCCTATTCGCAGAAGCAGAATTCGCCGTTTTCCAGCTCGAGTTCCGCGATGATGCCCGGCTTCATATCGCCCAGCCAGCGGTCAGCGGAATTCACGGTGACGCTGAAGGTGCCCTGCCAGAGGCCATCCTCATCAATCTTTTCCATGGTGACTTCGCTGTTTACCACATCGCTAGAGGACTTCTTGGAGAAGTAGTAGCCGGAAGTGCTGTCGAGATGGCTCTGGATCTCGATGGAATTGATGGAGTTTTCGCCCATGGTCACGCCGGCCTCAAGGTCGCGGTCGAGAACGATGGAAACGCGGTAGTCGTCATTTTCGAAGACGTAGGTGGCGCCGGTGAGGCTGCGCACGCTTTCCACATAGGCAAGCTCCTCGGTCTGGCCATGAATATCAACGATCATCCAGCCCGTGCCCGATTCCGGCGCGTAGTTGCGCTCGGTATCCGTCGCCGCCTCCTCCGCGAAGGCCGCCAGGCCGCACAGCATTGCGATTGCAAGCAGCAAAGTTACGATTTTCTTCATTTCTGTTCCTCCTTGCCCGCCGCAGCGCGTGGCCGCGGCACATTGTTGCGTTGTCCATTACGGTTGCATGGTAAAATACTCTACATACAGATCCATGAAGCGCTCCACATCCATATCGAAGAGTACCTCCACCTTCTGGGCCAGCGGGCTGATGGTGAAATCATCCGGCCGCCGCGGTTCGGTCTTGTAGCCGATGGAGCGGCCGTAGTTCATGCCCATGGTGGTGTCGATATCAATATAGCGTTCCTCGGATCTGGTCACAAAGGACGGATCCAGCAGGTAGAGCACCGTCACCTCGTCCCACAGCGTATTGGTATACTCGGGATTGCCCTCATGGTTGGGGCCGGAAATTTCCATAAACAGCTTTGTGGCGTAGGTTTCGGGGGCGGCCTTGATCTGTTCGTAGGTATCGTAGGTGATTCTCGCCTGCGCGCAAATATCCTTGGGAACAATAACCTGACGGTTAAAGGGCGTATTCAGGCAAATCTTGATGGCCTCTGGGTCGGCCCACCAGTTGAATTCCGCCGCGGCGGTGGTGTTGCCGGGCACTTCAATCGCGCCGCCCATGTAAATGACCTGCTTTACCAGCGGCACGATCTCGGGATAGCGCTTGACGGCCATGGCCAGGTTCGTGCCCGCGCCGGTGCAGATGATGGTCACCTCGCCGGGGTTTTCCTTGACCGCCTTGGCGATGAAGTCAACCGCGTGCATTTCCTGCGGCTCGGTGGTGGGATAGCCAATGACCGGTTCCTCCGGCAGTTCCAAATAGGAAGCGGGGCGTTCCGAAGCCATGTAGCCGATGTTTCCGCCAACAATGCCTGTAAGCATACCATTTTCGAGATACGGCGTGTGGTCTCCCATCAGGGGTTCTCCCATGCCCATGTAGACCGGTATATCCGTGCGGCCCGCCAACTCCAAATGGCGCAGCGTATAGGCGGTGCTGGCCTCAACCCAGTTGTTGCCGATGACCGTAGTAATGCCGAGAATGTCGAACCGGCCGGAGTTGATCATCATAAACAGCGCCTTGGTGTCGTCGCCAAAGACACCGTTATCGGTGTCAAAGATCACCTTCATCGTTTCCTGCTCCGTCTCCTGTGCAAAAGCGGCGCCAGCAAAGGACAGCGCCAGCAGCGCGCAAAGGAGCGCCGCAAGAAACCTGTTCCCCATACCCTTCATCATTATATATTCCTTTCAATATTATATTTGCGCGCGTGTTGCGCCTTGGCCGTTTGGCCGTATTGTGGCCGGGCGCTTCCGGGCGGAGCGGTATCGCCCGGAAGCGCCCAGTTCCGAAGGTGGTTTTTAGAACTCGGTGCCGAACAGGTCGGTCACGAAGGTCCAGAAGGCGTCAACGTCCACGTTGAACACGATCTGCACGTTGGTGGACTCGTAGGGGCCATTGCCGGAGGACCAGGTCACGGAGTTGGCATAGCTGTAGCCGGAGCTGTTGACATCGATCGCCATGTCACGGAACTCGGTCTCGGTGATGAGGTCCGGGCAGAGGAACACGGCGGCGGTCAGGGCATCCCACACAGAGTTGGTCTGGGTCGGGTTCTCGAAGTAGGAGGGGGCGAGCTTCTCCATGAACATGTTGCTCACGGGGGTGTTGTTCTTCTCCTGCATCATGTCGAACACGCTCTTGGTGATCTGCACATGGTAGGAAATGTCATGCGGCACGACGATCTGATAGGGGAAGGGGTTGTTCAGGCAGATCTGAACGGATTCCGGATCGTAGAACCAGTTGAACTCGCCACAGGCGTTCGCGTTGCCGGGAACGTCCACAGCGCCGCCCATGTAGATGATGCCGGCGGTGTTCTCAGCGAAGGTGGGGTCCATCATGCAGGCCAGCGCCACGTTGGTGCAAGCGCCGATGGCAAAGATGGTCACCTGGCCGGGATACTTATGGACCTGCTCAATCATGAAGTCCACAGCATGCTGCTCCTGGGCCTCAGTCTCAGAGTAGCCCCACTCCTCGTCAACGAGCTCGCCGAGGTTGTGGTAGTCCTGGGGAGAAACATACTGATCCAGCGTGCGGTAGCCGCCGGTCCACTGGAAGCCACCGGTGACGGGGGCATCCTGCTCCAGGTCACGGAAGCCCATGACCGGGACATCGGTGCCGATGTAGACCGGGATATCCGTGCGCTCGATCTCCTCGAGCTGGTTGAGGATGGCGTTCACGCCAACGGCGCAGATCTCGTTGCCGCCAACGCTGGTCACGCCCAGGAAGTCAATGTATCCGCCGGCATCGGCCTGCGCCAGGATGGACATGCACCAAGCGTCGTCGCCCAAATAGCCCATGTCGCAGTCGAGGATGACCTTGTTGTCCTCGGCGTTGGTAACGATGTCGAAATCAGACAATTCCGCCATCGCGCCGGTGGACGCCAGGCACATTACCAGAGCGGTCAGGATAGCAAGCAGTTTTTTCATAGGATATTCCTCCTTTTCTATTCCACGGAAACGGCCCCGCTATGCCACTTCCGTAGTCAGCATCTCAACGTAGAAGTCCCAGAACATCTCGCGGTCGATGTCGAAGAGCACGCGGCACTTCTGCACGCCGTAGGGCATGCCCAGGCCGGTCTCGACGTCACGGTTGCGGGAGGTCCACCAGCCGATGGCACGGCCGTAGTTCATGCCGTAGTTGGTGTCGACGTCCACGTAGCGCTCCTCGATGCGGGTGGCAATCTCAGGCTTGAGCCACACGGCAGCGACGATGGAATCCCACACGAAGCTGGAGGCCTCGGGGTCGTTCTCGTAACGGGACTTCTGACCCTCGACGATGAGGGTGGAGATGGCATTGCCCTGCTTCTCGGCGATGCGGTCGTAGATCTCCTTGGTGTAGAAGACCGCCTCGGCAATGTCGTTGGGCACGATCAGCTGATCCTTCCAGGCGGAGTTCAGGCAGATCTTGATGCCTTCGGGGTCGTAGTACCAGTTAAACTCGGCAGCAGCGTTGGAGTTGCCGCGGATGTCGATGGCGCCGCCCATGTAGTACACGCCCGCGGCGTCTTCCACGATGGTGGGATCCTTGCGCACGGCCAGGGCCATGTTCGTGCCCGCGCCGATGACAAAGATGGTGACCTCGCCCGGATATTTGTGCACCTGCTCAATGATGAAATCAATGGCGTGCTCATCCTGCGCCGGGGTCTCAGCGTAGCCGTAAGTCGGCTCAGAGGGCAGATTCAGGTAATCGGTGGGCCGCTGGGAAACGTCGCAGAAGTCGCTGGTGGCCCAATCCCAGTAAGCGCCGCTGTACTCGGGGGCGCCCCACAGCTCGCGCTCAGCGGCCATGTTGCGGAAGCCCATGATCGGCACATCAGTGCCCATGTAGACCGGGATGTCCTCGCGGCCGATCAGCTCCAGCTGACGCAGCGCCGCAGTGGTGCCGGAGGCGACCCAGCTGTTGCCGCCGACGGTGGTCACGCCGAGGAAGTCGCACATGCCCATGCTGTCCGCCTGCGCGAGCATGAACAGCACGATGGCGTCGTCATTGAGGTAGCCCATGTCGGTATCGAGGATGACACGCTTGGTGGGTTCCGCCGCAGCTTCTTCCGCCATCGCCATGGGCAGCACGCCCAGCGTCAGCATCACAGCCAACAAAACAGCAAGCAGTCTTTTCATAGTCCCTGAGTTCTCCTTTCTCTTACCTGGTCTTTTCTTGTCTCTTCCCGTGTGTAGCTTACGAACGCCCACAAGGCGACGCTCCCTGCCTGCAGCGGGACAGGCGGCGGGGCGGCCGCCCTGCGTGCGGATCGCCAAAGCCATGTACGCCGGTGTGTGCGCTGGGCGCACGTCCAAACGCCGCGCCCTATGCACCCCTTCCCTGCCGATGCCATCGGCGTACATCCCGTTCCTTCCCTCCCTGTACGCACAATGCGCCGCGGATGGGTCAGGCCGTCATCAATTCAACGTAGAAGTCCCAAAATGCCTCCTCGTCCACCTCGAACAGCACCTTGACCTTCTGCGTGCCGTAAGGCATGCCCTTCCCGGTCGCAGTGTCGCGGGTGGCGACGTCCGGCCAGGTCACCAGATGGCCGTAGCTGATGCCAAAGTTGGTATCCATGTCCACATACCGTTCCTCTATGCGCACGCCCAAATCCGGGTTCAGGTAGTAGGCGCAGACGATGATGTCCCATACGTAGCCCCAGATGTCACCAGCATCCTTGGAGGTGCCGTCGTTCTGATAGAACGAGTTGTACTCGTACTCCGCAAGCATCTTGGCGGGAATGCTCTCGTCCTGCTTCTCAGCGACACGATCATAGATCTCAACGGTCTTGCTGATCTTAAAAGCGCAGTCATTGGGCATGATGACCTGCTCCGCCCAAGGCGTGTTCAACGTAATTTTCGTGGCCTCCGGATCGAACCACATGTTAAACTCGTCCGCAGTAGAGGAGTGGGCGGGAATATCGATGCAGCCGCCAGAGTACATGATACCCGCGCAGTCATCGATGATGGTTGGATCCTGGCGGACGGCCAGGGCGATGTTCGTGCTCGAACCCATCACCAGTATGGTGACCTCGCCCGGGTATTTGTGTACCTGCTCGATGATGAAGTCCACGGCATGGCCTTCCTGCAGGCGCGCCGTCTCGGGATAGCCGTAGCTGGGCTCGGGATAGAGCGTCAAATACTCAGAGATATCCGGGCGGTCTGCCGGGTCGAGAAATTCTTCACTGTTGCGATCGTAGTACACGCCCGCATACTCCGGATAGCCGAACAGTACGCTCTCTGCATGCTGGTCACGGAAACCCATTATCGGCACCTCGCAACCAGCGTAGACCGGGATATCTTCGCGGCCGAGCATCTCAAGCTGGCGCAGCGCCGCGCAGGCCTCGTTGGCCAGCCAGGAATTACCACCCGACAGCGTCACGCCAAGGAAGTCAACCATGCCCAGCTTATCCGCCTGAGCGAGCATCAGCAGAGACTGCCCATCGTCTCCCAAGTAGTTCATGTCGGAATCCAGAATCACGCGCTTGACCGGCTCCGCAGCCGCTTCTTCCGCCATAGCCATGGGCAATACGCCCAGCGTCAGCAATACAGCCAACAAAACAGCAAGCAGTCTCTTCATGTCGTATAGTTCACCTTTCCCTTCTCCTTGTCCATCCCTGATATTTTCTCCCGTGTGTAGCCTGTGAACGCATCCGGCGCAGCCCCATCGCCTGTAGCGTGGACAGTCAGGCAAGGCGAGCGCCCTGGAGGCGTTTTGTCTGAAAAATGTGTGTGCTTCCCACGTTACCGGGGGTTTTTAAAAATCCGTGCCAATCATATCAGCCATGAACTGCCAATAGGCGTCGCCGTCCACGTTGTAGACGATTTGGCAGGTCGCCGCCCTTTCTGGCCCCTCTCCTTCGTCCCAGGCGACAGACTCACCGTAGGTGTAGCCAAGATCCGTTACAATCGCCACATCGCGCACATCCGACTCAGTAATGAAGTCGGGGCACATGAAAATACCGGGAACTTGGGCATCCCACAGGGACTCCTGATAATCCGGGTTGTTTTCAAAACGCTTTGCAAAGGCGTTTTCCCGAATCATCTGCGTAAGCGCATTGTCGCCCGCTTCCATAATCAGGTTAATGCGGTCATAGGTCAACTTCTGATTTTTGGAAATGTCATTGGGCACAATCACCTGAAGAGGCCAGTTGGCGTTCAGGCAGACATCCACCGCTTCCGGGTCGTAATACCAGTTTCGCTCGGCGCATGGGGTATCGTTTCCGGGAACGTCGATCGAACCGCCCATGTAGTAGATGCCCGCTGTATTTTCGGCGAAGGTTGGATCATTGAGAATCGCCAGCGCGACGTTCGTACAGGCGCCGACGGCCATGATAGTAACCTGCCCCGGATACTTGTGCACCTGTTCGATCATGAATTCCCAGGCGGTCTGCTCCACAGGCTCAAGGCTGCTGTATCCCCAGGCATACTGCTCCAGAGGACCCAGATTGTCATAGGAAATGGAATCGCCATATTCCAGCACCTGTTTCATGCAATTGATCCGCGTCAAGCCATAGGCTTCAATAGTAGCATCGTCCTTCAGACCGGCCAGAGGAATGTCCGTGCCAATCGCCACGGGGATATCTCCGCGCCCGGCGCGTTCCAACATGTTGAGATTCGCAGTGGTCGCTTCGGCCACGGTTACATTCGCGGCCGCGGAGGTTACTCCCAGCAGGTCAATATAGCCCGCCGCATCGGCCTGCAACAAAAGCAACAAGGCAAATGAGTCGTCTCCAAACCAATCCGTTTCATTGTCGGTATCAAAGATTACTTTATGGGTTTCTGCAGTCGTTACAATTTGGTAGTCAGACAAATCTGCCATTGCCGGAACTGTGGCAAGCAATAGCGCGACTATTGCCAAGAAAGCCGTCAGCTTTTTCATAAGGCACTCCTCTATGTAGCAGTCGTTCTTGTCTCTCTACATCATCTTCCCAGGATAAATGAACGTTGTTGAAAAACCGCCTGCACGGAAGATCAGGCTAATTGCAGGGGGAAGTTATTCCCCCCATTGTTCCAAAGCGTCAGCTGTCGGGTGGGCTGCGACCGCTCAGGTGTGTACCAAGACGTCAATCTGCTGCCAGCTGGTGTTGCCAATGGTATCGGTCACATAGCAGGTCACCGTGTAGACGCCGGGCTCGCGGTAGGTGTGGGACACGCTCTGGCCGCTTTCAAAGGCCAGGTCGCCGAAGAACCACTGATAGCCCAGGATGCCGTCGGCATCGCTCGCCTTGGCGTCAAATTCCACGGTAAGGCCATCGCCGTTGGTGGACAGGACATAGTCGAATTCCGGCATGGCGTTGATCTCCGTCGGCCACTGTTCGAGGATGATGGTGCCTTCCGTTTCAGAGGTGGGAATCGTCCACACGCCGTCCTCGACCTTGCCGCCGCAGGCCTCAATTACACTCTGGGCCGCCTCAAGGTTGGCTTCGATGGCGCCGTTGAAAGTATAATCCGTATACTGGAAGGTGGCGCCGTCCCAATCCAGGGCTGAGCTCCACTTATCATCCAGCGCCTCATAGCCGTAGAAGCAACCGAGGATGCCGCCCACAGAGGCGGGGTTGCAGTCGCTATCCTGGCCGCAGCGCATGGAGATGAGCATGGACTGCTCAACATCGCCCTCGCCATAAAGCAGGCCCATGGTGATGTAAGCGGAGTTCATCTTGGCGTCGATATTGAAGCCCGCGTCATACAATCCACTGGGGCAGCGGTCGTTGGTCCACTTCTCATCAATGACATACCAGGCTTCTTCCCAGGTCAGGCCCTCGTTGTAGCAGTCGATAACATCCTGCTGCACCTGATAGAACTGGCTCTCGGCGGGGATGCCGCTCAGACCGGCTTCGATGATCTCATCAATGCTCTCAGCCGTGAACGCCGCGGCGTACATGGTGGCCACATACACGCCGCCATACACGCCGTCGCCATAGTTCATCACGTGGCCGATCCGCCAGGCCATTTCCTTGGCGACTTCGGGCTGGGCGAGGCAGGCCATGCCAATGGCGTCGCACTCGATCTGCCAGTCGATATCGTCGCTATGGAGCGTATTGGTGTAATGCCCCGACCAAGGCGTTTCAATGCCAGCGCGAACGTTGTCGCGGCCCCACTTATTGGCATGCCAGAGATTGTATTCGGTTTCGCCGAAATACTCGCCGTATACCGTCCAGTCCGTAAACGGCCCATTTTCCTTCAGGCAGTCCAGGAAAGTGGTATCCACATACAGATCGTCCTGATCAAATCCATCGTTGATGGTTTCGGGCGTCCACTCCGGAACCAGATCCATCGGGATGATGGTCATATCCGGGTCGATTTCGAAATAAGCGCCAAAGTCGTAAAACTCCGTGGGCGCCGCCCAGGTGACGCCAGCCATCTGGCCAACCCAGCCACCCTTCATTTTGTCATATATTTCCTCATATGAAAGCTCGATCGAGCCGCCTTCCGCAATGGCGGCGGGAATCGCGCTCAAGCACAGCGCAAGAGCAATCAACAGGGCAAAAAATTTTTTCATGATCTCCATCCTTTCCTGATTTTCTTAATTTTCCGTGGTTTTCCGTCCTTCCGCGACAGGCGATTTTTCAACAACGTTCAAAACAGCGCCTAAAGGGAGGGAACGGGGAAAGCGAAAGCCAGGAAACGATGCGTTGAAAATCCACTACCCCCCCCCCTTCGTAAAATTTGGGTTTCCATTTGCGTATGGGGATATGAAATCCCCATACGCTTGTCCTACTGGCCCGGTCTTAGAACTGCGTGCCGTACAGCTCGGCGAC
>DSTMC04003__coassemble_1535_pt1 | contig 15732 bp, 15 predicted proteins | sample DSTMC04003__metabat2_low_PE_048 | metagenome-assembled genome bin DSTMC04003
CCTCGAACGCCATCATCATCGGCTTCAACGTGCGCCCGGACAACAACGTGCGCGAAATTGCCGAGCGTGAAAAGATCGACATCCGCCTCTACCGCGTCATCTACAATGCCATCGAGGATGTGGAAAAGGCCATGAAGGGCATGCTCGCGCCCAAGTTCCGCGAGGTCGTGCTCGGTTCCGCCCAGGTGCGCCAGGTGTTCAAAGTCACCGGCGCGGGCACGGTGGCCGGTTGCTACGTCACCGACGGCAAGGTGGTGCGCAACGCCCAGGCCCGGCTTTTGCGCGACAGCGTGGTCATCCACGAAGGCAAGGTGGATTCCCTCAAGCGCTTCAAGGACGACGCGCGCGAGGTGGCCGCTGGCTACGAATGCGGCATGGGCTTTGAAAGCTATAACGACATCAAGGAAGGCGACGTCATCGAGTGCTTCCAGATGGAGGAAATCGAGCAGTAGGCGCGTTTCGCGCGGCGGGGGAAGCCCTCCCCCGCCGGACGCCGCGCCGCGAATTTTCCGTGAAAGCCGCGGCGGCTGCGCTTTGCCGAAACCGCGGGGCCTCGCGGGAGTTTGCGCCGTTTGCCGCCCTCCCCAAACCGGTTCGCGCCATCGTGTGGCCGCGCCGGTGCCGCGGGGTGTTCCCGGCTTCTCATCGAAGCGGCTGGAGTTTGCCGGTTTGCGTGCCGTTGGGTTTTCAAGCGATGAACCGATGGCCGGAAATGGATTGGCAGGCGGTCTTGCCGTCCTGTCGCCGCCCTATGCGGGATTTTCTGAAAAAATCTTCGCGGGGGCTTCGGGAGTTTCAGGCAGGCGGTTTGCGCTTGCGTCCGGGGATTTCCTGAAAGGAATCTTCGCCTTGGGGAATCCTGCCCAGAGGGGCCTTTGCGGGCCAGGCGGGTTGCCATCGCAGGCGTCCTTTGCGGGGCTGCCCGGAGATTTGTCCGGAAGCAATGGCTTTGACAACGGCTTTTCTCTTTTCCGGGAAGCGGCTGACGCTTCGCTTCCACGTTTTGTACAGGGTTTTTCGGGCGTCCCGTGCGGACGCCCGTTTTTCAGCGGCCTGGCCGCAAAGGAGGTTGTTTATGGCGAGTTTTGACCGCATCGATCGCATCAGCGCCGAAGTCGCGCGCGAGCTGGACCACATTTTGCGCGACGAAGTACACGACCCGCGCATTGGCGGCACCTGGTCGATCCTGCGCGCCGAGGTGACGCGCGATTTGCGCTATTGCAAGGTGCGCGTAAGCGTATTGGAGCCGGAGCGGCGCAAGGAAATGATGGCCGCGCTCAAGTCCGCCGCCGGGTTTATCCGCCGCGAATTGGGCCGACGCGTGGAATTGCGCTATGTGCCGGAACTGATCTTTGAAATGGACACCAACATCGAATACGCCGCCCACATAAACGAGATACTCAAGCGGGAGGAAGAGGAGCATGGACGTCACGATTCGTGAGTTGGCCGGCTGGCTCAAGGGCATGGATGACATCGCCGTGTTTGGCCACCGCGCCCCGGACGGGGACGCCTGCGGCTCCTGCGTGGCGGTGACGCTGGCTTTTCGCGCGCTGGGCAAGCGTGCCTGCGCGTATTTGCCCGGGGGCATGCCGGAATTTCTGCGCTTTTTGCCCGGGCAGGAATGCGTGGTGGCGGATGCAAGCGCGCCCTTCGTTCCCCAATGCGCGCTTTCCGTGGACGTGAGCGCCCCGGATATGCTCGGCGACAACCGCGCCCTGTTTGAAAGCTGCCCGCAGCGCGCCGTGCTCGACCATCACGAGAGCAACCCGCGCTTTGGCCAAATCAACCATGTGGAGCCGGACCGCGCCGCCTGCGGCGAAATCGCGCTTTTGCTGATTGAGGCCCTGGGCGCGCCGCTTTCCAAAGACATGGCCGCCTGCCTGTTCGCCGCCGTTTCCTCGGACACGTGCAACTTCAACTATTCCAACACCACGGCGGAGACGTTCGAGGCCGCCGCCGCCTGCGTGCGCGCCGGGGCGGACGTGGACGAAATCACTGGCCGCATCTACCGCACCCGCACCGAGGCGCGCACCCGCCTGCTGGGGCTGTCCCTGGCCGGTTTGCAGCGCGAAGGCAAGGTGGCCTGGGCGCGCGTGACCAACGATATGTTCCACAACGCCGGGGCGCTGCGCTGCGATACCGAGCGCATCGTCAACTATCTGATTGAAATCGAGGGCGTGGAGATCGCCGTGTTGGCCATCGAGCAGGAGGACGGCTGCAGCGCCAAATTCTCGCTGCGTTCGCTGGCGCCCTACAATGTGGCGCGCGACGTGGCCCTGCCCCTGGGCGGCGGCGGACACGAACGCGCCGCCGGGATCACCATCCACCGCCCGCTGCGCGAGGCGCTGGACCTGGTGCTGGCGCGCGTGCGGGAGATTTTGTGATGGACGGCTTCCTGGTGCTTGACAAGCCGCTGGGCAGAACTTCCAGCGACTGCGTGGTATTCGTGCGCAAACGCCTGCCGCGCGGCACGGCCATTGGCCACGGCGGTACGCTCGACCCCATGGCCTCGGGCGTGTTGCCCGTGTGCGTTGGCGCGGCCACGCGGCTTTTTGATTATATTATCGACAAGCAAAAGACCTATGTGGCCGAGCTGCGGCTGGGCGTAACCACCGATACGCAGGACGCCACCGGCACGGTGCTTTCCGAAACGGACGCCGATATCCCCGAGGAAGCCGTGCGCGCCGTATTGCCCCGCTTTGTGGGCGATATATTGCAGACCCCGCCCATGTATTCGGCCATCAAGCGCGGCGGCAAGCGCCTTTACGAGCTGGCGCGGCGCGGCGAGCGCGTGGATATCGAGCCGCGCCCCTGCCATGTGGACGATGTGCGCCTGACCGCCAAACTGGGCAAAAACCGCTACCGGCTGGAGATCGACTGCGGCAAGGGCGTATACATACGCACCCTCTGCCACGACATCGGCGCGGCGCTGGGCTGCGGCGGCCACATGGCCGCGCTCACGCGCACGCGCGCGGGCGTGTTCACGCTGGAAAACGCCCTTGCGCTGGAAGATGTGGAAGCGCTGGGCGCGGAGGGTCTGGAAAAGGCGCTTTTGCCCATGGACGCGGCCATCGCCCATCTGCCCGCCGTGCGCGTGGCGGCGCGCCACTTGAGCGCCGTGCGCAACGGCATGCCCCTGCGCCCGCAATGGCTGGACGCCCCCGCCCCGGAAGCGGCGGCGGTGCGCGTGTATGTGGGAGAAGCCTTTGCCGGCGTGGGCGCGCCCCAGGCCGATGGCACGGTGCGCTTCCGCGCCATGCTGCTCAGGGCTTAGGCAGCGGCGGAACGAAAAAAACAGGCCGGTGTCTTTCCCCGGCTTCGCGCAGGGAAACGCCGGGCCTGCCTGCGAGCGTTCCCGGCCCGCCCACAGCGGGCGCAATGCCGGTTTCCCGCCCTCTCCCCCCGCCCGCACCTGTTTTTCAGGCAGAGGGTGCATAAGCGGCAAGGCGCTTCTGGCCGTCCGCAGGGGGCATATGCCCGGGACGCCGCTTCCACGCCTGTGTTGGAAGATATGGCGCGCCCTTTCCCGCAAGCGCTGGGCATAGCTTCTGCGCCGCCCGCGACGGCACGGGACGGGGCGCGGCTTCTGCTGTCCCTTCCCATGAGGATAGACGGGCAAGGCGGCGCGGCGGTTTTTCCTCCCTCAAAACGGGCTGCCGCCCCGGCGCGGACGCCCGCCATTTGCAAACCATATTACCAGCGAAACGAAAGGGGGCCGTGCGGCCTTGCAAATCCTGCGCAGCGAACGGGAATACACGGGAAAGGCGTCGGTGCTGGCGTTGGGTACGTTTGACGGCGTACACATCGGCCACGCGGCGTTGATCCGCTGCGCGCACGGCATCGCCGCGGACCTGGGCGCGGACTGCGTGGTGTGTACCTTCGACCGCCACCCGCTTTCGGTGTTGCACCCGGAGCGCGCCCCGGCGCAGCTGACGACGTTGGAGGAAAAGTGCGCCAAATTCGCCGCGCTGGGCGCGGATTACGCGCTGGTGCGCGCCTTTACGCCGGAGCTGGCCGCGCAAAGCGCCGAAGCATATTTGACGGCGCTGGTGCAAAACATGCGCGCCGTGGCCGTGGTGGTGGGCGAAAATCACCGGTTCGGCTTCCACGGCCAGGGCGACGCCCGCCTGATCGGGGAAATGGGCGCGAAAATGGACTTCGCCGCCGTAATCGTGCCTCCGGTATACGACGAGGGCGAGCTGGTTTCCTCCACGCTGATCCGCCGCCTGCTGTCCAGCGGGCAACGGGAGCGGGCTGAACGGTTGCTTTCCATACACGCCCCCACGGAAAACCGCCCCTCTCCGCCCTGAGCGGAGGGGCTTTTTATGTGCGCCCAAACGCGGCCGGGACGGGCAAGCACGCGGCTTGGCATCCTTTACAAAGCGCGGGCTGACAGGCAATTTATCCAGGGCAAACGGCAAATTGGGACTTGATGGAGCGTTGATTGTGATTAGAGAATTGCGGAAAACCGATCTGGACAGCGTGGCGGAACTCTGGCTCGACACCAATAGAAAGGCGCATGCTTTTATTCCCGCCCAATACTGGCAGGGCCATTTGGCGATGGTGAAAGAAATGCTTCCGCAGGCAGAGGTCTATGTCTATGAGGAGGCGAAGGAAATCCAGGGGTTTATCGGGCTGAGCGGCGAATACATCGAGGGGATTTTTGTTTCCGGCAAAGTCCAGTCGCGGGGGATCGGCAAACTTTTATTGGATCACGCAAAAGGCCTGAAGGGAAGTTTGCGCCTGAGCGTTTACCAGAAAAACGCACGCGCGGTGCGTTTTTATCAAAGGGAAGGGTTTGAAATTCACTGCGAAGGTCTGGATGAAAGCACCGGAGAAAAAGAGTATGCGATGACTTGGCGGCGGAAATAAAATTCCAGCCGGGGCAAATATAAATTTCCCGCGCCGGGCCGGATGGGGCCGCTTCCCCACGCCCATCCCTTCCCCGGCGGGGCGGCGCGCCCCCTCCGGCGGACGTCCTTCCTGGCGCGTTTTGCCATATCGCGGGGATGACCGCCCGCGAACGCAGGCGGGAACGCTTTTTGCAACGGCAAATCCGTGAAAAGGGCGGCGGGATTTTCCGCCGCCTCAGGATGTTGACAAAGTCAACAGACTGCCAGAGCAATGCAAAAGCCCGCAAGACAAGGAAGCAAACTTGCAGGCAAGGGAGCTTACATGGCCGTAAGTGACCGCAGGCTGCATGTGGGCTGACGCAGGAAGCAAAAATTGCCTCTGATTTTTCTTTAATCAGGGCAATTTTTGCGTTTGCGGGCTTTACCGGCGCTCTGGGGCGGCGGAATTTTCCGCCGCCCAATGGATGTTGGCAGAAGAGCGGCCATACATTGCCGCGAAGGCTGCCTTTCCGGGAAATGCTCAGATCAGCGCCGCTTCGGGATCTACGCTGAGGTTGTCCTTGGCCAGGTACTTGGGGAAGTAACCGCTTCTGAGCGGCGGCGTTTTCTGGAAGTCGGATTTGAGCTGGTAATTCTGCCCGCTGGCGCTGCTGATCGCAATTCCGTGCAGGATTTCCAGGGCGTGATAGGCCATTTCCTTGTTGGCGCGGGGGGTGCGCTCATTGAGCATGGCCCATGCCATCTCCGCCACGCCCAGGCCCCGGGAGTTTTCATCATAGCCAAAGGCGGGGGGCAAAGCGACGCGCTCATCGCTGCCCTTGGCGCGGTAATAAACCGTGCCGCCGAAATTGTTGGGATCGGCCAGGTACAGTACACCCTCTGTGCCGCAAAGCATCACCACGGGCTGCTCCGGGAAAATACATTCGGAGTTGAACTGCACGGAACCGATTGCGCCGTTGGCAAAGCGCAGCGTACCGGCCAGGATGGTTTCGGATTCCACCGTGTATTCCTGGCCAAAGCGCGGGCTGGCCGGCTGGTCGTAGACGCGCTTCTCCTGGGGGTATTTCAGGAAGCCGTTGACTTCCTTCACCGGGCCGAGGATGGAAATCAGCGCCGTAATGTAATAGATTCCCACATCAAAGCCAATGCCGCCGCCCCGCTGCGGAATAAACGGCACAAGCTGGCCCATCATATTGTAATCCCTGCCGTTCTGGGCGACGCAGGAAGTGACCTGGCCAATCATGCCCCGCTCCACGGCCAGGCGCGCGGTCTGGATGGCGCAGCCCAGGAAAGTGTCCGGCGCCGCCCCCAGATACAGGTGGCGCTCGTTGGCGATGCGCACCAGTTCTTCCGCCTCCGCCAGTTCAATGGAGAGCACTTTTTCCGTGTAGACGTTTTTGCCGCCTTCCAACAGCTGCTTGATGACGGCGAAGTGGGCCTTGGGGTTGGTAAGGTTGACGACGAGTTCAATGCTTTTGTCCGCCAGGATTTCCTCCATGGTCATGGCCTTGATTTCATATTTTTCCGCGGCGGCATCGCGGCGGGCGATGTCCAGATCGCAACAACCGGCCAATTCGATGACGGAAAAGCTGTTCTTGAGGTTTTTCAGGTAAATATCGCTGATTGCGCCGCAACCAACTACGGCCGTTCGAATTCTTTTCATAGAAATCCCTCCCTGATTTTGCGCTAGTTGAGGATCAGCAGGCCGGGACGCTCAAACTTGACGCCGTTGAATTCATATTCCAGCTTCGGGAAAATGATGGGGCGCGTGATGAGCATCGGGCCGTCTTCCGTAACGATGAAACTGTCTTCCGTCTTGGTTCCATCGACGACAGGGTTGAAGCAGTAGGCCTGGTTTTTCTGGATGATATGGTGGCAATCGGGCGTAACCATATACTCCCGCGGCCAGTATCCCTGGCAACCGCCCTGCCCATGCCGGTCAAACATATCGGGATAGCCCTTGTCGATATAGGCCTGGCGCAGCGTATTATACAGGGTCAGTTCATCTTCGCCAACACGCGCCTTGCTGGCGGTGAGGCTTTCCATTTCGCAGCAGTCGTTGTACTGCTTGACGAATTCCTTGGAAGGCTCGCCGATGTAGGCCATGCGGCTGGTGGTGACGATCAGCCCCTTGTAGCGGCCGTTGATGGACACAATAACATTGTGTTCCAGCTTTTTGCCGGTGGGCAGCGCGTGGCGGAAAAGATTGGCGCGCTCGTCAAAGGAAACCAGGTGCATAACCTGCTCGATGCCATAGGGCCAAATCTGCCGGGAGAGCTCGCCGACGAGTTCAAATTCGGTCATGCCGGGCCGGATGGCAGTCAGGGCGGCTTCTATGGCCTGGCTCAGTTTATCGCCGAGATAGCCATAGCGCGCGATTTCGTTTTTGGTAAGTTGCAGCCGCAGGGGCTTGATCCAGTCGTTGCGCACCATGGCGCTGCCCAGGGGCACATCGCTGACGACCTTATCCAGGGAAGAAACGTGTTTTTTCACGTATTCTTCCAGGCGGTTTTCCTGCCAGGGATAGCTCAGCACCGTGAACCCCAGCTCTTCCAGATGCTCCTCCTGGAGAAGGCGCGGCGTTTCAATGACATTGCAGATGGCGAAGCATTCGTCCTTTGTAATCAGCAACGTGGTGGCGCCGGCGTCAAAGCAATTGGCGACAAAGTTTTTCCCACCGGCGGTCATCCAGCTGAAATTGGGGTGCATCTGCAAAGCGAGCGCTTCGGCATCATGCTGCTGCAACATTTCCCGCACGCGGTTCAGCTTGCCGTCAATTTCACTTTTCCTGCCCGCCAGGCTTGTATCTTCAATATACGGATTCCTCAACATTGTGTATCACTCCTAAGGTTGATCTATGCCCTGTCAGTTGACATTCAACGACTGTTCCGCGCGCCTTACATCCCTGCGGCGCTTGAGGATCTCGCGCAGATACTCCACCGCGATGCTGATAATGAGCAAAATGCCGTAGGTGGAGCTGCGGACAAAGCTGGATACGCGCAGGAAGTTGAAGCCGGAATCCAACATCTGAATGCTCAGCACGGACAGCAGAATATTGGGGATACTGCCCTTGCCGCCCAACGGCGATATGCCCGCCAGCACAGAGGCAAGCATGGCCTGCAAAACGTAGCTGGTGCCATAATCGTACTTGGCGGTATTGGTCCGGGCGAGGATCAGGATGCCCGTGAGCGCGCCGATGATGGAGGATATGACATAGGTGGTAAATACCGTGCGCACGTTATCAATGCCGCAATAGAAGCTGGCGCGGCGGTTGCTGCCGAACCACTGCGTTTTCAGGCCGTGCGGCGTATAGTGGATGATCACCGTTATGACAATCAGCGCAATCAGGAATATCACCAACGGCATGGGAATGAAGCCAAAGAGCTTGCCGCTGCCCAGGTAAATCAGGGCCTCCGGGAAGGTGCCGAACACGCCCTGGCCCTTGGTCAGGGCGGAGCTGATGCCGGTGAACAGGTTTTGTGTGCCAAGCGTGGCGAGAATGGGGAAGATGCCCAGCTTCGCCACCAGCAGGCCATTCAAACAACCGCACAAAAGCCCTACGCCTACCGCGATGACAAAGCACAAAAGCACGTACATCAGTTCCACAGAACTGCCCGCATCCTGCGGCATTTTCTGAAGCAACAGCATGCCGCACAGCGTCGCCACCAGGTTGCCTACGGCGACGATGGAAAGGTCGGCGCCAGCCGTGAGCATGGTAATGCCAATGCCCAGCGTAAACAGGCCCGGCTCCGGGAACTGGAAGCACATGGATTCAAGGTTTCGCAGGGTGGGAAACCTGGTGGGCTGCATGATGGAAAAAACCGCGAAAATAATCAGGCAAATGACCAGCAGCTGCTTGGTATTTCCATTGATCCGGGAAAACCAGTTTCTCGTTTTTTTCTGTCCTGTCATGGTGCCGCCTCCTACATTTTTGCCGCGCGCTTTGCACGGAGGGACTGAATCACAACAGCCACGATAACCAATAGACCAAATGTGAACTTCTGCCAATAGCTATCAATGCCGATGATCACCAGGTTGTTGTTGATTACATTTGTCAGCATCAGCCCCAGGAAAACACCGATGACAGAGCCCTTGCCGCCGGAAATGCTCGTGCCGCCCAATACGGCCGCGGCGATTACCGTCAGCTCCTCTCCCTGAAAGCTCATGGGGTCGGCCATGCGGTTGTTGGAAACATAAATCAGGCCGCCCAAACCGGCAAGGCAACCGGCGTAGCCATACAGGAACATCCGCAGCCGTTTGACATTGTAGCCAATGCGCGAGGCGGAACCCATGTCGCCGCCCAGGGCGTAGATGCCGCGCCCAACGATGGTGTGGCGCATAATCAGGTGGGTAAGCACCATGACGCCCAACATGATGAAAACGGAGAAATGCAGCCCAAAAGTGGAACCCGTCGCATCGGTGGTATTGAAGCAATACATCTTTGAAAAGTCGATGGTGGCCGGGGGCATATCGGGGCTGGGAATGTACTCGTTTCCAACAAAGGCCAGCATCAGGCCGCGAATTGTTGTGGCAAGGCTCAGGGTGGCGATGAAAATCGGCATTTCAAAGGTATTGACCAGGAAAGCGTTGCACATGCCGAACAATATGCCGATGACCATGGAAACCAGCGCCAGCGCCACAAAGGGCAAATCCGGAGCGACGGCGATGGAGAAGCGTATGGTCATATACGCGCTGCAAATGGCGATTGCCATAAACGACATATCAATGCCGCCACTGATGATAATCATCATCACGCCGCAGGCGAAAATGCCGGTCACAATCATCGTGCGCAAAAGGTCGAACATGTTTCGCAGGGTCAGAAATGCCGGGTTCAGGATGGAGAAAGAACACATTACGATCACAAGGATGGCAAATACGATGAACTCGCCGGATCGCACGAATTTGCGCAGTTTTTTTTGAACGCTCACTTTACATGCCCCTCTCCCACCGCATCCTCAAGGATTTTCCTGTTGAGGACTTCGGCGCTGGTTTCGCTGGTTTGGCTTTCAAAAATGATGCGGCCGCCGTTCATGACCAGGATCCTGTTGGTCGTGCTCAACAGTTCCCCAACGTCGTCCGAAATCAACACGATGCACATGCCCTTCATGGCCAACTCTTTGAGGATTCTGTGGATTTCGCTCTTGCTCTTGATATCCACGCCCACGGTCGGCCCATTCAGGATCAGGATTTCCGGCTCTGTCGCCAGCCATTTGCCAATAACGATGCGCTGCTGGTTGCCGCCGGAAAAGGTGCTCGCCAGCACATCCGGGGAAAGCGCGTTGATGTTCAGCTCCTGGATGCGGTTGACGGCTTCTTCCGTCACCTTTTTGAAATCAACCAGCCCGTTTTTCTTCTTTTTCTGGTCGATGGTGGCGGCGGAGAAGTTGTCCTTCAGGCTGCGCTGCATAAACAGGCCTTCGGAAAGCCTGTCTTCGGGCACATAGGCGATTTTCGCTTTTTTGGCGTCCGGTATGTTCCGGAAGTGCTGTTCCTTCCCCCGGACCAGGATTTTGCCGCCGGTGGTTTTGCCGATGCCGAACAGCGCCTTGGCAAGCTCGGTTCGCCCGCTGCCCAGCTGCCCGGTGATGCCGAGGATTTCCCCGGGGAAAACGCTGAAGCTGATATCCTCAAAGGCGCCTTTTTGGCAGAGCTTTTCCACCTGCAACAGCGGCGTTTGCGAAGCGCCCGTATAGCGGAAGGGTTCTTCCGCGATGCGTTCGCCGGTCATGTAATAAACCAGATTTTCTTTTTCAAATTTATCCGCGTATTCATCGGCGACGATTTCGCCATTGCGGATGACCGTAATCCGGTCGCATACCGCAAACACCTCGTCCAGCTTATGGCTCACGAAAACGACCGAAATGCCCCTTGCGGAAAGCCCCCGGATGATTTCATACAGGCGCTCAATTTCCTTGTTTGTAAGGGCGGTTGTGGGTTCATCCATGATGATGAGCCGGGCATTTTGCAAAATTGCGCGGGAAATGGCGACAATCTGCTTTTGCGATACGGATAACCCGCCCACCTCCGCATCCAGATCCAGCGAAATGCCGATGGTATCCAGCGCCTGTTGCGCCATGGTTCGAGCCTGACGCCAATGCATCAGTTTGTTGCCTTCCACCAGCTGCATGCCCAGCGAAATGTTTTCGGCAACCGAAAGATTGGGGAATACGGAAAAATCCTGATAGATTACCTGGACGCCCTGCTTAATAGAAATGACCGGGGTCAGCTTCGGAAACAACGTGCCATTGAGGGAGACGCTGCCGGAATCCGGCGCATAAACGCCGGAAATGATCTTGATGAGCGTAGATTTTCCGCAGCCGTTTTCCCCCACCAGGCACAAAACCTCGCCGGGATAGATTTTCAAATCAATATCGTGCAGCACGCGATGGCCGGTGAACGATTTATTGATTCCCTTTAACTCCAGAATGGGTGTATTCATGTTCCAACCCTCATTCTTTTCATTTTCCAAAGAAAAAGATCAGGCTGTTTCATGTATCAAGATGAAACAGCCTGGAGAATTTGTTTAGAACCAGTCGCTCTCAGGAGAGTCTATGGTGATATCCTTCCAAGCCTGACCGATAATCGTGTTGCCGTCCAGCGTAATGCTGTTGTATCCGGACACGCCCAGATCCATGCCGTCAACGATCTCTTCGCCATTCTTGAGCATTTCGCCGACTTTGCACATCACAACGGCGGCATCCGCGGGATCCCAGCAGCCGAGGAAATCCAGCGCGCCACTGGCCAGGTAGTCCTTGTTCGCATTCGGCACGCCGTTGCCGACGCAGCTGATCGCATCCTGCTTGCCAGCTTCTTCGATGGCCAGCGCATAGCCCGGCAGGTCGGTTGCGGAGGTGACGAACATGCCCTTCAGGTCGGGATAGGTCTTCATCAGCTCAGCGGCCTTTTCCTGGGAAGCCTTCTGGTTGTAGTTGCTTTCCACGAAAGCGTCCGCGTTGATGCAGTTCATGTTCGGATAGTTCTCGATCTGATGCTCCAGAGCGCCGTTGGCCCAGCTCATATGGCTGGCAGCGGTCAGGGAGCCGACGGAAATGATGTAATCGCCTTCCTCGCCCATGGCGGCGGCCAGCTGATCCATCAGGTGCGCGCCGTAAGCCGCGCCGTCAAAGGCTTCCACGTCGTAATCCACGTTCGTGATGCCCTGCGCCTCATGCGAGATGACCACGATGCCCGCTTCCCTGGCCTTGGTCAGAACGGGTTCGAGGGCTTCCGGGCTCACCGGGACGATGGTTATAACATCGACCATCTGGGCGATCAGGTTTTCCACTTCCTTCACCTGCAGCGCGGCGTCGCTCTTGTCCGCGCCGGTCTGGAACGCTTCGTTGCCGGATTCTTCCGCATACTGCTCTACGCCGACGGCCATGCGGTTAAACCACGCGCCGCCAACAGACTTTGGCAGATTGGCGACCACCAGGCCGTCCGCCAGGGCGACGCTCGCCATGCCGAGAACCAGCAGGCTTGCCAACAGAATGCTGACCAACTTTTTCATACCATTTTACCTCCCGAGATTGTTTTTTGTTTGTATACCATTTCTCATATGGTATACAATTTAATTTTATTATAACCTCCAATCCGGCAATAGTCAAGACCGTTTGACAAATCCGCCGCCAAAAAAATAGAGCAATATTAATATAAATTCGACAAAACCCAGAAAGCGGCAGCCATGGCAAAGTTTTCCAGACATTTGCTGGGCTGTTCCCTTTTTTTGCGCGTTGTGGTATAATTAAAAAATCCTTGGCCACAAATTTCATAGAGAAAGGAATTGCATATGAACCGGCGGAATTTGAACGAATCCGTATATCAATACATTCTGGAACAAATCCTTTCCATGAAGTATAAGCCCGGGGACAAAATTCCCGAAGTCAAAATTGCCGAAGAATTCGGCACCAGCCGCACCCCCATACGCGAGGCCCTGCGCCGCCTCGCGGACGACGGCATTGTGAGAATGCATCCCAAATGTATCACGGAAGTTGCGCAATGGGATGACGAAACCATGCGGCAGATTGGATTGATGCGCATTTATCTGGATGTTTTGGCGGTAAAGCTGGCCATCCACCACGGCAGCAACGCGGATTTTGACCAGATGTTTGAACACTCCAAGCTCTGTCTGGCGGCGGCAAACGTCGGCGATGTCGCCAAAAGAATCCGTGAGGATTGCACATTCCACTGCGACCTTTCCAGGATCAGCAAAAATATTCAGCTTTATGAGTTTTCACGGAATATTTATCTGAAGATAGAATTTATGCAGTCCTGGCGGGGAACCTTTCTGGAAGAGCCGATGGAGCAGCACCGGCAACACGAGGATATTTATAAAGCGCTTCTCGGCCGCGACGCCACACTTGCGACGGACCTGATTGTAAAGCACCATATCCACTTCCATAATCTGGAACAGTATTACCCGGTGGATTGGATCTTCGCCATTGGCAAAAACGATTGAGGGCCCGGCGGAACGCGAAATCCGCGCGCAAGCCCGCCGGACGGTTTTGTGCCGTCCGGCGGGCTTTGCGTTCCATTCTATCCATTCAAAAGCGCGGCCGCCCGGAAGCTCTCCCTCAAGCGCCTGGGTTCCGCTGTTCAGCCGGACATGGCCCCGCGCACGGTTTTATGTTTCGTTTTCCGCGCGGCGTCCCTGGCATACCTGAGCGTCGGGCCGCCTGAAGCCGCCCCGCCCGCACGACAGCGCCCGCGCCGGGGCGCTTTTGTTTTGCCGCACCGATTTCCCCCGCGGTCATAGTATGCAGCGTGGGCAGCGGCCCACATTCTATCCCAAGGAGGAATGAACCATGTCTTTCTACAGCTATAAGAACGCGAACGCCGAGGCCAGCCCGGGCACAGTGTGCGGCAACGTGCTCAACGGGCTGAATAAGCGCGTGTGCATCCAGGTCAAGAACGTCTACGATTCCTGCCTGTGCCAGGAACAGCTCGATGATGAAAAAATTGTCATTTCCAACATCGTGCCGGTGCTGCCGGGCGATTGCCGCGGCAACTGTTCCGCCAACTGCAACTGCACCTGCTGCGGCAACGAATGCACCTGTTCCTGCGATGCCTGCGGCGTGCCCATCAGCCACGAGCAGGCCGTGGAAAACGCCGAAAACAGCCCTTGCCCCCTGCCCTCGCCCTGCGGCACCTGGACGTTTGAAAGCTGCCGCTCCTCTACCACCAAGGGCCGCATCACCAACCTGTGCGTGGAGCGCCTGTGCGACCGGCCGCAGTTCGCGCGCGTAAAGGCCACCGTGGATGTGCCCATCGACGTGCTGTTCACCGACCAGCGTTGCCAGGAGTGGGTCGGCCAGGCCGTGTTGCAGGTGGACCGCGACGTGCTTTTGTGCATCCCCGACGATTCCATCATCCCCTTCACCCTGGAGAGCCTTGTGAGCGCGATTTGCGTTTCCGGCAGTTACATCGGCAATTGCACCTTTGAAATCACCATCTGCGTCACCATCGTTTTGAAGGTGCTCGCGGAGGTGGACATCATGGTGCCCACCTACGGCTTCTGCGAGATTCCGCCTGCCGAGGAATATGCGGAATCTGTATGCGACGAGTTCTTCTCGCTCCCGCTTTTCCCGCAATCGAGCTGCGCCTTTGAGGACGTTTGCGACGATACCGCCACGGCGGGTGCGACCACCGCGTTCAACGGCAGAACCGTATCCTGTCCCGGAACACAGCCTACGTCCGGTTGCTGCAACCGCGTATCGACCTGTTCAAACTGCGGCACCACCTGCCAGTGTTCCGGGTCCATCTGCCCGCGCTGCGGCTCGGCCATGTCGAGCCTGAGCTGAGTGGCCTGATCGCGCCGCGGCCGCCGGCATGAAAGAAGGCCGCTACACGCGCGATGGCCTCCTGGCCGCGTTCAAATACGCGCCGGAAACCGAAGCCCCCGGAATTTTCACGAAAGCCTCCGGCGCTCCATCCCGGCCCGCCCCGCCCGGGGCGGGCCTTGGTTAAGCCCATTGCGCTTTGCACCCCCCGCATGTTATAATTTCTCCGGGAATGTATTGTACATTTCGCAGTTTCTCTAATGGGGTGATAAAAATGAATCACTGCATAAAAATGGATTTGTCTGCCTGGAACCGCGCAGACCTGTTTCGGGAATTTACTGGCATGACCACTTCCATCTATGCCATGACGGTACGGATGGACGTCACCCCGCTCGTTCAACACTGCAAGAAAACCGGAGAGTCCTTTTTCATCAACTATCTGTACCTCGCCCTGCGTGAATTAAATGCAATCCCCGAGTTTCGCATGCGCGTTCATCATGGAGAGCCGTACCTCTATGACCGGGTGAATTGAGTTTTACGGTAGCCAATGACTTTGGCTATTTTGTCAACCGCAGCGCGGAATTTTCCCATTACGATGAGTTTTACCACAATGTTCCACGACGATCGCCCAAGCGAAATCCGAAAAGAATATCCATCCGCAAAATTCCGATCTTTGCCGGACAGATTTAATTTACTTTTCAGCGATCCCCTGGGTGGACTATACGGCAATGACGTTGCCTGCCATGACCAACCGCGCCGGAACAGACGACCAAACTTATAATACCGTTCCCTGCGTCGGCTGGGGAAAATATGTGCGCGAAGGAGAGAAGTTTCAAATGTCCATGCATATGAAAATCAGCCATGCCTTTGTGGACGGAAAACCCCTCGCAGACGCCTTTAACAACATCCAGTCCGCCGTCAAGTCATTGGATTTCGGGGGTTCTTCTGGCCTTCCGCCCCGCACATTGGTAAAATAATGGCAGCACCAACGCGTGCGGGATATCATGCTCAGGCAGATTCGCTATTTCCAGGCCGTCGTGCGCAACAACAGATTCACCGAAGCCGCCGAGGGGACTGACACTTCGTCCTGACGGATATCGCAA
>DSTMC04003__coassemble_1552_pt1 | contig 15576 bp, 11 predicted proteins | sample DSTMC04003__metabat2_low_PE_048 | metagenome-assembled genome bin DSTMC04003
ACGCCCGCATCGCCGACAACGGCGACGGCACCGCCACCATCACCGGCCTGCGCGCTGGTACCATCAAGATCGCCGCCATCGCTACCGATGGCTCCGGCACACGCGAAGAAATGACCATCCGCGTCATCGTGCCGGTAACGAGTTATCGCCTCTACCCCAACGAGACGGCCTTGGCCGTGGGCGACACGATTTCCCTCAAACCCGACGGCGAGCCGGCGAACGCTACTTATCATAAGCCTTCCGACTTCTCTTGGGAAAGCGACAATACATCCGTCGCTACCGTCAACGAAAGCGGCGTGGTCACCGCCGTGGGCGAAGGCACAGCCACCATCATCGCCACTTCCCACAACGGCATCGAGGCCACCTGCGCAATCAGCGTTACTACAGCTACCCAACGCATCGAGCTTTCCCTGGTCAACGCGGACAAAGCTGAAGTTGGCATCGGCGAGACCGGTCTGACGGTGCGCGCCGTGGCCTACGGCCCGGACGGCGCCGCCACGGATGTTTCTCAGCGCTTTGAGTGGCGCGTGAACAACGCCGACTATGCCCGTATCACCAACAACGGCGATGGCACCGCCACGGTGGCCGGCCTGCGTGAAGGCACCATCAAAATCGCCGCCATTGCCACCGATGGCTCCGAGGCGCGCGCGGAAATGAGCATCCGCGTCATCGTCCCCGTTGAAAGCTATCGTCTCTATCCCAACACGCTGAACCTGTTTGTGGGCAAGACTGCTTCCCTCAAACCCGACGGCGAACCTGCCAACGCTACCTACCATACGCCCGCGGACTTTGAGTGGCGCAGCAGCAATACAACGGTTGCCACCGTCAGCGAAAGCGGCGTGGTCACCGCTGTGGGCGAAGGCACGGCCACCATTACCGCCACTTCCCACAACGGCATCGAAGCCACCTGCGCGGTCAAAGTAGGCGTGCGCACGCAGGGCATTGAGCTTTCCGTGGTCGGCGGCGGCAAGGCCGAAGTCTCTGTCGGCGAAAGCGACCTCACGGTGCGCGCCGTAGCCCTGGGCGGCTCTGTATCGCAGGACTTTGAGTGGCGCGTGAGCAACTCCAGTTACGCCCGCATCGCCGACAACGGCGACGGCACCGCCACCATCACCGGCCTGCGCGCCGGCACCATCAAGATCGCCGCCATCGCCACCGACGGTTCCGATGTGCGCGAGGAGATGTCCATCCGCGTCATCGTACCGGTGAAGAGCTTCCAGCTCTATCCGTCGGCAGTGAACCTCTCCATGGGCGATACGGTATCCCTCAAGCCTGACGGCGAGCCGGTGAACGCCACCTATCATAAGCCTTCCGACTTTGAATGGCGCAGCAGCGATCCGTCTGTTGCCACCGTGTCCAGCAGCGGCGTAGTTACCTGCGTGGGCGAAGGCACGGCCACCATCACCGCCATTTCCCACAACGGCGTCAGCGCGACCTGCGCAATCAACGCCAACGCGGCCGCGCAGCGCATTGAACTGTCCCTGGTCGATGCGGAGAAGGCCGAAGTCGGCATTGGCGAAAGCGGCCTGCGCGTGCGTGCCGTAGCTTACGGCCCGGACGGCGCTACCGATGTTTCCCAGAGTTTTGAATGGCGCGTAAACAACGCCAGCTATGCCACCATCACCGATAACGGCAATGGCATGGCCACGGTGGTCGGCCTGCGCGCCGGTATCATCAAGATTGCCGCCATCGCCACCGATGGTTCGGACATGCGCGCGGAAATGTCCATCCGCGTCATCGTACCGGTGAAGAGCTTCCAGCTTTATCCCAATACGTTGAGCCTGCTCGTAGGCAGGACTGCTTCTCTCAAGCCCGACGGCGAGCCCGTCAACGCCACCTACCATACGCCCGCAGACTTCGAATGGCGCAGCAGCGATGAAACCGTTGCCACCGTCAGCGAAAACGGCGTGGTCACCGGCATTGGCGAAGGTACGGCCACCATCACTGCCACTTCCCACAACGGCATCGAGGCCACCTGCGCAGTCAGCGTCAGCGCGCGCACGGAGGGCATCGAGCTTTCCGTGGTCGGCGGCGGCAAGGCTGAGGTTTCCGTCGGCGAAAGCGACCTTACGGTGCGCGCTGTGGCCCTGGGCGAGGGCGGCACCGCTTCGCAGAACTTTGAGTGGCGCGTGAGCAATTCCAGCTTCGCTACGATTGCCGACAACGGCGACGGCACCGCCACCGTTACCGGCCTGCTTCCCGGCACCATTAAGATTGCCGCCATCGCTACCGATGGTTCGGAAGCGCGCGAAGAGATGAGCGTTCGCGTCATCGTGCCGGTGGAGCGCTTCTGGCTTGAGCCTGATGAGCTGCACCTGTTCGCGGGCGACGAGGCTACCATCCTCGCAAACGGCCTGCCCCTCGACGCCACCTACCAGAACGCGGCCGACTTTACCTGGGAAAGCAGCGACGAAGAGGTCGCCACCGTGTCTGACAGCGGCGTCGTTACCGCCGCTGGCTTCGGTGAGGCTGTCATCACCGTCACTTCCCACAACGGTCTCGAAGTTACCTGCCCGGTGAGCGTCAGCATTCCCGTAGCCGAAATCAGAATTTCGACGGTGGACGGCGCTGAAGCGGAAGTTGCCGCCGGTGGCGATGCCCTGCGCTTGCAGGCCGTCGCCTATGCCGCGGACGGCACCACCGACCACGTATCTCAGAAACTTGACTGGACTTGCTCCAGCAACGCTTCGGTGTCTGTGGACGAAAACGGCATTTGCTCCGTCTCCGGCCTGCGCGCCGGTACCGCCACCATCACCGCCACGGCAACGGACGGCAGCGGCGTCAGCGCCACCTTCAACGTGCGCGTCATCATCGCGGTTGCGGATTTCACGCTGCCCGAGGGCGTAAGCGTTCTGGTGGATGGCAAAACGACCCTGCAGCCGGTCGTCTCCCCCGCCAACGCTACTTACAGCGATCCTTCTGACTTTACTTGGGAAAGCGCGAATAAGGATATCGCCACCATCGACGAAAACGGCGTGCTCACCGGCGTAGCCATCGGCACGGCCACCATCACCGCTACTTCCCACAACGGCATTGAGCACAGTTGCGAGATTGCCGTCACCCTGCCCGCCGCCACCGTCGAAGTCGAACCCGTCGATTTTGACGAAGAAGAGCTCGCAGCCGGTGAGAAACTGACCCTCCACGCGGTGGCCTACGGCGAAGGCGGCACCACCGACAATGTGGCGCAGAGCTTTACCTGGACTTCTTCCGACACCTCCATCGCCGCGGTGACCGGCGGCGCGGATGGCAACGCCACCGTCACCGGCGTTTCCGGCGGCACGGCCATCATCACCGCCACGGCGGCGGACGGCAGCGGCGTCAAGGGCGAATACTCGGTGACGATCTTTGTCCCGGTGACGGCCCTGACGCTCCCGGAGAGCGAAACGGTCATGCTGAAAGAAACGCTCGATCTGGGCAGCCTTCTGACCTATACGCCCGCCGATGCCACCACGAGGGATGTGGAATGGACGAGCAGCGATGACAAGATCGCTACCGTGAGCACAAACGGCGTGGTCACGCCGGTCGCAGTGGGCGATGTGGTTATCACCGTCACCTCCAAGGACTACCCGGACGTGTCCGCCTCCTGCACGGTCGCCGTGCGCGACATCCCCGACGCGATCACCATCGTGCCGCAGGGCGCGCACATACCGCATGAATCGCAGGCGAATACCTCCATCCTCTATTATCCGATCAGCGCCAGACCCGGATACGACGCTTATCAGGACCACGACATCACCCTCGGCGCTACGCCCGTGGGCGAAAGCGAGCTGACCGCCGTGACCTGGCAGGTGGTTTCGGGCGCAAGCCACGTCACCGCAACGACGAACGACGATGGCACGCTCACGCTTGTGGGCAGGTCGGCTGGCAACGTCACTGTTCGCGCCACCAGCCAGTATGATTCGAGCGTGCAGGCCACCTACTATATTACCGTGGCGGTGGGCATCATCGAAATCAGCTACCAGGATGTCTACGAGACATATTCCTATGGCAAGACTTTCCAGCTCCCGAAGCCGGATATTGCGCCGTCCAACGCGACCTTCCAGGACAGCGACGACTTCGTGTGGATGAGCAGCGATGAAAGCATCGTCACCGTCAATGAAACCGGCCTGTGCACCATTCGCGGTACGGGCACGGCCTACATCTCCATAATTCCCAAGTACGACCGCGGCTACATCAACTACGGCAGTCCGGATGTTATTTCCAACGGTTACGCCGTGACCATCGGCTCCAGAGTTACCTCGGTGCAGATTGTGGCCCTGGACGACAACGGCCAGATCATGGATCGCGAACGCGCTTACGTCGCCCGCGGCGGCTTCCTGCAACTGCTGGCCGTGGCCTTCTCCGAAGACTACACGGAAGCAGATCTCGAAGCCGGCATCCTCCCCGACGCCGAGCAACACTTCGCTTGGAGCATGAGCAGAAACGGCATCCTCGTGGAAGAGCTGCATGACGAAGAAACCGGCTACTACCTGGTGCGTGCTTCCAACCTCACCCCGGGCGACAGTTATGTGACCCTTACCGCTACCTACGAGGGCGACACCTCCAAGCGCGCCACCTTCAACGTCCGCGTTGTCCAGCCGATGACCGGAATCAGCGGCATCCCCGATGAACTCGTGCTCCACGTCGGCGACAGTTACACCTTCGAGCCCGTGGGCGTGGGCGGCGACGAGCGGCTGCAGGACTTCTACTGGCACGATATCCGGATCCGCGATGAACACATCGCCTCCATGAGCGGCAATACGGTAACGGCCCTGTCGCCGGGCACGCTGACGCTCACTGTCGCGCCGCTGAAGCACGGCGTGCAGTATGACGACAACGAAAACGCTTACACCGTGACCGCCTCCTGCGAGCTGACCGTGGTCAGCGATTACGCGGCTTCCCTGCGCATAAACGGCGCGGCGGACGGCCAGGCCTTCCTCAAGGGCGACGTGCTCGACCTCTCCGCCACGGTGCTTTCCGCGGACGGCGAGAGCGAAGGCGTCGATCAGAAGGTCACTTGGACGATCTCTGATACCAACGTACTTGACTACAACGATGATGGCGAGCTGGTGGCCGTAGGCACCGGCAAGGCCACCATCACCGCTACCGCCCGGGATAAGACCAAGAGCGGCCAGACGGTCAGCCAGAGCATCACCGTGTGGGTAGAGGCGGCGAAGATTACCAACATCCCCGAGGAACTGTTCCTCGTCGCGGGTAAAAGTTACACCTTCGAACCCGCCCTCTCCCCCGCCGACGATACCGTCGCCTTGATTTGGGACGAGCTTTCCGCAGAAGACGCGGCTGTGCTGTCCCTGTCTGGCAACACAGTGACCGGACTTACAGCCGGAACCGTTACGCTGACGGTGCGGGCGGTAGGGCTGAACGGCTATGCCTCCTGCAAGGTCACGGTTTCCAATCCGCCTGTCTCCATCGTCCTCAGCGGCCTGGAGGATGGGCAGGAAATTTCCATGGGCGACAAGATTCAGCTCACGGCTACCGTGCTCGATGCAAACGGCAATACGCTCGGCGTCTCCCAGAATGTGATCTGGGATTGCTCCAACTGGGGCATTGCCAACGTCGAAAACGGCTTGGTCGCGCCCTATTCCATGGGCGATCTCACCATCACGGCGACCAGCGCTGCCGACGCGAGCGTTTCAGCAAGCGTATCGGTGCATGTAGGCGTGTAACGCGAATCGCGTTCCGTCAACCCCAAAATGACCTGCTCCCTGCGCAATTACCGCGCAGGGAGCTTTCGTTTTATTCTTCTGTCTTTGCCGCTTGTATATCCCTTTCTTCCCCATCGTCGAGCAACCGCTTGAGAACCGCGTCTATATCCTCGCTGAGGCAGATACTCTGCCGGCGAATCTCCCAGGGAAACGCCGTCTCCGTGGCGTTGATACAGGCGTATACCGCCTCGGGATTGGCCGCCGTCATCTGCCAGAAGGGGAACTTGATGATGATGGGGGTGTTGTAACCCACGCCCAGTTCCAGGAAAAGGATGCGCTGGCCTTCGCGCGTGCGCAGGAAATTTTCATAGCGCTCCGCGGCCCGGTGCCAGCCCTCGTCCTCGACGAATTTATCATCAGAGCGCAGGTTTGTGGTCAGGGGACGGCCGCAGTGCGGGCAGACGGGCAAAAGCTCCGTGGGCACGCGCATGTCCTTTTGTTCCGCCAGCATCCGGCGGACAACTTCTTCGTTGTCAAACGTCTCCTGACGGCAGGGCGCACTGCACTGGAACAGGCCGTAATCCCCCTGCGTGTAAAACAGGCGGTTTTTGTCAAAGCCCGCTTTTTGGAAACAGTGGTCCACGTTGGTAGTGAGGACAAAATAGTCCTTGCCCTGCAGCAGCGCCAGCAGGTTTTGATAGGTGGACTTGGGCGGGTCGCAGTAGCGGTTCAGGTAAATAAACCGGCTCCAATACGCCCAGCGCTCCTCCGGGCTTTCAAAGGGGTAAAAGCCGCCCGAATACATATCGTGAAAGCCGTATTTTTTCTCAAAATCGGCAAAGTTGCTTTGGAAACGCTCGCCTGAATACACAAACCCCGCCGCGCTGGAAAGCCCCGCGCCCGCGCCGACAACTACGGCGTCGGCGCGCTCCAGCGCCTCGCGCAGGCGCTTCAGGCTATCCGAGGATTTGCCGGTAGATTGCGAGATCGACGTCCTTGTAAACAACGAAAATCACCTCTATGCCCGATTGTGCGTTTGCGATATAGTCCTTCACGGTCTGCACGGCGATTTCCGCCGCCCGCTGGTTGGGAAAATGGAACTCGCCTGTGGAAATGCAGCAAAAGGCCACGTTGGAAAGGCCGTGTTCTTCCGCCAGAGCCAGGCAGGAACGATAGCAGGCGGCGAGCCGTTCTTCGTCCGCTCGCCCCGGCTTGCCCGCGATATAAGGGCCGACGGTGTGCAAAACGTAGCGGCAGGGCAGGTTGAACCCCGGCGTAATCTTCGCGTTTCCCACAGGCTCCTCGTGCCCCTGCTGCTCCATTAGGCGCTGGCAGGCCAGACGGAGCTGCACGCCCGCATAGGTGTGAATGGCGTTGTCGATGCAGCCATGGAAAGGGGCGAAGCAGCCCAGCATCTGCGCGTTGGCGGCGTTGACGATGGCGTCGCATTTCAGCGTGGTAATGTCGCCCTGCCAGAGGTATATGCCCTTCTGCACCAGCGCGAGGTCGGCGGCGTCCGTGACGCCTTTTTGGCGGGTTTCTTCGCGCAAGTAGGCGTCCTGTACGTCCAGAAACGCCTGCGGAGCGGGACGGGGCGGACGGATGTTGAAAAGGGCGCGCAAAAGCCGCTTTTGCTCCTCTTTGCCCGTGGGCAGCCCGATTTCCCGTCCTTCCGGCCGTTCCTTGAGAAGTTCTTCAATCAAATAGAGCCTGCGCTCGTCCTGATTCATACGCCTCACCTGCTTTACGCTTCGCGGTTCTCCCGCGTCCTTATTGTATAGCACTTTTCCCTAGCGCGCAAGTAAGCACTTTTTTGCGCCTTGGGCACCATTGGGTAACCATTGCCACGCTGTCTCTTTCCCGACCAGATGCAGACCATGGGCGTCTCACTCGACAATCTTCAGGCGATCCGCCCTTCTCGGCTTGCCCTGCGGATATTTCCCGTCGCAATAGCCCAGCAGCACGAAACAGCGAGCAATGTAGTTTTCCGGTATGCCCCACGCTTGCAGCAGCGCCCGGCCTTCGTCGTTGTCAAACGTCTCCTCGCCCCGGGCGACGATGCAGGAAGCCAGCCCCAACGCCGTCGCCTCCAGCACCATGTTTTCCGCACAGCAGAAGGCGTCCGGGACGCCGTAAAGGAAGTTTTTCTGCGAGAACACCGCCACCACCGTGGGCGCGCCATAAAAGCCGCTTTTGATGGAAGGATCGTCGATATTGCTGGGCTGTTCCCTGGAAACGTAGGAACCGGCCAGCCGCGTGCGGTCGAACCGGCGCAGGTTCAGCTGCCCGACCGTTTCCACCAACGCCGGATTGCGGATGGCCAGAAGGATGCTGCGCTGGCCGCCGCCGGCATTGGGGGCGTATGCGCCCGCTTCCATAACCTTTTGCAAATCCGCAAGCTCCACCTGCCGCTGCTGATACTTGCGAATGGAGCGGCGGCATTTCATCAGTTCCAGCAAATCCATATTCAAACCTCCTTCCAGCACTGTGGGTCGGGCGCGTAAAAATCGCCGCTTTTGCCGCTGGCCACGGCGGGGCAGCCGCGACAGAAAGCCAGCAATTCGCAGCGGGCGCACTTTGCAAAACGGCCGTACTGCCGGTACGCCTCCACCGGCCCCAGCCACAAATCCACAAGCCGATCGTGCAGGGCGTTGCCCACGCGGCTGTTCTGCACGCGGCGGCAGGCAAATACCGCGCCGGTGGGCAGGATGGTCAAATGGCAGTTGCCGCAGTTGCAGCCGCCGTAAATCGTGCCGCTTTCGGCCGCTTTGGGTATCTTGAAAGCCCCGGTTTCATAGTCGTAGAGCGTCCACAGGTGGTCTTTTTTGTTAAAATGCGTTTTGCACCCGGCGGCCTCATAGTCCCGAAACTTTTTATCGCACGCCGCCAGCAATGCCCGGTAGCGGGCAGGCGAAATCCCCGTATCCTTTTCCTCGCTGGTGGGGCAATAGCGGGCGAAGGCGTACATGCCGGCCTCATGTTCCACCGCCACGTCGATCAGCGTCGGAACCTCGTCGATGTTCACGCCGGATACGGTGGTCATAATCACGCTGCGAATCCCCGCTTTGTTCATGCAGGCGATCTTTTCCAGGGTAATATCGTAGCTGCCCGGCTTGCGGAACCAATCGTGCGTCTTTCGCAGGCCGTCCAGCGAAAGCTGGTACTTCTGGCAGCCGCATTCCCGCAGGCGGCGGCAGACCCCGTCGTTTAAGTGAAAGGGGTTGCCGAGGATGGTAAAGGGAGTCCCCCGCGCCTTCAGCGCCGCGAGCAATTCCCAGAAATGCGGATGCAAAATCGGGTCGCCGCCGGTGATGTAAAAATACGGCTGACGCCCAAAGGTATCGCAGAAATCCAGGCAGTTGGCCAGCGTCGATTGCATCTGTTCCCAGCGCATCTCATCCGTTTTTTTGCCGTTGTTTTCCGAAAAGATGTAGCAGTGCTTGCAGCGCTGGTCGCAAGCGTCGGTGATGTGCCATTGGAAGGAGAAATATGGTTTCATAGCGTTGACCTCGCCTGTAAGAGTTTTCAACACCCTCCGGCGGGAACGTTCCCGCCGGAGGCAATGAGGTTACTTGTCGCCCGCGCCGCAGGCACTGCCACAGGCGGTGGGCGCCGGTTCCGGCTGATCTGCCGCGCCGCAGGCGGCAGGCGTTTCGGCAGGCTTACCCTCTCCAGCTCCGCAGGACGACCCGCAGGCCGCGGGCATTTCCCGCGTTGTGCCGCAAGAGGAAGCGCAGGCGTTCGCCGCGCCGGTGTTTTTCCATCCGAAAAGGTCATAAAGCGCCATTGTTTTGCCCTCCATTCTTGGATATCGCGGGGGCCCTTCCGCGACTCATATTCTAAGCGCTTTTTTCATCGCCCGCAAGTACGCACTTTTTTATGGCATAGTCACCTTTCGGTAACTCTTGGGCAAATTCAGGCGTTTTGATGGAGATTTTTTGTCTATGCTTGCCTGCGGGCGCATATTGCAGTATAATTTCAGTGTACATGTGAAAGAGAATGCAACATTGAAAGGAGCCTGCTGCATGATCAAAAAGGAAGAAATGCCAGCCTGCCCGGTAGCGACTACCGTGCAGTTGATCGGCAGCAAGTGGAAGCTGCTGATCATGCGCAATTTGCTTCAGCGGCCCTGGCGCTTCAATGAGCTGCAGCGCGATTTGGCCGGAATCAGCCAGAAAGTGCTCACAGACAGCCTGCGCTCTATGGAGGCGGACGGCATCATCATTCGCACCGTCTATCCCGAGGTGCCGCCGCGGGTGGAATACGCGCTTAGCCCCTTGGGAGAATCCATGCGCCCCATCATCAAGTCCATGGAAAGCTGGGGCCTTGCATACCAGCGCATGGCGCGCGCCTGAACGCTTTTGCACGTAAACACTTTCAAAAAAACGTTTTCGTGTTTTGCGAAAACAGGAAGGAAAAAACGTTTTCGTAGCGAAATAAAAGCATGAGAGGCAAATCCACGGCCAGGCTCCCTTGTCCCGGCCGGATGAAAAGTATTATGGAAAGGATGAAACACCGATGAAAAAGAAGATGACGTTTGCGCTGTGCTTTGGCAACCGCGGGTTCATGCCCGGAGAACTGATCCTCGGGGCGCGTGAAGACATGGTCAAGGCCGTAACCGACGCGGGCTATGACTACATCATGATGGAGGAATCCGCCTCCCGCTACGGCGCGGTGGAAACGCGCGACGAGGGTCGTCAGTATGCCGCTTGGCTCAAGCAGCACGAGGGGCAGTATGACGGCGTGATCTTCTGCATGCCCATCTTTGTGGACGAAAACGGCGCCATCGCCGCCCTGCAGGATGCGGGCGTGCCGATTCTGATGCAGGCCTATCCGGACGAGATCGGCAAGCTGGACTTTGCCCATCGCCGCGACGCCTACTGCGGCAAGTTCTCTGTGACGGACGTGTTTTCGCAGTACAAGGTGCCCTTCACCGTGCTCAAGCCGCACGTAGTGCATCCCCTCACCCCGGCCTTCCAGCAGAACCTGCGCGATTTCGCCGCCATCTGCCGCGTGGTAAACGGCATGAAGCGCTTCAACCTGGGTTGCATCGGCGCGCGCACCACCGCTTTCAAGACCGTGCGCTTTGACGAAATCGCCATGCAGAAGCACGGCATCAACGTTGAATCCCTCGACCTTTCCGAGCTGATTTGGAAAGTGGAACACATGGCCGACGACGAAGCCCGCGTGGCAGAGAAGCTGGCCCACCTGCGTGCTTACACCGATTTCAGCCACGTGCCGGAGAAGAATTCCGTGACGCTGGCGAAGATCGGCTGCGTGCTGGATGAATATATTGAGGACTACCACCTCGATGCGCTGGCGCTGCGCTGCTGGAACGAGCTGGAAACCTACCTGCGCGTGTGCCCCTGCGTGCTGCTTTCCGACCTCAACGACCGCGGCATCGTCGCTTCCTGCGAAATCGACATGTGCTCTGCCATCACCATGCGCGCCATGTCGCTGGCCAGCGAGGAGCCGACCACGGTGCTCGACTGGAACAACAACTACGGCGACGACGAGAACAAGGTCATCCTCTTCCACTGCGGCCCGGTGGCGCAGAGCCTGATGGCTGCCAAGGGCACCGTGACCGAGCACAAGATGTTCGCCAAGAACGATCCGGGCAGCGGCTGGGGCTGCAACGAGGGCCGCATTGCCGCCTTCCCGATGACCTTCTCCAACTGCAAGACCGAGGATGGCAAGATCACCGTATATGTGTCCGAGGGCCGCTTTACCGACGACGTCATCGAAGACGGTTACTTTGGCTGCGGCGGCGTAGCGGAGATCCCGGATCTGCAGAACAAGCTCATCCGTCTGGCGCGCGGCGGCTTCAAGCACCACACCAGCGTGGGCAAGGGCCACATGAAGGCCATTCTGGAGGAGGCGTTTGGCACCTACCTGGGCTACGACCTGGTTCAGATCGACTGATTGAGGGACAAATATGATTAGTTTAGGCGTAGACATCGGCGGAACGGGTGCAAAGTGCGTCGCCTTTGACGACCACGGCGCGCAGCTCGCGCTGAGTTATATCGAATATCCGAACCCGCCGGGCAAAGCCAATCTGGAGCCGCAGGTGCTTTCGGATTCGGTGGTCCGCGTCATCCGCGATTGCGTGCAGGCTCTGCCTGCGCGCCATGCGGTGGCGGCCATCACGGTGTCGTCGTTTGGCGAATCGTTCGTGCCGATCGACGAGCACGGCGCGCCGCTGACCGATATCATCATGTACTTTGCCAACAGCGAATCCGGCGAGTTTGACGAGCTGGTGCAGCGCGTGGGCGAGGAAACTTTCATGCGTATCGCGCGCATCCTCCCCGACGCCTCTTATTCGCTGGCCAAGATGCTCTATACGCTGCGCACGGCGGCGCGGCCGGTGTGGAAATTCCTGCCCATCGCCGCGTATGTGTGCTACCGGCTTTCGGGCGCGGTGATGACCGATGTATCGCTTGCCTGCCGCACGCTTTTGTACGATGTGGAGAGGCGCGAATGGTCGCGTGAATTGCTGGAAGCCTCGGGCGTGAATCTGGATCAGCTTCCCGAAGTGTGCCCCACGGGCACGGCGGTGGGCTTTCTGCGTCCGGAAATCGCGCAGGCGCTGGGGCTTTCCGAATCCGTGCGCGTGGTAATCGGCTCGCACGATCAAATTGTCAACGCGCTGGCCTGCGGCGTTTCTGAGCACGGCGACGGCGTGGATGTTTCCGGCACTTGCGAGTGCATCGAGCCTCTGTTCGCCGGCATCCCGGAAGACTTTGCCTTTACGAAGGAAAACTTCGCCTGCGTGCCCTATGTGGACAACGCGGGATATGTCACCTATGCCTACAACATTTCCGGCGGCGCGGTGGTGCGCTGGTACCGCGACCAGCTTGCCAAGCACCTTTCCGCGCAGGCCAAGGCCGAGCACGTCAGCATTTACGACCTGCTCAACCGCGCCTGCCCCAAGGAGCCGACGGATGTAATCGTTTTGCCGTTTTTGCAGGGCATGGGCGGCACGCCGGATGTGCGTCCTGACGCGCGCGGCATGTTCTATGGCGTATCCATGGAAACGGGCCTGCCGGAGTTTTACCGCGCCATCCTTGAGGGCTTGACCTTTGAAATGGCCTACAACCTGGAAAAGCTGGAAGGCTTTGGCGTCGCCCCGGGCCGGCTCTACGCCTGCGGCGGCGGCGCGCGTTCGAAGGTATGGCTGCAAATCAAGGCCGATATCTGGAACCGGGAGATTCTGCCGGTCAAGACCGAGGAAACCGGCGCGCTGGGCAGCGCCATACTCGGTTTCGCGGCAGTGACGGGCGAAAAAGACCGCCTGGCGCTGGCGAAGAAATTCGTGCGTCTGGGCGAGGCCGTGCGGCCCGACCCGGAGCATGTAAACGCCTACCGGGAGAAATTCCAGCTGTACAAGAAGCTGCGCGAGTTCCAGGTGGGTTCGCTGCTGAAGTAAAGCCGCTATTGATAATGGCTTCCTTTGCTCCAAGAGGAGAAAAGGAAGCCTTGTTTTTGTTTGTTTTAACCAAGGATGCCATTGACCGCTTCCGCCGCACCGATACATACCCAAATGAGGACAAACGCGGCAACACACCACAAAAGAAGCTGCTTTTTCACATTCTTTCCCCGACGCGCAAATTTCCAAGCTGCGGATCCGGCGGAAAAGCCCATCGTGTTTACGAGTATATCCTCCACGTCAAAACTGCCAAGCAGGCTCATCATTTGCAATAATTCCAGCGCTGCGATTCCCGCCAAAAAGAGGAGCAGGCATTTCCAATACTTTCGCCACGCCTGCGAAAGGCTCGCGGGAATCAGCGCGCCAAGCGGCATAAAGGCCGCCAGATTGCCCACGCTGAAAATCCAAATTCTCCAGGCGTCAGAAGGCATCTTGGGAAACCACGGCGGTATTGAATATATCTCCAGCGAATCCTGAAAGGATGAACGTTGCTCCACACGGCCAAGGCCAAAGAACATAAAGGAAACCAATGCGAGCGCATAGACCAGCAGGGCTAGACGGACAAGCCTGCGCCGTTTCACCCTATCTCTTTCTCAGTTTCCCCTGCTTGCCGCGTCACTGTGCGCAGAGGCAGGCCATCTCCTTTGTCAACGCCTGATAGAACCTGGCGATCTGCGCGCCATCCACCAGCGCGTGGTGACAGAGCACGGAAACGGGAAGCAACACCTTTTCGCCCTGCGTGAAGTATTTTCCCCAGGTGATGCGCGGGTTGCTGTCCGCCGGAAAGGGCGTGGGCTGCACAAGCGATGTGTAGGAAAGCCAGGGCAGTGTGGAAATAAACAGCTTGTCGGTCGCCTCATCCGCTGTCTCGTCGATGCCGCCCTGCTGCCGGGCCTTTTCCTGCTCCCGCAGCGCGTAGGGAATATACTGCGCAAAGGGCATATCGGCGCGCAGCGTGCAATAGCAGTAGGTTTCATCCGCCAGCGCCACGGTATGCGACGTGGGGCAATGACTGAACTCTATGATTTTGCCGTCCACAATCCTCTGGCGAAACTCCGCTACGCCGTTGGCGGCCCGGGAAACGCAATAGCACACCGTAAGAAAAAAGGGCAATTTCTCCGCCTTCACCTTCGCCAGCAGGCCGGTAATCTCAACATTGGCCGTCAAGCCGACATAGGGATAGGCAAGACCGCAGAAGTAGTCGAAATGCGCTCTGCGTTTGTACGTTTCCATATCAATGAACTTATAGGACATGGCTTGCTTCCTCCGGATCTTTCAAAATGGCGTACATCTTCATATCCAGCACTTTGCCGTTTTTCACCGCGTTTGCGCGCAGGATTCCTTCAAGTTGAAATCCCGCCTTTTCCAGCACCCGGCAGGAAGCCGCGTTGTGGGCAAACGGCTCCGCGAAGATGCGCAGGATATCCGTATGCGCAAATACCCAAGCGCAGGCCTGCCGCACCGCGCGGGTGGCAAAGCCCCTTCCCCAGTGCGTCTCTCCCAGGTAGTAGCCCAGCTCCGCGGCGCGAAAGTGGATATTCCCACAACGGAAAATGCCGGCGCTGCCGATAACCACGTCGTTTTCCACGATGGCGAAGGCAAAAGTCTGCGTTTGATCCGCATGCAGCATGGCGGCGATGAATTCCTCCGCGTCCCTGACCGTGTAGGGGTAGGGAATGCCGTCCCGCAGATTGGCAAGTATTCTGGGGTTGTTCAAAAGCGCCGCCAGCGCGTATTTATCCTCCATCCGCCACTTGCGTATGACCTGTTCCATACAAACGCTCCCCCGCATCGGTCTCCCCGCCATTTTAGCATATTCCCACGCATATGGGAAGCCGCGCGCGCAAAAAAACGGCGGATGCTCCCCTTCCCCTCGCATCCGCCTTGCACGTGTATGTTTTTACCCTTCCAGGCCTTGCAGCGTTTCCAGCACGTAATCGCCGAAGGCCTGACAGGTCGCGCCGCTCTGATCGCCGGTGACGGCGCATTTCCTTTCCGTTTCACAGCAGATTTCCAGCGCCTTTTGCAGCCGTTCCGCCTGCCCCGCGCGGCCGATATGGTTGAGCAGCATCTGCGCGGCGCGCAATATGCTTTCCGGGTTGGCGTAGTCGCCCAGCCCTTCTTCAATCAGGCGCGGCGCGCTGCCATGGATGGCCTCGAACATGGCGTAGCGGCTGCCGAGGTTGGCGCTGCCCGCCGTGCCTACGCCGCCCTGCAACTGCGCGGCTTCGTCGGTGATGATATCGCCGTAGAGGTTGGGCAGGATGAATACCTCGAAGCGGGCGCGCAGGGCTGGGTTGACCAGATTGGCGGTCATGATGTCGATGTACCAGTCCTCCACTTCCATTTCCGGGTAATCCCTGGCCACCGCGTGACAGACGTCGCTGAATTTGCCGTCGGTCTTTTTCATGATGTTGGCCTTGGTGACGATGGCCACGCGCTTCTTGCCATTTTTGCGCGCGTATTCAAAGGCGGCGCGGGCGATGCGGCGCGTGCCGGCGTCGG
>DSTMC04003__coassemble_1559_pt1 | contig 15489 bp, 14 predicted proteins | sample DSTMC04003__metabat2_low_PE_048 | metagenome-assembled genome bin DSTMC04003
GCCGTGGGGAAGATCTCCTCCATCAGCTCATCGGCGGCGTAGTAGCCCGCCCACTCGTTTCCGTGCGTACCGGCAACGAAGAAGATGGTTGGCCCCTCCACGCCAGAATCATCAATGCGCGCCTGCGTTTCCGCCGCCGTGCCTTCGGCCAACAGCAGTGTCTCAGACGACGGCTCTGCCAGCGCTGTCGTAAAGGGCGACAGCGCCAGCAAAAGAGCCGTGGCAAGCGAGAGAACGCAACGCAATGCAACGTGCTTTTTCATCGCCATGCCTCCATCAGGTAGATTCGGTCGTCGTTTCGGTGGGCTCATTCAGGTAAGCGCCCAGGCCGTTTTCGCAAAGCTCGTCGTAAGTGGGCATACCCGTGATGGTGATCGGTTCACCATAGAGGTTGCCGTACTCCATGCACATGGTCAGAACGCCGGTGGTATGGCGGGCGCAGCGCACCTCCAGAGGCCAGCCGTTTTCATCAAAGGGCACATAGAGCATACCCAACTCTGCAGCGCGGACGTAGAGGTCATCCTGACCGGTGACGATCAATTCCTCATCCGTGACGCCGCGCAGACGGCCCTGCGCCGGGTTCGGCGCTTCCATCAAAAGCGCCAGGGTATCGGTGTGGTCGCCCAGCTCGCGGTGGGTAAGGCCGCGCAGCGTGGTGGGCGAGCGCTCGAGGCTGATATCGATGCCTTCCATCTGCATATCGATGGCGACGAAAGACGCAAGATCCATCGCCCGGTCATGGGCAACGATGGTGTTGATCGTCGGGTATTCCGGCGAAGCCTCGTGCAAGTCGATGGTCATATCAATGGATTCGGCAATGATGAACTGCGTCACGCCGTAGGCCATCTGCTCGGTCAACGTGCCGTCCGCCTTGCCGGGATAGCAGCGGTTGATGTTGCGGCACTCGCTGCCGGACAGCTTCTGACCCATGTAGTTGACGTAAACATCCGGGTCCGGCCACTGGTCGATGGGGTTGGTGGCGCGAGAGCCGTGGCGGAACTCACGCACGGCGCCGGAATCCAGGGTGATGTGGATGGTATCGGGATGCGCCTCCTGGGGGTCGTTGTGGGTGGCGGCGCTGTGGTTGGTGCGGGGGATGACGTAAACGGTACCGGCCTCGACCTGCGCGTTCTCGATAAAGAGCACGGCAGTCATGTGGCCGCTCATCTCATTGGCATGCGTGCCGCCAAGGATCAGCACCGAGCCGCCTTCCTCCTCGCCCTCCATTACATAGATCTCGGTGTCGCCAGCAGTACCTTCCAGGCCCGGAAAGTACTCGCTGAGCATGCGAACCTCGGTAACCCCAGGGCCGGGAATGATGACATCTTCCTCCCAGGTGGCCATAAAGGCCTTACCGGAAATAAAGCAACCGGCGGCGACCACAACCAGCATGATTATGGCTACAATCTGATTCTTTTTCATGGTTCGCCACCTTTCACTTGATCATCAGTGCCCGAAGGATGAAGGGGATGAGCACCAGCACGCCATTGAACTGTTTCTTCCAGCTCTTTTCGTGGAACATGCAGACGACCACCTGCACCGCGACCAGGACGACGATGATCCTATAAATCCAAGTGAGCATAACTTTCCTCCTTGCATTTTTATCGGCTTAATCAGCCGAGGATCGACGCGATGGGGTTGGCAAAGATGATGAACAGCATACTGACCACGATGATGAGCAGCGCCGGGATCAGGCACTTGCGTAGCACCTTGGAGTAGCGGTCCACGCCGGCCACTTCCGCGCCGAAGATACCCGCAAGCGCGGTGGGCGGCACCAGCTCGCCAATGGAGGCGAGGGAGGCGATGGCGGCCGTGACGATGATCTGGTCGCTGCTGATAAGCGCCAATACGAACGGCACGCCCAGCAGAGAAGCTGAACCCAGCGACGAAATCGCGCCGAAGAGCGGGATGGTGACCAGGATCGCCACGTACAGCAGCGTATCCGGCAGGCTCAGGCAGCTTACGACCACGTAGCCCTTCAAGCCGGTGAGGGTCATGACTTCAATGAAAGCGCCCACGCCCATGAGGATACCCATGACCGGCAGGCTGCTGTCAATGGCCTCGCGCGTCGTTTGGAGAACGTTGACGCGGCGCTTGCCGGTAAACAGGCTGACGATGGCGCTGATCAGGAAGATGACCGTCATACCCACGCTGGGGACCTGCTGCGGGAAGATGTTGGGAAGCACCATCAGAACGACCATCACGATCAGGGGGATCAGGCTGATCCACAGGCTGCGCGGGTGTTCTTCGTTCTGACGCGCCACTTCATACTTCTGCGCCATGGCGGCAAGGTCGGACTTTTTGGCGTCGCGGTAGCCAAGGAAAATAGCCGTGACAAACGCCAGGGGGAACGAAAGAAGGATCAGGGGCAGCTCAAAACCCGAATACGGGATATCAATGCCGCTGCCGATGGCCATAACCGCCATGTTGACCGGCGGGGCCGTGGCGCCGAACATGCCACCCAGGGCGATGAACGCGCCGGCCTTGGCCTTGGGGATACCCATTTCAATAAGAATGGGGCAAACAAGAACGCCCGCGCTGATGATGGCCGCCGTGGACGAACCGGTGATCATACCGGGGAACATGACCACAACCATCAGGCACAGAAGCAACAGCGCCGGGAACCGATGGAATTTTCGTATGATGGCGCTGTTTATGTCGTCGAGCGCTCCAGAGTTCTGAATACACTTCATGAAAACCATTGCCGCGGCGATAACCAGCACAGTGTCCAACATGGACATTGAGCCTTCCACGAGCTGCTTAACCGGAACGCCAAAGCCTCCCGCAAGCGCGCCAACCACCGCGGCGATGACCATACCCATGCCGCTGGGCAATTTCAATGCAAAGCAGCTGATCATGAAGGATCCAACCATCAGGATGAATAACAGAAGTTCTTTATCCATAGAGTGGCCTCTCCTATCTGTTTATCGTACGTATCAGCCGCTGATCAGGCCAGCAAACACCTCGCCGACGCTGGCGATGTCGGGGCAAATGGAGATGGGGATGTTGTTCTCAGCCGCATAGTTGCTGAACAGGCCGTCAGAGTCGCCTTCTTCAACAACGATGAGATACTGCGCATAGGGCAGAACGGCATTGATGAAGCCGTCGCTCAGCTCGCCGCGGCGAGCCTGGCCGCCAATGTGGGCAACTACGATGGTCACGGAATCCTTGAGCTTTTCGATGATGGCGTCCACACGAGCCTGTTCCTGTTCGGCGTCGATGCCGGCCGCGCCCAAGCCCTTGGAGCTGCCGCCAACTACGATTACCAGCGTGTTGTATTCGCCAACTTCGATGTCATCGGCCTCAACCAGCTCGCGGGCGGTGGCCTCAACGCCGGAACGGGAAGCGATGGCGTTGAACATCTGCACATCGGCGCTCTGGCCGGCGGAGGTCATCAGGATGGGCAGAGAGATGGTGACAGCGCCTTCCTCAGCAGTTTCCCCGGCGGCAGGTTCTTCCGCGGTCTCCTCGGCAGGGGCCTCGGCGGCAGCTTCCTCAGCGGGCGCTTCCTCGGCGGTCTCGGCAAAGGCGACAACCGACATAGACATGGCCATCAGCAGGCAAAGAAGCAGAGCAAGCAACTTTTTCATGGTCCTATCCTCCTTGATTTTGATTCAGGAAACAAAGCACGGGCGTGGCGGCATGATGGCGCAAGAGGCATCCTCACGCCTCGGCCCGAGCGGACTTGCCTTAGACAGGCGCGGAGGGATGAGCTCATCCCTCCGCGCGGTCGTCAGTTCGTCAGTAGGCTGCGCACTGCGAGTCGCGGCGCGGGTCTCCGCAGCCATGGTAGGTGCCGTCGTCGAGCACCACAATGCTGTTGGAGGAGCCCATGTTCGGGTCGTAGTCTTTGGTGATCTCGATATCGTGGCCCATCTCGGTCAGTTCGTCGATGACTTCCTGATCGAGGCGGCCCTCGATGCGGGTCTTACCACCATCGGTACCGGCTACGCGCGGGGAGTAGACAGCCTCGGTGATGGGGAGGTTGAAGTCAACCAGGTTGATGATGGTCTGCGCCATGCAGGCGATGATGTAGGTGCCGCCCGGAGAACCGGAAACCAGCATCGGCGTGCCGTCGGGCCGGAGCAGGATGGTGGGGGTCATGCTGGAGAGGGAGAGCTTGCCGGGAGCGATGGAGTTGGGATGGCCGGGCTCCAGGTCAAAGCTCATCAGGCCGTTGGAGAGCACGACGCCGTCCACGGTGATGCCGCAGCCGAAGTGGGAGTTGATGGACTGGGTCATGGCGACCATGTTGCCATCCTTGTCGATAACGCTGATGTGGGTGGTGTTCGGGCCCTCATTGGCGTAGGGGTTGCCAGCCACGGGGTCGAGGTTCGGGGTTTCGGAAATCTTGTTGTACTGCTCAAGCGCATAGTCCTTGGAGCTGAGCGCCTCGACCAGTTCGTCGTCAACGTAGGCAGGGTCGCCAAGGTACTCGGCGCGGTCGGCGTAGGCCAGCTTCATGGCCTCGCTGAGCACGTGGATGTACTCGGCAGAGTTGTGCTCCATGGAAGCAACGTCAACGTTCTCCATGATGTTGAGGATTTCGCCCAGGATCACGCCGCCGGAGCTGGGAAGCGGCATGCTGTAAAGGCGATAGCCACGATAGGTAACTTCGACCGGGTCTTCGATGACCAGCACGTCGGTCATGGCCTGTTCCATGTCTTCCATGGTCATCACGCCGCCGTCCGCCTGGATGGCGTCGATGATCTTCTGGCCCAGTTCGCCGGTGTAGAAGTACTCAATGCCTTCCTCGGCGATCTTTTCGAAGGTTTCGATCAGGGGCTCGTTGTAGATGACCTCGTCCAGCTCGTAGGGGATGATGCCATCCTTGAACCAGACTTCCTGAGAACCCTCGGACTTGATCAGCTTGGAATAGGAGCTGTCGTAGAGGGACTTGAAGTTCTGGGTCACGCGGATGCCCTGCTGGCAGGCTTCGATGACGTAGGGCATAATCTCAGCCAGCGTCATGGTGCCGTAGTTGTCCAAAGCGACCTGGTAGGTGGCCAGCGCCTTCATGATGCTGACGGACTTACCGGAAGCCTGGAACTCGGCGCGCTTTTCGTTGTCGATGTTGCCATCCTCGTCGAACAGCTCGGCGAAGTAGTCCTCGGTCACGTTCATCGGGGCCGGGAACTGGCTGGAGATGGCCACAGCGCGCTGCTCGTCGGCCAACCAGATGTTCATGAATCCGCCGCCGCCCAGGCCGCTGGCATTGGGCTCAAAATAGCCGATCGCCAGGCCGGTGGCAACCGCCGCGTCCACGGCGTTGCCGCCCGCTTCCAGCACCGCGATGCCCACTTCAGAGGCCTCGCCCTTGCCGGAAACGACTGCGCCGTTGGTGCCCGCCGCGTCGCGCAGCTCAGGGGTCTCCGCCGCGGGGCCGTAGTCCTGACCGACAACCTCAACCAGATAGGCTTCGGTGTCCCAGTCGTCCTCGCTGGCAAAGGCGACGCAGCCAAGCAGCATCGACAGAGCCAACAGTACAGAGAGCAATTTCTTCATACGTTCTCCTCCTCTTTCTGGCAGCGGCCGGCTTCAGACCACCACCTTATGGCTGCATTATATAACATTTTTATACAAAATGATATTTTTTCTCATTTTTCTCACAGTAAATTTCATAAATTTATGACGTGAAAAGCCGCATAAAGCCATAAAAAAGAACGGAAAAAACAGCGTAAATGGCTTTTCCGCGCCGAAAGTGTGAACACAAAACCCCTGTGCCAGAGGCATTTTGGCGGTCTTGCGCCCCGGCCTGGTCATGGATTGACATTTCCAATTCGCGGTGCTATCATAACAGAAGTTTCTCGCGCCGGCCCTCGGCGCCCCTCTGGCGACGCCCTTTGCAAAATAATATGAAGAATCTTGCAGTCATCGTAATCCTGTCCGCATCCGCCCTGCTGCTGTTGGCGGGCGTAGCGGAAAAAATCCTGCACCGGCGCGCGCTGCGGGCGATCCCGGTGCGCATACTGGTCAACGGCACGCGGGGAAAAACCAGCGTCACCCGCCTGTTGGCCGCTATTTTGCGCGAAGCGGGCATGCGCACCTGGGCAAAAACCACCGGCACACAGGCCGCCTGGATTCTCCCCGACGGCTCGGAGCAGGAATATCGCAAAAATCGCCCGGTCAACATCCGTGAGCAAATCCCGTTTTTTCGCCGCGCCGCACAGGATGGGGCGCAGGCCGCCGTGGTGGAGTGCATGGCGCTGCATCCGGAAAACCAGCGCATGATGGCCGAAGAATTCGTGCGCCCGACCATCGTTGTGCTCACCAACGCCCGCGTGGATCACGTTTGCGAGATTGGTTCCACCATTGAAGAAACGGCGGAAACGCTGGCGCTGTCCATTCCCGCGGGGGCGCGGGTCGTGGCCGACGAGGCCTGTTTTGACGCTTATGCGCCCGAAAGGATTTCCTCGCTGGCGGAGGAAATCGACGAAGATTACCTGAAATCGTTCCCCTACCCCATGTTTGCGGACAACGCCCGTCAGGCGCTGTGCGTGGCGCGTCTTTTGGGCATCCCCCGGGAGACGGCGCTGCGCGGCATGCGCGCGGCGCGGCCGGATGTGGGCATGTGTGGCCCGTTCCAGGTCGGTAAATGCACGATTGTCAACGCTTTTGCCGCCAACGACCCGGATTCTTCGCGCGCCGCCTTGGAAAAGGCGCTGGAGCAAGAGGGTTTGGCGGGCGCGCCTCTGTGGGTGCTGTTCAACAACCGCGCCGACCGCGGCTTTCGCGCGGCGGAATTCGTGCCGCTGATGCGCGAATTGGCGGCGCGGGGCGCGCAGGTGCGCGTGACCGGCGAACGCGCCGCGGCTGTGGCGCGCTACTTTGCCCGCCACGCGCAAGCGCCGGCGGCACGGCTGGAAAAAGCGCCGCTGGCCTGGCTGGAGGAGCGGGGCGCGGCGCGGTGCGCAGTGCTGTGCCTTGGCAACATCCGCGGGGCCGGGCGCGAAACCATCGAAGCGCTGCTGGCGCGGGAGGATGGCGCGTCGGGAATGAGCGCTTAGCGCGGGAAAGGACGGGATTTTATGCTGCAACAGGCCATTGGATTGAGCATCATACTGGGCTTTCTTTCGACCGAGCTGTTGGGCCTGTTCACCGGCGGGCTGATTTCGGCGGGTTATCTGGCCTTTTATGTGGAACAGCCCTGGCGCATACTCTCCACCCTGGCGCTTTCGCTGGTGGTCTACGGCCTGACAAAGCTCATCGGCCGCCTGGTCATCCTTTACGGGCGGCGGCGCTTCATGCTCACGGTGATTCTCGGCCTTTTGCTGGGCTGGCTGTACGAAAGCTGTTCTTACTATATCAGCGGCATATCGCAGGATTTGCGCGTTGTCGGCTATATCGTTCCCGGGCTGCTGGCCAATGATATGTGCAAGCAGGGCATCTGGCGCACGGTGCTGATGGTGCTTTTGTGCGCGCTGGTCATCCGGCTGATTTTAACGGCGGGGATTCACCTATGAAGAAGACTGTCCGGGCAAAAATCCACTGGGGGTACATCGCGCTGGCGCTGGCCGTCGCCGTGGGCGGGTTTGCCGGCCTGTGGCTGACGCGGCGGCAGGCTCCCACCCCTTACGCACAGGTGCAGTTTGCCGCGGCGGAACGCATGCAATGGGCCGAGGAAGTGCTGCTGGGCGTCGTCGAAGCGGAGGGCATCGCCATCGAGGAGACGGACTTGAACGGCACGGGGTTGATCGGCCCCGAGTGGACGCCGCTGACCACCACCTCCGGCCTGATCGAAGCCAAGCGCACATCGCTCGACCCCAACTTTGCAGCGCTGCTGGTGCGCTACTTCAAGGAAGCGGGTCTGGAAGCCGGCGACCATGTGGCCGTGGGCGCCAGCGGCTCGTTTCCCGGGCTGTTGATCGCCACGCTGTGCGCCGCCACGGAAATGGAGCTGGATGTGGACGTCATCGCCTCGTTCGGCGCTTCCATGCACGGGGCCACGCGCCCGGAGCTGAACATCTGCCGCATCATGCGCATCATGCGGGAAAACGGCGTGGTGGATTACGGTTTGCTGGCCGTGTCGCCCGGCGGCGACAACGACTATGGCGAAAGCCTGCTCTTTCCCGAGGCGCGCGAGGTCATCGCCGCGCTGGCGGCGGAGGAGGGCGTGGAGTTTATCGACTACAACGACCTGGAAAAGAGCATCGCCCGCCGTCTGGAACTTTTCGGCGAGGATGTGGACTGCTTTGTCAACGTGGGCGGGGCCAGCGCCAACAGCGGCACCAGCGCCTATACGCTGGACTTTCCCAACGGCCTGGTGACCGACCCGCCGCGCATACCGACCACCGCCAACCGCGGGCTGATGTACGAATACGCGGCCCGGGGCGTGCCGGTGATCAACATGCTCAACGTGCGCGGCCTGGCGGCGGACAACGGCCTGCCCTACGACCCTGTGCCCCTGCCCCAGCCCGGCGAGGGCGGCGTGTACTACGAAATCGCCTACCACGCCTGGATTGCGCCGCTGACGGTGGCGCTCATCGTGCTGGTTTTGGCCGTGGGCCGCTGGAAGCCGGCGCGCGCGAGCCAAGCGCGCGGTTGAAAGCCGTCCTCTCTACGTCCTGAACTGGATACAGGAGGCAAGAAGTTAACAACGTCAACAGACTGCCAAGGTGATGAGAAAGCCCGCAAGATAAGGAAGCAAACTTGCAAACAAGCGCGCTTGCACAGCCGTAGCGACCACGCGCGGCAAGCGCGGCTGACGCAGAAAGGAAAAATTGCCTCTGATCTATATTGATCAGGGCAATTTTCGCGTTTGCGGGCTTTGTCAGTGCTCAGCCCCCTGCGTCCTGAACCGGATGCAGGGGCTGCGCTCATATCGCAGGGAATGGTTTGTTCCGGCGCGCTTGGACGGCGGGAGGCGCAAACGCGCCGAGGCCAAGCCGCTTGCCGGATATCCGTTTTCAGGGAAAATCGCGCCATGATGGCCGCCACCGGGCACTGTCTGCCCCGAAGGCGTCGAATCGGGCGGAACCCCCACGTTTGCGTCCGCGCGCGGCGATTTTTCGGTTACCCTTCAGCGAGCAGGACGGCCGTGGGTGGCGCCGGCGCTTTCCTGCGCCGTCTGTCTGGGCGGTGGCAGCACCACGGTAAAGCGTGTGCCGATGCCCTCGCGGGAGAGCACCTCGAAATGCCCGCCGTGGCTTTCCACAATCCATTTGGCAATGGAAAGCCCCAGCCCCGCGCCGCCGCTGCTGCGCCCGCGCGCCGGGTCAGAGCGGTAGAAGCGGTCGAACACGCGCGATACGTCCTCACGGCTGATGCCGATGCCGGAATCCTGCACCTCGATCATCGCCCCGCCGTCCGGGCCGCGGCGGGCGCGCAGGCGAATCATGCCCCCGGCAGGGGTGTACTTGGTGGCGTTGTCGCAAAGCACGCGGCAGCACTGCTTGAGCATGTCGTGGTCGGCCAGCGCCGTCGCGCCCTCCTCGGTCTCAATGCGCCAGTCGTGCCCGCGGTCGATGAGCTGGGCGTCCTCGTAGACTTCCTTGACCAGCTCGGATACGTTGAGGATTTTCATATCCAGCTGGCTGCGGCCCATGTCGCCCCGGGCCAGGAACAAAAGCTGATCCACCAGCTTTTTCATATATTCGCTTTCGGACTTGATGGCGGCGATGCCCTCGTCCAAAATCTTTTCATCGCTCTTGCCCCAGCGGTCGAGCATGCCGGCATAGCCCTGGATGACGGCGATGGGCGTGCGCAGCTCATGCGAGGCGTCGGAAACAAACTGCCCCTGGCGTTGGTAGGACTCGTGCAGGCGGGCAAGCAGGCTGTTGACGGCGTCCTCCAGGCCGCGCAAATCGCGGTCGCCGGTGCGCAACGTCTCCTCCGGGCGCATGGACTTGATGCGGTCTTCCAAATCGTGCAGCCGCTCGTCGTCGAGGGCGGCGTGCTCGAAGGTCTGCTGTTTTTCCAGCAGGGCGCGGGTGGCGCGCGCCATTTCATCCAGGGGCTTGAGCAACCGGCGCGCCCGGCGGCCGCCAAAGAGCATCTGCCGCAGAAGCGAAAGCGCCTCAAAGGTCAAAAGCGCGCCCGCCATGGACGCGGCCGCGTCGAAAAAGGGCGCCACTTCCGCCGCGTAACGCTCCCCCTCCGGGCTGTAAAAGACATAGGTCGCGCCGCGCACGCGGTCGAAAAATTCCCCTTCCGCGCCCATTTCCAGCGTGCGGGAAAGGCCGGACGTCCAGCCGTCGCCCAGCGCCGCAAGCTCCTGATAGAAGCAGAAGCCCACCGCCGCCAGGACAATCAGCAGTATGTTCAGCCAGAAATACAACTTGAAAAGCCTCCACAGCCACGAGCGCTGAATGCTCCGGGCCGTGGAGGTGACGCGGCGGCTCTCGCTCATGCTTCCGCATCGCGGAACACATAGCCCACGCCGCGAACCGTGTGGATATACTTCACGTCAAATTTTTCATCAATCTTGGAGCGCAGGTAGCGGATATAGACGTCCACCACGTTCGTCTCGCCCATATAGTCGTAGCCCCATACCTTGGACAAAAGCTGTTCGCGCCGCAAAACCAGCGAGCGGTTTTCCATGAGCGCCTGCAAAAGGTCGAATTCGCGGCTGGTGAGGGAAATTTCTTCCTCGCCGTAGCGCACGATATGCCGGGCCGGGTCCAAGGTGAGCTTGCCCGAAGTGAGCAGCCCTTCCCCCGCCGCCGCCCCGGAACGCTTTCTGAGCGCCGCGCGGATGCGGGCCAGCAGTTCCTCGATTTCAAAGGGCTTGGTGATGTAGTCGTCCGCGCCCATGTCCAGGCCGGTCACCTTGTCCATCACCGCGTCGCGCGCCGTAACCATAATCACCGGCGTCTGCTTTGTGCGGCGCAGGCGGCGCAAAAGCTCCATGCCGCTCATGCCGGGCAGCATTACGTCCAGGAGCAGCAAATCATAGTCGCCGCGCTCGGCCATTGCCAGGGCGTCGCGGCCATCGGTCGCCTTTTCCACGCGGTAGCCCTCGTGTTCCAGTTCCAGCTCGATAAAGCGGGCCAGTTTTTCCTCATCTTCGATGATGAGGATCTTTTCCTCCATCTCCCTCGCCTCCCCCTCCAGATTTCAGCGGACGGGGGAGTATCTCCCCCGCCGGGTACCGCGCCTCAAATTTTCAATTTGAGGCGTGGCAGTTTCGCCCTTGGCGAAACCACAGAATCCTGCGGATTCTGCGCCTTGCCACCCTCTCCAATTTTTGCTCGCGCCGCTGCGCGACACAAGCAAAAATTGCAAGGTAGATATTTTTTCTCCGGCAAATAAGATTTGCCTGCGCAAAAATATCTGCGGTTCCGCCGCACATGAGGCGATTTTGACGATTTTTCAAATCGTCAAAATCGGTCGGCTCTGCCGACTTGAAAACCCAACGGGTTTTCAACCTTTCGCCGGAACCGATTTTACAGGCGGCTCTGCCAACCTTTTTCGGCAATCTGATCAATCTTATCGTTATCTATTTCGACGCATCCCCGTCTTTTTCCTGCCACTCCTGCTTGACGCGCTCGGCGGCGCCCTCGGCCTTGTGTATGTACTCGTTGACCTTCTCGTTGGCGGGATGGTCGCCGCGCAGCGAGTAGCGCAGGCCGAAGAACAGGCCGATCACCATCAGAACCACCATCAGCCACAGCGTAATCGGCGGAATGAGCAGCAGCAACACGAACGCCGTCAGCGGCAGGGAGATCACTTCCTTGCCGTCGCGCGAGGCGACGATGAAGTTGCGGTTGCCGTAGTTAAGCATGCGGCGGAAAATGCCGCCCACCGTGCGCGCCCCGTCTTTGAACGCGCCGTCGCGCTTTTTCTGCTTTTCTTCGCGTTCCTTGTCCTTCTCCCCGCTTTCCGCCTTGGTGGAAAAGCGCGCGTCGTTTTCAGGCACCTTGCCCTCGCGCTCCAGCAGCACGATGGCGTCCAGCAAATCCCAGTTCGCCGCCTCCAGCGCGGCCTTGGCTTCCTCATAGCTCACGTTGGCCTTCTGGCGCAAAAGTTCAACCATTTCGTAATTGGTCATTTCCATTTCCTCCTTCTGTCCTGCCGACGCGAATATATTATACCACAAACATTAAAGCGCCATGCCGGGAAATTAGAGACGGATTAAAACCGGGTGACAGCTTTCTGAACGCAAAAGCCCCGGTTTTGCATCTTGCTATTCCCCGCAAAACTTGCTACAATAGAAGGACATGGAAAATGGGAGGCGGATGCGCGTGAACCAGCGCACGGTGGAAATTCTCGATACGACGCTGCGCGACGGCGTACAGGCCGCGGGGGTAATCTTTTCCTTGGAGGACAAGATCAAGCTCGTGCGCGCCCTGGACAAGCTGGGCGTGAGCTACATTGAAGCCGGCAACCCCTTTTCCAACCCCAAGGACGCAGAGCTTTTCCGCTTTGCGCGGGACAAGCTGCGCCTGAAAAATTCCCGCCTGGCCGCCTTTGGCATGACGCGCCGCAGCGGCGTGCGCGCCGAGGACGACGCGGGCTTGCGCGCGTTGCTTGCGTGCGGCGCGCACATTGCCAGCATCGTGGGCAAGGCCAGCATTTCGCAGGCGCGCGACGTATTGGGCGTGAGCGCGGAGGAAAACCTTTCCATGATCGAGGACACGGCGCGCTTTCTCACCAGCCACGGCATGAGCGTATTCTTTGACGCCGAACACTTTTTCGACGGCTACCGCGAAGACCCCGCCTACGCCCTTTCCACGCTGGAAGCGGCCTGCCGCGGCGGCGCGGCGCGCCTTTCCCTGTGCGACACCAACGGCGGCACGCTGCCGCGCGCGGTGGCGGAGGCGGTGCATGAGGTAACGGCCCGTTTTTCCGTGCCCGTGGCCATCCACTGCCACAACGACGCCGGCCTTGCCACTGCCGGAACGCTCGCGGCGGTGGAGGCTGGGGCCACCCAGGTGCAGGGCACCATCAACGGCTATGGTGAGCGCTGCGGCAACGCCAACCTCTGCGAAGTTTTGCCCAATCTGGAACTGAAAATGGGCATGCGCGCCCTGCCGGAGGGGTCGCTTGCCCTCCTGTGCGATACGGCGCGCCTCATCAGCGAACTTGCCAACCTCAACATGGATGAAAGCATGCCTTATGTGGGCCGCAATGCCTTCGCCCACAAGGGCGGCATGCACATAGACGGCGTGCTCAAGCGCCGCGACAGCTTTGAACACATCGACCCCAAGCTGGTCGGCAATCGCCGCCGCCTGCTCATCAGCGAGGTGGCCGGGCGCAGCGCGTTGCTTACGCGGCTGAAAAAGGTGGCCCCGGAGCTGACCCGCGAAAGCGAGGCCACCATCCGCATCCTGGAAAACATCAAGGCGCTGGAGGCCGAGGGTTATTCCTTTGAGGACGCGGACGGCTCTTTGACCCTGCGCATACTCGACGCGCTCGGCCGCCGCCCGGCGTTTTTCAAGGTGTTGGACTTCCACGTGTTTTCCCGGCCCGACCCCGGCATGCTCAACGCGCAGGCGTATGTGAAAGTTTCGGTGGGCGACCGCGTGGAAATCACCGCCGACGAGGGCGACGGCCCGGTGAACGCCCTTGACCTGGCGCTGCGCAAAGCGCTTTCGCGCTTTTATCCGGTGCTTGGGAATATGCGTTTGAGCGACTTCAAGGTACGCGTGGTGGCCGGCACAGGCACGGGCAGCTCCGTGCGCGTGCATATTGATTCTACGGATGGCAAAAACGTATTTTCCACCGTAGGCGTGTCCACCAACGTCATCGAGGCCAGCTTTATCGCCCTGACCGACTCCATCGACTGCCTTTTGATGCATACATCGCCAAACGATGCATAAACCGCATAAATATAGAGTATAAGACGAAGGACGGAACGCACATGGGCAAGATCATCGCCATTTCCAACCAAAAGGGCGGCGTGGGCAAGACCACAACGTCCGTCAACCTCAGCGCCTGCGTGGCCGAGGCCGGCAAAAAAACGCTGCTTGTGGACGTAGACCCACAGGGCAACGCCACCAGCGGCCTGGGCGTGGCGGTAGAGGACGGCGCCAGAACGATCTACGAAGTGCTGTTGGGCGAGGCGCAGGCGCGCGACGCCTGCGTGGACACGGGCTTTGACGGCCTCATGCTCATCCCCGCCAGCATTGAACTGGCCGGGGCGGAGGTGGAGCTGGTGGGGCTGGACGGCCGCGAAGGGTTGCTCAAGACGGCGCTTGCCCCCCTGCGCGATCTGTTCGATTATATCTTCATCGACTGCCCGCCCTCGCTGGGGCTTTTGACGCTCAACGCCCTCACCGCGGCAGACAGCGTGCTGGTGCCCATCCAATGCGAATACTACGCGCTGGAGGGCGTGGGGCAGCTGATGAACACGGTAAAGCTGGTGCGCAAAAAGCTCAATCCGGAGCTGGAGGTGGAGGGCATCGTGCTGACGATGTTCGACGCGCGCACCAACCTGGGCGCGCAGGTGGTCACCGAGGTACGCAACCACTTTCCCAAGGAGGCGTTTGCCACGCTCATCCCCCGCAATGTGCGCCTGAGCGAAGCGCCCAGCTACGGCCTGCCCATTCACCGCTATGACGCGCGCTGCAACGGTGCGGCGGCCTACCGGGCGTTGGCCAAGGAACTGATCGGCAGAAATGAGGGAAAATAGTATGGCGGCAAAGATGCAGCGCGGCCTGGGCCGGGGCCTGGGCGCGCTTCTGGGCGAGGCGGCGGAAGGCGCGGAAGACCGCCGCGACGAAGTGCGCATGCTGAAACTGACGGATATCGACCCCAACCGCGGCCAGCCCCGCGAGCGCTTTGACGAGGACGCGCTGCGCGAACTGGCCGATTCCATCCGCGCGGTGGGCGTTTTGCAGCCCATCATCGTGCGCGAAACCGGCAACCGCTACGAAATCATCGCCGGCGAGCGCCGCTATCGCGCTTCGCGGCTGGCGGGGCTTACGGAGATTCCCGCCATCGTGCGCGACTGGGACGAGCAGAAGCGCCTGGAAGCGGCCCTGATTGAAAATTTGCAGCGCGACGACTTAAATCCCGTCGAGGAAGCCGTGGGCGTCAAGCGCCTGATGGAAGCGGCGGGGCTGACGCAGGAGCGCGTGGCCGAGCGCCTGGGCAAGAGCCGCCCGGCCGTGGCCAATCTTTTGCGCCTTTTAACGCTGCCGGAAGAAGTGCAGAAAATGCTGGTGGACGGCCGCCTCACCGCCGGGCACGCCCGGGCGCTGGTGACGGTGGATCCCTCGCGGCAGGTGCAGCTTGCCAACCTCACTGTGCAACAAAACTGGTCGGTGCGCCAGCTCGAGCGCATCTGCGCCCAGCCGGTCAAGCCCGCCCCCGCTCCCAAGCCCCGTCCCGACCGCGAGCTTACGGAGCTGGAGGACATGGCGCGCGATCTGTTCGGCACCCGCGCCAAAATAGACGGCGACAAAAATCGCGGCAAACTGGTGATTTCCTATTATAGCGCCGACGACCTGCAACGCATCTGGGAAGCCATCGACGCGGCGCGGCACTGAAGGGCGCAGCTTGTCAAAAAAGATTTTTTGACAAGCTGGCGGACGGGGAAACAAGTTC
>DSTMC04003__coassemble_1606_pt1 | contig 15016 bp, 13 predicted proteins | sample DSTMC04003__metabat2_low_PE_048 | metagenome-assembled genome bin DSTMC04003
TCTCCTCCAGATAGCCCTCTTCATCCACCATTACGGCGGAGGCGGCGCCTAACGTCAGCACGATGGCCAACAGCGCTGCAAGCGTGGCACGAAACATTTTTCCCATTTGTAAAACACCTCGTTGCATATTGCGTTTGTTACAGCACTTTGACGCGAAAACCCGCGCGTTGGTTGCATGTTCATGTTCAATATTACACATTTTTCGGCGCTTCGTAAAGCATGGGAAGGTGAATTAACCAGGTTCTAAACGCATTGAGCGAATCTTGTCTAGATGCCGCCACAACTAACGCTCGCGGCGCACGAGCAGCAGCGTAAGCGCCAGGCATAAAAGCGAAAGCGCGCCGTTGGCATAGAAGTTCACGGTCATGCCCTCAAGCTGCGTAGGCAGCGCGGAGATGATCCACCCCGCCACCACCGGGCCGATGAACACGCCCACGCCGTACACGGCCTGGTACACGCCCATGGCCGCGCCGCGCCGCTCGTCGGGGATATCGCGGATCGAGAGGGAAAGCGTCAGCGGCAGAATCAGCCCCATGCCCACGCCGAACAGCGCCTGTGTGCCCATCATGGGCCAAAGCCCCATGGCGCGCGGATAAAGGAAACAGGCCAGCCCCACCAGGGCAAAGCCTGCCGACAGCACGGCGCGGAAGCCAAAGCGCGGGGCCAAATAAGCGCCGCTCAGGCGTGCCATGATCGTATTGGGCAAAAGATACATGACCGAAAGATAGCCGAGCTGGGAAACTGTCAACCCCGCTACATCCCGCGCCCAGTTTGGCACGAACCCCAGTATCGTGCCCCAACACACCAGCCGGAACAGCGTGCCCAGCAGCGTGCCCACCCGCAGCCCGCGGTTGGAAAGCACGGCCTTAAAGCTGCGCAGTGAAAGCCGCTCGCCCTCCGGGGGCCGGTCGGGGACGCGGCGCATGAGCAAAAGCCCCGCCAACGCCGCGGCCAGCGCCAGGCCAAAAGCAGCCGTTTCGTCAACGCGCTGGGCGAGCTGCGCGCCCAGCAGCATCGCTACGATCTGCGAACCGTATTGGGGAACCATCAGGCGGCTCACCGCCGGGGCGATTTCATCCGCCTCATAGGAAGCGGAATAGAGCACAGAAAAGGAGACCCACGTCGCCGCCGTCACGCCGGACAGGCCGCGCGCAACCAGCGCCGTGATGTGCGTGAGCGTCAGCGGCACGCCGCTTGCGGCCAACAGATCGGTCAGTATAAGCCCGCCGCAAGCCAGTATCGAGGCGCAGAAACCAAGCGTCACAAAGGGTTTGCGCCGCCGGGTCAGGTCAGACGCGATGCCCAGCGGGATCGGCAAGATCATTTGCGCAAAGCCATACGCGCCCACAATCAGCCCGGTCATCACCTCCGGCGCCAGCAGGCGGTCGGATACATAGGTGGAAAAGAAAGACGGGTAGGTGTACATCGAAAACCAGAACAGGAAGATGGCGGCGAGTACAGGCAGTTCGTTTTTGCGAGAGGGTTTCCCAGCCACGCGCAAGCCTCCCTTCCGTTTTCTTCAATTATAACGCCGTGGCGATGTTTTGTAAAGAAAAAATGAAATGTACTCTTGCCGCCGGTTTCTGGAAGCTCTTGGCATTTTGCGCCGCGTTTGGGGAATACTGTGCGTGTATGCTCAAAAGCGGAGGTGAACGCGCGTGCTCTTTATCGTTGCGGCGCTGGCGGCGGGATTTTGCATGTTGCAAATTCCGCTCAAAGTGGCGTTTTGCGTGCGGGCGGATGAGCGCGTGGGCGCAACGCTGGGTGTGCGGCCATTTGCGGGATATTCTGCCATGCAGGCCGCGCGGATGCGGTTGGAAAATGGCAAGTCAAAGAAAAAACCAAAGAAGAGGCGAAAGAAAAAGCCAAATCTGGGACTTTTGTGGGCGATAGGCCGCCGTTTGCTCGCCCATGTGCGTTTGGAGGAGTTGCGCGCGCAGGGAGAAATGGGCCTGTCGGACGCCGCCGCCACCGCGATGGCTGTGGGATGCTTGCAAGCGCTGTTGCGCGCCGTAGGCGCGGCGACGGGCGCGCAAGTGGTTTGGCGCGTACAACCACAGTTCCAGGCACAATGCTTGCGCGGCGAGATTTCAGGAATCGTATCCATGCGCGTGGGGCATATTATTCTCGCGGCCCTGGCGGGCGTCATTGAAAATAGCAGGAGGCGCCGATATGGAAAAGCATCCGATTGAAAGCATTATGACCACGACAATGGAGAACATACGCGACATGGTGGACGTCAATACCGTCGTCGGAGAGGCGATCGTCACCGGCGATGGCTCCACCGTCATCCCCGTTTCCCGGGTGGCTTTCGGCTTTGTGGCAGGCGGCGGAGAGTACAAGTGCGCCAAGCAGGCTGCGGAAGCGCCGTCCTTTGCCGGGGGCACCGGCGCGGGCGTGAGCGTACAGCCTGTGGGCTTTATCGTCGTCAGCGAGGGGCAGGTGCGCCTGCTGCCGGCGCAGGCTTACGCGCCTGTGGACAGGATCATCGAAATGGTTCCGCAGCTCATGGCACAGATCAAAACCGCGCTGGAAAACCGCGCCGCGAAAAAGGCGGAAAGCACGCCGCCCGAGGGTTGAATTCCAGCGAAAGGCGGCGAAAACAAGCCCTGCTGCGTTCTGAACAGGCCGCGCCGGCGCATAGGATGCCCTATGCTCAGGCGCGGCCGTTTCGCGGTGCGCCGGAAGGGGAGAGTGGCATGCTGTTTCTGGGGGAAGCGCTTTTATGGGCGGCGGAAAACCTTTGGGCATTGATCTTACATATCACCGGGCGAAGCTCATTTCCCAAGCCCCTTTCCGCCACAGAGGAAGCCGAGCTGATCCGGCGCATGGGGGAGGGGGACACGGCCGCGCGTGACGCTCTGATCGAACACAATTTGCGCCTGGTGGCGCACATCGCCAAAAAATACCAGGGCGGCGCCTTGGATGCGGACGATATGGTTTCCATCGGCGCGATCGGCCTGATTAAAGCGGTAAACACCTTCCGCCCAGAGGCGGGAAAGTTGACGACCTACGCTTCGCGCTGCATTGAAAACGAGATTCTCATGCAGCTTCGCGCCGGGCGCAAGACGCGCGGCACCGTGCAGCTGGAGGAGCCGATCGGCACGGACAAGGAGGGCAACGAAATTCGCCTGACTGACCTGATGGGCACGGACAAAAATGTCGTCAGCGACGCGGCGGAGACTTCCATTGAATCCGCCCGCGCCCTGCGCCTGTTGCAGACGCCGTTGTTGGAGGAACGCGAACGGCGGGTGGTCGAAATGCGCTACGGCCTGCGCGACGGCCAGCCGCGCCCGCAGCATGAAGTCGCCCGAGCGTTGGGCATTTCGCGTTCGTATGTATCGCGCATTGAGAAAAAAGCGCTGGAGAAGTTGCGGAACGCCCTGGGAGAATAGGCGAGGACGCGCAACCCCGGTACTGGCGTTATTCAACGGGTGGAAGCGCGGCAAAGCGGCCTGGCCGTGTGCTTTGAGGGGCGAGGAATGAGCGCAGGATGCTACCTGAGGCGCTGGAATGTGGGGCCGCCCAGCCCTGCTCATTTGGCGGCATGGGAAAGGGCGCAATTTCAAAGGGCTTGCCGCCTGCGGCGATGTGCCGGCGGCAAGCCCTTTGGGGTGGGCGGCGTTACCATGGCCGTTGGTACGTGCGCCTAAAGCTCAAGTTCGCATTTTTCCGGCAGTTCCAGGCGGTGAAAGTCGAGGTTACTATCCATTTCAGTAAAGCCATTTTTGCAGTTGTTGCTCCATACATTGCGCACCGTTGAACGAAGGAACAAGAGGCTGCCACGATCCAGCTCGTAGTTGATATAGAGAACTTGAACGCCGCTTTGCGTAGCAGCCAGCACTTTTTCGAACATCCCCGGATGGCGTTGCATCGTCGTCTTGGGCGGGACAACCAGTACAGGGCAGGAGATTAACGCTTCGGCACTGGGTTCCTTACCCGTAACCGAAAACAACCGCCCAGCATTGTGATGCGGCAAAAAACGGTTTTTTACCGTTTTTTCAAAAATATCCTCGATACACCAGAACAATATCGGCGTATCTTCTTTGATCTGCGCGATTTCGTACACGGATTCCCTTTTCATCGTCAGTGAAATCTGATAAACGCGGTCGCGCTGATTTGACAGAAGCCTGCATACCTGTGTGTAATAACGCTCCGTAGTGATAACCAAATCGAAATGATCTTGCAGAAGAGAAGGATTCCTTTGGACTTGCGCAATCGTAAAACTGTCCAGCTTTACAAGCGGCATGCTGGCCAATTCCGCAACGGTCGTTTCCAAAAGCTCCTCGCAGGCACATACCCACGCGATATGCACATTGGGCGTTCTGCGCTTGAAACGCGCGATTTCCTGTTCGAGTATATCCCGGATCTGCTCTTCTGTAATTTCGGCTGAAAATGCCCGGTTCAGCGCCTGGTCGATTTCGGCGCGCAGGTGTGCCATCTCAAGCTCCGTTTCCATGCGCATGACATATGTTCCGCTGCCTTGCACGGAGATCACCTTGTTCATCTGAACGAGTTTCTTGTAAGCCGCTTTTGCAGTGCCCACAGAAATGCTGTATTCCTGCTTGAGTTCCCGCTCTGTGGGCAGCTTTTCGCCGCTGACAAGTTCCCCGCTGCGGATCATCTCCAATACCTGGTCAACGATCTGCAGATAAATGGGCACATCGCTGCTTTTATCCAATGTCAATTTCATGCGATACCCCTTTTCAAATCCACCTTTTGCCGAACGGATTGGCACGCCGTCTCTGTATATCTATTCCTACACATATTCTACCATAGCTCGTTGCGAAAGTCACCCGGAATTCGCGCAGATGCCAAAAATACCCGCGAAGGGTTGCTCCCTACGCGGGCAAACGGCCGTCAGATTGCTTTCTCTAGGTAGCGGTTTATATCTTCAATAACCTGATCTACCTCTGTGCGGAAGCGGTTTACCTGCCGGAGGAAATCTGTCTGATGGAATACGATCCATTCGGGGCTGGTGTTCTCCCGCGTGATGCCGCATACGCGATAGAAGCCATGGAAGGCCTTTAGATCATAAGCCACATCCTGATAATAGGGGCTCACCGTTGTATACATCAGGGCGTTCAGCCGGCCGGCCGCGGTTTTATACAGGGCATTGAGCGCCTCGCTGTCCGCGGCGCCTTTCAAGGCGACTTGCTCAGCGGCCTGCCGCAGTTCCTCCGCCTTGGAGATGACGCTGGAAAGGTCAAAGGCGTCGCACAGGTCTGTTTCGTAGCCGCGCAGAATCTCCAGCATCTTTTCCGCCATCGCCACAAGGTCCACCGGAAGCACTTTGCTTTGCATGATGCGCAGGGCAAACGATGCAAATATGCGGCTATCGCGCACGAGGATATCAAGGTCGGCCTTATCATAGGTATCCTGTTTCGAATGCCACCACCAGCCGCCGCCAGAGCCGCCGACCTTCGCGCCGGCGTGTTCCGCGTCGGGCCTGTCGCGCAGCATCAGGTGGAAGGGCACGAACGCGCCCCACATGGAGTTGTCTCCCGCCCGGATCGGGAAATCCCAGACTGGCTCGGCCCCGGCAACATCGCGGACGGCATCCTCGAAATAGCCCGGCTTTTCGCTGAGTGTCGAGCGCACCAGCGGAATAACGCCAAAGCGGCTTCCGGGCGAATCAGCGTTGATATAGGCCACGCAATGCTTGCGCAGGCTTTCAAATTCGCGGTCGCAATAATATGTGGAGCCCGCATAGCGGCCGTTGGAATGCCCGGGCCACCAGGCGATGCGAATGCCTCGCTTGAGTTCCGCGCGATGCTCGTGGAACAGGCGCGCCATTTCCAGGCAGAGGGCGTTGCCCACGGCATTGTCGGTAATGCCGACATACCAGGAATCGAGATGGCCGGAAAGGAGCACGTAGTCGTCGCTCTGGCCGGGAATTTCCGCGACGGCCAGGTGCAGTTTGCGCACGCCGGAATCCGTGCAGGCGGTCAAGCGCACGCGGGCATTGCCTTTCTTCGCCATTTCGATGAGCATTTCGCCATCGGAATTCTTGACGGAAACCTCTGGGATGGTGGGCAGTAGGCGATGCGTTTCCGGCGTGGGCGCGCCCCAAACGGGCGATGCCGTCATTTCGTGGATTACGTCTTCCTTTGATGGCCAGACGTGGATCAGGGCGATTGCGCCAAGCTCTATCGCTTTATCCATATGCTGCGGGCCGCCGCCCTCGCTGACGATGATCTTTCCTTCGACCTGCTCGCGCGTCCAGTTGATCTGCGCCGCCGTGTCGAAATCAATGCCGCCTTTTCCCGTGGCATACACCAGTTCGCCGGTCACGCCGTCCGGGCAATTGGCTGAGAAGGCGCGCGTTTTCGCGGGAATTTCCAGCGTGGCGCCATCCGGCTGCAGCACGCTCAAAGACGCCTTCTTGGGATCGCTCAAATACGAATCAAAAACGTATTCCCGATAGGGGACGCCGTATTCATCGAGCTTTCCGAGAAGATACTGCAATGCTTCCAGCTCTCCGGCGCTGCCGGAAAGGCGGTCGATGGTGTCAAATTTTTTCAGGACCATATCCAGGTTTTCCCTGCTGATAGATTCCAGAATAGCCCTTTCCGTTTCGTCAAAGTACTTTGCCATCTCTCCAGTTTCCCTCCCTGATCAGATAAAGTTTAATGCCAGACCTCTTTCAGCACGCGCAGGGCGTTGCCGCCGATGACTTTTTGAATGTCCGCATCCGAATAGTCATGTTTGACGAGCCAACGAACGATGTTCAAGGATGCCTCTGTGGGATTTTCCATGCCGCGCACGTATTCGACATGCGTAAAGCTATCCTTGGACTGCGTGTTTTTCACGGCCAGGTGTGAGGAAAACGCTTTGTGGAGGCCCACATGGTCGCCATACAGTGTATCCGGGCCGAAGGCGACATGGTCAATGCCCACCAGATTGACCAGGTATTCAAAGTGCTCCATGACCGAATCAATGCTATGCACGCGGTTGTTGCGCGTGATGGTGGTGTGCGGCGCCGCTTCAACGCCGACCACGCCGCCTTTGTCCGCGAGCATGCGAATTACCTCGTCGCCCTTCAGGCGCTTGCTGTCCCAGAGCGCACGGGCGCCCACATGGGTAAGCATGATGGGCTTTTTGCTTTCCTGAATGGTTTCCATGGTCGTCAGGTCGCCCGCATGGGAGCAGTCGATAAGCATGCCGACCTCGTTCATGCGGCGGATCGCTTTGCGGCCGAGCATGGTCAGGCCGCCATCGCGCTCCTCCTGGATGCCGCCTCCCAGCAGACTGGACTGGCTGTAGGAAATGCCCATCTGCCGCACGCCCAGGCCGTAGAGCACGTCGATGCGCTCCACCTCGTTTTCGATCGGGCCCGGGCCTTCAAGCGCGGGAACGAAGGCGAGCTTGCCCTCGTTGTGGGCGCGCACGATGTCGTCCACCGTAGCGCCGCGAATGACAAACTTCTGCTGCGCAACGTCGCAAAGGCGCATGCCCAGATCGTGTATGATATCCGTCCACTTCCAGCCGTTTTTGGAGGTAATGACACACGTGCCGTCCATCATATTGTCAAACACGGCGTCCAGACACGAATTTGCCAAGGCCTGGTAGGCCATGAATTGGCGGCCAGAGTGCTTATAGGCAACGTTGTTGTGCATGTCCTTGGGGAAAAGGCAAGCATGCTCGTGGAGCGAAATGACGATACTTTCCTCCATCAGCCGCTTTGCGCGCGCTTCCTGCTCCTCAGTGAGCGGCACCAGCTCCATGGGGATCCACTGGCCGCTGGGATCAATAAGTTCCACCGTGTCAAATTCAGAATTGTCTACGTAGGAATACGCATAGTAGCCGTCGTATTGCTTATTCAGTCCCATATGTCTTTTCCTTCCTCCTGTTGCTTATAGAGTGCGTGCGCTGTTATAGGATTCGTTTTCCGTACATGCTGATCAGCTGACCGGAACGCTTGCCGGTCAATTTGCCATCCAGCATTGCCGCTTCGCCGTTGACCAATACTGTGCTGACTCCGCTTGCCATGATGTTCGGATCCGTGCAGGAAACCTGCGAGGCATCGGGATAGCTGAACTTGTCCAGATCCACAATGGCCACATCGGCGGCCCGGCCCTCGGCCAGCATACCGCGGTCGCTCATGCGGAATTGCTGCGCGGGCAGGCTGGTCATGCGCCGGATAATTTCCTCACGCCGCACGCCGGCGGCCAACATATTGCGGTAGAAAATCGGCATGGCGCCTTTGCGGAACAACTCGTACCAGGCGGTGCGGTCGAAAACCTCTCCGAATATTCGATCTGATCCAGGCCCGACGATGGGGCAACCGGCGACGGTTTCGTTGTAGGGAGTGCCCGGAAAATCCACACGGCTCATGCCGCCCTGCCAGAAAGTCAGCGTATCTGGCGCTTTCTCCAGCAGCTCCAGGAGCAGCTCGTCCAGCGTTGTACCGCGCTCGGCGGCAATATCGCGCAGGGCGCGGCCTTCCAGGGCCGGGTCGCCCGTATTGATGATCAGCATTTCGTCCTTAAAGCGCGTGCTGCGCAGTATCTCTGCACGCCCCTCAGGCGTTTTGAGCGCCGCCTCGAATGCGGCCCGGTCTTTGCCAAACAGGACGTTGGAGGCGGATATGATAAACTGGATCAGGCGGTCTTTGCGCTTGAGATGACCGCTGCTTTTGGGAATGGTGTCAATGGCGATTTCCAGGCCGCGCGCGCGTGCGTCCATGGCCATGCGATAGCCTTCAACGGCGCGGGGCGCATAGTGCGATACCTGTACGCGCGCGCCGGATCTTTCGCCGATTTCAATGGCCTCGGCAATGGACTTTTCAAACCCGTCCTGCATGCGCAGGTGGGATGCGTATACGCCATCCTCTTCCGCGACCATTTTTGCGCACTCGATCAGCTCTTCCGTATCCGCGTAGCGGCCGGGGATATAGGAAAGGCCTGTTGAAATGCCCATCGCGCCCTCATCCATACCGGCGGCAATGAGCTCCTTCATGCGCGCCAGTTCCGCTTCGCTGGGCTTGCGGTCTTTGGAGCCTCCCATAACGCACCAGCGGATGGTGCCGTGCCCCAGCAAAAAGGACATATTGATATTCACGCCGCCCCGGTCGCGCAGAACCTTTGCATATCCTTTCAGGCCGGTCCATGCGGGGTTTTCCGCGATGAAGCGACGCTTTGCTTCCGCGGACGCCAAGCCGTTTTCATACATATATGTGTAGATCTGCTCTGAATCTCCGCCCGTCAGCGAATGGCCACAGTTGCCGTTGACCGTGGTCGTCACGCCCTGGCGCAGATAGCTTTCAAGGGTATCCCCACCCAGGGCGGCCAATTCTTCATGAACATGCGGATCAATGAACCCGGGGCAGACGGCTTTGCCGCCCGCGTCAATCACCACGCCGGCCTCGCCGTCTACATGCGTGGCGATCCGCGCGATCTTTCCATCGCGGATGCCAAGTTCCGCGAAAATTCCAGGGTTGCCTGTTCCATCAATTACAAAGCCGTTGATGATCTTGGTATCAAAGCGTTCCACGCTCATTCTCTCCTTTGCTATTCGTGAACATACAGCTCCCTATAGCTGGAAGCCAGCCCGGTTCGCAGCTTGACCGGCTGTGGAAAGGCGCGCTTGGAATGCATCAGTCCGCAGTTAAGCAGCGCCTCCGCCAACTTCAGCGCCGCTTTGGCCGGGTTGACCACCGGAATCCCCAGCGCATTCCCAAGCTCACGATCCACTTCCATGAAGGCCATCGTCATGCAGCCAATCGCCAGAGCGTCCACATGTTTTTCGCGGATTGCGCGCCCGGCGGCCTGAACGACTGTTTCAATTATTTTCCCACGGCTTTTTTGCATTTCCAGCACAGGTATGTCCACGCCGATCACTTCTGCCAGCTTTTCAGATACGCCGGCGCGGAAAGCCAGCTCAACGCTGGAAAAGAAGCGATCGCCGTTGGTCTTGAGCACGCCGAAGCGGTGGCCGAGCATTGCGGCGATGTGGAAGGACGTCTCTCCCGGGCCGAGCACCAGCATGCGCGTGGTCAGCTCGCGGATGGCGTCAAGCCCGGGATCGCCGCCACAACCCAGAATAGCGGCGTCAAAGCCCTCTTCCTCTTTGCGCATTGCGACCTCGACTGCGCCGGGAATGGAAAGATATTCCTCGTACATACATTCGATTGACCGCGGGCCATTCGCGGCCACGGCGAGCTCTACATACGTCTGCGCATCGGCCCAGGATCTGAGTATCCTTTCCCGGCGCGCGGCCTCGTCGGCTTCCATCTTTCCCGGAACGATATAGACGATCTTCATGCCGCCCTCCTTGCAAAAAAAGGCTCTCTGGCAACCGGCGCGTGCCGGCCGCCAGAGAATGCCGCTTTAATGGTTACTGTACTGCATGCACATTCAGCAGGCTCTCGGCATCGCAAACGCCATACAGGCCGGGCTTGAGGCTCCAACCGGTGTAATTGGCGTTGGAATAGGCGTAGGCATTGGTGCGCACCAATACGCTCACAACCGGCAGTTCTTCCACAAACGCTTCCTGGAATTTGTAGGTGAGTTCCAGGCGCGTGTCGGCATCCGCAGTAGCGGAGATCTCGTCAAGCAGCGCGTCGATTTCGTCGTTCTGATACTGCATGAAGTTCATCGTGGCAGTGGAGTGATAGATGGAGGTCATGCCCATATCGCAGTCCTCGATCACGCCCCACTCAATGTAGTTGATATCGAAGGTCTTCTGCTTGGTAACGAGATCGGTATAGGTTGCCGGGTCGACGATGTTGATGTCGATATTCACACCGATCTCCGCGCAGTTGGCCTTGAAGATGTTGGAAATGGCGTCAATATTGCTGGTATTGTTGCGGCAGGTGAGCGCAAAGGAAAGCGGATCGCCGCTCTCGCTTTCGCGTATGCCGTCTCCGTCGCGGTCGATGTAGCCGGCCGCTTCAAGTTCGGCATTCGCCGCCTCGACATCCAGCGCCGGGAAGGTCGCGGCTCCTTCGACAAGGGTGGAATACACGGGGGAAATGGGGGTTTCCATCTTCACACCGCCGCCTTCAATGGCGATATTGATCAGCGCGTCGCGGTCAATGCACTGCGCGATGGCCTTGCGCACCACGTTGTCGGCAAGCAGTTCGTTGGCATAGCTGAAGCCGAAGTAGCCGAAACCGAGGGAGGGCACGGTAGCGACCGCGTAGGGCTCGCCCGCATTCGTCACCTGGTTCTGCAGGGAAACCGCCAGCGTGGAGGTGATCGCCTCAATTTCGCCGGAGAGCAGCGCCAGCACGGCGGAGTTCGCGTCGGCATAGATGCGGACGGTCAGCGTATCCAGGTAGGGGCCTTCCAGTCCGAACGGCTCGCCCCAGCCCTTGACCGCAGAGAAGGTGTAGTATTCGCCCTGGGAGTAGTCTTCAAGTTTGAAGGGGCCGTAGCCGATCGTGGGATATTCGCAGGTGGCGAAATCCTCGACGTCGCGGAGCAGGTGCTCCGGCATGATGTCTACCCAGTATCCGGCCTTGGTCAGCATATTGACCTGCGGGGTCTTCATATAGACCTTGACGGTATAGCCATCCTCGAGCACCTCGGCATGATCGACATTGGAATAATAGTCGGAGCCGAAGTTCACGGTCTTGTTGACGCAGGTATTGATGGTAAAGGCAAGATCCTCGCCGGTGAGCGGCTCGCCATCATGCCAGTAGAAACCTTCACGGAGCTTGAGCGTGGCGGACATCAGGGTGTCGTCGTCCCACGCATAGCTTTCGAGCATGTAGGGAACCTTCTCGGCGTTTTCGTTAAAGGTAACTTGGCCCGGATAGAGCAAGTTGGCGATCATGCCTGAGTTCAGGTCGTTGCTCGTCCACGAGTTCAGGCTGTACGGCTCGCCGACCATGCCGACGATCAGATCGCCGCCGGAAGCGGTCTCTTCCGCTATGCCAAGGACAGGCAGCGCCAGAAGCATGCACACGAAGATAGCCAGGATTCTTTTCATGTTCTTCTCTCCTTCAGATTTTTTTATATGACGGTTCAAGGAACCGCATATAGCGATGGGTTTAACGGGCTTTGGGGTTGAGCGTATCGTTTATGGCGTTTCCAAGGATGTTGAAGCAGACCACATAGAGCATGATCGCCAGGCTTGGGAACGTCCACCACCAAATGGGGTTGGGGGATTTCACCAGCGCGCCTGTGTCCCAGGCTTTTTTCAGGATCAAGCCCCAGCTCCATGTGTTGGGGTCGCCGAGGCCGAGAAAGCTCAGGCCGGATTCGCTCAGTACCGCCGTAGCCATGACCAGCGTAAGGTTGACCATCACCGGGCCGATGACGTTGATGAGCACATGCTTGCCCAGAATGGTGCGCCGGGAAAGCCCCAGGCAGCGGGAAACCTCGATAAAGGGCATTTCCGCCACGCGCATGGTCGCGTTCCGCGTCACACGGGCCAGAGAGGGCCAGCTTGTCACGCCGATGGCAATGGCCACGTTCGTCACGGAGGAGCCGGCCACCGCGGCGATGACGATCGTCAGCGCCATCATCGGCAACGTCATAAAGATTTCGATCAGGGAATCAATCACACCGCCGATGCGGCCGCCAAAGTATCCGCTGATCAAACCGAGCGGAAGCCCAAGGGCGGCGGCAAAGCAAACGGCAATGGCGGAAACATATACGCTCGCGCGGGCGCCCCAAACGATTTCGCCGAAAATATCCAGGCCCAGATTGTCTGTGCCAAAGGGATGTTCCCTGCTGGGCGGCATGAGGATTTCCGAACCATAACCCGTCGGCTTTGGCGTGATCAGCGGCGCGCAGATGCCAACCAGTACGATGACGAGCACGACAAACAGCCCCACCATGCCCAGTTTGTTACGGACAAACGATTGAAGAAAAGTGCGCTGGTTCATGCTCTCTTCCCTCCCAGCTTGATTCTCGGGTCGATCCAGGCAAGGATGATATCCGTAATAATATTGACGATCACGGCTGTGATTGCAAGCAGTAGGAAAGTACCCTGCAATACGGGGTAGTCCAGCGAAGAAACGCTGTCATAGATCATTCGCCCAACCCCAGGCCAGGAAAAGATCGTCTCTGTCATAATGGCGCCGCCGACCATTTTTGTCACCATCAGGCTCGTAGCGGTGACGGTGGGAATCATGGCGTTGCGCATGGCGTGTTTGCGCGTAATGTAGCGATCGTCCCAACCCTTCATGCGGGCGGTGCGGATATAGTCTTCCTTGGAAACGTCGAGCATGCTGTTTCGGGTGTAGAGGATGATCGACGTACAGTTGCTGAGCATCAATGCCAGCGCCGGCAGGATCGCGTGTTTCGCTACGTCCAGAATGTAGGCAAAGCCCTGCGCCGGCGGTGGGTTATAGGCTCCGCCTGTCGGCAGCCATTTGAGCGTGTAGCTGAAGATATACAAAAGACCAAACGACAAAAACGGCACGAATATGGACACGCAGATCATTGTGAACACATTCACGAATTTATCGAAGGCGCCGTTGCGCTTCTTGGCGGCCTTCAGGCCGATTGGGATGCCGATCAACAGCGCCAGGGAAACGCTGATCCCCAACAAAAGCAGCGTCCACGGCAGCTTTTGCATCAGCATTTCCGAAACCGGCGTGCGGTTGCGGAACGAAGTGCCCAGGTTGCCTTGCAGCAGTTGGAGCAGGTACGCCCCATACTGCACCAGAAGCGGCTTATCCAAACCGTATTGCGCGGTGATCGCGTCAATCGTCTCTTGCGACATCTGCGGGTCGATCATCATGGATACCGGATCCGCGGGCATCAACCGCAGCAGGAAAAATGTAATGGTCACGGAGAAGAATATCGTCAACAATCCGCGAGCCAGGCGCTTGAGCAGGAATCTTCCCATTATTCCAACCTCCGATCCATCGTCATTCGTTTGCGAAGAGGCATCGCACGGCGTGCCCGGGGCACAATTCCGTCAACTGTGGATGCTCTTCGTGACAGCGCTGGCGCGCTTTTTGGCAACGCGAGGCAAAGCGGCAGCCGATCGGTGGATCCACAGGGCTGGGAATATCCCCTTCCAGCAGGATGCGCTGCTTTTTCGCCAGCGGGTTGGGATCGGGGATGGCGGAGATCAGCGCCTGGGTGTAGGGATGCGCCGGTGTTTGGAAAAGCTCGTTTGTCGAGGCCATTTCCATCATCTCTCCCATGTACATGACGATAATCGTATCGCTGACAAACTTTACCACGGATAGATCATGACTGATAAACAAATACGTCAGGTCAAATTCCCATTTTAATTGGTTAAACAGATTCAAAACCTGTGCCTGTACGGAAACGTCCAAGGCGCTGACCGCCTCGTCGCATATGATAATGCTGGGATTCATCAGAAGCGCCCGGGCAATATTGATGCGCTGCCGCTGGCCGCCCGAGAATTCATGCGGAAAGCGCGAAACCATTTCCCGTTGCAGGCCAACCTTTTCCAGCATGTCCCCGATCATTTCCCGCATTTGCGAATGGGGAATGATCTTATGCTCCCGCAAGGGTTCTTCCAGCGAGCTGCCGATTTTGAAGCGGGGATCGAGCGAAGCATAGGGATCCTGAAAAATCATCTGCATCTGCTGGCGGACAAATTTGCTTTGGTGTTCCCGCAGAGGCAGTATGTCGCGCCCTTCGTAGATCACACGGCCGGCCGTGGCAGGGATCAGCTTGAGAATCAACCGCGCGACCGTGGATTTCCCAGAGCCGCTTTCGCCTACGATGCCAATGGTTTTTCCTTTATAGACGTTAAAGCTCATATCCTCCACGGCATGGAGTTGCGCTGTGCGCTCAAACAGTTTTCCGCGGATAGGGAAATACTTGGTTAAGCCCTCTACTTGCAGAATTGGTTCGTTTCCCTGCATGTTACGCTCTCCTCCTCTATCAGATAGCACGCTACATCGTGCCCGTTGCCAAGATCCCGCCGCGAGGGCCGCTCCTGGCTGCACTCCTTTTTCGCGTAGGCGCACCGGGGTGCATAGCGGCAACCTTTGGGGAAATTCTGTACTGTGGGCACGACGCCTGGAATGCTTTCCAGCGTTTTGGCGGTTGTGTTCAACATGGGGATCGCGCGCAGC
>DSTMC04003__coassemble_1631_pt1 | contig 14800 bp, 14 predicted proteins | sample DSTMC04003__metabat2_low_PE_048 | metagenome-assembled genome bin DSTMC04003
GTGCCCGCCGCGTTCCCCGCGCGCCGGTCCAAAGCGCGCCGGGACGGGCCCGGATTCACGCGCCGTGGGGCGGAGGTCCGATTCCGGACGCATGGCCGTACCGGAATGTTTTTCCCCACGCACGGTTAGTTTTAACTAACCACCAAGAGAATACCATATTTGGCCGGGGCTGTCAACCTGGTTTGACTGTTTTAACCAAATCTTTTCAAAAGGGTGGAGATGTAGGGCAAGGCGGTCAGTTTTTGGATGTTTCGTTTTCGTCATCCATGCGCATGGGCTTGTGGCGCAGCCGTTCCCGCAAGCGCGCCCATTCCTCGTGATAGCGCGTAAAATCCAGCGATGGGAAAGCGCGCGAAAGGCGTTTCATCTGGAAAGCATGCAGGCGGGGGAGACGGGGCAAGCGCCCCTCCAATTCCTGCTGGATGGCTTCGCGCACGGCGCGCAAGCGTTTGTCCAGCCCCAGCACGGTGATCAGCGTGAGGGTCAGGTCTGCCACGAACAAAAGCGCCAGCGCCGCCGCCAGTATATGTGTAGCCCGGGCTGAAAGCCGCGCGGTCAGGGAGGCGATCCACGGATGCACATAGCGCACCACCAGCACCGACATCGCTCCAAAGGCGACAAATCCCCGCAGGCACACGCGGCCGTGAATGTTCAAAAAGCGCTGGGAATAGTCCCACCAACGGGCGTGAAAGAGTTTTTCCATCAGCCAGGAGGTCAAGTATTCCAGGGTGGTGGTGAGTATGGCGCTGGTCAAAAACAGCAGAACCGGCTTATCCGCCAATGACGAAAGGGCGAACACCACCACGACCGCGCCGGTGCCGTAAATGGGGCACACAGGCCCGTTGAGAAAGCCGCGGTTGACCAGTTTTTTTCCGGCCACGGAGCAGAGGATACTTTCATATACCCAGCCGATCAAGCTGTAAATGACAAACCACAGAAACCATTGTTCCAGAGAATACTTCATGACGCCCCCTATAAATGCTGATGTTTATAGAAACATTATGCTTCAGAAATATACATTTGTCAATGCCCATTGGCAGGAAAACCCAGGCTGCGCAGCGAATTTACTTTCCAAATGCCCTTGGGCGTCAAGGAGGTTTGTTTACGGATGAAGATTGGCTTTATCGGCGTAGGGGTCATGGGCAACGGCATGGTGAAAAACCTTTTGAAGCATGGCTTTGAAGTCAATGCCTACACGCGCACCCGGGCCAAGGCGCTGGAGGCGTTGGAGGCGGGCGCAGTTTGGCGCGACTCGGTGGCCGAGTGCGTACGGGACGCGGACGCGGTCATCACCATCGTCGGCTTTCCGCCGGATGTAGAGGAGGTCTATTTCGGCGCTGCCGGGATTTTGGAAAATGTCCGCCCGGGCACGCCGGTAATCGACATGACTACCACCAGCCCACGGCTGGCGCAGCGCATCTACCGCGAGGCGGCTGCCAGGAACCTGCCGGCGCTGGACGCGCCCGTTTCCGGCGGAGACGCCGGGGCGCGGGAGGGCACGCTGACGGTCATGGTGGGCGGCGACCGCGAGGTGTACCAGCGCTGTTTGCCCATCTTCGAGGCCATGGGCAAGAGCATCCGTTATATGGGCGAGGCCGGCAGCGGCCAGCACACCAAAATGGCCAACCAGATTGCCATTGCCGGAACGCTGGCGGGCGTGTGCGAAGCCATTGCCTACGCGCGCACGGTCGGCCTGGATGTGGACGAGGTAATTTCCACGCTGGATGGCGGCGCGGCCAGTTCCTGGCAGTTGCGCATGAACGGTCCCAAGAGCGCGCATGGCGACTATGCGCCCGGCTTTTTCATCAAGCACTTCATCAAGGATATGACGCTGGCAGACGGCGAAGCCCGCACCCGGGATTTGCCCATGCCGGTGCTGGAAAAGGTGCTGGCCATGTTCCGCGCCCTGGAAGCGCAGGGCTACGGCGAGGAAGGCACCCAAGCCCTAATCCGCGCCTACTAGGGCGGCTGTGCCGCCTGCCAGTGCTGCCGCCGGGGAGCGGTCGAACCCCTGCCCCACGAGCAGGGGGCAGGGGTTCTTGGTTGCGTTTCTGATTGTGACAAAGTGTAAAAAGCGCCGGACGGCCCATGAGCAGGGGCCGTCCGGCTTTCGTTGCAACATGGGGATGCCACGCGGTAGCCAATGGGATTCTTAAGGGCCAAAGGTCCTTAAGCGGGTGCGGGCAGGGCCCGCCGTAGCCCCGCCGGATGGGGAAGTGGCCCGGATGGAAAGCGGTTGACCGCTGTGCCACCGCCCCGCGCGCCTAAACAGGATGGCTTGCACGCAAAAAGAATTCGCCCGCCATAACCGCCCCGAACCCCCAAAATACGGCGCGCGCCCTTCCGAAGCGCCCTTGTCCCAACGGGACAAGCAGCGCCGCTCCGCACCCTGGCAGCGCCCCTTGCCCCACCAGGGCAAGGCAGCGTCAATAAACCGCTCACCCACGTTGCAACATGAGCCGCCAGCCAGCGCCGCCGCGTGTGAATGACCGAACCCCTGACCCGGCAAGAAAGGGACAGGGGTTCTTGGTTGCATTTCTGATTATGGCAAAGCGCGAAGCCCACCGCTTTCAGTGCGGGGCTGCCCTTGAAGATCTATTCAATAAACGGGCGGACAGAACCGCTTGCCACAAGCCATCCGCTGGAGGCGGCCCGGCAATGCCGGCCGGTTTTGACGCTTTGGGAAATGGCGAACCGCTTCATGGGCGGTGGCTTTTTGCGCGGAACCGCTCACGATTGCGGCCCGCTCCATGCCTCCGGCGCGTCCAGCATGGCCTGCACTTCGTTTACAAGGCGGCAGGCGTGGAAGCCGTCGCAGACGCTGTGGTGCACCTGCAAGGCCAGCGGCAGCCAGGTTTTTCCCTCCCGCGCAAAGAGCTTGCCCATCGTAAAAATAGGCAACAGGTAGTCGTTCCCCCGGGGCAGGTGTAGATGAAACCCCTCAAAGCTCGCCCAGGGCAGCATGGAAACCGTGAACAGGTTGTCCGGCTCGCCGGGCTTGGGCGAGAAGCCCTCCAAACCGCCGTAGAGGCGAAGGTCTTCGCCATAGCGCTCCAGAAAGCGGGGATAATCGCCGCAGTATTCCGTCCACAGGTTGGAAAATGTCTCCGTTTCCTTATGGAATACCGTGTAAGAGGGGGAAAGCGCGTCGTACACGCCCACTTCGCCATTTACCAGCGCACAGCGAAATTCTTCATGGCGATTGACGGTGCGGGAGAGCAGGTAGAGCATCGCTGGGTACAGCCGCAGCCCGGCCGCGCGCAGGCGCGTGACATCCAGGGGGACGGTCATGCTGTAAAAGCAGGGCACATCCTCGTAATAGTGCCGGAAATACTCCTCCCGTTTCCAGCGCGAGCGGTCGATCCTTGTCCATCCCATCGCATTTCCCTCCGTCAACCGTAGATAAAGGCGCGCAGCGCCTCGGCGTTTGCCGCCGCGTCGATGGATATGTTCGAGCCGTCGTCGGTATAGCTTCCGTCCACGGGCAGACGCAACTGCTCCAATTCGCCGCATACAAGGGCCTTCATGCCCAGCGAGACGATCTCTACGGCGTTCATGTTGGTTTCGACGTTGTTCAAAAGCACGTCGATCAGCCGCACGTATACCAGCGGGTTGGCGATCTGCGCGCGCAGGGCGGCCAGCGCGGCCTGCACAACCCGGCGTTGGCGCGAAGTGCGCATAAAGTCGCTGTCCAGCTTGCGGATGCGCGCAAATCCCAGCGCCTGCAAGCCGTCCAGATGCACGGGCGTTTCGCCGTCCACGCTGTATTCGGTCACCATTTTCGGCAGATAGCCCAGCTCGGATTCGATGAAGGTCGACCCCGCATAGCGGGAATTGTTGGCGTTGATCTGTTCCATTTCCGCCTCGGTGATAACCAGGTCCACGCCGCCCACCGCGTCCACCAGCCGCGCCAAGGTCAGGTAGTCCACCAGCACATATTTGCTGATGTTCATTCCGAAGGTTTCGTTGACCGTGCGCATGGCCAGTTCCGCGCCGCCATAGGCGTAAGCGCCGTTGATCTTGCCGCGCCCATGGCCTTCGATATCCACAACCGTGTCGCGCAGGATGGAGGTCAGCTTGAGCGACCGGTAGCCCACCGAGAGAATCATCATCGTGTCCGAGCGCTGGCCATTGCCGCGGTCGGCGTCTACGCCGAGCACCAGTATGTTCACGTGGGAATCCGGCAGGCCGGCGCGAATGCCCAGATCGGTTTCCGGCTCCACGTTGAAAAGACCCGGGGGCAGCGCGAAGGCCACCACCGCCAGGATCAGGATCAGGATCGCCAGCTTGAACAGCAGTTTTACAAGGAAAAGCAATGCCCGGGGCGCACAGCCGCCGCGCCGTTCGCGTTCGCGCTCGCGCCTGACGCCGCGCCGCTTTTCATACGGCTCGTAAAACACTTTTGGCCCCTCCCTTCGCGCCGGTCGTCTTTTGTAGCATCACCAGTATAGCACATTCACGTGCGCTTGAAAAGCGCCGTGGCTCGCCGCGCAAAAAGCGCTTCCCCTGCGGCCGCGAATGTGTTATGATATAAATGGAGGTGTCGGCATGCTCAAGGATTATCTGATCGTCGAAAAAAGCGCGCTGCCGGATTACTTTCTCAAGGTGGTCGAAGCGCGCAGGCTGCTGGAAAGCGGCGCGTGTGGGCAGGTGAGCGGCGCCTGCGAACAGGTGGGCATTTCGCGCAGCACCTACTATAAGTACAAAGACAAGGTCATCGAGCCTACGCGCCTCACCGTCGGGCGCAAGGCCGTGCTGCTTTTGATGCTCGATCACGAAAGCGGCGTGCTTTCCAAAGTGCTCAACCGCCTGTCGGGCTTCGCGGTGAACATACTCACCATCACCCAGAGCCTGCCCATCCACGACCGCGCCAGCGTTACCGTGTCAATGGATATTTCCGAACTGAACGATACGCTGGAGGCGATGCTGGAGGCGCTATCGCAGGTGACGGGCGTGGAATCGCTGCGGCTGGTGGCGGTGGAATAACGAATGAAAGGATGTAGATGCCTGTGAATAAGCCGGAACTGGCCCGGGATACGGACGCCCGGGAGATCCTCGCCCTCTATCGCGCCGCGACGGAGGCTGCCAAGCGCACCGGCCATTCCCATTGGGACGAGGATTATCCCTCCGAAGAAACCATCCGCGCCGATTTGAAGGGCGGCTATCTCTATGTGTGGCGCGAGGACGGGAACATCGTCGCCGCCATCACCTACATGCACCCGGACGACCTGGACGGCATCGGCGTTTCCTGGACGCCGGTGGAACGCGCCGTGGAAGCGTGCCGCTTCTGCCTTTCGCCTACATTGCAGGGCAAGGGCCGCGCCAAGGCGTTCTTCCTCGGCGGCATCGAGCTTTTGCGCGAGCAGGGCGTGCAGGCCATGCGCTATCTCTGCGCCAAGGACAATGCCGCCGCCTACCGGATCTACACCGGCGTGGGACACCGCCAGCTCGAGGACACAGAGCAGCACGGCATTGATTTTTACAGCTTCGAAGCGCTTTTGTAGACGGCAAAAAGAGGGGAAGGGGAAAATATGTCTGAAGACAGGCATGATTTGGAGAATGGGCACAGCCAGAACGACCGGGCCGGCGGCGAGGAACTTCTGTGTGAGGAAGAATCCGCGCAGGATGGGGAAAGCGCATATCCCCCGGATTCAGAGGGCGACTTGACGGAGCGCGATTTGGCGGAGGACGCGGAGCTTGACGAAACGGTGGGCAGGATGCCGCTGTTGCCGCCGCCTTCCGACCAGGCCGATGATTCGCCGTCAGCGGTGCGCGCCGCCGCCCGCGAGGCGCTGCGCGGCAAATGGGGGCGCATGGCGCTGGTTTCGCTGGTGCTGGCGCTTTTGATTGGCTGGCAGATCAACACGGATAACGGTTATTATGACTGGGATTTCGACAGCGGCATCCGCGCCGAAGGCGTTATCCACCTCTTTGCACAAACCGGCCCCGTGACGCGCGAACATGAATACGTCTTTGCCCAAGTGAACGCCCTGGAGTTTATGATGAAGGGCCATGAGGGGCCGGACGCGGCCGACACGCGCGCGGCGTGGAAGGACTTCGTTTTTGACGACTGGGGCTTCTGGGCTGTTTCCGGCGCGCTCGTGTTGGCGGCAAATCTGCTTGGCCCCATGCTGACGCTGGGGCGGTTTGAGGCGTTGGACGCGGCTTTTCGCGGCGAACTGCCGCGCGTGGGTATGCTCTTTGCGCGCGCGCGGCAGTTTGGCCGGGCGCTGTGGATGGATATCCTGATCGGGCTTGCCACCGGTTTGTGGCTGATTGCGCCTTTGGCCGCGCTCATGGGCGTGATGTATGCGAACGCGGCGCCCACGGTTGCATGGATTGTGTTGATTGTTGCGGGGCTGGGGTGGGTGGTCTATTCCACCATTGCCACCTACCGCTATGCCATGGCCCCCTACCTGCTCTGGAAATACCCGCAAATGCGCGCCCGCGAAGCCATGCGGGAAAGCCGCCTGCGCATGCGTGGCAACAAGATGAGCTTGTTCCTGGTATATTTGAGCTATCTGGGATGGCAAATTTTGGGAATAGCCGTTGCCTTTGTCCTGTCTGAAGCGCTGGCAAGCTGGTTTGTCTCGCCGCTTGCGCAGCCAGCCTTGCAGTGGTTGTTGACGCTTCTGGCTGCCAGTTTCCTGAGAAGTTATATAAGCGCCGGCGAATTTGCCTTTTTCCGGGCGCTGGAACAAAGCGAGGACGGCGGCGAATGATTTTGCCGCTGAAACGGACGCGCAAAGCGTCCGTTTCAGAGCGCTGACAAATCCCGCAAACGCAAAAATTGCCCTGTTCAAAGAGAAATCAGAGGCAATTTTTGCTTCCTGCGTCAGCCGCACTTGCCGTCTGCGGTCACTTACGTCCATGTAAGCTCCCTTGCCCGCAAGTTTGCTTCCTTGTCTTGCGGGCTTTCTCATCACTCTGGCAGTCTGTTGACTTTGTCAACATCCTGAAACGGACGCGCAAAGCGTCCGTTTGTTTTTGGAAGCAATTCTTCATGTAGAATTTCATAGCGAATAATTTTCGCGAGAAAAATGTCGCAAAATGTAAAAAATTATTGTGTTTGAACTTGGTTTCCGCTATAATGAAGGCGTTCCCAGGGTACTCCAACGATCAAAAAAGGAGCAAGAGTATGACGGAGCGGGAAGGAAAGCGCGTATATACAAACGCGCGGTGGTGCAAAGGCTGTGGGATTTGCGTGGCATTCTGCCCACAGGGAGTATTGGGGCTTGTAAAGCAGAAGATACGGATCCTGGAGCCGGAAAAATGTACGCGGTGCGGGCTGTGCGAACTGCGGTGCCCGGACTATGCAATCTGGCTGGACGTGGATGAGGAATGGGGAGAGAGCGGCATGGCCGCGGCGGAAGGAGGCGCGGGGAAATGACGCAGGCAACGCGGGAAGCACAGGCGGCGAAGGAAGTGGAAGTCAAACAGCCGGTCAAACACCGCCGGGCGCTTTTGCAGGGCAACGAAGCGGTTGTGGAAGGCGCGCTGGCGGCGGGAATGCGGTTTTTCGCGGGCTACCCGATCACGCCTTCGACGGAGATTGCGGAAGGCTGCGCGCTGAAACTGCCGCGCGTGGGCGGCAAGTTTATCCAGATGGAAGACGAGATTGCGAGCATGGCGGCGGTGATCGGCGCGTCGGTGGCCGGGGTCAAGTCAATGACGGCGACCTCGGGTCCGGGCTTTTCGCTCAAACAGGAAAACATCGGCTACGCGGCGCTGGCGGAGATTCCGTGCGTGGTGGTAAACGTGCAGCGCTCGGGGCCGTCGACGGGCCTTCCGACCTCGCCCTCGCAGGGGGATTACATGCAGGCGCGCTGGGGCACGCACGGGGACCATCCGGTCATCGCGGTGTCGCCGTGGAGCGTGCAGGAGGCGTATACGGAAACCATCCGCTGCTTTAACCTGGCGGAGAAGTACCGCGTGCCGGTAATCCTGCTCATGGACGAAATTGTGGGGCACATGCGCGAGGGCATCGAGCTGCTCATGCCGGAGGAGATCGAGGTCTACCAGCGGCTGACGAAGGCGGACCCGGAGCAGGCGTCGATGCCGTATGATATCATGCCGCGCGAGCGCGTGCCGCGCATGACGCCGTTTGGCGAGGGCGTGTTTTACAACATCACCGGGCTTGTGCACGACAACTGGGGCTTCCCGACGAATTCGCCGGTGAAGGCGAACCGGCAGTGCACGCGCATCATGAAGAAGATCGAGAAGAACGTGGAAGACATCGGAAAATACGATACCTACCGGATGGAGGACGCGCAGGTGTGCGTGGTGTCGTTCGGCGGCACGGCGCGCAGCGCGAAAGCGGCGGTGGACGCGGCGCGGGAAGACGAGTACCGCGTGGGCATGTTCCGGCCGGTGACGGTGTGGCCGTACCCGGAAGAGGCGCTGTCAAAGATCTGCGAGCAGGTGGAGCACATCGTGGTGGCGGAGCTGAACTACGGGCAGATGAAGCTGGAAGTGGAGCGCATCGCGGCGGGAAGATGCGAAGTGCACCACATCGGCAAGGTGAACGGGACAAACCTGAAGCCCGGGGAGATCTATAAGAAGATCCGGGAGGTGGCGAAGTAATGGCGAGCAAGCTGATTGATAAATACATGCGGGAAGAGCGGCTGCCGCACATCTGGTGCGGGGGCTGCGGGCACGGCATCCTGATGCGGGACGTGGCGCAGGCCATCGAAAACGTGGGCCTGGACAAAAAGGACGTCGTCGTCGTATCAGGCATCGGGTGCTCGTCGCGCGCGGCGGGCTATATGAACTTCGACACGATGCACACCACGCACGGCCGGGCCATCGCCTTTGCGACGGGGATCAAGATGGCCAAGCCGCACCTGAAGGTGATCGTGCTGACGGGCGACGGGGACGCGACGGCCATCGGCGGAAACCACCTGATTCACGCGGCGCGGCGGAACATCGACATGACGGTGGTGGTGTTCAACAACAGCATCTACGGCATGACGGGCGGACAGTTTTCGCCGACAACGCCGACGGGGGACTACGCGACGACGGCGCCGTATGGGAGCATCGACCCGGACTTCGATATCCCGAAGCTGGCGGAGGCGGCGGGCGCGACGTATACGGCGCGCGGAACGGCGTACCATGCCTTGCAGACGATCAAGCTGATCGAGAACGGCATCCGGCACGAAGGGTTTTCGCTGGTGGAGTGCGTGTCGGTGTGCCCGACCTACTATGGCCGCAAGAACAAGAAGGGCGACGCGGTGGAAATGCTGAAGTGGCAGCGGGACAACGCGGTGCCGGTGGCCAAGGCCCGAAACATGGCGGCCGAGGAACTGCAGGGCAAAATTGTGTACGGAGAACTGTCGCGCTGTGAGCGCGAGGAGTACACAAAGGCATATGAGCGGATTATCGAGGCGGCGGGAGGTGCAAAGGCGTGAAGCAGAAAAATACGCGGTATGAAATGCGCTTTGCCGGCTCGGGCGGGCAGGGGGTCATCCTGTGCTCGATCATCCTGGCGGAGGCGGCGTTCCTGGCGGGGAAGAAAGTGGCGCAGAGCCAGTCGTATGGGCCGGAGGCGCGCGGGGGCCTGTGCCGCGCGGAATTGGTGGTGGACGAGGCGGAGATCACCTATCCGAAGGTGACGCAGCCGGACTTTCTGTTGACGCTGACGCAGGCGTCGCTGGACAAGTTCGGGGCGAACACGTCGGAAGACGCGCTGATCATGATCGACAAGTCCCTGCTGGAGCCGGACGACCTGGGAAGCTACAACGTGGTGTCGCTGCCGATCTTGCAGACGGCATCGCGGGTGATCGGCAAGCCGATGACGGCGAACATCGTGGCGGTGGGGGCGATCAACGAGCTGTTGGGGATCGCGCCGGAAGAGGTCGTGCGGGAAGCGGTGAAGATGCACATCCCGAAGGGGACGGAAGAGATCAACATGCAGGCGCTGACGGAAGGGATGAAGCTGGGGGCGTCGGCGAAATGGACGGTGACGCTGCCGTAAGCGTCGGGAGGAGCGATCAATGAAGATACACGAATACCAGGCGGCGGAGCTGTTCAAGGCATACGGCGTGCGCGTACCGGAAGGGAAAGCGGCGGCCACGGCGCAAGAAGCCGGGGAAGCGGCGCGCAGCCTTGGCGCGGGGCCGTATGTGATTAAAGCGCAGGTACACTCTGGAGGCCGCGGCAAGGCTGGCGGGGTGAAGTTTGCGCAGACGCCTGAGGAGGCGGAGGCAAAAGCCGGGGAAATCCTGGGCATGAAGCTGGTGACAAAGCAGACGGGCCCGGAGGGGCGAATCGTCAAGCGCGTGCTGGTGAGCCGGGCGGTGGAAATCGCGCGGGAATATTATGTGTCCCTGACGGTGGACGGGGCGCGGGAGCGGGTAGTGATGATCGCCTCGAGCGCCGGCGGCATGGAAATCGAGGAGACGGCGAAGGAAGCCCCGGAGAAGATTTACACCATGGAGATCGACCCATACCTGGGGCTGACGGGCTACCAGGCGCGGGAGATGGGCAAGAAGCTGGGCCTGGGCGCGGCGGAGACCAAGCAGTTCATCGCGCTGAGCAAGGGCCTGTACCGCCTGTTTGTGGAAAAGGACTGCTCGCTGGTGGAAATCAACCCGCTGGCGGTGGACGGGGAAGGGAACCTGATTGCGGCGGACGCGAAGGTGAATTTTGACGACAACGCCCTGTTCCGTCACAGCGAAAACGCGGCGATGCGGGACGAGAACGAGGAAGAACCGCGGGAGCTAGAAGCGTCGAAATACGACCTCAACTACATCGGGCTGGATGGAAACATCGGCTGCATGGTGAACGGCGCGGGCCTGGCGATGGCGACGATGGACATCATCCAGGCCTGCGGGGGCAGCCCGGCAAACTTCCTGGACGTGGGCGGAAGCGCGACGGCGGAGAAGGTGGCGGGAGCGTTTGCGATCCTGCTGTCAGACGCGAAGGTAAAGTGCATCTTCGTAAACATCTTCGGCGGCATCATGCGCTGCGATATCATCGCCGCAGGCATCGTGGAAGCGGCGCGGAAGCTGGAAGTGAAGGTGCCGCTGGTGGTGCGCCTGGAAGGCACGAACGCGGAAGCGGGAAAGAAGATCCTCGCGGAGAGCGGGCTGAACATCACGGCGGCGGAAGATATGGCGGACGGGGCGGAGAAGGCGTGCCGTCTGGCGAAGGAGGTGCGCGCGTGAGCATTTATGTAAATAAGGAAACGCGGGTACTGGTACAGGGCATGACGGGCAGCCAGGGGCGGTTCCATACGGAGCAGATGCTGGCGTATGGAACGCGAATCGTGGGCGGCGTGACGCCGGGAAAGGGCGGAAGCGAATGCCTGGGGCTGCCGGTGTTTGACACGGTGAAGGAAGGCAAGGAAGCGACGGGGGCAAATGCCTCAATCCTGTATGTGCCGCCGGCAGCGGCGGGGGAGAGCATCCTGGAAGCGATCGACGCGGGGATGGAACTGGTGGTGTGCATCACGGAAGGAATCCCCGTGCAGGACATGGTGAAGGTAAAGGAGCACCTGCGCGGCAGGAAGACGCGGCTGATTGGGCCAAACTGCCCGGGGCTGATCACGCCCGGGGAATGCAAGCTGGGAATCATGCCGGGGTACATCTGCAAGCGGGGCCATGTTGGCGTGATCTCGCGCTCGGGAACGCTGACGTACGAGGCGGTGAACCAGCTGAGTGTGCGTGGCATTGGGCAGAGCACGGCGGTCGGCATCGGGGGCGACCCGGTGCGCGGGACGGGCTTTGTGGAGGTGCTGGAGGCGTTTTACGAGGACGAAGAGACGCTGGCGCTGGTGCTGATCGGAGAGATTGGCGGCAGCGGGGAAGAAGAGGCGGCGCAATGGCTGAAGGAGCACCCGGAGAAGCCGGTGGCGGCGTTCATCGGCGGGCAGACGGCGCCGGCGGGCAAGCGCATGGGCCACGCGGGAGCGATCATCTCCGGCGGCAAAGGCACGGCGGCGGGAAAGATCGCGGCGCTGCGGGAAGCGGGCGCGGTGGTCGCCAACACGCCGGACAAGATCGGCGAAGCGCTGGTCGAGGCCGTCAAAAGGGCCGGGATCTATGAAAAGGTAAAGGCGTAAAGCGCGCAAAACGCCTTAGGCGTCCGTGCCTCTGCAACACAAGCCTGCGTTTTTGACCAAAACGCAGGCTTGTTGTATAAGGCCTGTGTCCCTTCCGGGATTCGCGCTCTTTTTGCAAGGCTGAAACAGCTTCGCGTTGCGCGGAGACTTTCGGCCCCAAGCGCAAAATTGATGAAAAACCACCTTCGTTCACAAAAGATCGAAGGTGGTTTGCATATTGTGGCGGCCCGGCCGCTTTGCGGAGCTAGATTCTTTCCAAGCCGTCCTGTTGCGGCGTCTCTGCCGGGGCCTCGTCCTGACTCCGGTCCGGCGCATCCTCGTTGATGAAATCGCCGCTGAAGGACGATACCGCGCCGTCCACCGTGGCCGCGCCCAAGGCCTCGCCCTCGACATAGATCGTATAGGTTTCGCCCTGCGCAAGCGCCGGGGAACTCAGTTGCAGCATCGAGAAGTTTTGCTCGGGGGAGAAGGAAAACACCGATTCGCCGTTTGCGTCCTCCACAACCACCTGCACCCCGGAGCGCAGCGTGGCGTTGAAGCGGGCCAAGAGCATGGGCTGCGCGGAATCCCCGGCAACCTCCGCCGCATTTGCCATCCCGGAGGAAACCAGCGTGCCGCCGTCCATGAACACTTCGCCGCCCGCGTTCAGGGGCGCGCCGCTGCGGGAAGAACAGGTGATCCGCGTTTCGCCGCCCTCCAAGCGCACATCCGCCCCGGCCTGTATGCCGTCGCCGCTGGAGGTGATGGCCAGCATTGCCCCGGCGCGCACGGCCGCCTCGCCGCCGCGCTCGGATACCGCGCTTATGCCCGCATCCGCGCTGACAAGGGTAATTTCCGCATTGGCAAGGGACACGTCCGCCCCCGCCAGGCCGACGTTGCTTTCATCGACCCACAAAGTCCCGCCGGAGATATCCAGCGTTTCCCCGGCGCGCAGGCCGTCGCTGCCGCAGGCGATGGAAAGCGCGCCGTCGGAAATATGAATGCCGCTATCCGCGCGCAGGCCGTCGCCGCTGGCGTCGAGCACCAGGCTGCCGCCCTGCACGGAAATCTGCGCGGCGGAAAGGGCGTCGTAGGTTCGCGCCGCGGTGTCGTTATAGCCATAGTAGGAATCATATGGCGAACCGCCAAAGAAGAAATCGAAGGGATCATAGCCGAAGAATGCGTCGTAATACGAGGTGGTCGAGGCCGAGGCGGAAGCGCCGCCCCCGGCGGTGATCTCCAGCGCGCCTCCGGTGATGGAAAGCGATTCTTCTATATACACGCCGTCCGCGTCGCTGTCGAGGAGCAAATCGCCGTTTGCCACGGTCGCGTCGCCGTCCACGTATACGCCATAGCCCCCGGCGGTGGCCTCCACATAGCCGCCGTCCAGTTCGAGGCCGCCCTCCACGTGCAGGCCGTCGCCTTCGCTGAGGATGCCCAGCGATCCGCCCTCCAGCCGCAGGCCGCCCGCGCGCACGCCATGCCCGGCCTGGCCGACCACTGCCAGCGAGCCTTCGCCCGTCACGGTCACTTCACCCGTGGCAAACAGCGCCGCGTCGTATTCCGCGTCCGTGCCGGAGCGCCGCAGGTCGCTGATGGTGCCGCTGCCGCCCTCGGGAAGCGTCAGGCGCAGATTACCCCCGCCGCGCGCGACCACCGGGGCCTGCGTGGAACAGGCCAGCGCCGCGCCGTCCCAAATAATTTCCACATCGTCCGCAGCGTCGACCACCAGATTGCCCTCTTCCATCGTCCCGCGCAGGCGGTAAACGCCGCCCGCGGTGATCGTGGCGGTGGAATCTTCAATTTGTACGCCGTCGCCCGCGGTAATGCCATCGTCCGACAGCACAATTTCCGTTTCCGCCAGGGCGATACCTCCAAGAGAGAAAACACACAGCGCGCACAGCGCCGCCAGATACTTTTTCATGGATACACCCCCTAATACGTTTTCCATCTTAGCATGCGGTTTTGGATAATCTGTGAACAGGCGGTAACAAGTTTCTCCTCGCCACGAAACATTTACAAACCGATAAGACTTTTTGGCGGGAATATGCTATAATATTTTGTGGAACGCACAGCGCGTTCCCGGCGGGGGCGTCCCCGCGCGTGGGGCCATTGGCAAGGAGGAATACGGCTTGGCTTCCGACCCTTACAGTTCACTGATTCTGCTGATTGTATTTTTCGTTTGCGGCGCGCTTTTGCGCGCGGCGGAGGCGGCGGCCCAGCGCGTGGATGAAACGGCGCTGGCCAAGGGCAGCCCGGCGGCGCGCTTTGTTGCCGATTGTGAAAACCGCTTCGGCGGCCCGGACGCGGCTTTCGGCCTGTTGGGGCTGGGCGCATGCGCCTGTGCGTTTGCCTGGCTGGGCGCTCCCTTGGAGGGCTGGATGCGCGGGGCGGTTCCCTCGGCATTTTTGCGCACGCTGCTCTCGGGCGTGGCGCTGTGGCTGTTGACGGGCATCCTCTACACCGCCGTTTGCGCCCTGCTGCCCGCGTATGTGGCCGCGCGCGACCCGGAAAGGACGCTTTTGCGCACGCTGCGCCCGGCCCGGCTGATTCTGGGCGTTTTGCGCCCGGTGCTGATGCTTTCCAAGGCGCTGGCCACGCTGATTCTCAAGCCCTTCGGCATTCCCGCCACGGCCCTGGCCGAGCGCGTCACCAAGCAGGAAATCCGCATGATGGTGGACATCGGCGAGGAAAAGGGCGAGATTGAGGCCGATGAAAAGCAGATGATCGACAATGTGTTCGAGTTTAACAACATGACCG
>DSTMC04003__coassemble_1639_pt1 | contig 14751 bp, 14 predicted proteins | sample DSTMC04003__metabat2_low_PE_048 | metagenome-assembled genome bin DSTMC04003
AAGCAGCGTCGCCCCGCACCCACGCAGCGTCCCTTGCCCCACCGGGGCAAGGCAGTGCCAATCTTCGCCACAACATAGCGATTTCCACGCGGCAGCAAAACAAATCCTCAGAGGCCAAATCACTCGTACAAATATATTCCACTCCCGCCGCAACTGCAATCTTGCGCGCATGGTGGAAAAGCCCATCTGCCCTCACCGTTCCCCGTGCATCCGATAATAGGTCAACCCGCACGCATAAGGCGTTCTCCTGCCCCGCCCCAAACCAAGCGCGTCCGCCCGAAGCGCCCTTGTCCCAGCGGGACAAGCAGCATCGTCCTCCCCCTACGCATCACCAGCGGCGCAACCGCATTGAAACGCCACCTCCCTAGCCCGGCAAAACGCCGCGGGAGCGTTCCTTCGTCAAATTTCGCGGCATCCCACACCCGCAGACAAAATCAATGTGCCAGCCAAGCCAGACCCGCGACAAAGACTGAACTTGCATAAACAGCCGCAAATTGCAGGCACAGCGAATATAAAAACAAAATTGCTTCCCCCACTTCCCTGGGAAAAGCAATTCTGCAATCAAGCGGCTTTCCAGCGCTCTGAACCGGGCGCCACCGAGGCCTTAAATCCTACCAGGAAAACCGGCCAAAGCGCGGCCGTCTGCTTTCCTGTATTCCCCGCGCCACATTTTCCATGCGCGTGTATTTCTCGTTTTCCGGCTGCTGATGCGCGGCTACGGAAAGGTACACCAGCGCCTTTTCATATTCCTGCCGGTGCAAAAGCATCAATCCAAACAGATAGTTCCACTCCGCCCGCCGGGTGGATACCTCCATCAACACTGCGCGGGCATTGCTGAACTGGCCATCGTCGATCAAACGGCGCGCCTGCTCCAGACGCTCGTCATCCTCCGCGCGCGTAGTGCGCGTGGCACGCGCCGCGCGGCACCCCTTAATACAGGCGCGATAAGCGCGGGTGATCTCCGCCATGCGCGCACCTGCCCATTCGCGCTCCGGGCCTTCCATAAAACGGTCGGGATGCCAGCGCCGGGCCAAGGCCCGATACGCCGCGCGCACCTCCTCCCTGCTGGCGCAGGGCGAAACGCCAAGAATTTCATAATCGCTCGCCATGGCGCGCGCCTCCCTTCCAAGAGGAAGAATTACCCCCGCCAAACCCCCATTTTTGAGTATAACACCGTTTGCCGTTTCCTGTCAAGCAGCGTGCGTGCGAATGCCAAGGCAAATATGACGCCCATATGTTGTGGACTGCACATTTCGCCTCCGCTACCCCTAGTATATTACGAAACTATTGCAGATATTATCGCAATGGTACAATTTTTTGAACTCCGGCGGCATTTCCTTTACTGTTTGCGCCATGGAGCTTACAATAGAAATCAGGAAATTGTCGAATTTTGGGGAAAACGAGGATCTGAATCATGCGAAATACGCCCCGGCGGCGGAAGCGTTCCATTTGGAAGACCATTTTCTTCCTGGTGGTATGCTATCCCTACGGCCTTTTTTTGATGTGGCGGACGCAGCGGTGGCATCCGGCCGTAAAGGGGCTGGTGACCGCCTGTTTTGTGTTTTTGACGGTGGTGGTTCTTTCGCCGCTGACTTCGCCGCCCGGCCGTGGCAATAGCGGCGTGCGCATGGTTGGCGTGGAAAAGGACGTAACGGTCTATGGGCCGGAGCTTCCCGCTTCGCTGGACACGGGGTCTGCCAACTACGGCGTGGTTTCCGGCGCCAGCGCCCCGGTACTGGCCGACGTTGAGGAAATAGCAAAAACCTATGTCTACGCCAACGACAGCGGCCAGTATTACCACACCTCCGATTGCAAATACGTGGCCAGTTACAGCCGCAAATACGAGCTGGCGGTGGCCTATTACAAGGGTTACCAGCCTTGCGCGGAGTGCGGAGCCCCCGTCTATACGCCGGGAAGCGCGCAGTAAAAACGATCTGTAGAGCCTGCCGTTATGCGGCGGGCTTTTTGATTGCCGGAAAGTGCGGGCGGGGCTGGAAAAGCCCGTGGCGCAAGCGTTGGGACGCGTCTGGTGGTTTCGGGAGATGGACGCACCCCGGCCGCTTTCTGGCGAAAGCATGCAAGCCCGGTGGACGGCCTAAGCACCATGCCGCTTGCTCATCTGCATAAATTTACGGCCGCCGCTCAGAGGGTTTGTCCATTGGGGCCTCCCCTGTCCGCTGCGTAAATTCTGTTTCTCTGCAGCGCAAGCCGGGCGCTTCCGCGCGCGAATGGTTCCGGCGGCGGTCTGCCCTTTTGCCCCAATCGGAATGCGCTCAAGGGGGGCCTGTTTCATTCTTGATGGAGCAGGGACGCCGGGACATTGGCAAAGTCTACATCCCATGAGCGGCAGGAAAGCCTGCAAGACAAGGCTGCAAACTTGCAGGCAGGGGAGCTTACATGGACGTAAGTGACCGCAGCCTGTAAGTACAGCTGACGCAAGAGGCGAAAATTGCCTTTGAATCTATATTGAATTGATCTGGGTAATCTTCGCGTTTGCGGGCTTTGTCAACGCTCTGCTCCATTCTTGATAGGGCAGGGGCGCACCATCACGGCCACTCCGGCCTTGGGAAGATATCGTTGGCCGCTAGGGTGCGGATTTCTTCGGTTGGCGCTGCCTTGCCCCGCTGGGGCAAGGGGCGCTGCGTGGGTGCGGGGCGACGCTGCTTGCCTGCGGCAAGGGCGCTTCGGGAAGGCGCGCGCCCGGTTTTGGGATGGCGGCGGGCAAAATTCTTCCTCGTGCAAGCTGGCTGTTGCCGGGCGCGCGGGGAACGGCGGGCGGGGCGTTTTGCCGCTTGGCCACACGCGCAGGGCCATGGTTCCGGCGGGGCTACGGCGGGCCCTGCCCGCACCCGCTTAAGGGACTTGTCCCTTAAGAATCCCATTGGCTGCCGCGCAAGAATCGCAACCCTGCAACGCAAGCCGGGCGGCTCCTGCGCGTGAGCCGCCCGGCGCGTATTCGTACTCCCGCATCAATCGAAACGCAACAAAGCGCGCCCGTCCCCCTGCTCGTGGGGCGGGCGCGCGCCGCTCACTCGCGGCAGCTCTGGCCGTCGGCACTGCCGACCTCAGCCATGCGGTAGCCTACGCCGATTTCGGTGAGGATGTATTCGGGCATGGCGGGGTCTTTTTCGATTTTGCGGCGGATATTGGCCATGTTTACGCGCAAAAGCTGGGTATCGCAGTTGGAAAACGGGCCCCATACCTCGCGAATCATGCTGTCGTGCGTAAGCACCTTGCCGGCGTTGCGGCACAGCAGGGTGACGATTTTGTATTCGATTTGCGTCAGATGCACCTCGCGGCCATCCACGCGCACAATGCGGCGCTCGGTATCCACCTGCAAACCGCCAATGTTGTAAACGCTCTTTTCCCCCTCGGCCATGCGCTGGCCATGGCGCAGGGCGGCACGGATGCGTGCGAGCAGTTCCTCGGTGCCAAAGGGCTTGGTAATATAGTCGTCCGCGCCGCCATCCAGGGCGCGCACCTTGTCGCGCTCCTGCCCACGCGCGGAAACTACCACCACCGGTACGTTCGACCACGAACGTATCTCCCGCAAAAGCTCCTGCCCATCCCGGTCGGGAAGGCCCAGATCCAAAACCATCAGGTCGGGCCGGTGCGAGGCCAGCATGGAAAGGGCTGAGGTGGCGTTGCCCGTCTCCAACGTGACGTAGCCCGCGCCGGCAAGCACGGTGCGGATCAGGCCGCGGATGCGCTCGTCATCCTCAACGATCAATATAGTTGCCGCATTACGCATGCGTTTCTTCCTCCTTCATCGGCAACGTGAAGCGAAAGCAGGCCCCGCCGCCGGGCAGATTGCGCGCCGAAAGCGCGCCCCCGTGCGCCATGACGATGGTGCGGCACACGCTCAGGCCGATGCCCATGTTGTTGCGCGAATGCGCCGCGCTGTCGCTGGGCTGGGCGGCGGAGGGGTCAAACAGCGTCTTGAGCCGCGCCTCCGGAATGCCTTCGCCGTCGTCGGACACCTCGAACACCGCCTCATCGCCCTCTACCCGCAGGCATACGCGCACATGCTCCGCGCCCTCTGCATGCAGCGCGGCATTCTCCAGCAGGTTGGAAAGCACTTGGCCGATGAGTATGGCGTCCATGGGCACCATAACCAGTTCGTCCGGCAGGGAAATCTCCGCCGCCGGGCGGGAAAAGCGGCCGCGATACTTGCGCACCGTTTCGGATATGACCTCCTCGGCCGCTTCCGGCGTTTTGCGCACGCCCGACGTCTCGCCCACGCGGGTGATGGACAGCAGGTTTTCCACCATGCGGATCAACCATTGGGCGTCGTCGCTGATCTGGGCAAGCATGGCGCGTTGGCGCCCTGTGTCCATTTCCTCCAGATTCTCCGAAAGCAGCGAAGCCGCGGCGGATATGGAGGTCAGCGGCGTGCGCAGATCGTGCGATACGGCGCGCAGAAGGTTGGCGCGCATCTCCTCCAGGCGGGCGCGGTAGTTGCGCTCCTCCTGGCGCTTGAGCTGGGTGGTCATGGCGCTGATGAGGATGGCCGTGGCCAAGAGCGTCATAAACGTCAGCGGATAACCGGCCAGGCTGAAGTTCAGCGCCATGATGGGCTCGGTAAAGGCGAAGTTGATGGCGAATACGCTCAACACCGCCGCCGCCACGCCGTAAAAGTACCCTCGCGTGATGCGGCTGACCAACGCCACCATAAACAAAAACAGCATCGGGGCATAGCTGTCGCCGGCGGGATCCAGCTTGCGCAGCCCGGCGCTCAAAACCAACGCCCCCAACAGCGCTATCACCGTAACGAACGTATCCCGCCAGGAAAACAGCAGCATCCGTTCCCCATGCGGTTGTTTGCCACGCCGCAAGCGAACGCCTCCTTCCCGCAATCTGCCTTCATTATAGCACAGGCGCGGGGCAATGGGTAGTAAAAAATCAATGAACCACCGAAAACACGCCTCTTGTGCGCGGCAGTAAAAAGCGGTATACTATATGTGGAAAACATATCCGAAAGGAAGGTCTTTTTCCCATGAAAAAAAGCGAAATGGCAAACCTGCGCAAATACGCGGGCAATCTGGAAACCCTCTTTGGCGTAAAGGATTATACCTACAACGACGGCCCGGCCAGGGGCATGCGCGCTTTCGACGTAAACAACGGCCGGGGGCTGGAAATGACCCTGCTGGCCGACCGCGGGCTGGACATCCCCTTTTTGCGCTACAAGGGCGCGAACATGGGCTTCGGCGCCAAGGTGGGCGTGCGCGCCCCGCAGTTCTACACGGAAAACGGCGGCCGCGGCTTCCTCAAGCAGTTTGACGCCGGCATGCTCACCACCTGTGGGCTGACGTATGCGGGCGCGGCCTGCACGGACAATGGCCGCGAGCTGGGCCTGCATGGGCCGTACAGCAACACCCCCGCCGCGAACGTGGCCTGCGAAACCGTGTTCGAAGGCGACGAGGCGGTCATCCGCCTGCGCGGTGAAGTGCGCGAGGCTTGCGTATTCGAGGAAAACATGGTGCTCACCCGCGAGGTGCGCATCCATACGGAAAAGAGCGCTTTTAAGGTCATCGACCGCGTGGAAAACCAGGGCTTCGCCCCCTCGCCGATGATGCTGATTTACCACATCAACTTCGGCTACCCGATGCTGGATGATGGCGCGCGCATTTACGTAAATTCCGGCCATGTGGAGCCGCGCGACGATTTCGCCCGCCAGGGCCTGCCCATCCACGACCGCATGGAGGCCCCGGAAATCGGCCGCGAGGAACAGTGCTACTTCCACACCGGCTTCCCGGGCCAGGGCTTTGCCATGCTGCACAATGAAAAGCTCGGCCTGGCCGCCGCCCTGCGCTTCGACGCCAAGGTGCTGCCGCTTCTGTGCGAGTGGAAGTGCATGCGCGCCGGCGACTACGCCCTGGGCCTGGAGCCGACCACCTCGGGCGTGCTTTCCCGCGTGGAAGCGCGCGAAAACGGCACGCTCATCACCCTCGAACCCGGCCAGGTGTACGAATCCGGCTTTGAAATGGAGCTGACGGACGACGCGGCCCTTATCGAGGAATACAAGAAGCTGGCGAACTGACCCGCTTTCCTGTTTCAACAACGGTCTGCCCCGGACGCGAAGGTCCGGGGCAGACCCAGGATATTGGCAAAACCGACAGGCTGCCAGAGGGATTCAAAAGCCCGCAAGATAAAGGAGCAAACTTGCGGACAGGGGAGCTTACATGGACGTGAGCGACCGAAGAGGGCATGCGCAGCTGACGCAGGAAGCAAAAATTGCCTCTGATTTTTATTTTATCAGGGCAATTTTTGCGTTTGCAGGCTTTGGCAGCGTTCTGGGCCTGCCCCGGACTTTCGCGTCCGGGGCAGGCTTGATAAAATGTACCGCGGCGACCGACGCATCTGGAAAATCGGGCCCGGCGACACGTGCGGCGGGCCCGCAGATATTTTTCACAGGCAAATCCCGTTTGCCAAGGGAAACATATCTACCTCTTAAGCCCGGCTTGTGCCGCAAGGCGGCGCGTTCCGGGGTTCAGAAGGGGCCGGAGGGCGGAATCCGTTGGGTTGCGCGGTTTCGCCCTTGATGAACCTGTCATGCCGCAAACTCAAAATCTGCGGCGCGGCGTCTGGCAGGGGAACTTGCTTCCCCATCCGCCCCGCCTACGGCGCGATCCGCACAATCGTCATCGTCACCAGCGGCGTGCCCGTGGCGCTCTGGGGGAACGTGGCCGTGCCGTTGCTGACCAGGCTCAGGCAGCTTCCCGCCGCGGCGGTGACCACCGTCTGCCCGGAAAAACAGGCCGCCGCGCCCGTTCCATTGAGCTGTACGGACACCTCGCTCTCCGTAAGCCTCGTGCCGTTCAGCCGCAAGCCCATTACTGTGTTGGCCTGCGAAAGCGCCGGGGCGTTGATCGTATAGGTGACAAAATAGGTACCGTCCTGCAATACCTGCACGCCACCCGTGCAGGTGCCAAAGCCCGTGCCGCCGCCCTGAACAATGCTCAAAGGCAGGCTGCCGCCGTCGGCCAACGTAGCCGGGCCGTAGGCGGTGAGCACGGCGTAATAGTCCGCGCAGACGGGCGGCATGCAACCGCAGTTGTCGCAGCCGCAGTTGTTATTGCAGCCACAGTTGTTGTTGCAGCCACAGTTGTTGTTACAGCCACAGTTGTTGTTACAGCCGCAGTTGTTGTTGCAGCCGCAGTTGTTGCAGCCGCAGCCACAGTTGCAATCGCAATCGGGAGCGCTGGCGGTCACTTCCGCCAGGCAGTCCGCGTCGCAGCACACGGAGGCATAGCGCGGGCAGGAATCCACTGGCGTTTCGCAGCCGCAGCCGCAAACGCAGATGCCGCTGCGCGTGGCGTTCTTGGCCGGACAGGGGCCCTGGTAAAACACATTGCTTGCCACGGCGCTGGGAACCGAGCGCAGCAGGCCGTAACAGGCGTGGTTTTGACGGTTTCGTTGCATATACACGAAGAATTCTCCTTTCGCTGGGGGCTTGGGAGGGCCATGGCGCGACCTCCCCTGCATGCTATGCGCGCCGCGGCCTCGCCGTCCCCGGCGCTTGATTCTTAATCGAAATGATGCTATACTGAATTTATTACTTTCCCGCCTGAGGAGGAGCGCTATGCGGCAGTTGACCGATATTCGTGAATGGCAGGACCGCCTCTACGCGCTCATGTGCCAGTTCGCGGATTTCTGCGAGGCGCACGCCCTGCGCTACCAGCTTTTTGGCGGTACGCTGCTGGGCGCGGTGCGGCACCGCGATTTCATCCCCTGGGATGACGATATCGACCTGGCCATGCCCCGCCCGGACTATGAAAAATTCCTGAAGCTGTACGCGCAAAACCCCATCCCGCACACCCGTGTGATGACGCTGCCGTTTGCCTTTGCCAAGATCACCGACACGCGCACCCGGCGCGAGGAAGGGTTGCGCCGCCGCTACACCACGGGCGTGGATTTGGACATCTTCCCCATCGACGGCGCGGGCATGGACGATGAAGCCGTACACGCGCAGGCCGGGCGCATGCGCAAAAACCGCGCCCACGCCCGGTTGGGCATGCTGGCGTTGGCCGCAGAACGGGAACTGCCGCCCCAAAAGCGCCTTTTGCGCACGCTGCACCGCGTAGTAAAGCGCTTTCCCTACTGGTTTTTGCCGCCGTCTTTCTTCGGGCGGCGCATCGTGCGCGACATCTCCCGCCTGGCCCCCGATGCCTCGCCCCGCGCCGGCGCCATCGGCACCTGGGGCGAACCGGCGCTGATGGCGCGCGATGAAATTTTGCAAACCGTGAATCTGCCCTTCCGCGACCGCCTGTTCCCCTGCCCGAGGGGGTACGACCGGCTGCTCACGCAGAAGTACGGCGATTACATGCGCCCGCCGGACGAAAAGCACCGCGAAACGCATCCGGGGCGGCTCTACGTTTGGGACGAGTGAGGTTCGCCCTTCGCAAAGCGTGCGGAGGCGGCCGCGCCAGATTTTTTCAGGACGCCCCACGGTTGGGCTGAGTGAGGTTTACCGATGGACATTGACTTTGTGCTGCCCTGGGTGGACGGCGGCGACCCGGCCTGGCAGGCGGAGCGCGCCCGTTACGCCCCGGATGGCGGCGACGGCCGCGCCGTGCGCTACCGCGAATGGGGCACGCTGCAATACTGGTTCCGCGGCGTGGAGGCGTTCGCGCCGTGGGTGCGCCGCATACACTTTATCACCTGGGGCCACCTGCCGCCGTGGTTGAATACGGAACATCCCCGCCTGCACATTGTGCGCCACGAGGACTACATACCGGCGGAATACCTGCCCACCTTCAGCTCCCACCCCATCGAGCTGAATATACACCGCATCAAGGGGCTTTCCGACCATTTCGTCTACTTCAACGACGATATCTTTCTCACCGCCCCCGTGCGCGAGGAGGACTTTTTCCGGAACGGCCTGCCCTGCGACACCTGCCGCTTCGGCGTGGCCCATCCGCATAACACGGACGATCCCTTCGCCCACATACTGCTCAACAACACCGGCGTTTTGAACCACTGCCTCAACCACCGCAAATATACCAGGCTCAACTGGCGCAAGTGGTTCAGCCTGCGCAACGGCATCAAAAGCGTCGTGCGCTCTGTGTCGTTGAGCTATTGGCCGTTTTTCACGGGCTTTGTATCGCCGCATCTGGCCGTGGCCTATGAAAAGCGCGCCTTTGAGGAGCTTTGGATGGCCGAACCGGAGGCCCTGGACGCCACCTGCCGCCGCCGCTTCCGCACCATGGCGGACGTAAGCCAACTGGCGGCGCGCTCCTGGCGGCTGGCCCGCGGGCATTTTACCCCCGCCAAGCCTCTGGGCGTGACCTTCTTCCTCAAGTCAGAATATGGCGCCCGCCCCGCCGCCCAAGCCATCGCCGCGCAAAGGTGGCGCATGGTGTGCGTCAACGACGACGACACGGGCTTTGATTTTGAAACCGAGCGCCAACGCCTCATTGATGCTTTTGAACGGATACTGCCAAATAAATGTTCTTTTGAACGCTGACGCCACAAGGGAGGTACGGATATGACCATTGGCTACACCGCCGGTGTGTTTGACCTGTTCCACATCGGGCATCTGACGTTGCTGAAAAACGCCAAGGGCCTGTGCGACAAGCTGATTGTGGGCGTGACGGTGGACGAGCTGGTTTCCTACAAGGGCAAACACGCCATCATCCCCTTCAGCGACCGCATCGAGATCGTGCGCAGCATCAAATACGTGGACGCCGCCGTGCCCCAATACGACATGGACAAGCTGGCCATGTGCAAAAAGCTGGGCGCCTCGATCCTCTTTGTCGGCGACGACTGGTATGGCACCGAGAAGTGGCGCGACTATGAAAGGGCCTTTGCCGAGGCCGGCATCCGCATCATCTACTTCCCGTACACGCGCGGCGTCTCTTCCACGCAGGTGAGCAAGGCGCTGGCCGCCGTGCGCGGGGAAACGGAGGGAAACGCATGACGGTGGACCGTGAGTATTGCATGAGTTCCTTTTTGACCTACCGTGTTATCGCCGATCCGGAGCGTTGCTTTGCCGAGGGCTTGCCGCCGCGCAAGTTTCCCTTTCCGCAAAAGCGCCTGCCTGTGAAGGACAGCTCTACGCTGAAAAGTGAACTGGAGCGCGCCACGCGCGATGCCTGCAAGGATGGCAAGGCGGCTTTGGCGCTTTCCGGTGGCATTGATTCAGCCATCCTTGCCAAATTTATGCCCAAGGGGTCAACAGCTTACACCTTCCGCTGCGTGGTGCCTGGCCAGCAGGTAACCGACGAAAGCCCCGCTGCGGCGCGCTTTGCCGAGGAATGCGGCCTTATCCATAAGGTGGTGGATATCACCTGGGAAGATATGCTTGCGCTCACCCCGGCGCTGATGAAGCGGCGTGGCGCGCCCATCCACTCTATCGAGGTGCAAATTTGCAAGGCAGCTATGCAGGCCAAGCAGGACGGCTTTGAGCGGCTCATCTTCGGCGAAACCGCCGACGTCAATTACGGCGGACAGGACGGGCTGCTATCTCAAGACTGGCTGGCTGGCGACTTTATCGAGCGCTATACCTATGTGAAGCCCTGGAAGGCGCTCACCCACCCGCGGCTGGCTCTGGAGGGCTTTGCCCCCTTCATTCGCGATGGGCACATCGACCCACATACCTTCAATTCCACCTTCTATATCCGTGAAAGCACCACCAGCTATTTCAACGCCTGCGGCTTGGCGGATTGCGAGGCAGTGATCCCCTTCCTGGGCACCTATTTAGCCGTACCGCTGGACTACGCGCGCGTGCGCGGCGGCGAGAGCAAGTATTTGGTGCGCGAGGTATTCAAAAGCCTCTACCCGGACTTCGTCGCCCCGCCCAAGCTGCCCATGCCCCGCGCCACCAACGAATGGTTTAAGGACTGGAAGGGCCCCGTTCGCCCGGAATTTTTGCCCCACTGCACCGACAACATGACCGGCGACCAGAAATGGCTGGTCTATTGCCTGGAAATGTTCTTAAACCTGCTGGACAGCGGCTTCGAAGGCGTACAAAACGGCGTCCTCTGACCGGGAACGAACCATACACAAAACAAACCGACCGCAAAACATGGGAAATCCCTTGATTTTGCGGTCGGTTCAATCCCTTTCGCGGGCTAAACTTCGCCATTCAGGAAATCTGTATTCCCCAGCCCAGAAGCGCAAACATCAAAAGCGCGCTTAACGCCACGGCGCAGCCCACCGCCGCGCCCGTCCGGGGCGCGAACTTGCCGGCGAGCGCCGCGAACAGGGGAATCAGCGGCAGCACATAGCGGATGTGTTCCGTACATACAAACGGATATTCAAAGCAAAACTTTACATAGGAAAGCAGCAGCACAGCCGCCGTCAGCGCCAGAAAGGCGTTGACCACGCCCACATACCGCCGCCGCGCACAATGAACGGCGGCGCGCACAGCGCACGCGGCGCTCAAAACCGCCGCCGCGATCTGCGAAGCATACACCGCTACCGCCACGCCCACAGCGCCGGACACCATATACTCGTCAAAGGCCGCAGTCTTGAGAAGGGCCAGAAACACGTTGTGGTCCTGCAGGCCCACCGTGTCCCGCTCGATGAACATGCGCAAAAACTGCTCCTTCGTGACCACAAACAGCCGCTCCAGCGCTGTACGTTTGCGGATCAACTGCGCCGCATCCTCGGCCAGGGGCAACACGTAGTTCAGCGGCATGCCCCAGCGCAGCAGGTTATACACAGGATAGGCCAGTCCAAGCGGGGCGCAGATCAGCAAAAACAGCGCGTACTGCCGCCACATTGCCCCCATGCGCCGCCGGTGCCGGTACAGCGCCGCCAGGAACAGCGCCGCCAGCGGGAAGGCGAGGAGCGCCCCCGAGAGCTTTGTGGCCATGGCCAGCCCCAAAAACAGCCCTATGCGCGCGCAACGCCCGGCCGTAGGGGCGCGCCACCAACGCGCCACATCGTTCAAAAGCGCCATTTCCCACAAAAACAGCAGTCCGTCATTGTTGACGGCGGCGGCGTTTATCACCAGCACCGGGCAGAACCCGACCAGCGCACAGGCGGCAAACAGTCCCGCCCCGCGTATTTTCAGCGCCTGAAACATCCGCCAACAGCAATACAGCGCCGCACACGACCAGAAAAGCGAAAGCGCCTGCGCGCTTTCCAGGCTCTGCGCAAACGTCGCCCCCAGGAGCATGCGCAGCTTTACCCACACGGCCAACAGCAGGTGGTTGAGCGGCGGATGATAAAACTGCCAGCCTTCGCGGGGATCAAAGTCCAGCGCGGGCAGGCGGAAGTTGTGTTCAACCAGATAGGCTACATATTCAATATGCCCGCCGCCGTCGTGCTGGCGCATGTCATAGGGCGTACACAGCACGTAGGCGAGGCGAAGGACAGCGGCCGCCAACAGCAAAAGCGCCGCCGCCCGCCGCCAGGTAAGTTTCCGCCGCCACCACAGGCCGAACGCGGCCGCGGCCAACAGCAAAAGCCCCTCGCCCAGCACGGTCTGCGCCACGCCGCCGCAAAGGAAGGAAACCAGCAAAAGCGCCCATGCCCCCAGGCAGGCGGCCGCTCCAGCCAGGCGTTGTATGCGTTCCCGGGCAAACAGAGGTGGCAAAACCGCCGCCAAGGCGCACAAAACCAGCCCCGGCAGCGTCCACACCGCCACCGTGCCATCGCACGAAAGCGCGCCCATGGCCAGCGCCAAAAGCGAAAACGCCAACCAGCGGGGAATACCGCTCCGCCTTCTTTTCATGTCTGCCCTCCGATCGCTTTCATTATATTATCCACGCCGCGCTTTGTCAATTTTTGCGCTGCCGGCGTTATTTTTTCACAATTTCCACCCTTGCGCACCGCATATTTTTCTGATATAATATGGAATTGGCGCATCCTTGCCATGGCTGTGCGGCCATGGCCGAAGTCCATAAGGAGGTGAACGTTTCCCATGAACCAGTATGAGGTAATGTACGTGATTGATACCGCGCTGGAGGACAGCGCGCGTACCGAGCTGATCAACCGGTTTAACGAGCTCGTCGTCAAGAATGGCGGCGAAGTGGAGCGCGTCGATGAGTGGGGCAAGCGCCGTCTGGCCTACGCCATCAACTACAAGACCGAGGGCTATTATGTGCTGATGTACATCAAGGCTCCCGCCGACCTGCCCCGCGAGCTGGAGCGCAACCTGAAGATCTCCGAATCCGTGCTGCGCTATCTCGTGATCCGCTACGAGGGCGAGCTGCCCGCCAAGCGCGAGATGAACCGTCCTGTGCGCGAGGCTGCTGAGGCCCCCGCCGCCAGCGCTGTCGAAGCTCCGGCCCCGGCCGCGGCCCCCGCTCCTGTCGAGGCCGCAAGCGTTGAGGCCGCCCCGGCTGAGGCCGTAGACGAGGAAGCCCCCGTTTCCGAGGCGGAATAACCCCGGCGGCCGGCCCCGTCAAGGAGGTTGCAAGCCATGAATAAAGCCATTTTGATCGGGAATCTCGCCAACGACCCCGAAAGCCGCACCACCGCGTCCGGCGTTTCGGTGTGCCAGTTCCGGCTGGCCGTACAGCGGCGCTTTGCCAACCAGCAGGGCGTGCGCGAGGCGGATTTCTTCAACATCGTCGCCTGGCGGCAGACGGCGGAACTTTGCGCCCGCTATCTGTCCAAGGGCCGCAAGGTCGCGGTGGAGGGCACCATCCAGAACCGTTCCTATGATGCGCAGGACGGCTCTAAGCGCTATATCACCGAAATTGTGGCCGACCAGGTGGAATTTCTTTCTTCGCCGCAGGGCGACCGTCAGCAGCGCGCGGACAACCCGCCGCCGCCCTCCGAGCCCAGCGGTTATACCAGCGACCCGGACGCCTTTACCGACGTGGACGACGAATTGCCGTTCTAAGCGGGGCGTCCAACCACCAATCAAGGAGGAAAACAAGCAATGTCTGAAGATAGAGGCGAGCGGGTTCGCCGCCCCCGTGGCCGCAAGCCGCGCCGCAAGGTTTGTCAGTTCTGCGTGGACAAGGTCCAGCATATCGACTATAAAGACATGGTGCGCCTGCGCATGAAGTACACCAGCGAGCGCGGCAAGATTCTGCCCCGCCGCATGACCGGTACCTGCGCCAAGCATCAGCGTCAGCTTTCCACGGCCATCAAGCGTGCCCGCGTAATCGCGCTGCTTCCCTACGTTTCCGAATAGGGCGGCGGTGCCGCCGGCCAGCGCCTTCGGCTCCGTGTAGACGCGCCCATGCCCCACGAGTAGGGGGCATGGGCGCTTTGTTTCGTTCCGGTTGGGGCGGAAGCGGGGATAGACGGCTGACGGCCCACGCGTAGGGGCCGCCCGCCTGCGGCGTTTGGGACGGGAGGGATGCAACGCCCCGCTGAGCGCGCGGCAGCCAATGGGATTCTCAAGGGATTTATCCCTTGAGTGGGTGCGGGCAAAACCCGCCGTTCCCCCCGCGGGAGGACACCAATAAGCAATGTGGATGGCAAAATGGATAATAGTACCATTCGCCCGCCCCGGCGCGCCCGCCTGTCCAGCCGCGAAAGAAAAAACGAACCGACGCCCACTTCCGCTTCGTAATGGGCAATCAGGGCGCGCCGGCTTCGCAGCGCCCTTGCCTGTCAGGGCAAGCAGCGTCGTTTGCGCGCCTGCGCAGCGTTCCTTGCCCAACAGGGCAAGGCAGCGCTACCCACCGGCAACGCCACCAGCCAGCACTCTTGATGTATAACGCACCCATGCCTCTCGAATAGGGGGACATGGGCTATTTGTTTTGTTCCGCCTGGAGAGGAGACGGCCCCCGCGCGTGCCATCCGCCTGAAACGTTTTTTGCGGACAGAGCATACAAACAACCA
>DSTMC04003__coassemble_1658_pt1 | contig 14626 bp, 12 predicted proteins | sample DSTMC04003__metabat2_low_PE_048 | metagenome-assembled genome bin DSTMC04003
AACAATGCTTCCTGACTGCGGCTGTGCAAAACATTAAGAGGCTCGTGGCCTCTTTACGGCGTGCTTCCCTGTATCTTATCCCCTGCATTTACACACAAATGCAGGGGTTTGTCAATGGTCTGCTCTCCGCCGCATATGCGGCGGAGATTTTTGGGGAAAATCTAATCGTTCCTATTTTAATGCGTGCCTTTAGTGCTCTCAGGCGCCTATTTCGCGCTTTCATGCGCCATCAGTCCGTCCCGTCTTTCAACAACACTGCCTTTTAATATAAAAATTGGCGGTTGAATTGCCCGTTTTTGCCGAAAAAGTTTTTAAAACTCTTGTATTATCGATAATATTATGATATACTATCCCCATCCAGAAAATGGAAAAGGGAGGAACTACACACATGAAAAAACTGCTTGCCACTTTGCTCGTCCTTATGCTCGTTCTGTGCGCATCCTTTGCGTCTGCCGAAGGGCTGACCATTGGATACAGCACCAAGACCATCACCAACGACGCCTTCCAGCTTAGCCTGCACGACGCCATCAAGGCCGCCGTCGAGGCCAATGGCGACACCTTTGTAAGCGTCATCGCCGAGAGCCAGACCGCCGTGGCCACGCAGGTGAGCCAGATTGAAGACCTCATCAACCAGGGCGTGGACGGCCTGCTGGTCAACCCGATGGATTCCAACGCCTGCATCCAGGTGCTGGAAAAGGCCAAGGAAGCCGGCATCCCCGTGGTTCTGGTGGACCAGGGCATTGAGGAAGGCCATGAAGATCTGTATGTGACCTTCATCTCCACCGATAACTATGCCGGCGGCCAGTCCGCGGGCGAGCGCATGGCTGAGGTGCTCGGCGGCGAAGGCAACGTCATCATCGTGCGCGGCGCCAACGGCTCCCAGGCGGGCGACGACCGCGCCGAGGGCTTCAAGGCCGGCATCGAGGGCACGGGCCTGGAGCTGATCAACGAGCAGCCCGGCGACTGGGTTGTGGACAAGGCCATGCAGGTCACTGAAAACATGATCCAGGCCAACCCCGACATCCAGGGCATCTTCTGCTGCTCGGACAACATGCTGCCCGGCATTCTGCAGGCGCTGAACAACAACGACATCGAAGGCGTGACCATCATTTCCTTTGACGGCAGCGACGCCGGCATCGACATGATCAAGGATGGCAGCGTCTACGGCACGGTTGCCCAGTTCCCGGAAACGATCGGTCAGTGGGGCGTTGACTATCTAATGAAGGCCATCAACGGCGAAACCGAGGGCATCGAGTCCTTCATCGACGCCGGCACTGAAATCATCGACGCAACCAACGCTGAATAATTTCCCCAAAACGAAGCGGCGCGGACGGGCGAAATCCCGTCCGCAGCTTTATCAAACGACAAATAAGGGGGGTCCCCAATGCGCATTGCCAAAAAACACCGGTCGCTTCTGACCGCCGCGTGCGTGCTGGCCGCGTTTCTCATCGGCGGCTCCTTTGTGCCGAATTTTCTAAAGCCGGCCAATTTTCTCAATGTAATCCGCCAGTGCTCGATCATCGCCATTTGCGCGGTGGGCGTGACGCAGGTTATCGTCATCAAGGGCATTGATCTGTCTGTGGGCGGAAACGTTACCTTCTGCGGCATGCTCACCGGGTTATTGCTGGGTATGGGCGTGCCGGTGCCGCTGGCAATTTTGGCGGCGCTGGTGGCGGGGCTATTGATCGGCCTGATTTCCGGCGTGCTGCATGCCTATCTGGAAGTCCCCGCCTTTATTGCCACATTGGTCATCGGCCAGATCACGCAAGGCGCGTCGTATCTGTTCAACAACGGCCGTTCCTTCGGAGGATTTCCGGAAAGCTATGTATTCCTTGGCAACGGCTCTCTGCTGGGAATCCCGATTTCCGACTATATCATGGTCGTGTTCGTGCTGGCGGGTGTATTTGTAACCACCAAGACGGCAATCGGCACGCACATCTATGGCCTGGGCGGCAACGAACTGGTGCTGAAAAACGCCGGCATCAATACGGCGAAAATCAAGCTGTTTGTGTTTTCCATGTCCGGTTTCTGCGCCGCGGCGGCGGGCGTTTTGCTGGCCGCGCAGCTCGATACCGCGCACCCCACGCAGGGCGAGCCTTACCAGCTTGACGCCATCGCGGCCTGTATTATCGGCGGCGTAAGCATGTCCGGCGGCGAGGGCAAGGTGATCCTGTCAATGGTGGGCGCGCTGGTCATCGGTTCGATCCGCAACATCCTCAATCTTCTGAGCGTCAATTCGTTTTATCAGAACATCTTCGTGGGCGTAATCATCATTGCCGTGGTCGCCATTTCCATGATGACGCGCGCGCGCCGCGAGAGCAAGACCGCGCAATTCGCAGCCGCCGAACCCGGCGCGCTGAAAGAATAGAAAGGGGGCGCCTCCATGCAACAGCAATCCGCAAGAAAACTGGGCGGAACGCCCCGGCAAAGCGCCTGGACACGCTTTGTAAAGGATCACGGCAGCATCCTGATGTTTTTGATCCTGTTTATACTTGCTTCCCTGTTTGTCAGCAACTTCTTTGCCGTGCGCAACATTTTCACAATCATTAAGCAGGCAGCCGTGCCGCTGGTAGCGTGCATGGGCCTGATGCTGATCCTTACGACCGGCGGCATTGATCTTTCGCTGGGCTATACGCTGGGTCTGTGCTCTGTACTGCTGGGTATGATGACCAAGCGCTACGGTTTCCCCGCCTGGCAGGCAATTCCCCTGACGCTGCTCATCGGCGCGGCGGTGGGCCTCCTAAACGGCTCGCTGGTACAATTTTTGCGCGTGCCCGCCTTCATCGCCACGCTCGGTTCCGGCTATGTGCTTTACGGCATTGCCCAGATCTTCGGCAAAGGCGACGCATTTTATCAGCTTCCTGAAGATCTACTCGCCTTTGGCGACACCCGTCCGTTAGAGGGGATTCTGGAATCCCTGCCGGAGCACTTGCAAGACAATGCCTTCATTTCCCAGTTCGGAAAACTGCCGTCCTACGTATACATCTCCATCCTCGTGGTGATCCTGGTATACTTCCTGCGCCACAAGACCACTTATGGGCGCAACCTGTCCGCCTTCGGCTTCAACGCCGCCACCACGAAGCTCTCCGGCGTCAATACGGCGCGGCTGCATGTGCTCACCTATGTCATCAGCTCTACGCTGGTAGCCCTGGCCTCCATTTTGCTCACCATCCGCGTCAACTGCGCGCAGAGCAATCTGGGCGGCACAAACTACACCTTTGAAATCGTCACGGCGGCGGTGGTAGGTGGAACGAGCCTGTTCGGCGGCGTTTCCAGCGTGGTCAACTGCATCTTTGGCGTATTGGTGACCAAATCACTGGAAAACATCGTCAACCTCATGGCCGTGAATATCTACCTGTATCAGCCGCTGATGGGCCTGGTCATCCTGCTGGCCATCGTGTTGGAAGCCTACAAAAACCGCAAGCTGTAGAAAGGAGGGCATCACCTTGGCGGAAAAAGCATTGCTTGAAATGAAGGGCATTACCAAGTACATATTCGACAGCTATGGCGTTGCCATCCGCAATACCACCGTAAAGATACTCGACAAGGTGGATTTCGACCTGCGCAAGGGCGAAGTGCATATTCTCGTTGGAGAAAACGGCGCCGGCAAGTCCACGCTGATGAAGGTGTTGGGCGGCATCATCCCCCCGGACGAGGGCGAAATCCTTCTCGACGGCGAGCGTGTGCATCCCCGCAACGCCCGTGAAGCGTTGGCGTTGGGCATTGGCTTTATCCATCAGGAGCTAAACCTGTGCGGCAACCTGACCGTGACGGACAACATTTTCATGGGCCGCGAAATTACGCGCCGGGGCGTAAAGGACAAGAAGGCCATGCGCGCCGAAGCCAAACGCCTCTTGGAGGAAATGGGCATTCACATTGATCCCAATGTGCTGGTGAAGGAGCTCTCCACAGCGCAGCAGCAGATCATTGAAATTGCCAAAGTGCTCTCCTGCGACTGCCGCATCATCATTATGGATGAGCCGACATCCTCGCTGACCAAGAATGAGATCGACATCCTCTTTACCCTCATCGACCGTTTGCGCGCGCAGGGCGTATCCATCATCTATATCTCCCACCGCCTGGAAGAATTCGAGCGCGTGGGCGACCGGTTGAGCGTACTGCGCGACGGCCAGTACATCGGCACTCTGGAAAAGAAGGATTTTCAGGTGGATACCATCGTCAACATGATGGTGGGGCGCACGCTGGGGGCCATGTATCAAAACAAGCACGTGCCCACAAACAAGACCCTGCTGGAAGTGCGCCACATGCGCCTGGAGCCGCATACGGCGCCGATCTCGCTGCACATCAATGCCGGTGAAATCGTTGGCATGGGCGGCCTGGTGGGCGCGGGGCGCACAGAGCTGGCCAAATCCATCTTCGGCTATCGCAAAAGCTACGGCGGCGAAGTGTGGTACGATGGCAAAAAGCTCAACCGCCTTGACCCCACGCCGCTGATCCGCGAGGGCATTGTCTACTTGACCGAGGACCGCAAGTCCGAAGGCCTGATTCTGGATATGGGCATCCGCGAAAACATCTCGCTGGCCTCGCTGTTTCGCATGTTCCGCCACCTGTTTATGTTTGGAAACAAGGAGCGGGCGTTGGCGGAGCAGACCGTTGAGCGCCTCAACGTGGCCTGCAATTCCATCGACCAGCTCGCCCGCACGCTCTCTGGCGGCAACCAGCAAAAAGTCGTGCTGGGCAAGTGCCTCGCCACCCAGCCGCGGCTCTTGATTCTCGATGAGCCAACCCGCGGCATCGACGTGGGCGCCAAGGCGGAAATTTACCACATGATCGACGAAATTGCCCAAAGCGGCGTCGCCGTGATGATGATCTCCTCCGATATGCCGGAGTTGATTGGCATGTCCGACCGCATTTACGTCATGCGCGAGGGCGCCATCGTGGCGGAAATTGCGGAAAAATCGCAGATGACCCAGGAGACCATTTTGGAATACACCATTGGAAAGGATCAGCAATGAGCAACCCGCCAACGCTCAAAAGCATTGCGCAAAGGGTCGGCATGACGGCAAACACCGTCTCGCTGGCCCTGCGGGACTCCCCGCTGGTGGCGGAGAATACCAAGGCGCGCATTCAAAAAGCCGCAGAGGAAATGGGCTATGTGCAAAACGCCATTGCCGGTTCCCTGCGCTCCGGGCGGACAAATACCGTCGCTGTGGTAATGGGCGATATTGCCAACCCACTGTTTGCGGCAAAGATCAAAGCGCTGGAGCACGTTTTGCGCGAAGAGGGCTATCAAATCATCATCTTCAATTCCGATGAGGATCCCCAGCGCGAGCTGGAAGCGGTGCGCACTGCCATCAGCCGCAAGGTGGACGGACTGGTGCTCTGCCCATGCGCCGACCCGGAGGAAGCCCTCAAGTTGCTGAACCGCCACGGCGTCCCCTGTGTGCTCTCCGGGCGCATGGACCAGGCCGGGAATCAGGATATCGTGCTTTGGAACGACTGGCGGGGCGGCTACCTGGCCGCAAGCCATCTGCTTGAATGCGGCTGCCGCCGGATCGCCTGGCTCGGCGTCACGCAGCGCATTTCCTCCGCGCGAGACCGGAAAAACGGCTACCTGGCCGCGCTCAAGGAGGCCGAAATTGTTCCAGACCCGGCGCTGGTGGCAGAGGCCAGCCCCACGGGCGGCGATGTGGGCCGGGTTTTGCGGCCCCTGCTTGCGCAAGGTGTGGATGGTATTTGCGCCTTCAGCGACCTCATCGCCTGGGAAGCCGCCTGTTTTCTGGAAGAAAACGGCCTGCATGTGCCCGGCGATATACAGCTGACCGGCTTTGACGATGTGGCCGACTATCTGCGCATTCCCTACCGGCTGACCTCCGTCAGCGCGGATTTGGAGCGGGAGGCGCGCGAGCTGGTGCATCTGCTTCTCCTGCGCCTTCATGAACCCGACCGCCCCGTCACCATCACCAAGATCGAAACGGAGCTGGTTGTGCGCGGCAGCACCCGGCCATTGGGCAATAAGGGCCGGTGAACCTTTCCCGCGCTCCCTTGGGCGCTTGGGCATGGGCAACTTTTGCGCAATCCAAAACCCCTGACAAAAGCGAGCGCCAAGCGGTTGCGTACCGCTTGGCGCTCGCTTGCGTTTTCCCTTAATCCACCAGCCCAGCCACGTTTTCGGCGCGGTAGCCCAGCTCGGCGCGCAGGGCTTCGCGGTCCGGCGTGGCGGAGACGAGCGCCTTGCCGTCGCCGCGGATGGACGCGCCCTGCAAATGCGCGGGCACGAGGATGCTGTCAAACGGCGCGCAGGTCATCTCCCCGCCCGGCCAGGCGAGGGTCATGGACTGCGTGGGGGTGACAAAGAGCATCCTGCCCTCCGGAAGCGGCATGTTCCCCGATACGTTCAGGCGCATCAGGTGGAAATGCTTATCGCAGATATAGTGGGTGACGCTGCCGCCGCGCACGATCTGCGTGACGCCCTCCAGCTTGGGCAGGGCGCGGTCGGGCGCGCTGACGCGCAGGGCCTCTTCGATATGCAAGGCGCGGGGCTGGCCGTCCGCTCCCACGCGGCCCCAGTCCCAGAAGCGATAGGTCGTAGCCGAATTCTGCTGAATCTCATAGCAGCAAATACCGCCGCCCAGGGCGTGCACCGTGCCGGCGGGAATGTAAAACACATCGCCCGGCCGCGCCGTTTCCCAGTGCAGCACGCTTTCCAACTCGCCCGCCTCCACGATTTCGCGCAGCGGGCGCCCCTCGGTGGAAAGCCCATAGACCAGCTTCGCCCCTTCCTCGGCCCACAGCACAATCCAAGCTTCGCTCTTGCCGGGCCTGCCGTCCTCGTCGTCCGGATGCACCTGCACGGAAAGGCGCTCGCGCGCGTCCAGTATCTTCAAAAGCAGAGGCATGTCCGTGCCAGCGCCGGTGAGGGCCTCGCCCCACAGCGCCAGCATTTCCGAAAGCGCTTTGCCGGCGTGTTCGCCATTGCGCACCACGCTTTCGCAGCCGGGCAGCGCGGAGATTTCCAGGCTTTCGCCGGTGCGGTCGTCCGGCGCGTCCTTCAAAAACACGTCCTGGAGCATGGAGCCGCCCCAGGGGGTCTGTTCCCCATGGCGGAAGTACGGCGTCATCAAAAGCGGATAGAGCTGCATCGTTCCTCCCCCTATTCTATGGAAATCGTCGCCGTGCGGCGCATACCCAATACGTAGTATTCCACCTCCAGCGCGCGGCCGGCGCCATCGGCGTTTCCGCGCATGAGCAGCTTCAGGTTGAGCTGCGCGCTGGAACGGGCGGGTATGTCCAGCGAATCGGCGCTTTGGGCATATACGGCTACGTCGCCCGCGCCGCCTTGCAGCGTATACGTGAGCCATTCGGCGGCGAACAGGCCGTTGTTTGTAAACGTGACGGTCACGTTGGCCAAACGGCAACCATCCAGTTCTTCCTCTGAAAGCGTTTCCAACACCAGCGGCGCAGTGCCATCTTCGATTGCCTGCGCGGCGGCGGCGAGCGAAACCGGATCCTCCGCTGCTTCCATTACGGTCACGGAGGCCTCTGTTCCCAGCACGCCGCCGATGAAAAACACCGCGATCAGCGCAATCAGGATCGCCGCGATTACAGACAGCACGATGGACAGGGCCTTCATCAAAAACCGCTCCTTTTCCTGCCGCGGGGCCCAGAAAGGCACATCGCGACGCATACGACACTTTCTATCTTACCATGCGCACGGCGTTCTGTCCACCATTCTGTCCATATATACGCGCTTTTTTTTCACAATGAAGCCACGGAATGACGATTGCGTTTCCGGGGAAAATGGTATAGAATAACCATTATATCAGCATGGGGACGAATGCCCCGTGCCCGGGAGGGTTGCCCATGGGGGAAAAGCTGGTTCTGCTGGACGGATACAGCCTGATGTATCGCGCCTTTCACGCCCTTGCCACGCCCATGACCGCGCCCGACGGCACGCCCACCAATGCCGTGCACGGCTTTATGATGATGCTTCTGCGCGTGTTGGATGAGGAAGCGCCCACGGCGGCGGCAGTGGCCTTCGACGTGAGCAAGCATACCTTCCGCACCGACCTCTACCCCGAATACAAGGCCAACCGCAAGCCCATGCCCGAAGAGCTGCGCCGGCAGGACCCAGTCATCCGCGACCTGCTTGCCCACATGGGGCTTACCATCATCGAGCGCGAGGGTTTTGAGGCCGACGATATCCTCGGCACGCTCTCCCGCCAGTGCGAGGAACGCGGCGTAGAGGCGCTGCTGGTCACTGGCGACCGGGATTCGTTCCAGCTTGCCGGGGACAACACCACCATACTGTATACCCGGCGCGGCATCGCGGAAACAGAGCGCGTCACGCCCGCCTGGATTCAAAAGACGTATGGCGTAACGCCCAAACAGCTCATCGACGTAAAAGGACTGATGGGCGACGCTTCCGACAACATCCCCGGCGTGCCCGGCGTGGGCGAAAAGACCGCCCTGCGCCTGGTTTCCCAGTACGGCAGCCTTGAAAACGTGCTGGAAAACGCGCCGGCCGGCGAAAAGGGCAAGCTGCGCGAGCGCCTGTTGGAAAACGGCGATCTGGCGCGGTTGAGCTACACGCTGGCCACCATTCGCCGCGACGCGCCCGTGGACTGGGATATCGGGCATTGGCGCATGGACGGCCTGGGCGGCGGCATGGCCCGGCTGCGCGAATTGGGCATGAACCAAGCGGCGCGCCGGCTTTCGCAGGTGGCGAAGGTTTCCGCCGCGGAGGTTGCCCAGCCTGCGGCGCGGGAGCGCGCCCAAGCCGCGGGTGTGGAAACGCCGGTGGACGCGCGCGCGCTCGCCGCGCGGCTGGAAGAACTTTCCCGCACCGCCCGGCGCGTTTCGGTATATATTGGGACGGAGTTTTCCGCCGCCACGGACGAGGCGCGCGTGCGCATGCCTCTGGGCGGCGACCTGCTCGATCCCGGCATCAGCGCGGACGAGGCTCGCGACGCGGCCAGGCCGCTGCTTTGTTGCGACGCGCCCAAGGCGCTTTACAACGTCAAGGCGCTGGGGGACATCCTGGACAACATTGGCGGCGACGCCTTTGACGCAATGCTGGCGGCCTACGCGCTCAACCCGCAAAGACCCTCGTTCGCTTTGGAGGCGCTGTGCGCAGAGGCCGGCATACCCGATTGCGCGGCCTGCCCGGCCGAAGCGCTCTGGACGCTGGCCGGCTGGCAGCAAAAGCGCTTGGAGGAGGACGAATTGACCGCCATCTACCGCGACATTGAGCGGCCGTTGGCCAACGTGCTCTATGGCATGGAGCGCGAAGGGTTCCTCATTGACGCAGGCGTGTTGGAGGAGCTGGGCCGCGCCTTCCGTGCGCGCATTGCCGAACTGGAGGCGGAAATCTATACCCTGGCGGGCGAAAAATTCAACCTCAAATCGCCCAAGCAGCTTTCCGAAATCCTCTTTGACAAACTGGGCCTGCCCAAGCCGCGCAAGACCAACCGCGGCTTTGCCACCACCAGCGCCGAAGCGCTCGAGGCCCTGGCGGAGGACTACCCCATCTGCGCGGTGATCCTCGAGTACCGCAAATACCAGAAGCTGGAAAGCACCTACGTCAGCGCCCTGCTCAAGCTGCGCGGCGCGGACGGGCGCGTGCATTCTTCGTTTGACCAGACGGCTACGGCCACGGGGCGCATATCCTCCAATGAGCCGAACTTGCAGAATATTCCCGTGCGCACGGAACTGGGGCGCGAAATCCGCGCCGCTTTCGTCGCCCCGCCGGGCTATGTGCTGGTGGACGCGGACTATTCGCAGATCGAGCTGCGGGTGCTTGCGCACATGTCCGGCGACGAGACGATGCGTTCCGCCTTCCTGGAAGGGCAGGATATCCACAGCCGCACCGCCGCCGAGGTGTACGGCGTGCCGCTGGAGGAAGTGACCGCGCAGATGCGCTCGGCGGCCAAGGCGGTCAACTTTGGCATTGTCTACGGCATTTCGGATTTCACGCTGGCCAAGAACATATCGGTCACGCGCGCCGAGGCCCGCGCCTTTATGGACCGTTACTTTGCCCGTTATCCGGGCGTGAAGCGCTTTATGGAGGAGGCCGTGCGCCTCGGCCATGAGCGCGGCTATGCCCGCACGCTGCTGGGGCGGCGGCGCTACCTTCCCGAGCTTGCCAGCGGGAATTACAACGTGCGCGCCTTTGGCGAGCGCTGCGCGATGAACAGCCCCATTCAGGGCACGGCGGCGGACATCATCAAACTGGCGATGATTCGCGTGGACCAGGCCCTGCGCGCCGAAAAGCTGCGCGCCCGCCTGATCTTGCAGGTACATGACGAGCTGATTGTGGAAGCGCCTGAGGACGAAGTCGGGCGCGTGCGCGCCTTGCTTCAGGAGTGCATGGAGGGCGTGATGCGCCTGAGCGTGCCGCTCAGGACAGACATATCCGTGGGGAGGAATTGGCGTGAGTGCAAATAAACCCTACATCATTGGCCTGACCGGGGGCATCGGCACCGGCAAGAGCGAGGCGGCAAAGTTCCTGGCCTCGCTGGGAGCCGTCCACCTGGATGCGGACGCGGTTTCGCACGCTTTGACCGCGCCGGATGGCGAGGCGTTGGAGCCAATCCGCGCTGAATTCGGCGACGGCGTGTTCAACGAAGATGGCACGCTCAACCGCCCAGCGCTGGCGGAAATCACGTTTTCCGACCCGGCGCGCAAGCGGGCGCTGGAGGCCATTTTGCACCCGCGCATACAGCGCGAGCTGATGCGCGGCATCGACCGCGCCGCCGAGGAAGGGGCCAAAGTGGTCGTCCTCGACGTGCCGCTTCTGTTTGAAACCGGCATGGACGCGCTGTGCGACGAAACGTGGGTGCTCGCGGCCGACCCGGAGACGCAGGTGGCGCGCGTGATGATGCGCGACCATATCAACCGCGAACAGGTGGAGGCACGCATCCAGAGCCAGATGCCCGTTGAAGAAAAGAAAAAGCTGGCCACACAGGTTATCCCCACCGAGCGTCCCATGGAAAAGACGCAGGCGGAGCTGGCCGCGCTTTTCCAGCAAGTGCTCAAAAAGCTGTAAATGGAGGAAGCGATGGTACAGAAGCAACGTGTCGCCCGGCCCCGCCGCGCGCCCGGGCCAGCGGAGGGCATTTCGCGTGCGCAAGCGCAGCGCCGCCGCCGTGCCCGGGCCGCGCGCCGCAGGCGCAGGCGTATGGCGCTATGGGGCATCCTGGGCACGGCGCTTGTGGTATTGCTGGCGCTGGGCGCCTGGGCGCTTTTGCGCGGAGACGGCGAAATATCGCTCAACCGCTATCCCATGCGCTATGAGCAGGAAATCCGCGCCGCGGCGGCGGAATTTTCCCTCGATCCGGCCTATGTTGCCTCGGTGGTGCTGGCCGAATCCAGCTTTGACCCCCAAGCCGTTTCTTCGGACGGAGCCATCGGGCTAATGCAGATCGTTCCATCCACCGGGGAATGGATTGCCGGGAAATTTGACGAGGCCTTCGACGTGCAAAACCTCTACGACCCGGCGGTGAACCTGCGCTACGGCTGCTGGTATCTGCGCTTTTTGCTCGACCGCTACGATGGAGACATGCGCACGGCCTCCACAGCCTATCATCAGGGGCAGGGCCGCGTGGATGAATGGCTCAAAAACCCCGAATACAGCGAGGATGGCAAGACGCTTTCCGTAATTTCCTCCAGCGTGACCGATACTTATGTAAACAGGATACTGGACAATTATGAGCATTATCAAGAGCTTTACGCGGCGTAAGCGCCCTTTGGCAGGGCCGCGCCGGGCGCTGGCCACGCTGCTGGCCGCGGCGCTGCTGGCCGCGGGCGCGCTCGCGGAGACAAGCCCGGAGGATACCTTCGCTGAGGAAGCGCGCCAATTGTTGGAAGAAACCGGCAATACGCAGACGGCTTCCGCCGACCTGGTGGTGGGATACCTCGCCTCGGGCGCCGGGGATATCAACCCCATCTACTGCAACGAGCGCGACATGATCAGCATAAACCAGCTCGTGTTTGAATCCGTGGTGGAGCTGGACGACACGCAAAAGCCCGTGCCCCTGTTGGCCGACAGCTGGACGGTGGAGGGCAATGTGTGGACGTTCCATATGCGCTCGGGCGTGCAGTTCCACAACGGCCTGGAATGCCTGGCGCAGGATGTGGTGGCCAGCTACGAGGCGTTGCGTGCCGCAGGCGACAGCAACCCCTATGCCGGGCGGCTTTCGCTGATTTCTTCGATGACGGCGGTGGACGCCTATACCTTGCAGGTCACGGCCAACCAGACGGGCATGATTACCCTCTACGCCATGACCTTCCCGGTCATGGAGCGCAGCACGCTTGCCGAAGCTCTGCCGCGCGGCACCGGGCCGTATTGGTACATATCCTACACGCCGGGCGTTGCCGTGCGGCTGGAGCGCAACCCCCTGTGGTGGAAACAGGCGCCGCAAATTGAAAGCGTGGTCGGCCTGTGCTATTTTACCACCGCCGAAGCCCTGGAAGCCCTGCAAACCGGGGAGATTGACGCCTTTTCCACGCGCTCGTACTCCGCGGCGTTCAACCGCCGCCTGAGCAGCGTTGTGACCACGGATTATTCCACTGCTTCCTACGAGCTACTCGTGCCCAATCTGAGTTCTTCCTCACCGCTTTCAGACGTGCGCGTGCGCCGGGCGGTGATGTATGCCATTGACCGCGCCACATTGGTTTCCAACGCCTATCTGGAAATGGCGCAGCAAAGCGAAGTGCCCATCGTGCCGGGCACGTGGCTGTATGAAAGCCAATCCGCCGTATACACATACAGCCCGGAGCGCGCCTTGCAGCTGCTCAACGAGGCTGGCTGGACAAACCTTACCGGCACGGCCAAGCTCTCCCGCCTTGGCGATGATGGCCTGGTGGAGGATTTGGAAATACGCATTATCACCTATACCGATTCCCTGTCCTCCGTGCGCACCAACGCCGCCGAGCAAATCGCGGCCAATCTGAACGCCCTGGGCATACAGACCACCGTGCTTTCCGGCACTATTGATCAGGTTTCCGACGCCATGGACAGGGGCCGCTTTGATCTGGCGCTGATGGGCGTGAACTTGAGCGAGGTGCCCAACCTGCGCCCGCTTTTGTCCGAGGAGGGTTCTATCAATCTCTCCGGGGCGTACAACGCGGAAATGGAGTCCCTGCTCGACGCCACTTTTTCCGCCGTTACTGAAGAGGAAATGTTGCAGGCATACAGCGCCCTGCAGATGTACATCGTGGAAAACCTGCCCATCATGGGCCTGGTGTTCCGCACCGGCAGCGTGCTCTCCACCCGCCCCCTGGCGGGCTTGAGCGGCACGCGGGAAAATGACGTCTACAATGGCCTGGAATTTGTGGAGAACTGACCCCCTCCGCGCGCTGCTGGGCCCGCGCCCATGGCGGATCCGGACGCTCCCGGCGGCGACGGAGGGATAAATATTTCAAAAGTATTACAAAAATACTTCGGACATATATATTTAACATTGAAAATATGAAGGAATTTTTGCTTATGTGTCGTATTTATATGGCATAGCTACAATAAATCCGATGCATTTTCGTGCCCGGAAGAACAGCAAGGAGAACATGCCAATGATAGTTGCAAGCAAAAAAACGGTAGGAAAGCGCTTTTTTCCATTGCTCCTGGCAATGGTCTTCGTGCTCCTTTCCCTGCCGGAATCGGCGTTTGCGGCGAGCTTTTCGGCGGTCGTCACCGCGGATACGATGGCGGTTTACGCGGATTCGGCCCTCTCGCGGCAGGTCGGCACGCTTGCCCAGGGCGAAATTGTCGCCGTGGAGCGTTACAGCGGCGGCGTCGCCTATTTCAGCTATCCCGAAACCGGTAGTGTGGGCTATGCCCGCACGGCCGATATGGAACCGGTCAGCAGCGTTTCAGACAGCGTGCGCATATCCGTTTCCGGAGCGCGCTTCTATCGGGAAGCCAGCACTTCCAGCCAGTATAAAACCCTGGGCGTGGGTTCGACGGTATACGTCCTTTCCACCAACGGCGAATGGGCGCGCGTGGCGCGCAATGGGCTGGGCGGCTATATGCTCGTAAGCGATCTTTACCCCTCCTCGAACAGCCAGCCGGAGGCTACTGCATCCCCGACGCAGGGCGCCCTGAGCGGCTTTACCAGCGCCAATAAAGATGCCGTGGTGGTGGCCGATACCATCACCGCATATGACCTTCCCGATACCGGCGCCTCCGTCGTCGGCACGCTTGAAAAGGGCACACAGGTGCGCGTTACATACCAGAACGGCGAGTGGGCTTTCTTCACTTATCAGGGCAAGAGCGGTTTTACGCCCCTGTGCTACCTGTTGCCCGGCCTGCCCGTAACGGTTGAAACCACGCCCGCCATAGCCCGGGGGCAGGCGACGGTATACGAAACGGCCTCTACTTCCGCTACGCGCCTGACCACTTTGGCCACGGGTGAAGAAGTAACGGTTATCGCCCGCAACAACGACTGGGCCTGCGTGCCGAGGACAATGTCACCGGCTATGTGGCTCTGGCCGCGGTGGTGCGCAAAACCGCCTCTGCCGCACCCACGGCGACGGCTACCCCCGCCCCCACGAACGGCTTTGGCGACAGCGACGGCGTAATCACCGAAACGATTCCCGCCGTGGCCATATCCAACACCAACGTTTACAGAAGCGCTTCGACTTCTTCGGAGATTCAGGGCGTGCTGCT
>DSTMC04003__coassemble_1674_pt1 | contig 14473 bp, 10 predicted proteins | sample DSTMC04003__metabat2_low_PE_048 | metagenome-assembled genome bin DSTMC04003
GCCAGCTATTTATTCTTTGTGCGTGTATTGATGGATCACGCATTTATCTTTTCCAAGTTTTTTTGCCTCGTATAAGGCGGCGTCCGCCTGATGGAACACCTCGTCATAACCAACTTCCTGGCCAGAAATCAGCACAGCGCCAATGCTGCATGTCACCCGCAGGCCACTTTTCCTCTCCATCAAGTTCCAAAGCTCATCATGAATTTTGCGGCACTTGCGTTCGATGCTGTCCCGTGAATTCATGCCCTTCGCCAGAATGATGAATTCATCCCCGCCGAAACGCCCGACGATATCCGAAGCGCGGAAAATACGCAAAAGCATATCGGCCGTGCGGCGTAACACCACATCTCCAACCATATGCCCGGCAGTATCATTAATCTTTTTGAAATCGTCCAAGTCCAGAATGACGAGGGCGCACTTCGCGACAGGATTGCTGGCGCGGAGATATTTGCGCATGGCGTCCTCTGAGGCGCGCTTATTAAAGACGCTGGAAAAGGCATCGCGCGTGCTGAGCAGTTTGTATTTCATGCGCGTCTCGTAATCCCGGATGCGCAGAGTTGTAACCAGATAATCGACCGCCAGCGAGAAAAACACGGCCACGATCGCTTCAAAAATATCATTAAGACCGATTGACAGCGGCTTTATGAGCAATACCAACACAATAAACGAAACCGCGGCCAAGCAAATCAACGTATACATTACCAGAAATGGAAGATTGAACAACACCGGCATGACCACAAAAAGCATCGGCAAAAATGACGCTGGCGCGTCCAGCGTTCCCAATACGTCAATAGCGGGCAACTCCGGCAAACAAAGCTACCTCATAGATAATACACAGCGCCGTAGAGGCGCGAATACTGACCGCCGCGTTTTCCTTTCCGCGCGCATACAAGGCTGTCAATACAAACATCGACAGAGAAACCGGCAGAAAAACCAGATGCCATACAGACGGCGTCCAATCGGGAATGATATATGGCGTCGCCAACAAAAAGATGGCCAGCAGGATAAATGTAAGCAGTGCTACCCGGGGAAGCGTATGCAAATTATTGATCGCGATATCCTGCGCGTCATCATGATGATAATTCCGGCGGGCCTCGAAGTATCCGCGACAATAGTCCATCAGCCTACGCATGCCGTAAGACCTTCTCCTTTCATCGCAAATACACGTCCAGAACCGCGCAACGCTATTTTCCGCCCAAGCGTCAAGCCCGACGTGGCCAGCAGGATTTGTCCAGCTTTTAATTATAGCGCAAAGCCATGCTGCTTACAAGTCCCACGCACAATATTCATGAGAATATTCAAAGCTTCAAATTGTCTCAAAGTGATGGCTCCGCGCGCATTCCCGCGCCAACAACCCGGCTCCATAAAGCCCTGCGTCATCGCCAAGCACGGCCAGACGGATATCCAGTGCATTGGGATGAATGGCATACCGCCGCGCCGCGGCGCGCACTTTTTCGACATACCACGGGTTGTGCAGCGCCAGCGAACCGCCCAGCACAAAGGCATGCGGATCGACAACACAGATGATGTTGCCGATCAGCTTGCCCATATGATCGGCGCAGCGGGCAACAATTGTCTCCGCACGCGCATCGCCCGCCTCGCACATGCCGAATAGCTCGCGCGGGGTTACGGCCCGCCCATAGGCCGCGGAAGCAATGCGCTCCAGGGCGTGGCCTCCGCATTGTTCATTTGCCGCCCCAGGATTTACGCCACGGTGACAGTAAGGATCTTCGCTGACAATCAGGTTGTATATCTCCCCACCGGCGGAGTGCGCGCCGTTGAGCACCTTGCCCTCCAGCACAAACGCGCCGCCAATGCCCGTGGACGCCGTAATGTAAAAGACGCTCGGCAAGCCCCGGCCAGCGCCGAGCACCGCTTCAGCCCAGCCCGCAAGGTTTGCGTCGTTGTTGAGGCACGCGGGCGCGCCCAGTTTTCCGCTCACATGCGCGGCAACCGCAAAATTATCCCAGCCCGTCAGATTCGGAGGGTTGAGAATCACGCCCGCGGGAATATCTACCGGGCCGGGTGAACCGACGCCCACGCCCGCAATCCCTTCCCCGCTCTCCTCCAGGCCATCCAGGAGGCGCCGCAGGTTTTCTTCCGCGCCCAACGCCGGATCATTGGGGATTTTGCGGCACATCAGCATCTGCATGGCTGCGTCAAACACAGCCGCGCGAAGCTGCGTTCCACCGATGTCTATGCCCAAATAGCGCATGTGTGCCTCCTTCGCGGGGCGGCTCAGGGAATCCGCTACTGCGTGACCTGAATCTAAAGCCCTGTCTGTGCGTGCGCTCTGGTTTTCGCTCCCGTTTCGCTTCAACGCTCCCAAAACGCCCTTGTGAGGCCATTTTCCCGCGCGATGCGCAAAAAGGCCCCCATATCGTCCGCCGAGAGCGGTTTGATATCCTCTCCCGGCGCAAAGGCCTTGCCGACCAGCGGATACTTGGCAGGCGCCAAGGGGTTATAGTTGAGCAGTTCGTACTCCGCATCCGCCCGGCAACCGTGCAAAAAGCGCGCAATCCCGGCGATATTTTCCGCGCTGGCGGTCATGCCGGGGATGAGCGGCGTGCGCACAATTACGCGGCGGCCGCTGGCAAGCAGGCGGCGGATATTTTCGAGAATAAGCGCGTTGGAAACACCCGTCAAGCGGCGATGCTCCCCATCGTGGATGAGCTTGAGATCGCAGTAGACGAGATCCGTCTGCGCAAGCACGTTTTCGACTTGCTCCCAAGCGGCATAAAGAGAAGTCTCCAGCGCCGTATGTACGCCCTCTGCCCGTAGGCTTTCCAATAGCGCCGCCGCGAATGCCGGCTGCATCAACGGTTCGCCGCCGGAAAGCGTCACGCCGCCGCCATGCTGGAAAAACACGCGATCCCGCAAAATCTCCGCCATGGCCTCTTCCACAGTCAGCTCGCGCGCATCCCAGCGCAGCGCCCCGGTTGGACAGGCGTCGAGCACTTCGTCCCATACCTCCGGCGCGTCCGGCCGCAACGTGAGCCCATCCGCGCAGAGCGCAACGCCGCCATGGCGAACGCGCTGGATGCAGCTTCCACAGCCAATACAGCGGGCGCGCACCCACAGGGGCCTCCGCCCAGACATAAGCCCTTCTGGATTGTGGCACCACAGGCAGCGCAGCGGGCAGCCTTTCAAAAATACCGTGGTGCGCAGGCCATCGCCGTCGTGCGTGGAAAAACGGCGAATGTCAAAGACTAAGCCCCGCTCAGACGCCCGCATAGCTGGTTCGGGCGATGATCTCATTTTGCAGATCCCGCGCCAGTTCCACAAAGTACGCCGTATAACCGGCCACGCGCACGGTCAGAGAGCGATACTTTTCCGGCTCCCGCTGCGCATCGCGCAAACTCTCGGGCCGGACAACGTTGAATTGCACATGCGGTATCTTCAAATCTACAAACGCGCGCAAAAACAGGCCAAACTTATGGATGCCCGCCTCTGTTTCAAAGAACGAGGGCAGGAACTTCATGTTCAAAAGCCCGCCATTGCTGGCCAGACCGCTGTCAATGTGGGAAACGGACTTGAGAACCGCCGTGGGGCCGCATACATCGCGGCCGTACACCGGCGACATGCCGCCGTCGGCCAGCGGCTCGCGCGCGTGGCGGCCGTCGGGAGACGCCCCCACGTTCTGCCCCATCGGCACATGCGCGGAGACGGTGTAAAGCCCTGTGTGGTACGGGCCGCCCCGATAGTTTTTGTGTTTTTCCAGCGCGCCGCGGAAATACGCCGCCCACTTCGCCGCCAGCGCATCCACTGCCTCAAGGTCGTTGCCGTATTTGCCGGCGCGGTTGAGCAACATCTGCCGCAGCGGTTCCTCTCCGGCAAAGTCAGTGCGCAACGCCGCGAGCAGGCGTTCCGGCGCGATCTTTCTTTTTTCGTACACCAATTCCTTCAGCGCCGCAAGGCTATCGGCAAGGTTTGCCACCTGTATCATCTGGATTCCGGAGAGATTGTAGCGCGCGCCGCCGCGCGTCACATCTACGCCGCGCTCCATGCAGCCGTCCACCACGGTCGAAAGGAACGGCGTGGGCAAAAGCTCCTGATGGGCGCGCTCCACTTCTTCCAGCAGCGGCAGCATCTTGTCGATAAAATAGTCGATCTGCCGTCGGAAGGCGTCCTCCAGCGCCGCAAAATCGGCATAATCCGCCAGCGTACCCGCATCCGGCCCCAGTTGCTTGCCGGTGAGCAGACAACGGCCGCCGGTGAGCGTCAATTCCAAGACCTTATTCAAATTAAACATTGCCGCATCGCTCCAGCCCAGGCAACAGCCCGTGGGCGTAAGCTCTACGCAGCCGACAATGGCATAGCCGCGCGCGTCTTTTTCAGAAACGCCCACGTTCTCCAGCGCTGGGATAACGGCCTCGTCGTTGAAAAACTGCGGCATGCCGCTGCCCCGGGCCACCACGCGCACGGCTTCCTCCAATAGCGCATCCTGCGTGCCTTTGTGCAGGCGCACAGACAAATTGGGCTGCGGCAGGCCCAGATGCGCCTGCGCGCGCAGGAAAAGGAAGGAAAGCTCGTTGACAAAATCGTTTCCATCGTCGTCCTGTCCGCCCAGGGCAATGTTGAAGCCGATGGGAAAACCGGCAAAATACTTGGCGCTGTTCGCGTTGCGCATATAAACGATGCTATTGAACTTCAAAAACAGGCACTCGATCAACTCCAGCGCTTCCTGCCGGGAAAGCAGCCCATTGCGCATGTCGCGCTCGTAATAGGGCCAGAGGATCTTATCCAGCCTGCCCGGGGAAAACGAAGATGCGTTGCTTTCCAGATGCAAAATCACAAACAGCATCCACACCGCCTGGACAGCTTCGCGGAAGGTCTGCGCTGGACGATCGGCCAAATCGCGGCACACTGCCGCGCAGGCCAACAAGTTTTCCTGCGACGCTGTTTCCTGCCCTGCCAGTTCGAAAAGCAGGCGCTCATAGCGCCGGTAAAAGGCGCATGCTCCCTCCATCACGGTTTCCACAGCCTGATAGAAATCGCGCCGCTCGCCACCGGCACGGGCTGCGCAGTCACGGGCACATGCGGCCAAGCCCGCCGGGCCGACGCGCAGCCATGTTTCTACATTCGGGCAGATATGGCCCTGGGCGTGATCCTTCTGGTTGATCTTCACCACAGGGGCCAGCGCGTCCAACGCTGCGCCACAGCGCGCACGCAGCACGTCCTCCAGCGATTTCCCCTGCCAGTAGGGATAAATTTCCTCCCGGAAAATGCGGACATCCTCCGCGCGCACCGCAAAGGTATCCTGAGCGCGCGTGGGCAGGGTTTCAAACTCGCGGTTTACCCAGGCGCTGCCGCTTTCCGGGAACACCACCCCGGCCCGCACGCCGGATGTACGGTTGCCGACAATTAACTCCTCCGGCTCCACGCGGATACCAATCTTTTCCATGGCCGAAACCAGCGCGTGGGCGCGGCGGAGGATGCGCGGTTGCCCCTCCGTTTCCCGATAGGAACCGGTAATGAGCTTCGCCTGTTCCACACTGGCAAAGCGCTGTTCTGAAAGCATTTTATCGCGCAGGCGCGCCACGCGCTCCGTCATGACCAGGGAGTCCATATCCATGCCCGTTCCACCTCTCCAGCGTGCCTTTACGCATTCAGCGTAGCCATTATGCCAAGGAAAGCCGGCATTGTTTTGGTTATTTGATAAACTGCCTCTTTTATTCTGAATCACTGTTGCGCTGCCTTGGCAAGCGGGAGCGCCGCGCCTCAGAAGACAGCCGCCCGCATCAGAGCCGTCAACGCGCATTTCCTGGGCAGGCAAATATTAAAACCAGAGCGTTTTCCCTTGCGTCTTTCGCCACAATGCGTTATAATATTGCCTATGAAACGCAAAAGGAGCGCGAGCAATGAAAAAATTCCGACCGATCAACGCTGGTTATATCGTGGTATACGTCGTCGTTGGCTTCTGCGTTCTGGAATCCATCTGGACGCTGTATAATTATTTTACGCGTATAGGCACCCAGCAGAATTCTATGATGGAATACTTTTTCATCTGGACGCTTTTCCTTCTGCCGTTGGCGATCATCTATGTAAACCGCTATCGCCAATCTGTCGTTGAAATCTCACCCACGCGCATGCGCATTGTGCGCCCCGCCCTCGTCACGCCCAAGCCGGGAGAAAAGCGTGTTTCCTTCGTCTTTCGTCAGGGCGAAAACGACAATATTCTCATCAGCCGTTCTTTTAACCTAGATCAGCTTGAGAAATATGGCTATATCGAAGAATTCGGTCTGCGGCCAGAGGATAAAAGCGGCGCGAAGGAAGATGCAAAGCTGTTTCCCGTACACGAAGTCGCTTTCATCATGAAAGACGGCCGAAACTGCCGTATGAACGCGGCGATCTACAAGCCCAAGCAGCTTCAGGGAATCTTTTCCGCCGTTCGTGAGGCCACCGGCATCGAGCCTACAGGCAAGCTTTCGGAGGTTTTGAAAACGGCGTAGCGTATCAGAAAATATCGCCCGAACATCAGCAACCGGCGCCCGGTTGCTGATGTTCTGATTTTGGGTTGCAGGCCCGGCAACATGCCCACTTTAAAGCGATCGCCGCCGCTTGCGAAGCGCTTCCCACTGTTGCCTTCCGCTGCTTATAGCGTTGCGCGCAGCTCGTCGAGCAGGCCGGATATATAGCCGAAGCTTTCCTGCGCGGACATCGTGGAATTCCGGAGAAGATCATCTTCAAAACATTCCGTAAACAGCGCGGCCAGCCGCGAATGGCGAAGGGTGATCGCCGGATAGTACACGCTGACAGAGCTACTCAACGCTGCCGGCACAGCGAGTATGGATGTATTTTCAAAGCAATGAACCTCCATGGCAAAATCCGATTCCTCGTTCCACAGGCGCATGGAGAATCCGTCGTTTTTATCCATTGCCCGCTCAAAATGCTCTAAAATGGCGATGCGCTCGCGCACGGTAAAGGCGCGAATGGCCAAAAACGGCGCGTCAAACCGCCCTGTCAGAGCAAAACGCCGCACCGAACGGGGCGACATGATTTGCCGCCGCGCATGCGCGCCATAAAAGCTGTTTTCAAAGCGCCGGGCATGAAAATAGAGAAATTCTTCCAGCAAAGCTCGAACCTGCCGCTCTGTCCACTCCGGAAAATAGCGCAACACGCCGCCTTCAAGCAGCGCCGCGCGCAAAAAGCCGCTGGCAACTTCGTTCAAACACAGGCCAGGCTTTACGATACAGGCCGGCTTGCTGCGCTCCAATTCCGTACAGAAGCGTATAGAAGCGACAAACGCTTCCGGACTTTCCTGCTGCTTATACGGTTCAATCACTTGCCGGTAGCCCCTCCGGTCGAGGGCGCGCCTCAGAAAGCCGAACAACCCTTGGGAGGACGGTTGCGTATGGATCAGCGGCTTGCTACCGCCATCAAAGGTCACCAGCGTATCCGTGCTCGCGCCATCCCGATTTTGGGCGGTAAAGCACATAAGTTCGCATTCTGATAACGCCGCAGGCAATTCACCATCCATATCTCGCGCGGCGCAGGTATAAGCGCGCAGGTAGGCAAGACTGAGCACTGCGCAAAGCACTTCCATCATCTGCTCTTCGCAGGAGCCTACGTTCACAAAATGCTCCAGCGTGTGTGCCGGACGCTGCGCGAGAATCTCCCCCAAGCGCTCCATCAGTGCCGGACGGTAGCAGTTGACCAACAAAATCTGCGCCGCATGCGCTGCGCGAAGGCTTTCCAAGCACTGGATGAGTTCTTCGTCAAGCGCGTCCGCCGTATTTGCCCCAGTCAGCAGACGCCGCAGGCGCAGGCGTGCAGCCGCGCGCTGTTTGCCGAGCCTACTCGTCTCCAGCGCGCGCGTAAGGCTGCGGCGTTCCTGCTCTGTCAATAATCCCAGTGCGTCCATCTTATGAAAGAGACGTTCTCTTCCTGCGTGGACGCTTTCTTCTTTGAGTATACGCGCAATCGATGTCTTGCTTTTATATCCTGCCAACTCCGCGAGACGCTGGGTGGAAAGTCCTTTCGCATGCATCACTTCTTCCAGGCATTTTCCAAAGGTACTTTGAGGCTCCAGCATTCGATGTCCCCCTCCTTTCTTATCTACAATTTTACATGATTATTTTCAAAATTTCAATACTCTTTCCGCAGAATATGCACTTATCGACCTGTTTTGTACAAAATTCCCGATCGCACAAATCTCAGAAAGATCCCGGCCAGCTTTATTTTCAAGTTTTATTTTAATCAAAATCGCCAAATTGCATTTAATTGTCAACTTCATTTTTGTGCATTTTATTAGAAAATGGAATTATTATCAAATTTGTGTTGACATTCGAAAATTACGGTGTTATAATACAACCAGAAAGAACAAGAAAAGCTCCTTCGCAAAGCAACTGAGAATGGCAACTGGAAAGGAATCGAGGGAGCGCGGCAGAATATCCGGGAAGCAGGAGGAAAAACCCGGAAGCCAAAAATAGCGTTGGGAGGCGATACCATTGTACCATACAGAAATTGGATCAGAACCGATCGCTTGCCTCGTCCGTTTTATGGATACATAATCGAGCACAGAAGTTGAACGTTTTTTACTCGGGTACTTATCCATTCGGGCGACCAACAAACTGCTCCTTCCAGGTATGGAGATGATCTTTTCCGGATGAGGCAAGCGAACCTTGGTAAAAAGTGAATAGTATAATAAATCTTCGAAGCCCGCAAAAGAGAGGCGGGCTTCGTTGTGCTTTGATTCTCGTTTCCCCCATCGCCCACAACTGGCCCAGGCATTTTTTTCTGGTCAGCGGGCCATAAAACATCCCCTCAACCGCAAAAAAATTCGCAGAGCAGCAGCCGAATTTCATATTCGGCCAGTCTACGGGGATGCGTGGCGTTTTTTCCATTCCCTGATTTGCTCCAGCCGGACTTTGAATTTTCCTTCTACGCCCTGTTCCGTGGGCTGATAATACTCCCGGCCTGCCAGAGAATCCGGCAGGCACTGCATATTTGTCAGCTTTTCCGCGGCGTCGTGCGCGAATTGATAGCCCTTGCCATAATTCAAATCCTTCATCAATTTTGTTGGGGCGTTGCGGATGGCCAGAGGCACCGGCTCCGCCAGTTGTGAAAGCGCATCCTGCCGCGCCCGCGAATAGGCCACATCCAGAGCGTTGGATTTCGGCGCCAGGGACAGGTAGACCACCGCCTCGGTCAAATGCACCGTGCATTCCGGCATACCGATGAAGTGGCATGCTTGGTAGGCGGCAACGGCTATTTCCAGCGCGCGCGGATCGGCAAGGCCGATATCCTCGCTGGCAAAGCGCGTGACGCGCCGGGCGATATAGAGCGGGTCCTCCCCCGCCTCCAACATGCGGGCCAGCCAATAGACCGCCGCATCTGGATCGGAATTACGCATAGATTTATGCAGCGCGGAAATCAGATTATAGTGTTCTTCGCCATTCTTGTCATAGAGCAGGGACTTTTGAGAGGTGCATTGCTCCAGCGTTTCCGCAGTTACGGTCACGCTGTCCCCATCCAATTCGCCATTGAGGACGACCATTTCCAGTGTGGAAAGGGCCGCGCGGGCGTCGCCGTTTGCGAAGTTGGCAATGGCTTCGAGCATGTCCGCCTCAATATGCACGTGCATGCCGCCAAAGCCGCGCCGGTCATGCAGCGCCCGTGTAAGCAACGCTACCAAATCCTCCGTTTGAAGGGCCTTCAGCACAAACACCTTGCAGCGGGAAAGCAACGCGCCGTTGACCTCAAAGGAAGGGTTCTCCGTCGTCGCGCCGATGAGTATGATGCTTCCCTTTTCCACAAAGGGCAAAAAGGCATCTTGTTGCGCCTTATTGAAGCGGTGAATCTCATCGACAAACACGATTGTCCGTTCGCCATAGCGGCGGTTATCTTCCGCCTGCTGCATGACTGCGCGGATCTCCTTAATGCCGCTGGCAACGGCGGAAAAATCAATGAACGCTGCTTTGGTGCGGTTAGCGATCACGCGGGCAAGCGTCGTCTTGCCTACGCCGGGAGGCCCCCAGAAGATCATGGAGGAAACATGGTCGCTCTCGATCAGGCGGCGCAGGATTTTGCCTTCTCCCAAAAGATGCCTCTGGCCGGCGATCTCATCCAGCGTTTGCGGCCGCAGCCGCGCCGCCAACGGGGCACTGGCCTCCTGGCTGAAAAACGTCTGTTGTTCCATGCGATTGCCTCCCTCCATGACCGAAAGCTTTTCAACGTTCTTCCCGCCAAAAGGGAGGGCAGGCGCGCGGCCGCTCCTCCCCTGATTTTGATATCCCCGCAAAAACCATACTGCCGGTGGAATACGGCGCTCTATGCCCCTTCGTGCGCCGTCCGCTTTTCCGGCAACTGCGCCAACATGCAGGCAGCAAGCATCAAAGCACAGCCAACAATCTCGCGCGGAGTCAGCGTCTGGCCGAGCAGCAACCAGCCGCCCACGGCGGCAAACACGCTTTCCAGACAAAGGATCAGCGAGGCGATTGTGGGTTCGATGTACTTCTGCCCGGCAATTTGCAGCGTATAGCCCAGCGCGCCGGAACAAACACCCACGTACAAAAGGCTCGGCCAGCAGGCGAGCATGTCCGCAAAGCGCACGGTTTCCACACAGAAGGCAACGGCCAGCGCCAGCACGCCCGCCACGCCAAACTGCACGCAGCACAGGCGCGGCGCGCTCAGGCCGCCGGCAAAGCGGTCAACGGCAACGATATGAATGGCAAACATCACCGCGCAGGCCAGCGTCACCAAGTCGCCGTAGCCCACGGTGAAACCTTCTTTCAGGCACAAAAGCGCCAAGCCGGCTACAGCCAACGCTACGCCCACCCACATCAGCGGGGTGACGCGCTTGCGATAGAGCAGCAGGCCCAGCAGCGGTACAATGACGATGTACAGCGCCGTGATAAATCCGCTCTTGGCCGTGCTGGGATCAATGGACAGGCCGAGCTGTTGCAGGGCAGTGGCGGCGAACATCACCACTCCCAGAGGGACGCCGACCTTTATGTAGGCAGACAAGGGAGCTTCCCCTGCCTGCGGCGAACGCTTTGCGCTGCGAGTGCCCACCAGTTCAAACAGCATCAGTGTCACAAAAGTGATCAGTGAACGCACTGCGGTAAAGGCAAACGGCCCCATATACTTGCCGCCCTCGCTCTGCGCGGAAAAGGCCATGCCCCAAATGAACGCGGCCAAGGCCAGATACAGCCCGCCGCGAAACTGCTTATTCATGCGCATCATCCCCGGTTGTAGTTTCAGTTTCCAGAAGCTCCAATATCCGCTCGCGGCCGGTGCCGTCCTCAGAAGAATAAGGGATGACCTCCCAGGGCTGCACGGCCAGCGTGCGGCAAATGACGGGGATGGAACGCCCCCGCGCCGCTTTGGAGAGCTTGTCCGCCTTGGTCGCCACCACGGTAAAGGGAATGTCGTAATGGCGCAGGTACTCGACCATCATCTGATCATCGCGCGTCGGCTCGTGGCGAATATCCACAAGATGCAAAACGCGCTTGAGATGCTCCGAGCCTTGCAGGTAGCCCTCGATCATTGCCGCCCAGCGGTCGCGTTCAGCCTTGGGCGCTTTGGCAAAGCCGTAGCCAGGCAGATCGACCAGCCAGAATTGGTCGTTGACCTTGAAGAAGTTTATCAGCCGCGTCTTGCCCGGCGCGGAAGAAATACGCGCCAGCTTGGAATTGCCCAGCACGCTGTTGATCATCGAGGACTTCCCGACATTGGATTTGCCCGCCATGGCAATTTCGGGAAGGCCCTGCCCCGGAAAGGGGCGCAGGCGATCCAGCGAGAGGATAAATTTGGCGCTGCGGATCGTCATCATACGGCCACCATCATTTCCCGACGCTCTGGAAGCACCAGCGCGATCGCCTCATCCACGCTATCGAGCAGCGTGATGTGCATTTTTTCCAGAATCTGTGCGTCGATTTTTTCCAGATCCCGCTCATTTTCGCGCGGCAAAAGGATATCCATAACCCCGGCGCGGTAAGCGGCCAAGAGCTTTTCCTTTACCCCGCCAATGGGCAGCACGTCGCCCAGCAGGGTAATTTCACCGGTCATGGCCACATCCGCACGCGCGGGCACGTTTGCCAGCGCCGAGAGGATGGCGCAGGTAAGCGCTACGCCCGCAGAGGGGCCGTCTTTGGGCACTGCCCCTTCGGGCACATGCACGTGCAGATCGTGTTTTTCCAAAAAGTCCGCCGCCACGCCATAATCGCGCATGCGCCTGCGCACCACGCTGAGGGCAATCTGCGCCGATTCGCGCATCACATCGCCCAACTTGCCGGTGAGCTTGAATTCCCCCTTGCCATCGAGCACGAGCGCCTCGATGGGCATGACCTCTCCGCCAACGCTTGTCCAAGCCAAGCCATTCACGCGCCCCACGCGCATTTTGCCGGATTCATTCTTGCGCAGATAACGCACCGCGCCGAGCATGCCGTGCAGGTCCTCCGGTTGCACGCGCACGCAGGAAAGCGAAGCATCCTCCTGCATGGCGAGCACAGCGCGGCGGCACAGGCGGGCTATGGCGCGCTCCAATTCGCGCACGCCAGCCTCGCGCGTATAGCCTTCCACGACCGCGCGCATGGCCCGGTCGTTAACCTTCAGCTCGCCGCGCTTGAGGCCGTGGGCCTCGAGTTGCTTGGGCAAAAGGTATTTTTTGGCGATTGCCAGCTTTTCCTCCAGCGTATAGCTGGGCACCTCAATGACCTCCATGCGGTCCAACAACGCCCGGTCAATGGTATCGGTGGTGTTGGCCGTGGTGATAAACAGGACATTTGAAAGGTCAAAAGGCGCTTCGATATAGTGGTCGCGGAAGTGGTCATTCTGCGCGGGATCGAGCGCTTCCAGCAGCGCCGAAGAAGGATCGCCGCGCATATCGCGCGAAAGCTTGTCCACCTCGTCGAGCAAAAACACCGGATCCATGGCCTTGCACTGACGGATGGCGGAAATCAGCCGCCCCGGCATCGCGCCCACATAGGTGCGCCGGTGGCCGCGGATCTCGGCCTCATCGTGGACGCCGCCCAGCGACATCTGCGTAAATTCGCGTCCCAACGCCCGGGCCACAGAGCGGGCAATGGACGTTTTGCCCACGCCTGGAGGGCCAACCAGGCAGAGGATGGGGCTTTTCAAATCGCCCTTGTGCTTGACCACGGCCAGGTATTCCAAAAGCCTGTCCTTGATTTCACGCATGCCGTAATGGTCTTTATCCAGCACTTTACGGGCGTGCGCCAAGTCAATATTGCCGCCTGTTTTGATGCCCCAGGGCAGATCGAGCATGGTTTCGATATAAGTTTCCAAAACGGCGCTCTCCGGCGCGTGGATAGATGTGCGCGCCAACCGCGCCAACTCTTTTTCCGTGCGTTCACGCGCCTCGCCGCTGATCTTCGAATCGCGCAGGCGAGTGCGAAGGGCGCGGAGTTCTTCATCTTCGTCTTCGCCCAATTCTTCCTGAATGGCGTGAATCTGTTCGCGCAGATAGTACTCGTGGTTGGACTTATCCATGGCCTCGCGCACGCGCGCGTGAATTTTTTCTTCTAAAGCAGTAATTTTCAGGTCCTTGCCCAGCGCCAAAAGCAGCGTTTCCATGCGCGTATCCAGCGACATGCACTCCAGCACCGCCTGTTTATCGGCGATGTCGCTTAAGAAGTTGGCTGCAACCACGTCACAGAGGGCCTCCGGCCGCTTTTCACCGCAAATCTGCGCGCGCAATTCGGCAGAAATATGCTCGCCACGCGCTTTTTCCAGGCGGAAGGCAGCGCGGCGAATGGCGCGCATCATTGCCTGGCGGTGGATTTCCGTTTCGCCATCGTCATCTGTCTTGGCGCTGCCGTCATTTTCAACCATCATGACCTCAGCGCGCTGCATATCGCCGCGCTCCTCCACATTGAGCAGGATGGCGCGGCATTCGCCCTCGACCAACACGCGCACGCTGTCATCCGGCATGCGCAAAACCTGGCGGATCCCCACCACTGTGCCTACGGTGTGCATATCCTCCAAATGAGGCGAATCCACCGCGGCGTCGCGCTGCGCCACGGCAAATAGCCGCTTGTCGCCCTCCAGAGCGCTTTCCAGCGCTGCCACAGAGCGGCCGCGGGCTACGTCCAGCGTCATCATCGTATTGGGAAATGCGAGCAGTCCCCGCAGGGGCAAAAGCGGCAATATGCCAGAGGTTACGTGCTTTTCACTGGTCTTACTCACGGTACACGTCCTTTGCGGTTGATCTTGTCTATTATTATACAGACACACCGTTAAGAATCAAGAGCTTATGCCCTGGTGTTTTCTTGCACCATTGCGCGAAGATGGCGAAACTGGGAAAACCGTGCCGGTTTATGACGGTTCCCTGTCCTGTAAATTTTTCCCATATATTCCCATTTTTTCATTGTTGCAAATTTTCGCTAATTCCTGTATAATAGTAACAATCTGGTCATACAGAACGGATACGCTCCGCGGCTTTGAATATCTTATCAAAAGGTATTTATATAGGAGGCAAAATACAAAGTATGGCTGGAAAATTACCAAA
>DSTMC04003__coassemble_1700_pt1 | contig 14214 bp, 13 predicted proteins | sample DSTMC04003__metabat2_low_PE_048 | metagenome-assembled genome bin DSTMC04003
TGGAGCGGGAATTTTACCAAAGCAGCAGTGAAACGGGAAGCAAAAAACCGGCGTTCGACGCAAATGCAATCGCTGCCATGCTGACCGAACACCCCGAATTGCTACAGCAAGTTCTTCAGTCCGTCCAGTTTCACCCATCAGGCAAATAAAAAATTAGCACCGAAAAAGGAGACACTCAAATGATCGTATTAGCAAATCTTCGCCAAAAGTTGGCAAACGACGCTTCGGAAAGGCGGTTTTATTAGCAAAAAGGCCAGCCCGTTTGCGCACACTTCCATGTGCCGAACCGATGAAAAATCCGCCCCAGGCATCCCGGTGCCGGCAATGGCCGCAACGGGCAAAGCCGAGAAGGAAAAGCGCCGAAAACCCTTGATTTTATTGGGTTTTCGGCACTGTGGATGGCGCACCCGGAGGAACTCGAATCCACGGCCTACTGCTTAGGAGGCAGTCGCTCTATCCTACTGAGCTACGGGTGCATGTATGCAGTTTTGAGGTCACGCCCCGACCGCCAAAAACGAACGCTGTTGGTTCTCTTAGGAGGCGGACCCTCTATCCTGGTGAGGTACGGGGGCATGGACTTTTCCTGGCGTTCTGGAAAGCGGCGGATGCTTTGCCAGGGCGCGTTTGCATGCGTGCATCTCATTATACGGTTTTTTGCCGCGCTTGTCAAGCCGGGCGCGCGTGACGGGGCGCGTTTGCGCGCATTTTATGAAGGACGCGCGGGATTGCTTCAGCTTCCCGCGCCATGGGCTTTTTCGCATGAACGATGGGGAGCTATTGCTGCAAAACGCGCTCGGCGCGGCCGCGCCAGCCGGGCAACTGCCCGCGCCGGGCGAGGAGGTCTTGCGGGCGGTTCATGGGGAACGCTTTCGGGGCGCGCCCGGCTTGCGGACGTCCTACGTTGGCCGCGCGCTTTTGAGAGGGACGGCCCCGCGCATAAAAGCGCGGCGGGGGCGCAGAATAGGGGAAAGGGCATTTTTTCCGCCGCGCGGCAAGCGCGCCCGCGGGGGCGAATATGCTTTCGTATGGCCTCGCGCCCACGGCGGGAGGTTTTGCGAAAAGGGGGCGGGGTCGATGTGGATTGCGATTGTTGCGGTGACGCTGGTGACGCTGCTGTTTGCCTGGGCGCTGTGCCGGGCCGCGGCGCGGGCCGACCAGCACATGGCGGAAACATTTTTCCGCCGTCAGGAAGAGGCGCTGGGCAGAGCGGAGGACGAGGACGAGCCGGAGACGGCGGGCGACCGGCGGTGAGCGGACGGCGGGAAGCGGGCCTTTCGCCGGCGGGGCGCTGAGAAACCAGACGGACGCCCAAAAGCATCTTTCCCAAACGGAGGCGAATTTGCGGCGCACAACGCATTGACAGGGCGGCGGCGGGCGACTGGCCGGGCGATCCGGACGGCGCGCCCGTCAGTGCGTTTGCGGACAAGGCGCTATGTTTTGGCCGCCATTCGGAAACCCGCGCGGCGTTTAGAACCGCGCGGGTTTCGGGCGGCCCTTCGCGTTGAAAGGCTGGCCCTGGAAACGCCAACGGCGGGAGGAACTTCCTCCCGCCGTGCGTTTTGCCGCTGGGGCGCGGCGTCAGCCGCCCAACAAGCCCTGCAGGAAGCCGAGCATGGCGTCCCCGGCCCGGCTGGCGTCGCTTTGAACGTCCCCGCCAGCCTCATCCGCGGCGCTCATTTCCGCGTCGGGGGCATCTCCGGCCGGCGCGGCCTCCGCGCTGGCTTCCGGGGCCGCCGCTTCCGGCGCGTATACGGCCTTGACGGTATACGGCCCTTTGGCGCTCCAGATATCCACATAGTACGTGCCCGCGGGCAGCAAAATTTCCTCGGCATAGCCCTTGACGTTGTACTTCTCGGCCAGTTTCACCATGTCGCCGTCGTAGAGCACGAGGTTCTGGGCGGCGTCCAGCGTGGAATTGGCGGTGAGGTAGACGGCGGTTTCCTCCGTCAGGGTGAAGGTGTAGTAGTCGTGCTCGTCCCACTGGGTCAAAACGCCGTTAAGCGTTTCGCCCGAGGGCAGAACCTGCGCGCCGAGGTAGTCGTCGTTGTTGGGCGTTTCATCGCTCAGGCAGGGTTCCAGCGTGGCCTTGAGGCGGTAATCGCCCTGGGAGGAGCCGTTGCCCACGCACAGGTAATACGTGCCCGGCTCCAGGTAGTAGATAAAATCATGCGTTTCCGGCGCGCCGGCGCTGCCGTTGAAGTAGTGCTCGTCCCATTGGATCAGGTCGCCGTCCATGATCTGGGCGCGCCCGCCGCAGAACAGCTGCACGCGCACGGTCGCCAGCCCCACTTCCTCCACCGTGAAGGGGTAGTAGTGGTACTCGCCCGGACGGGTCGCGCCTTCCGCCCAGACGCCGTCCAGCGTGAGCGGCTCGTGTTCGATAAACTGGGAATCTTCCGCCAGCGCCGCGCCCGCGCCCAGCGCCAGAACAAGCAGGCAAAGAAGCAGAGCAATCCTGCGCATACAAACCGCATCCTTTCCAAAATGTCGCTGTTTTGCAACCGCGCCGGGAAGCGCGGAGATTTGGCAAAAATGCCACGCATTGGCGCGTGGCATCCGGCGGAAAAACCGCCAACCGTCAGGCAATCGGCTCGAAATCCGCCGCCCCGTGCTTGCACAGCGGGCAGACAAAGTCGTCCGGCAGCGTGTCGCCCTCATAGATGTACCCGCACACCTTGCAGACAAAGCCCTTCTTGCCCTCGGTTTGCGGCTTGGGCTTGACGTGGTTCTGGTAGTAGGTGTAGGTCATGGTTTCGCGCTCGTTGATGACGCGCGCCTCCTCCACCGAGCAGATGAACATGCCGTGGGAGCCGAGGTCGATGTAGTTTTCCACCTTCAGGGACATGAAGGCGTTGATATAGCGCGGCAGGAACACCAGCCCGTTGTCCGAACGGCCCGGGGCGGCCTCGCAGGCGGCGAACTTGTCCACCGTGCGGCCGCTCTGGAAGCCGAAGGTCTGGAACACCTTGAACGGCGCGTCCACCGACAGGCAGTTGACGTTCATGATGCCCGTCTGGCGGATGACGTGGTGGGAGTAGTTGGCCTTGTTGATGGTCACGGCCACGCGGTTGGGCGAATCGGTGACCTGGGAAACGGTGTTGACGATCAGGCCGTTGTCTTTCTTGCCGTCGTTGGAGGTGACCACGTACAACCCGTAGCCGATGCGGAACAGGGCGGTCATGTCCTTTTTGTTGGCGGTTTTGTCCGAACGGGCGATGTAGTCCTGGCACAGCTCGCCCGCCACCTTTTCAAGCTGCTCGCGGCTTTCGGCGCTCAGCGCGGAGCGGATTTTCACCACCGGCTCGACAAACTCCAAATCCTTGCAGGGGGCGAGCATGTCCTTCATAATCTTTGCCGCCAGCGGCGCCCAGGTGCCGTTTTCAATCAGGGCCACGGTGCGCTTCTGGAAGCAGCGCTCGGTGAGGTGGTCGATAAACTCGCGCATGAAGGGGAAGATGGAGGCGTTGTAGGTGGTGGTGGCCAGCACCAGCTTGTTGTAGCGGAAGGCGTCGGAGACGGCCTGGGCCATGTCGCAGCGGGCCAGGTCGTGCACAATCACGGCCGGGCAGCCCTTTTCGCGCAGGCTCTCGGCCAGCGCTTCCACGGCCTTTTGCGTGTGGCCGTAGACCGAGGTATAGGCGATGACGATGCCGTCGCTCTCCGGCGTGTAGGACGACCACAGATCGTACAGGCGCAGGTATTCGCCCAGGTTTTCGGTGAGCACCGGGCCGTGCAGCGGGCAGATGATGGCGATGTCCAGCCCGGCGGCCTTTTTCAAAAGCGCCTGCACCTGCGGCCCGTACTTGCCGACGATGCCGATATAGTAGCGCCGCGCCTCGTCCGCCCACGGCTCGTCCACGTCCAGCGCGCCGAACTTGCCGAAGCCGTCTGCGGAGAAGAGGATTTTGTCCGCGCTGTCGTAGGTGACCATGACCTCCGGCCAGTGCACCATGGGCGCGAACACGAACGTAAAGGTATGGCGGCCGGTGGTCAGCGTGTCGCCGTCTTTCACCACCAGGCGGTTTTCATAGGCGCAGCCGAAGAACTGCTCCATCATCGCAAACGTCTTGGCGTTGCCCACCACGGTCACGTCCGGATAGGCCTTGACGAAGTTGTCGATGTTGGCGGAGTGGTCCGGCTCCATGTGCTGCACAATCAGGTAATCGGGCTTGCGGCCGTTCAGCGCCGTTTCCACGTTGTCCAGCCATTCATGGGTGAAGTGCTGGTCCACGGTGTCAAACACGCACACCTTTTCATCCAGCACCACGTAGGAATTGTAGCTCATGCCGTTCGGCACCACATACTGGCCTTCGAACAGGTCCACGGCGTGGTCGTTTACGCCCACGTATACGACGTCTTTGGTTATATTCATGCAGGAACCTCCCTTGCGCGTTTTTCCGATAATAGTATACTATACCGGCGCGGGATTGTCCATGCGCGCAAGGAAAAATTTGCGGTGCGGTCCGCGCGCGGCGGACGCGGGTACGCAAAAGAATACACGCGCCCCGGTTGCATTTTCTTTAAATCCGCGTTATAATATTAACAGGAAGAAACCCATCGCCAAAATCGCCGTTTCCCGCATGCCAAACCGCCAGTCTGAATACATTTCGCACAACCAAAGACCGATTCTTCTGAGACGGGCCGTGTCCAGCGGCCGGTTTTGTGAACCCGGAAAGCCGGGCGGCGCGGGGCCGCGCCCCGTTTGCCGCGCCAAAAGGGGGAAAGCGCATGGCGGAATACATGGACGCATTGGTCAAGACGGGCCCCGCCCCGGGGCTGGAGCTTGCGCGCGTGGAGGTTCCTGAGCCGGGCCGGGGCGAGGTGCTCATCCGCATCCGCAAGACGGCCATTTGCGGAACCGACGTACATATCTACAACTGGGACAGCTGGAGCGAAAAAAACATCGCCCCGCCGCTGGTCATTGGCCACGAATACGTGGGCGAAATCGCCCGCCTCGGGCCGGGCGTGCAGGGCCTGCGCGTGGGCCAGCGCGTCAGCGGCGAGGGGCACATCGTCTGCGGCCACTGCCGCAACTGCCGCGCCGGGAACGGCCAGTGGTGCAAGCACACCGTGGGCGTGGGCGTGCAGCGCCCCGGGGCGTTCGCGCAGTATCTGTGCCTGCCCGCCACGAACGTGGTGCCCCTGGAGGACGAATATCTGCCCGAGGACGTCATCGCCTTTTTCGACGCCTATGGCAACGCCACCCACACCGCCCTGCAATTCGACGTGGTCGGCGAGGACGTGCTGGTCACCGGCGCCGGGCCGATCGGCATCATGGCCGCCGCCATCTGCAAAAGGAACGGCGCGCGCAAGGTCATCATCACAGACCTCAACGAATACCGCCTGAACCTGGCCCGGAAAATGGGCCTGTTCGCCGTGAACGTCGGCCGCGACGATTTGGGTGAGGTCATGCGCCAAAGCCACATGCGCGAGGGCTTCGACGTGGCGCTGGAAATGTCCGGCAGCGAGGCCGCCGTGCATCAAATCGTTTCCAATATGCGCAACGGCGGCAAAATCGCCCTGCTGGGCATCTTCAAGGACGACGCCCGCGTGGACGTGAACGAGGTCATCTTCAAGGGCCTGACCGTGCAGGGCGTGTACGGCCGCAAGATGTATGAAACCTGGTACAAAATGGCGGCGATGATTGAGGGCGGGCTGGATTTGACGCCCCTGATTACCCACCGCTTCCACTATACCGAATTTGAAAAGGGCTTTGCCGCCATGAACAGCGGGGAAAGCGGCAAGGTGATCCTGGATTGGAGGGAGAAGCCGTGAAAGAGGCTTTGCGCTTCTACGAGGCGGAGCTTGCCGCCATCCGCGAGAGTGGGACCTACAAGGACGAGCGCATCATCACCACGCCCCAGCGCGCCCGCATCGACACCACGCGCGCGGCGGGGGTGCTGAACCTGTGCGCCAACAACTACCTCGGCCTGGCCGACAGCCCGGAGCTGATTGCGGCGGCGAAGGCCAGCTACGACCGCTATGGCTTCGGCCTGGCCAGCGTGCGCTTTATCTGCGGCACCCAGGAGATACACCGCGCCCTGGAAACGCGGCTGGCCCGCTTCCTGGGCATGGACGATGCCATCCTCTATTCCAGCTGTTTCGACGCCAACGGCGGCCTGTTTGAAACGCTGCTGGGGCCGGAGGACGCGGTGATTTCCGACGAGCTGAACCACGCCTCCATCATCGACGGCGTGCGCCTGTGCAAGGCCCGCCGCCTGCGCTATAAGAACAACGACATGGCCGACTTGCGCGCGAAACTTGCCGAGGCTGCGCCCGCGCGCGTTAAGCTCATCGCCACCGACGGCGTGTTTTCCATGGACGGCATCATCGCCAACCTGCCCGCCATCTGCGATCTGGCCGAGGAATTCGGGGCGCTGGTCATGGTGGACGACAGCCACGCCGTGGGCTTCATGGGCGCGCACGGGCGCGGCACGCCGGAATACGCGGGCGTGGAGGGGCGCGTGGACATCCTCACCGGCACGTTCGGCAAGGCCCTGGGCGGCGCGTCCGGCGGCTATACGGCGGCGAGCCGGGCCGTGGTCGATTTGCTGCGCCAGAAATCGCGGCCCTACCTGTTTTCCAACACCGTCGCCCCGGCGGTGTGCGCGGCGGCGCTGAAAACGCTGGACATGCTGGAGGCGTCCACCGCCCTGCGCGACAGGCTGGCGGAAAACACCGCCTATTTCCGCAAGGCCCTGCGCGGCGTGGGGCTGGACGTGCCCGAGGGCGAGCATCCCATCGTGCCGGTCATGCTGGGCGACGCGCGCGTGGCCGGGGAGTTCGCCGCGCGGATGCTTGAAAAGGGCGTGTATGTGGTCAGCTTCAGCTACCCGGTGGTGCCCCGGGGCAAGGCGCGCATCCGCACGCAGGTCAGCGCTGGCCACAGCCGCGCCGATCTGGATTTCGCGGTGCAATGCTTCCGGGAAGTCAAGGAGGAAATGGGGCTTTAGAGCGCCAGAAGGATACAAAACGAGCAACGGAGACGCCCGCCAGCCGGGACGGAAGCGCGCGCAGGCCGCTTTTCCGCGGGCGCGGGCCAGGCCCTTTCGGGGGAACTCCGCCGCATGCAGCGGCCCATCCGCCGCCCCCGGAACCAACGCCCGCCAGCGGCGCATAAGGAGGGATTGATATGCCGTTTGTAATCGTTGTGGGCTGTGTGCTTTTGTGGCTGTTGATTGGAAGGAAGAAGGAAAAGCGCGCCGGCGCATCCGAAGCGCGGCGCATCGGCCTGGACGAGGGGCTGGTCATCCTGGAGAGCGAAGATTGAAACCGCAATGACCGCCCCGCCAGCCAAGGGCACGGCGGATGGCCGCAGGCCCCCGGATTGGTCCGGGGGCTTTTTGGGCGTTTTTGTGGCATTCCGCAAACTTTTATACGCGCATTATTTACAGTCCTGCCTTTTTGCGATATAATAGAAGTGTGTTTTGCGCGAAGGAGGAGAAGATATGTCCGAAGGCAACGCGCCCCGAAAGCTGCATAAGGGGATCATTGCGCTGATTGTGATCGTGGCCGTGGCAATCATAGCTGTGGCCGTGTATTTGTTGACCGCCGATGGGCGCGCCTATTCGCGGGCCGTGGAATTGCAGGCGGCCGGAAATTATGACGAAGCCCTGGCCGTGTACCAGACCATTCCCGAATATGAGGACGCCGCCGAGCGCATCCGCGAATGTTCCTACCAGATGGCGCTGGCGCGGGAGGCGGCGGGCAATTACGCCGAGGCGCAGGCCCTTTACGCATGGCTGGGCGATTATCTGGACGCCGCCGAACGCGGCGCCGAGTGCGGCTACCGCGCCGCCGTGGCGCTGGAAACCACCGGCAGCGCCGCGGACGCCGCCGCCGGCTTTGCGGCGTTGGGCAATTACAAGGACAGCGCCGCCCGCGCCGCCAACCTGCAAAGCGCCCTGGAGCGCTACAATACGGAGCGGGAGCGCGTCGAAGCCCAAACCGAGGCCCTGGAAACGGCGCTGGCCACTGGGGAAGCGCTGCTGGAAACGGGCGGCACGCCTTTGGACGCAACCACGCTGAGCGAATTGCAGGCTTGCGTGGACGAGGCCAACGCCGCCCGCGTGGAAGCGCCGGCGGCGGCCAGCACGCTGGATGAAGTGGAAGCGGCCGCCAGCGCCCTGGCGAGAATCGACTATGCCGCCGTCACCCTGGCGCTGGAGGAGGCGGCCACCGCCTATGCGGACAGCGCCGCGCGCTATGCGCTGGTGGACGCGCCCGAGCCGGAATTCGTGCTGGACCGCCTTGCGCGCATGCCGGAAATTTCCCGCATCGTAGCGGAGACGGACGTCCTTGCGGCGGAGGAAGCGGGCAACGCGGAAGCGGCTGAAGAAGTTGCGGACGAAGCGGGCAGCGCAGAAGCGCCCGAAGAAGCGACGGAACCCGCCGAAGAAACCGGCATAGAGCCGTCTGCGGAAGAAGCGCCCGCGGAAGAAGCAGCGGAGGAAGCGGACGGCACGGAAGCGGCTGAGGAAGCCGCAGAACCCAGTGAAGAAACCAGTATAGAGCCGTCTGTGGAAGAAGCGCCCGCGGAAGAAGTAGCGGAGGAAGCGGACGGCGCGGAAGCGCCCGAGGAAGCGACGGAACCCGCCGAAGAAACCGCCATAGAGCCGTCTGCGGAAGAAGCGCCCGCGGAAGAAGCTGCGGACGAAGCGGACAGCACGGAAGCGCCCGAAGAAGCGACGGAACCCGCCGGGGAAACCGGGGAAGCCCCCGAAGCCGCGGGCGAACCGGTGGAGCGCGTCTATTTTGCCAGCGCGTTGCTGAGCGAGGCGTTTGCCCATCTCTCGGATGAGGAGCTGCTCGCGGCGGGCGCGGAATGCGGCGGCAGCGTGGAAATTTACGCCACGGCGGACGAGGCCCGTCAGCGCGATGCCGGGTTGGCGGAAAGCGGCGCTGCCAGCGGTTCCCACGCGGCCGTGGGCACGCTGGTGGTGCGCGTATCCGAGGCGCTGCCTTCCGCGCAGCGGCAGGAATTCCTGGCGCAGGTCATCGACGCGCTCACCACCTCCGAACCCGGCGAAGCCGTGGAGCGCGAGGAATTGGCGCAGGGCATTGCCGGCCTGCTCCATGTGCAGGAAATCGGCTTTACCGTTTCCGAGGGGCGGCTGTACTACGCGCTGGTGCTTGCCAACGATCTGGTCAATACCGCCGTGGAGTTCCCGCGCCTGCGCGTGTCGTTCTACGACGAGGCCGGCGAGCTGATTTTGACGGACGAGGCCGTGCGCATGGCCATTTGCCCGGGACAGGAAATCGCCTGGGCCTCCACCATCTGGGACGTGGAGGAAACGCCCGCTTCGGCGACGGCGGAACTCATCCGCCCGGAGGTGTATAACCTTGCCGATGGCGTGGTGGCCTGCGCGCCGCTGGAGGTGCTGGAAAGCTCCGTTTCCGTGGAGGACGGCGCGGCTACCTTACAGTGTGAAATCCGCAACCCCAACGCCGCCGATGTGTCCGCCGCTTCCGTCACCATCCTCTACCGGGATGGCGAAGGCGCGCTGGTCGCGGGCGAAAACGGCTATACCCCCGCCATTCCCGCCGGGGAAACCATCTCCTTTACCATGCCCCTGAATGCCAGCCTGGTGACCGACAATTACCAGGTGTACGTCGATTTGGGCTAAGCGCGCACAGCGCTCCCAGCGGCCCTTTCCGCGTCCGGCAGGCGTTGCCATTGGGCAGGCGCGCGTTGCGCCGCCCCCTCGCCTACCGGGATGCGGAAGGGCCGCTTTGCGTTGGCGTATGGCGCGGCGGCGCCTGTCAGTGCGGGCGCGCCCGGGCGGTTGGCTTTGCGCCTGCCCATATGCCGCCTGTTGGCGCGCCTCTGCCATGCCTTCCCGCTCCGCCCGGTCAGGCGCAAAAACTTTCCCACCAATCCCGCCGGGTGGAAGCGCGCAGACGCGGCCCCAAGCCGCGCCGCCCTTATGCGAAAGAGGCGTTGAAGCGACCGCCGGAAGGCAAAGGTTGCCGCCCGCCGCCCTTGCGCGGGGCGGGAATTGCGGGGACATGGCGCGCAAAGGCCGCGCCCGGACGCCTTCCCCTGTGCGCGGGGGAGCCTTTCGGCCTGCGGGTTTCGCGCCTGCGCCTTTTTTGTATGCGTGGGCGCGCGGATTGGGCAAAACATCCCCTGTGCGCCGCCCTCTTGGGGGCTTGCCCGTGCGTTAAGCCGCTGCGCCGCCCTTATGCGAAAGAGGCGTTGAAGCGACCGCCGGAAGGCAAAAAGTTTGCCACCCGCCGCCCTGAGCGGGGCGGGAATTGCGGGGCCATGGCGCGCGAAGGCCGCGCCCGGCCGCCTGCCCCTGCGCGCGGACGGGGATGGGGCCTTTCGGCCTGCGGGTTTCGCGCCTGCGCCTTTTTTGTATGCGCGGGCGCGCGGATTGGGCGAAAAACATCCCCCCCCCTGTGCTGTGGGCTTGCCCGCGCATTATGCCGCCGCGCAGCCCTTTGCGGCGGTTGGAAGGCGCGCCGGACGGCTGTTGCGGCCCGCCAAAAAGGGGTGGCGGCGGACGAGGATGCGTCCGCCGCCTGAGAAAAGAGGAAAGGAGAGGGTATAATATATATTAATCGGAAACCACCGTTCCGTCCGCCAGGGTGATGGTGAAGCCGTTGAAGATAATTTCACCGTTGTTTTCCAGGGTGGAAACGGTGCAATCCCCGGTCAGCGACCAGGTGCAGCCCTCGCCTATGACTACATTTGCGTTCCCGTCCACCGCCGTGCCGCCCTGTGCGTTTTCGACGATCTTGATGGTTCCGTTGAAGGTCGAGCCGCCGGAAAGGTTAAAGTCGAGCGTGGAAATGCTGTCCACAATTACATCGCCCGCCAACAGTTGCGAATTGGCGTTGAATACCGCCTGCGCGCCGTTTTGTCCGGCTGCGCCCCAGCCGCGGCTGGCGGAATTGCCTTCCACCCGCAAAAGCGCGCCGTCCGCCGCGTTGGTCAGGCTCACGCCCGTCAGGGTGATTTCCGCCTCGGTGTTGGTGATGTAAAACATGTCGCCCGCGTTCGCCGTCAGGCTGCCGCCGGTCATGGTGAAAGAGGAAAGCCCCACCGCCGCGTCGCCGGAGGTGCTCTGGTAGAGCATGACGTTGTGTATATTCTCGCTGCCGTCGCCCATATAGGCGCCGGTCATGTTGCCGGAAACGGCGCAGTCGGTCAATTCCACGCTGTTGCGGCCCTCAACAACGATGGCTTCGGAGTTGTTGGCGGTCAGCGTGGCGTTTGCCACGGAAATTTCCGCCGTGGAGTATACGGCCGGGGAGCCGGCGCCGTTTGTGGTATATGTGCCGCCGTCCACGTCCACCGTGCCGCCGCCGCGGTCCGAGCGGATGGCCGCCGAGGAATTGCCGGAGGTTTCCACCGTGCAGTTTTCGGCCAGGGTGGCGCCGCCGCCGGCAGTTTGCAGGCCGCCGGAGTTGTCGTTCAGCGTGGTGATGGCGCTGTTGCGGATGGTGACCTGCGTGCCCTGGCCATAGCTGAACACGCCGTTGCCGTTCTGGGCGCTGGTGAATACGGTGATGTTTTCCAGCGTCGCCTGCGCGCCGTTCAGGGCCAGCAGGCCGGCGTTTGCGCCGTAGAAATCGCCGCCCTCGGTGCTGGAGGACGCGCCGCCGCTCTTGTCGATGATCACGCCGTCCAGCCGCACCGTGGCCCCGTCGATGCGCAGGGCGTTTTCATCGTCGCCGGTGGACGTGTAGGTGCCGCCGGTATAGCTGCCGTCTTCAGCAATGGTGGTGGCGGCGTCGCCGTTGTCCGGTTCGGCGTCGCCGTCGAACCCGCCTGGCACGTCCATGGCGGCCTGCAAGTTGAGCACAGTTACCGAAGCCACCGTCTCGTTTTCCCCGAACACCACGCGCACAATGGCGTCCACGGCCAGATCGGCAAGGGAACCGTCGCTGGTCCCGGAGGCGCTTTCCACGGCGATGGCCGTCGCGTCCGTGATGGTGAAGGTCAGCGTTTCCTCGCCGGCGATGAAGCCGGGCGTGCCGCCCATGGGCGGCTGTTGCCCCGCGCCGCCGGGCGCTTCCCCGTCCGCCGGTGCTTCGCTTCCGGGCGCTTCCCCGTCCGCCGGTGCTTCGCTCTCAGGCATTTCCGGGGGCTGCCCGTCTGTCGGGGCCTGGTCGCCGGGCATTTCCGGGGGCTGTCCCCCGCCGCCGGATGCGGCCTCCGCCAGCTTTCCAAGCCGCATGGTGATTTGCGAACCGTCGATCTGCGTTACTTGCCCGATGGCGGTTGTCCCGCTGACGGACGTTTCCTCCGCGATTCCCGCCATGGCGGTGAGCACGAGCAGCGCCGCGAGCAGGAGGGCCATAAACCTGCGAGCCATTGCGTGTAGGACCTCCTTTTCTGAAGCTGGTTTTATTGTAGCAGAGGGTTTTGAACCGGTTGTGAACAGAAAAAGAAGATACACGGGCAGGCCGGGGGAATTTTCGCGGCGCGGGGATGAGAAAATGGCGGCGGAGGCCGTTTGCCCGCGCTTCGCCCGGCCGGAAGGGCGTTTTGCGCCCGCGGCGCTTCGTCCCGGAGAGGGTTTACGCATCTTCTTTCAATAGCCGCACCGTCAGCCGCGCCCCGGCGCGCAGGCCGCGCGCGAACGCCTCGGTGGATTGGCGCGCGCACAGGTTCCCCACCCGGTCGGCGGCTTCTTCGCGCAGACCGCCCGGCAAAGCCCGGCAGAATGCGTCAAATTCCCGCTGCGCCTCCGCCAGCCATTCCGAGGCGCTCTTATCAAGCGCCTCGCGCGTCGGCCACCCCTCGAATGGGCGTTGCAGGCAATAGGTGATGAGACGGAATTCGTCCATGCGGATGCCTCCTTTGAGTTCAGTGGTTTTGCTTGAATTATATGATAATATATTTACGTAAATATGTAAATCGACTGCCGCGACAAATATTGGTGTAAATATATGTGCGCTCTGTATAATTGATGCCGGGCATGGGCGCATGGTAAAATACAAGGAGCGGGGAGGTGAGGCGCATGGCAATTTCCAAGGCGCAACAGCGGGCCGTAAACAAGTATATCAAGGGGAATTACGACCGCATCAATCTGGTCGTGCCCAAGGGCCGCAAGGCGGCAATCGAAGCCCACGCGCAAAGCAAGGGCGAATCCGTCAACGGCTTGCTGAACGGCCTTTTGCGCGCGGAACTGGGCATGAGCGAGGAGGCCTGGAAGCATGGGGAAGGCGACGGGGGCAATCTGTAAGCATGGCAAGCCTCCCGTTCAGAAGAAGGTGATGTTTTGAGCAAGACGTCCAACGCGGTAAAGGACCGCTGGAATGCAAAAGCATACGACGATTTGCGCATCCGGATTCCCAAAGGCCGCAAAGCGGCGGTGGAAGCATATGCGCGCAGCGGCGGCGAATTCATCAATGGCCTGGTCAACGCCCTGTTGCGGGAATGGAAGCGCGGGGGCGGCTGTGGGGAAGCGTAGGCGCTGCCGGAAGTTTGCGGGAAACCACATCAAAGCGGCTTTCTGAACGGAGGAAAGCGGTATGCCGAAATACTACAATGCGGCCAGAAACCGCGCGACGCAAAAGTATATCCGGGAAAACCTGGAGGAAGTGCGCTTTCGCGTCCGCAAAGGGGAGCGGGACAAGGTAAAGCAGGAGGCGCAGCGCTGCGGGCAATCCCTGACGCAATATCTGATCCAGGCCGTAAACGAACGCGCGGGCAGGCAACTGCTCACCCCCAGCGGCACGGAAGATGGGGAGGAAACTTAAACCCGCACAACTTGAAAAGCGGCGGAGGGAGGCGTTTTCATGGCGTACACCAAGGCGGGTATGCGGGCTGTGGATAAATATGTAAAAGAAAATTACGAGCGGCTGAACATCAAAGTGCCCAAAGGCCGCAAGGCGGCAATCGAGGCCCACGCGCGGGGCCGGGGCGAATCCGTCAACGGCCTGGTCAACGCCCTGTTACGCGCGGAACTGGGCATGAGTGCGGAAGCCTGGAAGCATGGGGAAGGCGACGGGGGCAATCTGTAAGCGGCGGCATGGCAGGCAGTCCCCTTCAATGCCGGCCTTGACGGAAACTTGTGTCGCCGTTTTGATGGCGAAGGAAGCGGGCGGAGGAAACGCAAAATGAGCGAGGTTCAGGGAAAAAAGTCCACGCGCTATAAAAACCGCTACAATGCGGAGAACTACGATAGCCTGCGCATCGTCGTGCCCAAGGGCCGCAAGGCGGAGATCGAGGCATACGCGCGGGCCGCGGGCGAATCC
>DSTMC04003__coassemble_1714_pt1 | contig 14073 bp, 15 predicted proteins | sample DSTMC04003__metabat2_low_PE_048 | metagenome-assembled genome bin DSTMC04003
GTCTTGCAGGCTTTCTCATCCCTCTGGCAGTCTGTTGACTTTGTCAACATCCTGGGGGGACGGCAATTCCGCCGTCTCCCGTTTTTTATGCCTTCCCGAACACCGCCGCGTACACATCGTCCTGCTCCGGCAGGTGGGTCACATAGCCGATGGGGATGCGGTTTTTCGTGGCTTCGACCACAGTCCTCGCGCCCTCCTCCCCAAACGCGCCGCATAGCTCGATGCAGCCCACGCCCTCGCGCTCCAGCGCCTTGGCCGCCGCGCAGGCTTCCGCAAGGCTGGAAACGCCCCAGATGCGCGCCCTGCCACCGCGGATTTCCGCCCGGTCGCGCACGGCGTCGAAGTCTCCAAGGATGATAAAGGCAAATTTCATAAGATTCCTCCCCTGTATATTTCGCGGCCCCGGCCGCGTTTTTTTATTCCAGTTCCACGATTTTCCCGCGGTAATGGCGGCGGATGACGGCCAGACGCTTGCGGGAATACCCCATTTTTATCAGCGCGTTCAACGGCAGGCTGTTGAACATCATGTTCCGCCCTACCCAGACGTTTGGAATGCGGGAAACAAAGAGCAGCCGTTCGCCCTGCGCAGTGCGGAAAACACCCACCGCCTGCGCGTCCCGCCAGCGGATGAACCCGCTGCCGCCCTTCTTGCCCGGAATGCGGGAGCGCACGCCCCGCCGGTCGATGGTAATCCTGCAAAGGCAAAAATATACGCAACTGCCCAGAAGAAGCGGAAATATGGCCAGAAAAAAGAAACCATATCCGCCTGCCCGGAAATCTTCCCGCGTCAGGCCCAATCCGGCGATGCGGAGCCATGCCCATACCGCGCAGACGATTCCGCAGAAAGCCGCCGCCGGCCAGAACAGCAGGAAACGATATGTTTCCGGCGTGCGCTCCCGCCCTTTCCGCTCCGGCTTTTCCCGGAAGGTTTGCGCCGTCTGAAAATTCCCACCGGCAGCCAAAGCGTCCGGCGGCAGATACAGGGGGACGATTTGGCCCGGATAACAGCGGCGGATTGCCGCCATGCAGCGGCGCGAGTAAGGTAGCCTGACAAGTATATGGGGCGGCTGCGTCCGGCCCAGGGCCTCCGGATTGTCCCAGAGGTTCGGAATGCGCGAGATGTAGATCAGCCGCCTGCGCGTATACGTCTGCGTATGCAGCACGCAGACCGAACGCACCTGCCGCCAACGCATGCCGCCGGTTTTTTTCGCGAAACGCGGACGCGCACGCCTCTTTCGTCGATCACGGCCCGGCAAAGGAAAGCGTGAATGAAGCAGCCCAGCATCATCGCCCCCAAAGCGATGTAAAGGACGAGAAGAAAGAGCAGGGCAGACAGAGGCTGAAGGGCGATCCGCGCAGGCGTCATCTCCCGCAGGGCGTGGATTCCCCACAAAAGCCAGAAAACGAACTCCGCCCCAATGATGGCCGTCTTCGCCGGGTAGAGCAGCGACCGGCATACCGCGCCCTTTTTGCGCATGGGTTTCCCTCCCTTCGCGCCTCTGCCCATATTCTACCACATTCGCCCATGCCGCTTCAACCGTGCGCATTTTTCGCGCCGCAACGGTATAAATGCCCCAAAATCTGCCGACGATAAGAGCATCACCCCACGAAACGGAGGGAAAACGCTTGATTCGACGGCTTTTTTGCGCCCTTGTGGCGCTGACGCTTTGCATCTCCTTCGCGGCCCCGGCGCGGGCTGAGGAAATATCTGACTTTATCCGCCTGCATGTGGTGGCCTCGGGCGATTCCGACTGGGAGCAGGAGGTCAAGTTGGCCGTGCGCGACGCCTGCCTGGAAGCGGTGCGCGGCTTTGCCGCCGACTGCGGCAGCGCGGACGAAACCTACGCCGCCGTCAACGCCAACCTTGCCGCCCTGCGCAGCGCGGCGGTCGTAGCGGCGCGAAAAATGGGCTTCGAGGGCGAAGTGACGGTGGAAACTGGCGTGTTTGCCTTTCCCGACCGCGTCTATGGGGAGCTGTTCGTGCCCGCGGGCGACTACCGCGCCCTGCGCGTGACGCTGGGCGAGGGAGAGGGCCACAACTGGTGGTGCGTGCTCTATCCCTCCCTGTGCGTGCTGGACGAAACGGCCTATTACGCCGGGGAAGTGCCGCCCATCGAGTTTTACTCCAGCGTGGGCCGCTTTCTGAGCGATCTGTTTGGAGGTTAGCATGAACGTGGGAAAACGCATCCTGATTCTGGTGCTGGCGCTTCTGCTGGTGATGCCATCTTCCTATTCGGCGGTGGTGCTGGAGGTAGGCTCCTCCGGCGAAAACGTGCGCAAGGTGCAGCAAAGGCTGATCCAATACGACTACCTTTCCGGCGAGGCCGACGGCAAATACGGCGAGCAGACGCGCGACGCGGTGATGCTCTTTCAGCGCCGCAACGGCCTGACCGTGGATGGCCGCGTGGGGCCGGACACGGCGGCGGCGCTGGGCGTGACGCTTTCCTCGTCCGGTTCCTCGTCCTCCTCATCCTCAGCGACGATCATCTCCGCCGACCACCGGCTGCTTTCCAAGCTGGTTTACGCCGAGGCGCGCGGGGAAAGCTACAAGGGGCAGGTGGCCGTGGCGGCGGTGGTGCTCAATCGCGTGGAAAGCTCGTCCTTTCCCAACACCATCAGCGGCGTGATTTACCAGAGCGGGGCGTTTTCCTGCGTTTCCAATGGCTCCATCAACAACACGCCCGATTCCACCGCCATCCGCGCCGCGCTGGACGCCCTCAACGGCTGGGACCCCACGGGCGGCTGCCTGTATTATTACAACCCCAGCGCGACCAGCGACGAGTGGATTCGCACCCGCACGGTCAAAACGGTTATCGGCAACCACTATTTTGCGGTATAGGGAGGGACGCATATGCAGGCCTCACGCCTGAAAGACAGGGATTATGTGCGCGCGGCGCTGCTGGCGGCCTGCGTGCTGCTGGTGGCGCTGGTGGTGCTGATCTTCAAACAGGCCGCTGATGTGCGGGCATTGAGCACGCGCTTGAATGCCGTGTATCAAAAGGCGTTTTATGAAACCTGCGAGCTGATGGAGGGCATGTCCACCAACCTGCGCAAGCTGTTGGTAACCGGCAGCGCCCAGCAGGAGCAGATTCTGCTTTCGGAAATCTCCCGGCAGGCGCAGGGCGCGCAGGACAACCTCGCCCAGCTTCCCCTGGGCGAGGGCGCGGTGTCGGCGACAATCAAGTTCGTCAACCAGGCCGGGGATTTCGCCACCTCGCTGGCGGGGAAGCTGGCCGGCGGAGCCGCCGTCAGCGACGCGGACTATGAAACCATCGCCACGCTGTCGGAAACGGCGGGCGAGCTGTCCGTGGGCCTGGGCGAGCTGCTTGCCCGCTATGAAGCGGGCGAGGACGTGTTTGCCGGGGACTACACGGAAACCGGCGAAGAGAGCCTCTACCCCCTGACCAACCCGGCGACGTCCTATCCGACGCTGCTCTACGACGGCCCCTTCTCCGACGCGGCCGGGCAGACCGAGTACCGGGCGCTTGCAGGGCTGGAAGAGGTGGACCAGGCCGGGGCGGAGCGCGCCCTGCGCGCCTTCCTGGGCGCGGAAGCCGTGACCGGGCTGCGCTTTGAAAACGAGAGCAGCATCCCGGTGGATTGCTATGAATTCTCCGTCACCGCCAACGGATACAGCCTGTCGGCGGGCGTAACCAAGGCGGGCGGGCAGATCCTCTATATACTGCCCAACGAGGATGTGACAGACGTCACCCTGACCGACGAACAGGCGGTGGCGTCGGCGCGGGCCTTCCTGACTGCGCGCGGCTACGGCGATATGCAGGAAAGCTACTTCAGCCGCTATGACGGCATCCTTACCGTCAATTTTGCCGCCGTGCAGGACGGCGTGGTACTCTATCCCGACCTTGTGAAAGTACAGGTATCCCTGCGCGACGGCGCGATCATCGGCCTGGAGGCGGGCGGCTATCTGCGCAACCATGTGCAGCGCGAATTTACCTTGCCCGCGCTCAGCGAGGAGGACGCCCTCGCCCGCCTTGGCGGACGGCTGACGGCCCAGACGGCGCGGCTGTGCGTGATTCCCGAAAACGCGGAGGAATACCTCTGCTACGAGATTACCGCTTCGGATGCCAGCGGCGAATACCTGGTGTATATCGACGCGCAGACCGGCGCGGAGCGGGAGATTTTGCAGGTCATCAGCGACGAAAACGGCGCGCTGGTCATGTAAGCGGCAAAGGCGTTTTCCCGGAATCCCTTGTAGGGCCTTCCCTGCGTGGCCGTCTGGCCCCAGGGAAGGCGGTTGGAAAGGAGCACACGAAATGGATGTATTTTCACATGGGAATACGCTTTCACACAGGCACGCGCCTTCGCATAGCATGCAGCAGACAGTGTATGCGGAGCGTGAAACCATGATTTCGAGAGGAGATTTGTTCAGCGCCAGCTTAGACCCCGTGGTCGGCTCGGAGCAGGGCGGCATCCGGCCCGTGCTGGTGATCCAGAACGATGTCGGCAACCGTTACAGCCCTACAGTGATCGTGCTGGCCATCACCGGCCAGGTCAATAAGGCGCGCCTGCCCACGCATGTGCCCGTGCCCGCAGGCAACACCGGGCTGCAAAAGGATAGCGTTATCCTCGCCGAGCAAATCCGCACGCTGGACAAACGCCGCCTGCGCGAGCGCATCGGCTCGCTGCCCCCGGAGATCATGGAAAAGGTCAGCGAGGCCCTGCGCGTCTCCCTGGCCGTGGACAAGGATGGGGGCGCGCACGCGCCGCGCGGCGTGGGCCCGGCATGATGCACCGGCGCAAAAAGAGAACGCTTTCCCTATTGGAAAGACGTTCTCCAGTTTTTGCTTAAATCGCCTGGTTATGGCTGCCACGCGCGCTCTCATGCGCGGATTTGACGTTGTACATATGCCGGTCGGCGGCGGCGAGCACCGCTTCGGCCGTGGTATGGGCATGGCCAAATTCCGCCCAGCCGGCGCTGAAGGCCACATCGAAGGGGTCGTTGCTCAAGCGGTTGAGCGCTTCCAGATGGCTGCGCAGCCGCGCTACCGTTTCGCGCATTTCATCCTCGCTTTCACGCTGGCAGAGGAGCACAAATTCATCGCCGCCAATGCGGGCCAGGAAGTCGTTGTGCTCGGCGCAGGCGCACTTGAGCGCTTCGGCCATGCGCATCAGGGCGCGGTCGCCGGCGGCGTGGCCGTATGTATCGTTGATGTGCTTGAAGCGGTCCAGATCCACCATCAGCGCAAACAGCCGCTGCCCTTCACCCGGGACTGATTGCGCGCGCAGGCCCAGGTACTGCGAAAAACGCCGCCGGTTGTTCAGCCCTGTGAGCGGGTCGGAAAAGATTTGCTCGTTTTGTACGTTTATGTAGACGAACAGTATGGCGATGGCCACCATTACCCACAAAATCGTTACGCCGTAGAGCAACCATTGAACCACGATGCCAATGACCGGCGGCAGCATGAACAGCGTCAGGTCAATGCGCTCGGTGCGGGTTAGTTGGCGCGAAGCCGGCCGGCGCCAGATCAGACTGAGCGCGAAGAGCAGGTACGTCAGCGAAACTACAGCGTGCAGGGCGAACAGACGGCCGCGATGATAGACATTCGCCGCGTCCACGGAAAAAATCCAGCCCGTCCAGACGCTCGATATGCACAGCGCGGCGTTGAGTATAAATGGCGCAAGGTAGGCGCCCTGCCATCTGCGCAGGCGCTCCGCGTCCGCGTAGATATGAAAATCGCAATAGCGCAGCCAGAAATACGCCGAAAGCGGCGTAAAAACGTAATAGGCCGTACAAACGGCGTAGAAAAGCAACCGCGCACCGGAAAAGGTGCAGCCGTCCAGCAGCAGCATCAGTGAATCCAGCACCAACATCAGGGCGCAGGCCGATACGAGTTTGTAAAACAAGCGCTCCCTCACCGACGAAAGCCCTGACCGGCCCTGGCCGATGGCAACAATAATCAGGATCAACAGCCCAATGGCGTTGACCTCCAAGTACAGCACCGGATACAGGCGCTGGGCCATTGACATTGGAACACCCCTTCATATGCGCATGCGCAACCGGCGGCGTCTGCGCGCTTCGGGGAAGGAGGCGCGCGCCGCTTACCGGCCGTTAACCGGCATGCTGCCGCAATAGCGCTTTTATCTTATCCATCAGGAAATGTTTTGTAGCATTTATTATAGCATAACTCATGCGATACCACAAGATTGCCGGGAAAGAAATGAATGCTTTATAAAAATTTTACGAAAGCAACACACCAACGGCAAAAAGGCTGGCCGTAGGCGTATCCGGCGCGCGCCAGAAGGCCTCGACGGCTCTGTGCAGCGCCTGCGAGGAGAAAAAAGCGCGCAAAAGCTGCGCGGACGATAACGCCGCTGCGCCCACCAGCGCCACCGAAAGAAGAATCGAAACCGCAATCAGCCAGCCCTTGCGCATCCGCCGCACCCCCATGCCCCATTATATTCATCCAAAGCGCGGACATGCAGCCCCGTCCGCCCCGTCGCGGCCAAAAATACAAAAAACCGTCCGCCCCGAAAGGGTAGACGGTTCAGAGCGCTGACAAAGCCTGCAAACGCGAAAATTGCCCAGATCAAAGAGAAATCAGAGGCAGTTTTTGTTTTCCTGCGTCAGCTGCACATGCAGCCTGCGGTCACTTACGTCCATGTAAGCTCCCTTGTCTGCAAGTTTGCTTCCTTGTCTTGCAGGCTTTCTCATCCCTCTGGCAGTCTGTTGACTTTGTCAACATCCTGAACCGTCCGCCCCGAAAGGGTAGACGGTTTTTGCGGCGCGGCGGCTATTTCCCAGCCACAGCGTAAATTTCCTTGAGCACATTGTCCACCCCGTTGGCGGAAGGCTCCTTGTCCATCTTTTCGTAAAGGGAGCCGCGCTCCCGGTAAAGGCTGATGACTTCGGTCACCAGACGGTCGGCGGTCATATCTTCCTGCATCAGCACGCGGCTCAGGCCCCGAGCCTCGAACGAACGGGCGTTGACAATCTGGTCGCCCCGGCTCGCCCCCATCGGATAGGGGATCAACAGCGCCGGCTTGCGCAGGGCCAGAATTTCACACAATGTGTTCGACCCGGCGCGGGAGATGAGGATATTGGCGCAGGCGTAGGCGTCGGCCATTTCGCTGTCCAGGTATTCGCACTGCACGTATCCCACCGTGCCCAGCATGCTTTCATCGGCGTTGCCTGGCCCGCACAGATGCAATACCTGAAACGATTCCAGCAGCTTGGGCAGGGCCTCGCGCACGGCGGCATTGATGGCCTGCGCGCCGGAAGAGCCGCCCGTCACCATCAGCACAGGCCTTCCATCGCTGAAGCCAAAGGTGGCCAGCCCTTTTTCGCGGCTGCCGCTTAAAATTTCCGGACGGATGGGCGTGCCGGTATAAACGCCCTTTTCGCCAAAGCCGCGCGCCGCCTCCGGGAAGGTGCAAAGGATTTTGCGCGCGAACGGCGCGCACAGCTTGTTGGCCAGCCCCGGGGTCATGTCGGATTCGTGCAAAAGCACGGGCACCTTGTGCAGCCGAGCCCCGTATACCACCGGCACGGATACAAAGCCGCCCTTGGAAAACACCACGTCCGGCTTTAATTTTTTCATCAGCTTCGAGGCCTGACCCACGCCCTTGATGACCTTGAAGGGGTCGGTGAAGTTCTTGGGGTCAAAGTAGCGGCGCAGCTTGCCTGTGGAAACGCTGTGGTAGGTCACCCCGGGAATGGAGGCGGTCAGCCGCTTTTCCACGCCGTTTTCCTCGCCGATGTAATGCACGTCCCACCCGTCTGCCAAGAGCCGGGGAATCAGCGCCAGGTTTGGCGTGACGTGGCCCGCCGTGCCGCCCCCGGTCAATACGATCCGCTTCATCAAATACCTCCCGACGCCGGATATTCTCGAAAATGCCGCCGGCAACCGCCCCACGCCCGCAAAAAACGCCCGGCGCCGCCTCGCGGCGTCCGCGAAATTTGCAAACGCGCCGCCGCCTGCCGCCAGCGCTATTGGCATTATAGCACGGGAATTCGGAAAAGTTTTTAGGTTCCTGTAAAACTTCTTTTGTTTTGGACGGATTTGATATATTATATTGTATGGGAACAATTTTCCCGGGGAGGTTGCGCATGAGCTATCAGGCATTGTACCGCGCCTGGCGGCCGGATACATTTTCTCAGATTGTCGGGCAGGACGCGGTGGTCAAAACGCTTCGCCATCAGGTGGAAACCGGGCGCATCGCCCACGCCTATCTGTTCTGCGGCACGCGCGGCACCGGCAAAACCACCGCCGCCAAGGTGCTTTCCCGCGCCATCAACTGCCTGCATCCCGTGGACGGCGACCCCTGCGGCGAGTGCGACGTGTGCGTGCAGCTCAAAAAGGAAAACAGCATGGACGTAATCGAAATCGACGCCGCCTCCAACAACGGCGTGGATGAGATCCGCGACCTGCGCGAAAAAGTGAAATACCCCCCGGCGGTGGCAAAATACAAGGTGTACATCATCGACGAGGTGCACATGCTCTCCACCGGCGCGTTCAACGCGCTTTTGAAAACGCTGGAGGAGCCGCCCGCCCACGCCGTGTTCATCCTCGCCACCACCGAGCCGCAGCGCCTGCCCGCCACCATCCTTTCGCGCTGCCAGCGCTTCGATTTTAAGCGCTTAAGCGTGGAAACCATCGTCGAGCGCATGATGGTGGTGCTCGGCGGCATCGGCCGCGTGGCCGCGGACGACGCCCTGCACGAAATCGCCCGCGCCGCCGAGGGCGCCATGCGCGACGCCCTGAGCATCCTGGACGTATGCCTTTCCTATACCGACGGCGAAGTGGATTTGCCCCTGGTGCGCGACGTATTGGGCACGGCGGGGCGGGAATTCCTGTTTGAATTCGCGGACGCGCTCATCGGCGGCGACGCGCGCGAAGCGCTTGTGCAAATTGACGCCCTCTCGCGCCGCGGGCTGGACGCGCAGGTGTTCGCCCGCGAAATCGCGGAGCATCTGCGCGCCCTGTTGCTTGCGCAGACCGTGGGCGCGGCGGCGGAGGAACTGCTTGAATGCACGCCTGAAGACGCGGCGCGCTATCAGGAGCAGGCGAAAACGGCCGGGCGCGAACAGCTTTTCCGCCTGATGGAGCTGTTCATGCGCGTTGAACCGGACGTGAAATGGGCGGCTAACCCCCGCGCCCTGCTGGAATTGACCGCCGTGCGCGCCTGTCACCCCGAAAACGAAAAGGACGCGGCGCTGGCCGAGCGCGTCGGGCGGCTGGAGACGCTTGTGGAGCGCGGCGTTCCCGCCGCCCCCGGCCCCGCGCCGGAGAAGGAAAAGCCCAAGGCCCCGGCCCCGGAAAAGGCCCGGCCCCGCGCCGAAAAGCCGGCCCCCGCGCCCGCGGGAGACGCGCCGCCCCAGTATTTGCAGGCCGTGGAGGCGCTATCGAAGGAAAACCCCTCCCTGCGCGCGGCGCTGGCAGGCATGAAGTTCGCCGGTTTCGACGGAGCCGTCGTCACCGCCGAATTCCCGCGCAAGCAGATGATGTTTATGAAAATGCTCGAACGCAAGCAGGACAAGCTCAACGCGGCCATAGCCGAAGCCTTCGGCACGCCGGTGAAGTTGGCAATGCGCCTGGAGGGCGACGGCGCCGCAGCCGCCGCCCCCACCGCGGCGCAGGCCCGCCGCGTCATTGAGCAGAGCTACGACGTATTTGGCCGCGAAAATATCGACCTTACCGATTGATTGACGGAAGGCCGCCGCGCGGGTATAATAGAAAACAGCGATTTGTTGGAAAGGGGATACCATATGACCACGTTGGTACGGGAGCTGTTCGCCGCCCCGCCCGCCGCGCCGCTTACGGACGTGAAGGTTTCGGGCTGGGTGCGCACGATGCGCGAATCCAAGGCGTTTGCCTTTGTGGAACTCAACGACGGCAGCTACTTCAAGAATTTGCAGATTGTGCTCGAGGCCGACAAGCTGGAAAACTATCACGAGCTGACGAAAAAGATCGGCGTGGGCGCGGCCATCGAGGCCGTGGGCGAAATCGTGCCCACTCCGGAGATGAAGCAGCCCTTCGAGCTCAAGGCCACGGCGCTGACCGTGCTGGGCGAAAGCCCCAGCGATTACCCGCTGCAAAAAAAGCGCCATACGCTGGAATATTTGCGCACCATACAGCATTTGCGCCCGCGCGCCAACCTGTTCCAGTGCGCGTTCCGCGTGCGCTCGCTGGCGGCGCAGGCCATCCATCGCTTCTTCCACGACCGCGGCTTTGTCTATGTGCATACGCCCATCCTCACCGGCAGCGATTGCGAGGGCGCGGGCGAGATGTTCCGCGTCACCACCCTGGACGCGGGCGACCCGCCGCGCCTGCCGGACGGCAGCGTGGACTTTGACAAGGATTTCTTTGCCAAGCCCGTCAGCCTCACCGTGTCCGGCCAGCTCAACTGCGAGTGCATGGCGCTGGCCTTCCGCAACGTATACACCTTCGGCCCCACCTTCCGCGCTGAAAACAGCTATACGCCGCGCCACGCCGCCGAGTTCTGGATGATCGAGCCGGAAATCGCCTTCGCCACCCTCAAGGAAGACATGGATTTGCAGGAGGAAATGATCAAATACATCCTCGCCGCCGTCCTCGAGGAAGCCAGGCCGGAATTGGAGTTTTTGAACAATTTCGTGGACAAGGGCCTGATTGCCCGCTTGGAGGCCGTGCGCGACGCCGACTTTGCCCGCGTTAGCTACACCGAGGCCGTGGACATCCTCACAAAGAGCGGCCAGCAGTTTGAATACCCCGTGTTCTGGGGCTGCGATTTGCAGACCGAGCATGAGCGCTATCTCACCGAGAAGCACTTTGGCCGCCCGGTGTTTGTCACCGACTATCCCAAGGAGATCAAGGCCTTCTACATGCGCATGAACGACGACGGCAAGACCGTAGCCGCCGCCGATTTGCTGGTGCCGGGCGTGGGCGAGCTGTGCGGCGGCAGCCAGCGCGAGGAGCGCCTGGACGTGCTCACCGCGCGCATTGAGGAATTGCACATGAAGCCCGAGGACTATTGGTGGTATCTCGAGCTGCGCAAGTACGGCACCTGCGAGCACGCCGGCTTTGGCATGGGCTTTGAGCGCCTGATTATGTATTTGACCGGCATCGCCAACATCCGCGACGTGCTGCCCTTCCCGCGCACGACGCGCAACTGCGATTTCTAAGGGTTTCCATGCCGCTGCGCGGCGGAAAAAGAGCGCTTTCCCGGTATGCGGGAGGGCGCTTTTGTCATTTTGGTATCCAGCAGAACGGTGAGGCCCGTACAGAGACGGGTGGCAGGCCATTGCCAGCGGCGCGAACGTTTTACGCCTTGAACGCCTCCGGGTGGGCATGGGCGAAGCCAAGCATTGTCCCCTCGAAGTCCATCTCTTCCCGCAGCTCCATGTATTTACCGTCGAAGCCGTCAAAGGGGTATGTCTCACAGAGGGCGGCATATTCCTCCGCGTAGTCGTCCCCGCCCGGGAAAAAGTCGAAGTCGAACTGCGGCAACGTCTCCAACGCAAGGCCATTCTCCGCCGCGAAATCCTCATAGGCGTCCGCGATTGGGCCAAGTCCCAGCAGGCGCAGGCTGTCAGAAACGCGCACGGCCATGGCGGGGCTTTCGTTGCAAAAAAAGGTGCACAGGCCGCCACACTGCATCTCCATATCAAAAATGGCGGCCACGTAGAGCGCCTGCGCCGCTTCCGGTAAGGCGTCAAAGCCCGCGTCTGCCTCCGGGCCGGTGGTGATGCCGAGAATGCGAACGTACAGGCCGTCGTAGTCTTCGGGCGCACAGCCGCCCAGGCCGGTAAGCAGGAGCGCGAATGCCAACAGGCAGGCGATGCGCTTCACGGTTCAGCCCCCCTTTTTGAAGATGTATCCGTTCCCATATGCCCTTTCCTCGCCGGACGCGCTATGGGGGTATTATAGCACCTTTGCCACCGTCCGGCAGGCGATATGTGAATACATTGAGCCGCCTGACGCCCATGCCGCGCAGGACGGCGACGGTATTTTCCACATCCTCTTCCGTATTGAAACCAGGAATGCTCGGCACGCGCGCCAGCACGCGCTCCGCGCCCAGCATTGCAAGCGCCAGGCGCAGGTTGGAAAGCGCGCGGGCGTTGTCCCCGCCGGTATAGGCGCGGTAGACAGCCGGGTCTGAGTCCTTGATATCCACTATCACTTCATCCAGCGCCGAAAGCGCCGTGCGCGCCAGTTCCTCCGGCACGTTCAGGCTCGTCTCCGCCCTCAGACGCCACGCCGGGCCGCATTGTTCCCGGAAAGCGGCGATGAAGGGCGCGTACAGAAGCGGCTCGCCGCCGCCGAAGGTGACGCCGCCGCCGGTGGCCTGAAAGTAGAGGCCGTCCACGCGCGTCATTGCGTAAAGCTGCGCGGGCGCGACCAGGCGCACGGGCGTTTCTTCCCGCAATGCCTGCGGGTTCAGGCAGTATTTGCAGCGCAGCGGGCAGCCGCGCGCCGCCGCCAGGGTGGTCACGCCCGCGCCGTCGCTGCCCAGCCGGTGGCGGCTGAGGGCAAACAGGGGGTAAAGCGGCGCATTCACGGCTCCACCCCGTTCGCAACGCTGTCTTCCGGCATGGCTACGCCCATCGTGCACACCTCCGTTGGCTGCGGCGTGATTTCGGCGATTTCGCCCAGGAGCACTTCCTCCGCAGGCGGCGTGGAGGCCGCCGGCTGCACTTCGATTGCGGACTGGATGGCCTCGCACCCGCTCAGCGCCGCAATCATGCCCGCGGCCACGCCCGCCAGGGCCACGCCCTTTTGCAGCCTGCGCCGCTTTTCAAGCTGCTCTTCCAGGTAGCGCACCTCCTGCTCGCAGCGCGGGCAGGTGCCGCGGCATTCCCCCTGAAAGGTGCATTCGCGGATAACCAAATCAATGTCGTTGCGCCGGGCGATTTCGGCGCGAATCTGCCGCAGGATGCGGCATGTCTGCTTCCCCCGCATTGCCTCTGCCCCCTTTTTCCCTTGGACGCCCGCCCCTGCCGCTTTGTTCCAGCCCCGGCAAAAATATGCACGCCCGGAGCGCCCGCGCCATACCATGGCAGCGAAGGAGTGTGATTTTCATGGCCAATACAACGCTGAAGCCGCTGGGCGACGTCCGCTATGCGGGCCTGGACGTGAGCGCCTGCGCCGGGGAAATCGACTTTGCGCAGGTGCGCGCGAGCGGGCGCACGGCGGTCTACATTCGCGCCAGCGTCGCTGCGGATTACATTGACCCCACGATGGACACCAATTACATAGCCGCCCGCGAAAACGGGCTGATGGTGGGCTTTTACCATGTGCTCACCGCCCGCGCCCCCGAACAGGCCCGTCAGGAAGCGCGCTTTTTCGTGGAGGCCATCGGCAGCCGCGAAATGCAGCTTCGCCCGGCGATGGATTTTGACTACCTCGCCGGCCTGACCGCCGCCAATGCCAACGCCATCGCCCTGGCTTTCCTGGAAACCGTGGAAAGCGAAATGGGGCAGGGCGCGGCCATCTATACGGATGCGGATAAGGCGCAAAACCTGTGGAGCGAGACGATTGCCGCGCGCTTCCCGCTGTGGCTGGCGGGTTGCGACGGGCCTGTAGAGGGCAAGTGGCAGGGTTGGAGCGGCAGGCAGTATGCGGCCAACGCCCGTCTCGAGGGCGTAGAAGGGCGCGTCGGTCTGGATCGCTTTACCAACGGCATCCTCGTGCCCGCGTCGTCGGGGACGACGGCCGCCGCACCGGCAGCGGCGGACCGCGCTGAAGCCGCCGTTCCCACGCTGGCCTCGGCCGCGGATCTGGCCGCCGCCGCGCAGACCTACACCGTGCAGCGCGGCGATACGCTTTCGGAAATCGCCGCCCGCTTCGGCACCACCGTGAGCGAGTTGGTGCGGCTAAACAACATCGCCGACCCCAACCGCATCTATGAGGGCGACCGCCTCATCATCCGTGCCGGCACGTCCACTGGCGCAACCACCTATACGGTGCAGCGCGGCGACACGCTTTCGGAAATCGCCGAGCGCTACGGGACAACCGTCAACGAACTGGTGCGGCTGAACAACATCGCCGACCGCGACCTGATCTATCCGGGCCAGGTGTTGATCATCCGCGAAAACGGCTCGACCACGCCGCCCAGCGGCACGATTACCTACAC
>DSTMC04003__coassemble_1719_pt1 | contig 14051 bp, 14 predicted proteins | sample DSTMC04003__metabat2_low_PE_048 | metagenome-assembled genome bin DSTMC04003
ATCTCCTATATCGGCCTGATTGTGCCCAATGTGATGGCCATGCTCAAGGGCGATAAAATCCGCGGCACGCTGATGGACACGGCCCTATTTGGGGCGCTGTTCGTGCTGGTGTGCGATATGCTGGGCCGCGTGGTCATCGCGCCGTACGAGCTGCCCATCGAACTGATTGTGGGCATTCTGGGCAGCCTGCTGTTTATCGGCTTGCTGTTCTACCGGCTCAGGCACGGGCGCAAGGCCATCCGTCTCAAGGGGCCAACCTTCGGCTGCGGCGCGGCCGTGCCCGATCTGGAGGGAGGTGAGCGCGGATGCTGACCAAGGCGCAGCGGGCCAATCGCAAAAAGCTCATCATTATGGCCGTGTTGGTGCTGCTGGCGGCGGCGGCTTACATGGCGGTGGACGTCAACTTTTCCAACGCGCGGCTGTTTCAGTATTCCATGCGCATTCGCGCGCCCAAGCTGATTGTGATGCTGATTACCGCCTTCGCCATCGGCGGGGCCTCGCTGGTATTCCAGTCCATCATCAACAATACCATCGTCACCCCCTGCCTGTTGGGCATGAACTCGCTGTATACGCTGATTCACACGGCGGTGGTGTTCTGCGTGGGCTCGACCAGCATTGTCGCCACCAACGCCAACGCCGCCTTTGCGGTGGATTTGGCGATTATGGGCGTCACGGCGACGATTATATACAGCTACCTTTTCAAAAAGACCAACCACAACGTCCTTTACGTGCTGCTCATCGGCACGGTGCTGACCTCGTTTTTCTCCAGTATCCAGTCCACGATGACGCGCGTGATGGACCCCAACGAATACGATACGCTGCTTTCCACACTGGTGGCCAGCTTCAGCAATATCAATACGGAAATTATCATCTTCTCCCTGGTGGTGCTGGCGGCGGTAATCTTCTTTTTGCGCAAGGAACTGGCGATTTTGGATGTGCTGACGCTGGGCAAGGAACAGGCCATCAACCTGGGCGTGGATTACGACCGCTGCATCCGCCGCCTGCTCCTGGGCGTGACGCTGGCCATCGCCGTGGCCACGGCCATGGTGGGTCCGATTTCCTTTCTGGGGCTGATCATCGCCAACCTGTCGCGGCAACTGCTCAAGACCTACCGGCATACGCAACTTATTCTCGGCTCGGCGCTCTTTGGCATGATTGTGCTGGTGGGCGGGCAGATCATCGTCGAGCATGTGTTTACGTATTCCGTGCCCATCAGCGTGTTTATCACCGTGGGCGGCGGGCTGTACTTCCTGTATCTGCTTCTGACCAAGAGGAGGGTATGAGATTTGTTTGTAAAAGAGCTGACCAAGCAATATGACGGCAAGACCGTTGTGGACAGCGTGACCTTTGAGATTCCCAAGCGCTCGGTGATTTCCCTGATCGGGCCAAACGGCGCGGGCAAGTCCACCGTTTTGAACATCCTCTCCCGCCTGATCGCCCGCGACAGCGGCCTGGTGGACTTTGAGGGGCAGGATATCGCCCGCTGGAAGAGCAAGGAACTGGCCAAGCGGCTGGCCATCCTCACCCAATCCAACAACATCCAGATGAAATTGACTGTGCAGGAACTGGTGACCTTTGGCCGCTTCCCCTATTCCGGCAACCACGTGACGCAGGAGGATTTGGAAATCATCGACCGGGCCATCACCTACATGGAACTGGAGCCGTTCCGCGACCGCTTTATCGACGAGCTTTCCGGCGGTCAGCGCCAGCGCGCCCTGATCGCCATGGTCATCGCCCAGGACACGGAATACGTGTTGCTGGACGAGCCGACCAACAATCTGGACATCTACCACGCCACAAACATGATGAAGATCGTCCGCCGCCTCTGCGACGAGCTGGGCAAAACGGTGATTCTCGTTTTGCACGAAATCAACTATGCGGCCTTCTATTCCGATTATATCTGCGCCTTTGTAGACGGCAAAATCGCCAAGTTCGGTACCGTCAAGGAGGTCATGAACAAGCAGACGCTTTCGCAGATCTACAACGTGGATTTTGAAATTCTCGAAATTGAGGGCAAGCCCCTCTCGATTTATTACTAGAGCGCGATCGCGACGCGCTTTAGCATAAAAATCTTTCAGTACTTTGTGTAAAGGAGACGCAACCCATGAAAAAGCTGGTTTCCCTGTTTCTGTCTGTCCTGATGCTCCTGGGCATGGCCGCCGCAGCGGCCGCCGAGAGCGCCCCCGAAACCGTCGCCATTACCTCCCTGAATGGCAACGGCGAGGCCGTGGAGCTGGAAGTGCCCTACGACCCGCAGCGCATCGCCATTCTGGATATGGCTGCCCTGGATATTCTCGACCGGCTTGGCCTGGGCGACCGTGTGGTCGGCTCGGCCACTACGTCGCTTGAGTACCTGCAAGCGTATGTGCCCAGCGATACCATTGCCAATCTCGGCACCATCAAAGAGGCCGACCTCGAGGCCGTTATGGCCTGCGAGCCGGACGTCATCTTCATCGGCGGCCGCCTGAGCGCCTCCTACGACGCCCTCAGCGAGATTGCCCCCGTGGTTTATCTATCCACCGATTCCGAAATCGGCGTGGTTGAGAGCGTGCGCAACAACGCTGCGACCATCGCCTCCATGTTCGGCCTTGAAGCGCAGGTGGAAGAACTGATGGCCGGCTTCGACAGCCGCATCGAGGCGCTCGCCGCCTTTGCCGAGGGCAAGACCGCCATCGTCGGCCTGTGCACCAGCGGCAGCTTCAACGTGCTGGGCAGCGACGGCCGTTGCTCCATCATCAGCGTGGAAATCGGCTTTGAAAACCTGGGCGACAGCGGCGTGACCTCCACCCACGGCAATGAAAGCTCCTTTGAGCTGATCGTGGAACTCAACCCCGACTACATGTTCGTGCTCGACCGCGACGCCGCCATCGGCACCGACGGCGCCCAGCTTGCGCAGGAAATCGTCGAAAACGAACTGGTCATGGATACCGACGTTTACAAGAACGGCAATATCGTCTACCTGGCCAATCCTGCCGTGTGGTATACCGCCGAGGGCGGCATCACCGCGCTGGACATTATGCTCCAGGATTTGGAGGGTGAACTGCTGACGGAAGAATAACGGCGTTCCATTTCTGCGGGCCGCGCAAAAGCGCGGCCCGTTTGCGCTGTTGCCTGGCGGCCGCTCCCGTAAACGATTGTACAGGTTTTCAGACAAAACAAAAGCCCCGAAACCTCAACAGTTTCAGGGCTTTTCATTGGCGTGCCCGAAGGGATTCGAACCCCTGACCTTTTGGTTCGTAGCCAAACACTCTATCCGGCTGAGCTACGGGCACATGGCCTTTTCTCAAGGCGCCTATTTATTGTAGCGCGCCAAAGGGAATTTGTCAATGCGTTTTTGCGTAAAAAATCACAAATTTACATTTCCCCGGCGACGGGCGGCCTTAATGGGCCGCCCGTGTTCGGGAAAGCGCTATGCCTCGGCGTCGCTTTCCGGGGATTCGGGGCGTACCGGCGCTTCCTTGCGGCGGTAGAGCTTGCGTTCCAAAGACCAGATGCGGTCGGTAAAGCCGCCAGGCTTGACCATGGAAAGCTCGCGCCGCATTTCAAACATGCGCGCGTCCAGCACGTCGAGTATGTGTAATACCTCCGCTTCCGGGAACATCGGCCGCTTGGGGCTGCCGTATTCGGGCAGGTCGTGGTGGGAGAGGATCATGTGCTCGAGCATGACCGTCAGTTCGCTGCGTACATTCAGCTCGCGCGCGCAGCGATCCAGCGCCGCCACGCCCATCACCAGGTGCCCCAGAAGCTGGCCCTCGCGCGTGTAGTCGCTCGCCATGCCGATCTCATCGGCGTTTAATTCATCCAACTTGCAAAGGTCGTGCAAGATCACGCCCGCCGCCAGCAGATCCGCGTCCAGGAACGGGTAGATCTCGCACACCGCTTTGGCGGTTTGCAGCATGGTGGAAGTGTGGTGCAAAAGGCCGGAGCGCTCGGCGTGGTGCAGCCGCGAGGCGGCGGGATAGTACATCAGGCGGTCGCCGGCTTCCTCCAGGCGCTTGAGCACCAGCGCCTTCAGCTCGCGGTCGGCAATGGCGTCCACGCGGTTGAGGATGAAATCCATCATCTCGCCCGCCGGTTGCGGGGCGCAAGGCGCGAGCGCGGCCATGTCGTAATCGTCGTCCTCGGTGGCGGGGCGCAGTTTGTCCACGCGCAGCTGCGGCTTGCCGTTGTACTCCAGCATCACGCCGCGCACACGCAGTACCTGCGCCGGGGCGGGGGCGGGCGTATTGCCGTCCCACATCTTGGCATTGACCTCGGCGGAGATATCGCAAAGGGTCATGTCCAGATACTTGCTGCCGTTGGAAGATGTGCGCTGCGTGGCCGCGCGCGTGAGCAGAAAGCCGTCGAAGGACTGGTTTTTGAGCATCGTTGCAAGTTGCGGCTGCTGTTTCATGCGTCCTCCTTGCTCACGGCCTCGTCCATCAGGCAGAGCGCCAGCGCATAGATTTCCGCGGCGCGCAGAAGATCGGGAATATAGGCGAATTCATCCGGGCCGTGCGCCGCGCCGTGCGTGGCGGGCAATCCCTCGGGACGGGGACGCTTGCCCGGGAATGTCAGGCCGAAGGTCACGGCGTTCTTCAACAGCCGCGAGTAGGTGCCGCCACCGGAGGTGAAGGGCTCAGCCGGATCGCCGGTAACTTCAAAATAGGCGCGCTGGGCGGCCCCGATCAGCGGCCCATCCTTGGGGATGTAGACCGGGGTGGTGGTGGAAAAATCGCGCGGGACAAAACCGAGGCTGCGGCCATAGGCCTGCAGCGTCTGGCTGTCGCGCTCCACATCCGTGGCGATGGACAGGCGGCAGTCCACGCTCAGGGAGAGCGTGCCGTTTTCGGTGCGGGCCATGCCGCACACCATGGTGCTGCGGCCGGTGTCCGCATCCTCGCAGGCGATGCCGGCGCGCTCGCCGTAAATATCGCCCGAAAGCGCCGCTACGCCGCGCATAGCGGCTTCGGATTGCCCGGAAAGCACGCCCGCATCCAAGAGCGCCGTGGCCAGGCGATGAATGGCGCTCAGGCCGCCTTCGGGCCGGGCCGCGTGCGCCGCCGTGCCCGTGGCGCGCACGCGCAACATGCCGTTTTCCTCGCACATTTCAATGCCCTCGCCCGCCGCAAAGGGCTTTACGCCCTTCAAAAGCGCCGTGGCGCTGGGCGGCACCATGTTGAACACCTCGCCGCCATGGAATCCGGCGATCTGCCCGCCTGCGTCGATGCCGAACATTCCCTTGATGGAACCTTTCTGCGCGTAGTTGGCGGGGAACATGCTGTCCGGGATCAGGGAGGCGGCCGGCTGCGGATAGTGCTTTACGTAGTATTCCATATCCTCCATGCCCGTCTCCTCAGAGCAGCCCATCAGCAGGCGAATGCCGTGCTTGAGCGGCAGGCCGGTTTCCCGGAACATGCGCATCAGATACAGGCCCAACACGGCGGCGTTTTTGTCGTCGCTGGTGCCGCGGCCAATGAGAAAATCTCCCACGCGGGTAGCGCCGTAGGGCGGATAGATCCACTGCTCGCCCTCGGGCACCACGTCGATGTGGGCGACAATGCCCAGGGCGTCTTTCCTGTCGCCGGAGATGGCGCTGCCGCAATAGCCATCGTGATCTTCCGTGTCAAAGCCCATCTCGCGGGCGCGATTCAGCGCGAAATCCAGCATTTCGCGGCATTCGGGGCCAAAGGGCGCGCCGGGCTGGGCGAGGTCGGCGCGGCTGACCGAGCGGATGCGCGTGAAAGCCTGCAAATCGGCGATCATTTCCTCTGCGTGCGCATCCAGCCAGGCGCGCGCGGTCTGACGGATCATCTGTGTATCCATAACCATCTCTCCTTGAGGCATAATTCCTGATGTTCCCATTATACATGGCAAAGGAGACGGATGCAATTGCTTTTTGCATGAAATTATGCTATGATGGCGGGGAAACGGAGGTGTTTTTTTATGATGAAGAAGATTGCCATACTGCTGACCGCGGCGCTGCTGTTGTGCGCGCTGGCGGCGGCGGAAACATATGTGGGCGAGCGCTACACGCTCACGCTGCCCGAGGGCTTCGCGCCGGTGGCCGAGGCGGACATGGAGGGCTACCTCCAGGCCGCTGCGCGCGACGCGGGCGCGGCATACGATGGCGATGAGATGCTGGCCTTGGGTACGGATGCGTCCATCAGCGTCATGGGCGCGTCTACCGTCCATGCCAACACGCGGGAGGCCGCGGAAGCGTTGATTGCCGAATATGCGGATTATGTGGCCGGTTTTGAGGCCGTGGAAGCGCAGTATATCGAGGCTGGCGGGCGCGAGTTTGCTCTCTTTCAGGTATCGCTGGACGGCCGGACGGCTTCGCAATACCTGTTGGTGGAAAACGGCATGCTCTACACGCTGACCTTCGTGGGCGTGGAGGAAGCGGATATCCTTTCCACGCTGGAGAGCTTCGCCCCGTCCGCGGCCGCCACCGCCGCGCCGACGGCAACAGTCGCGCCGTCCGCAAGCGCGGCGCCGTCCGCGAGCGCCGCGGCGGAAGAGACCACGGAAGAACCGTCTCTGGCGTCGATAACGCCGTCGCCGGCCCCGGTGGGGTAGAGGTTGTGGCTAAGAACGGCTCCCGTCACGCGACGGGAGCCGTTTAGAGCGCTGATAAATCCCGCAAACGCGAAAATTGCCCTGATAAAGGAGAAATTCAGAAGCAATTTTCGCTTCCTGTGTCAGCCGCACATGCAGCCTGCGGTTACTTACGTCCATGTAAGCTCCCTTGGCTACAAGTTTGTTTCCTTGTCTTGCAGGCTTTCTCATCCCTCTGGCAGTCTGTTGACTTTGTCAACATCCTGGACGGCTCCCGTCACACGACGGGAGCCGTCCCCAGACCATTGACAAACCCCTGCATTTGAGTGAAAATGCAGGGGATAATATATAGATACACACGCCGCAAAGAGGCCACGAGCCTCTTAATGTTTTGCACAGCCGCAGTCAGGAAGCATTGTTCCCGCATGTTCGCAATCCCGAGCATACGCGCATAGCGCAGGCCATGGTTCTCTTTGGCCTCCGCCAATAGCCGGAAGCGCAGCAGGACGGGGTTGTGGTCAGAGTGGGCAAATTGTTCGTCTACCGTTTCACAGGAAAGCACTTCGATATTGGCCGAGGCCAGAAAGCCATCCAGCGTGAGGACGAAAGCGGTCTGTGGGTCATAAGGCTCGCAGGCGTAGCGGCAAGAGGGGGCGTTTTCCGGGGCATAGAGGGAGATGCCCTCGGGCAGAAGTTCCACCGGGAAGGGCTGCGCCCAGGAATACTCGTTTGCGACAGCCCCGAGCAGGTCTTTGTTGAAATCGCCCGCAGCCAGCGCGTAGTTGCCAGCCGCGTATTCGGCGGCCATGTCCGCAAGCAGAAGGCGCGCCTGTTCGGTGGAAATGCTGCCGTCACTGGTGTAGGCGGACAGGTGCAGGTTGTACAGGCAAAGTTCCGCGCCGTTTTCAAGGGGCAGACGCGAAACCGTGTAACAGCGGTCGAGGTCGGTCAGGCGGTTCAGGCCGCCCTCCAGCGGCAGGCTGCGGCGCAGGGCCGATTCCATGCGCGCTCCGGAAAGCGTAAGGATTCCGGAAAGCGAGCGGCCGATGGGCTCGTTGAACGGATAAAAAAGATAGGGAGAATCGTAATTGACAGCAAAGCAGGAGGACATTTGCGCAAAGCTGCCGGCGATCATGGCGCGCTGATCTACGTGCCAGCTCCGGTCCGAGTCCACATCCACTTCCTGCAAGAGCGCGAAATCGGGGTTGATTTCGTCGATGCGGGCAATCATGGCGGCAGTATTTTCCTCCACCGCCTCTTGGGAGAAGGCGCGCGCGTGCTCGCCGCCGTCCATGAAGAAGCTGAAATCATCCGAATAAGCGCCAAAGCCGAGGTTCCAGGAAAGCAGCGAATATTCACGGCCCAGTTGCGGCGCATCCGTAGCGGTTTGAGCGATTTCCAGCGCTTGATTGTCCGCGATGCGATCCATGCCCAGCAATACATAGGCGGCATAGGCCAGGATGAGGATGAGCAGCGCGCCCACCAGGGCGCCCAGGCCGATGAAGAATTTGCGCATACGCCTTTCCTCCCGTGCGCGATTTGTTTTCAGCATATCACTGCCACGCCTTTCCTGTCAATCCCCGCGCGGATAGATTTGCCGTGCCGCGCATACGCTTGCCGAGGGGGGATGGGCATGCAGCCGACGTTGGCCGTTTCCGCGCCCGTAGCGGGCGTGGTTTACCTGAATGGACGCTTCGCAGGCGAATGCGCCGCAGACGCGCCTTTGTTTTTTCCGGCAGCCCCGCGCGGGGCGCATTATCTGGAATACCGGCCCCTGGAGCGCGGGGCCGTGCCGCTGGCGCGGCGGCTGGTGCTGGCGGAAGGGCGGCCCATGGCTGCGCCTGAGGACGTATTTTGCGTGTGTTGGCCCGGCGGCGTGGTGGAGGTTAAACTGGCCTGCGAGGAGACGCCCCGCGTGCGGTGGGGCAACGCGGAGCTGCCGCCCGGCGCGGGAAAGCCGGAAGAGGAAGCGCCGCTGGAGGGCGGCACGCTGCTGTTGGGCCGCTTTGGGGCGCAGCGCTACGCCGCCACGTTGGACGCGGAGGGCGCGCTCAACGGCTTTGTGCGCTTTGATGCCCTGCGGGGAAGGGAGGGCGACAGCCTGCTTTGTCTGACCGATCGGGGCGACGCGGTGGGCCACGCGCTTTTGGAACACTGGCAGGCATCCGGCGCGGGGTTTCGCCTGCTCTCCAGCGAAAACGCCTGGGCGCAGGGCGCGCCGCGTTGGCCGCAGAGCGAGGAAGGCGCGGCGCTGGCGGCGTGCGAGGCGGCGCTGCTGGGCCTTTCCGGCGAAGCGGACGGCTATCTGGCTCCGGAGAAGCGAGGACAGAATTTTGTCGGAACGCTCATTTCAGGTGCGAACGCCTGCGGGAAGGTCAAGTATGCCCCGCCGGACGCACACGGCGCGGTGGCGCTGTTTTTCCCCATCGACGAGCGCCTGACGCAGGTGCGCTGCGCGCGCTTTCGCGGCGTGCCCGCGGGCGGGACACAGGGCCCGTGGCAAATCGCCGCGATGTGGATGGAGGCCTGAGCGGCGCAAGCGACATTTTGACGCCGCAGACGTGGTTTTTGTGCAAACTGTGTTTCCAAAGGCATATTGATGTGGTAAAATAGAGGTACTACCGAAGGAGGTTTCGGAAATGTACTTTCCATTTTTCTATGATTGGACGTATGCCCTGCTGATTCCGGCGCTTGTGCTTTCGATGTGGGCGCAGTTTCGCGTGTCCAGCACGTTCAGCCGCTATTCCAAGGTGCGCGCCTCGTCGGGCCTGACCGCCACGCAGATGGCCGAGCAGCTTCTGCACGCCGAAGGCGTTTACGACGTGGCTGTCGAGCGCGTAGCTGGCAGTCTTACAGACCATTACGACCCGAGGAACATGGTGCTGCGCCTGTCGGATTCCACGGCGAACGCCAACTCTGTGGCGGCGTTGGGCGTGGCCGCGCACGAAGTCGGGCATGTGCTTCAGCACCGCGACGGCTATGCCCCGCTGATGCTGCGCACGGCGGCGGTACCGTTTGTCAATATCGGTTCGAATCTTTCCTGGCCGCTGTTTCTGTTTGGCCTCATTTTTTCCTGGGACCCGCTGGTCTACGTCGGCATCGCCCTGTTTATGCTGGCCGTGCTTTTTGCCCTCATTACCCTGCCGGTGGAGTTTAACGCCTCCAAGCGCGCCATGGCGGCGCTGGAGAGCGGCGGCTATTTGCAGGGCGAGGAATTGCGGGGCGCGAAAAAGGTGCTCTCCGCCGCGGCAATGACCTATGTGGCCAGCGCGTTTATGGCGATTATGCAGCTTCTGCGCCTGCTGGCTATCGCCGGTTCGCGCCGGAGGGATTAAGGCCCTGGCGGCGCGTCCGTGTTTCCCCGCAACAGACGGTTGCTTGCCACGCCGTCTTTCGACGCTTATAATAAGCGCGGAGGTGCGAGATATGGAAACCAAGGATGTGCTTTGCAAGCTGCGGCGCGCGCGGAATATGACGCAGGGCGAGTTGGCAGAAAAGCTGTTCGTCACCCGCCAGGCCGTTTCCCGTTGGGAAAATGGCGAAACCACTCCCGGTCCGGATACGCTCAAGGCCCTTTCGCGCCTGTTTGACGTATCGGTCAACACGTTGCTGGGCGCGCCGCGCAAGCTCTTCTGCCAGTGCTGCGGCATGCCGCTGGAGGATGGCCTCTTCAGCCGCGAGACGGATGGGAGCATCAACGAAGACTATTGCCGCTGGTGCTATGCCGATGGGAAGTTCGCCTACAATACGCAGGAGGAATTGTTGGATTTCCTCGAAAGACATATGGCCGCTCCGGGGCAGCCGCCAGAGCAGGTGCGCGCCTTTTACGCGCAGTTTTTGCCACTTCTCAAGCGGTGGGGCGGCGATGGCGGTTTACAGAAATGAACATTTTATAGGGAAAAACGGCAAATGTTCGCAAAATGAGCGCGACTTAACACGGTCGCGCTTGTCTTTTGCCTCGCGTACCGATAATATGGTGTTGAAAGCAGAATATAAGGAGGCGCAAGCCATGCTGGAATACCCTGCCGTCAAGCAGACCGACCCGGAAATTTACGCCGCCATGCAGCGCGAACTGGAGCGCCAGCAGACCCACATCGAGCTGATTGCTTCTGAAAACTTTGTCAGCCCCGCCGTCATGCAGGCGATGGGTTCGCACCTGACCAACAAGTACGCCGAGGGATATCCCGGAAAGCGTTACTACGGCGGCTGCCAGTTTGTGGACGAGGTCGAAGAAATGGCCCGCGAGCGCGCCAAGAAGCTCTTTGGCGCCGAGCATGCCAACGTCCAGCCCCATTCCGGCGCGCAGGCAAACACAGCCGTGTACTTCGCGCTGCTCGAGCCGGGCGACACGGTGATGGGCATGAGCCTGTCCAACGGCGGCCACCTCACCCATGGCAGCCCTGTGAACCTTTCCGGCAAGTACTTCCACTTCGTAGCCTACAATGTCGATGAAAAGACTGAGCGCATTGATTACGACGAGGTGCGCCGCCTCGCCCATGAGCACAAGCCCAAACTGATCGTGGCTGGCGCCAGCGCCTACGCCCGTTCCATCGACTTTGCCAAGTTCCGCGAGATCGCCGATGAAGTCGGCGCGCTGCTGATGGTAGACATGGCGCACATCGCCGGCCTTGTGGCCGCGGGCGAGCACATGAACCCTGTGCCCTACGCCGACGTGGTTACCACCACTACCCACAAGACCCTGCGCGGCCCGCGCGGCGGGTTAATCCTTTGCCGCGAGCAGTACGCCAAGGCCATCGACAAGGCCATCTTCCCCGGCACGCAGGGCGGCCCGTTGGAGCATATCATCGCCGCCAAGGCCGTGTGCTTCAAGGAAGCTATGACTGAGGAATTCGTCGAGTACCAGCGCCAGATCGTCAAAAATGCCCGCGCCATGGCCGAACAGCTGAACAAGCGCGGCGTGCGCCTGGTTTCCGGCGGTACGGACAACCACCTCATGCTCATCGACCTGGCCGATACCGAAATGACCGGCAAGGAGTTGGAGCGCCTGCTGGGCGAGGCCAATATCACCGCCAACAAGAACACCGTGCCGCGCGAAAAGCGCTCGCCGTTCGTCACCAGCGGCGTGCGCATTGGCACCCCCGCCGTCACCACCCGCGGCATGAAAGAGCCGGAGATGGTCAAAATCGCGGATATGATCGCCGATATTATCGAAAAGGGCGAGGCTGCCGTGGAAGATGTGCGCGCGCGTGCCTTGGAGCTGTGCAAGGCATTCCCCCTCTATGGATAAGCTCGAACGTGTATTCGAGTTGCAGGCGGCGTTCAATGATGGCATCAACAAGTCCCGCCATCTGGAGGCTGTGGATAGCGACGAATGGGTGCGGAAGTTTTCCATGGCCCTGATCGTCGAAGTGGGAGAGCTGCTCGAGGCCACCCAGTTCAAGTGGTGGAAAAATCCGCGTCCCATCGACCGGGAACACCTCAAGGAGGAGATCGCGGACGTTTTCCACTTTATGGTCAGCATCGCCCTCGCCGCCGGTATGGACGCAGACGAGCTGTTTGAACGCTTTTTGCGCAAGCATCAGGAAAACATCGACCGCCAGCAGGGCCGCTCGGCAAAACCGGGCTACGACCTGCGAGAAATGGAACCATGATCAAGCGCTCCCGCCAAGCGGCGGGGGTGCTTCAGGATGTTGACAAAGTCAACAGACTGCCAGAGGGATGCAAAAGCCTGCAAGACAAGGAAGCAAACTTGCAGCCAAGGGGGCTTACATGGACGTAAGTGACCGCAGGCCGCAAGTGCAGCTGACGCAGTAAGCGAAAATTGTTTCTGATTTCTATTTTATCAGAGCAATTTTCGCGTTTGCAGGCTTTGTCAGCGCTCTGAAGCGCTCCCGCCAAGTGGCGGGGGCGCTTTTTGCACCCGGTCCTTTTTCTGCGCATACGATGCCGCATCGGAAAGGTGGCGGTAGATATGGATTTCCTGGTTGCCGGCGGCGACCGGCGCGCCGCGCATCTGGCGCGCCTTTTGCGGGCGCGGGGGCTGGACGCGCGTGCGGTCGGGTTGGAAAGATCCGGCTTGGACGGTGTGGTTTCCGCACCCCTCGAAAGTGCGGCGGAGGCGGATTGGGTGCTGCTCAACAGCCCGATCAAATGCGAACTGGCGGAAAAACCCTTTGGACTCGGCCAACTGCTTACACATCTGCAACCCGGGGCACGGCTGATCTTCTGCGGCCCGCATATTCCACCGGCGGGTCTGGAACGCTTTTGCGTCCATGATTTGATGCAGAAGGAAGATTTCTTGTGCCGCAACGCGGAACTGACCGCCGAGGGCGCCCTGTTCGCGGCCATGCGCGCACAGGAGCGGGCGTTGATGGATTGCCGCTGCCTGGTCGTGGGTTGGGGGCGCATCGGCCGTGCCCTCGCCGAACGCCTCGTCGCCCTCGGCGCGTCGGTGACGGTGGCCTCGCGTTCCGAACGCGGCATGCGGCAGGCTCAGGCGCGTGGCGCACAGGCTGTGGAGACGGCGCGCTTGGCGGAGGCGCTGCCCGGAAAGGAACTGGTCTTTTCCACGCCGCCTTTCCCGGTGTTGGATGAAAAAACGCTCGCAAACGCCGATTCAGGCGCTTGCCTCATTGATTTGGCCAGTCCGCCATATGGCATTGATTTGGAAGCGGCGCACCGTCTCGGCCTACGCGCCTGGCGCGAGCCGGGTCTGCCGGGGCGATTCTGTCCCGAAAGCGCGGCGTTGGCCCTCGCGGCGGGCATTGAGGATATCTGCAAGGGAGGTGGAAAGGATGACTGATCTGCGTGGAGTACGCATCGGCTGCGCGATGACCGGCTCGTTTTGTACATTTTCAAAGGTGTTCTGCGCTTTTGAAGCCCTGCGCGATGCAGGGGCAGAGCTGTTTCCCATCATGTCGGACAATGCTTACACTCTGGATACGCGCTTTGGCAGCGCGGTTGGCATGCGCACGCGATTGGAGGAGATTTGCGGACGCAAAATCTGGCATACGCTCGGCGAGGTAGAGCCGGTTGGCCCGAAGAAGCTGTTGGATCTCGTATTGGTCGCGCCGTGTACGGGCAACAGTCTGGCAAAGCTGGCGTTGGGCATTTGCGATACGCCGGCGGTAATGGCCGTAAAGTCTCACCTGCGCAATGGCCGCCCCGTGCTGCTCGCTGCCTCTACCAACGATGGCCTTGGCCGCAGCGCCGCCAACATTGGCGCGCTCATGGGAATGAAACACATTTACTTTGTTCCCTTCCGTCAGGATGACTATATCGGCAAACCTAACTCGCTGGTTGCCGATATGGATAGCATTCTCGAGGCCGCACGGGCTGCATTGGAAGGCAAACAGCTTCAGCCGTTGCTGTTGCCCGGCATGCATTCCTGAAAGCGTTTCCTATTGATATATGCACCGGGTACCTGCGAAATGCGCTTAACACAAAGAAAATCTGAAAAAACACTCCAAAAGCCCTTGACAAAGGCGGGATAAGTTGCTATAATAGCATACGCCGCTTGAAACGAGGGCGCCGCGCCGAGAGGCGAGGGGCGA
>DSTMC04003__coassemble_1728_pt1 | contig 13974 bp, 12 predicted proteins | sample DSTMC04003__metabat2_low_PE_048 | metagenome-assembled genome bin DSTMC04003
ATATCACGCGGTCAAATTTTCGTCAAGGTTGGCTTGAAAAAATCGCCGGAATCTGCTAGAATGAAAACAATGGCATGATAGGGGGATTGTGGTTTGGCAAAGTACAGGATCGCGCTGGACGCGATGGGCGGCGACAACGCCCCGGTCGCAATCGTTGAGGGCGCAAAGCTGGCGGTTGAAGAATTTCCGGATATCACCGTGCAACTTTACGGCCCGGAGGACGCGCTCCGGCCGCTGATCGAGGGTTCGGAGCGTATCGAAATCGTCCACGCCCCGGAAGTGATCGGTATGCACGATTCGCCCATGCTGGCCGTGCGCCAGAAAACGGAATCGTCGCTGGTCAAAGCGGTGTTGGCTGTGCGTGAAGGCGCGGCGGACGCCGTAGTATCCGCCGGCTCCACGGGCGCGCTGCTGGCCGGGGGCATGCTGCGCATCGGCCGCATCCGCGGCATTGAACGCCCAGCGCTGGCCCCGGTGATCCCCGGGCGCAAAAAGCCCTTTTTGCTCATCGACTGCGGCGCGAATGTGGATTGCCAGCCCCGCTATTTGCAGCAGTTCGGCCTGATGGGGTCGGTTTACATGCAGAGCGTACAGGGTGTGCCGCGCCCGGAAGTCGGCCTTGCCAACATTGGCACGGAGGCTGAAAAGGGGGACAAGCTCACGCGCGAGGCTTATGCGCTCATGTCCGCGCAGTCCGCTTACATCTTCAAGGGCAACGCCGAAGTGCGCGATGTGCCCGCTGGCGATTTTGACGTGGTTGTGGCTGACGGCTTTGTCGGAAACGTCATCCTCAAGTCCATTGAGGGCGTGTCCAGCCTGATTATGGGCATGCTCAAGGATAGCCTGCGTTCCTCGCGCCGTGCCCGGGCGGGCGCTTTGATGATGCGCCCGGCGCTGCGGGGCCTCAAAAACAAGATGGATTACAAAAGCCACGGCGGCGCGCCGCTTCTGGGCGTAAATGGCGCCGTGGTCAAGGCGCACGGAAGTTCCGACGCGCGGGCGATTAAAAACGCCGTGCGCCAGGCGCGCTCCATGCTGGAAGGAAAAGTTGTCGAAAAAATACGGGACGGCCTTGACGGGCTGTCGGCGAAAGAATAGCAAGGAGGAATACACCCATGATTTACGAAAAGGTTGTCGAATACATCACCCAGCAGCTTCCGGTCAAAGCGTCCGATGTGAAGCCCGAAAGCCGCCTCGTCGAGGACTTGGGCGCGGACAGCGCCAATATGATGATGCTGATTATGGATTTGGAGGCCGAGTACGACATGACCGTCGAGGACGATATGCTCAGCCAGATCAAGACCGTGGACGATATCGTCAAATACATCGAAAAGCGGGTTGGATAAGCGGTGGAACGCTTGCAGGAAAAGCTGGGCTATCGCTTCCGCGACCGCACGCTGTTGGCCACGGCGCTGACGCACCCCTCCTTTGGAAGCGACCACCACGTTGCGCACTATCAGCGCCTGGAGTTTCTTGGCGACGCGGTGCTGGAACTGGTGGTAAGCCAGTACCTTTACCAGTCCCTTCCGGATGTGCCGGAGGGGACGCTCACGCGCATGCGCGCCCATGCCGTGCGCGAGGAGGCGCTGTTTCAGGCCGCCCGGCGCTTGGAGCTGGGGCGGCTGGTGCGCCTGTCCGTGGGCGAGGAGCGCACCGGCGGGCGGGAAAAGCCTTCCATCCTTGCGGACGTGGCCGAGGCTGTGTTCGCGGCGGTGTACCTGGATGGCGGGCTGGAGGCCGCGCGGCGGGTGATCCTCGTTTCGCTGGGGGAGCTTTTGGACATTCGCTCCCTTTCGGATTGCCTGGATGAAAAATCGCGCCTGCAGGAAGCCATGCAAAAGCGGGGCGCCATGCCGCGCTATGTGTTCGTCTCCTGCGAAGGGCCGGCGCACGCGCCCACGTTCCGCTATCAGGTGTTGGAGGGCGATACGCTGCTGGGCGAGGGCACGGGCGCGAGCAAGCAGCTTGCGCAGCAGGCAGCGGCGAAAAACGCATTGCAGAAGTTGGGAGCAGACCATTGCGGCTAAAGAAACTGGTCATCCACGGGTTCAAGTCGTTTGCGGACCGCGTGGAGGTGACATTTGAAAACGGCATCACTGGCGTCGTCGGGCCGAACGGCTGCGGCAAGTCCAATATCGCAGACGCCGTGCGTTGGGTGTTGGGCGAGCAGAGCGCCAAGACGCTTCGCGGCTCCAAAATGGAGGACGTGATTTTTAACGGCACCGAAAAGCGCCGCCGGCTGGCTTTTTGCGAGGTCACGCTGACCTTTGACAACGAAGATAAAGCCCTGCCGGTGGACTTTACCGAGGTGGAAGTCTCCCGCCGCGTCTACCGCAGCGGCGAGGGCGAATACAAACTCAACGGCACCGCCTGCCGTTTGCGCGATATCGTGGATTTGTTCCGCGATACCGGCATTGGCAAGGAGGGCTATTCCTTGATCGGCCAGGGGCGCATCGACGACATCCTTTCGGTTCGCTCTGAGGACCGGCGCAAGGTGTTTGAGGAGGCGGCGGGCATTGTCAAATACAAGGCCCGCAAGCTGGACGCCCAGCGCCGCATGGAAAACACGCGCCAGAATCTCACGCGCGTGGAGGATATCTTATCCGAGTTGGAAACGCGCGTGGAACCGCTCAAGGAGCAGAGTGAGACGGCCCGCGAATACCTGGCGCTGCGCGACGAACTGAAGGTATTGGATATAAACGTGTACCTGGTTCGCACGGAGCGCTATCAGGCGCGCCTTGCCGAGCTGCGCGCGTCGCTCGAGACGCTTTCCGAAGCGGTAGGGCAGGCGGAAGAAGAACTCAAAACCGTCTCCGCGGCGCGCGAGGAAGGGCTTGGCCGCCTGGAAACGCTGGAACACGAGGCGGCGGCACAGCGCGAAGTCGTACAGAAATGGATTCGCGAAGTCGAGGCCCGCGAAGGCGCGGTGCAGGTCATGCGCGAGCGCATCCTTGCCGGCGAACGCGAGCGCGACCGCCTGATTTCCGAGCGGGACGCGGCGCGCGACGGCGGCGGCGGCGTCAAGCGCCATGTGGAAGAACTGCGCGAAAAGATTGAGAAAGAAGCCGGAGAGCTGGAGGCGCTTCAACAAGAGCAGGCCGCACGCGAGGAAGAACTGGCGCGGTTTGAGGCCGAGCTTTCCGCGCTTGAAGCACAGGCCGAGGCGGAAAAAGAGCAGATCATCCAGTCCATGAACCGCCTGGGCGATGTGCGCAATCAGCAGGCGCGTCTGGAAACGCTGCGCACAGCGCTGGAAAACCAGCTTTCCGGCATGGGCGAGGACGAGCAGCGCGCGGACGCGGGCATGCGCTCTTTGGACGAGCAGCTCGCCGCGGCGCAGGAACTTTTGCGCGAGGAGAGCGAACGCAAGGCGCATTTTGAGCGAGAGGTGGCCAATTCCGTCGAGCAGGTGCGCGCCTCCAGCGAACAGAGCCGGCAGCTTTCCGAGCAGGTAAACGCGCGCATGGCCGAACGCCAGCGCGCCGATTCGCGCCTCAAGCTGCTGGTGGAAATGCAGAACGATTACGAGGGCTACCAGCACTCGGTCAAACAGGTGTTGCTCTACGCCCGCAAAAGCGGCGCAAGCGGCGTACACGGCGTGGTGGCGGAGCTGATCGAAGTGCCGGAAAAGCTGGAGCGCGCCATCGACATGGTGCTGGGCGGGGCTTTGCAGAATATCGTCGTCGAGCGCGACGAGGACGCCAAGCGCATGATCGAATACCTGCGCAACAACCGCTTTGGCCGGGCGACGTTTTTGCCGGTCGGCTCGGTGAGGCCGCGCGTTCTCGACGCGCGCGAGCGCGAAGTGCTCAAACTGCCTGGATGCTTGGGTGTGGCTTCGGAGCTGATCCGCTTTGACGAAAAGTACCGCGGCGTGATCGACAACCTGCTCGGCCGCACGGTGGTGGCCGAAAACCTCGAAGCTGGCATCCGCATCCAGCGGGCGGGGCGTTACGCCTTCCGGCTGGTGACGCTGGAGGGCGACGTAATGCATTCCGGCGGTTCCATGACCGGCGGCAGCGTGCAATCGCGGGTGACGAACCTGCTTTCGCGCGGGCGTGAAATTGAACAACTTCGCGCCGCGCTGGCAAAGCTGGACGGCGAAGTGATTGCCGCGCGCAACGAGCTTGTGCGCCAGGAGGCGGAGCGCACCCGCTTAAAGCAGGAGCGCGGCGAGCTTTACGACGAACTGCACCGCCAGGAAGTGGCCTGTGCCCGCGCCGAGGCGCAATTAAAGGCCGTTCAGGATGAACGCGCTTCCCATGAGCAAAGCGCATCCCGCGTGCGCGCCGAGCGCGAGCGCCTGGAAGCACAGCTTGCGGACGTGCAGAATTCACTCGCGGCCATTGAGGAACACCAGCAGACGGCCCAGGAAAACACCGCCGGGCGGCAGGAGCGCGTCAAGGCGTTGATGGAGGATATCTACGTCCGCCGCGAAAAGGGCGAAAAGTTGCGTGCCGAAACGAGCGACGGCCGCGTGCGCCTGGCGACGCGCCAACGCGGCTTGGAAGCTGCCCGCGCCGATCATGAGCGGCTAAGCCGTCAGGCTGAGGACATGGAAAAGCTGTTGGCAGACAGCGAGTCGCAGTTGGAGGTTTGCATGAAATCGCTGGCCGAAAACGCGGCGGTGCTCGAGCGAGACAGCATTGAGTTGTCCACAGGCAAGGCCGAACTAGACCGCGTGCGCGGCCAGTTCAACGAAACCGACAGCCGCCGCACCGAGGCCCAGCGCGAATTGCAGGCGCAGGCCGAGCAAATCGACGCCCTGCGCGCGCGGGTGGACGAACACACCGACAAGCGCCACCGCTGCGAATTGCAGCTTCAGCGTGTGGAGACGGAATTTAAGCAGATCGAGGAGCGCATTTGGGAGGATTATGAGCTGACCTATGCCCTGGCTGAACCCTTCCGGCAGGAGGGTTTCCGCCTGAGCGAGTCCGAAAAGCGCATTTCCGCCATCCGTGCCCGTATTCGTGAGATGGGCGCGGTAAACGTGTCCGCGCTGGATGAATACCGCCAGACTGTGCAGCGCCTGGAGGAGATGACCGCCCAGCGCGACGACTTGCAGCAGGCGGAGCTGGACTTGCAGAACATCGTCGAGGAACTCGAGCGCAAGATGGAAAGCCAGTTCAAGCGGGAATTCGCGGTGCTCAACCAGAATTTCCAGCGCACGTTCGTCAAGCTTTTTGGCGGCGGCCGCGCCGAGCTGACCCTTTCCGACCCCAACGACGCGCTCAACTGCGATATCGACGTGGTGGCCCAGCCGCCGGGCAAGAAATTGCAGCTTTTGACGCTGCTTTCGGGCGGCGAGCGCGCCCTGACCGCCATCGCCATCCTCTTTGCGATGCTGGATCTCAAGCCCACGCCGTTTTGTATCCTCGACGAGATCGAGGCGGCGTTGGACGATGCCAACATAGACAATTACGCCGACTACCTGCGCGCCTATTCCGAAAACACGCAGTTCGTGGTCATTACCCACCGCAAGGGCACCATGGAGCGTTGCAACGCCCTTTATGGCGTGGTGATGGAGGAAAAGGGCGTATCCAAATTGGTATCGGTATCCTTAAATGAAGCAAGCTAGGGGTGAACGCCAATGGGACTGTTTGACCGCATCAAGGCGGGGCTGCAAAAGACCCGCGCCGTGTTCTCCGGCCGCATGGACGAACTGGTGGAGAGCTACAAAAACCTTGACGATGAATTCTTCGAGGACCTGACCGACGTGCTCATCATGGCCGACGTGGGCATGAAGACCACCGAACTGGCCGTGAATCGCCTGCGCGAGAAGTGTAAGGCTGAAAACATCGGCACGCCGGAAAAGGCGCGCGAGGCCCTCAAGGAAATCCTGGTGGACATCATGCGCACCGAGCCGATGCGCCTGGAAAGCCCGATGGTGCTACTCATTATCGGCGTCAACGGCGTGGGCAAAACCACCACCATCGGCAAGCTCGCCACGCGCTTTAAAACCGTGGGCCGCCGCGTCATCATTTGCGCCGCCGACACCTTCCGCGCCGCCGCCGCCGAACAGCTCACCGTGTGGGCGCAACGCGCGGATGTGCCCATCATCAAGCAAAAAGAGGGCGCGGACCCCGCCGCCGTGGTGTTTGACGGCATACAGGCCGCGCGCGGCCGCCATGCGGATATACTGATTGTGGATACGGCAGGACGGTTGCACAACAAGGCGCACCTGATGGAAGAGCTGAAAAAGATCAGCCGTGTGGCCGAACGCGAATACCCCGAGGCCAAGGTCAAGGCGCTGCTCGTCATCGACGCCACCACTGGGCAAAACGGCCTGCAACAAGCCATGCTGTTCAAAGAAGTGGCAAATATCGAGGGCATCGTTCTTACCAAGCTGGACGGCACGGCCAAGGGCGGCATCGCCGTGGCCATTCGCCATGAATTGGGCCTGCCGGTGTACTACATCGGCTTTGGCGAACAGCTGGACGACCTCCAGCCCTTCGATGCCAGGGAATTCGTGGACGCGATTTTTGGCTGACGGCCAGGCTGATAAAAGCACGATGCAGGTGGCTGCCAAGGTGTATAAAGCTGCCGTGCAGGCGCAATGATAAGAAAAAGCCCCGCTTTATAAGGCGGAGAAAACAAAGGCCGCTGGTCAGGGACATACTGTCCACCCCGGCGGCCTTTGTCTGTATGGTCATTGTGCCTTTTGCTAAAACAGCAGCAAATCATGTGCCACCGGGGTGTAAAACATCTCCCGAACGCGCTGAGGGTCGTTGGTCTGGGCCAGAATCCACATCAGCTTTGTTACAGTGGCCTCCAGCGTCATATTGTAGGCTTCGATCACATCATACTTTTCTTTCACCCGTGCGCCCACCTGATATACGCCCAGGTCGCTGCCCTCGAAGGGCACCTGCGTGGTGACTACCAATGTTTTACCCGCCGCGCGCCAGCGCTCAATGGCGGTGAGAAAGTCCTCGTCGCCATAACAGGGCACGCCGCCCACACCGAAACTTTCGATAATCAGCGCGTCGATGCGCGATTCCAGGAATTCAAAAATGTCCGCCGTTGTGCCGGGCACCAGCTTTAAATCAAATACGCGCTCGTTGAGGGCGCGGAAAAAGGTGGGGCGGGGCTGCATCTCCGGCTCATAAAAGTAGCGCAGCACGCGCCCATCCCGCACCGCGGCCAGTTCGGGATAGTCAACGCTCTGGAAGGCGTTCATGCTCTTTGTGCGCATTTTGCGGGCGCGCGTGCCGGCGATTACCCGGCCGTCAAACACCACGCAGACGCCGTGCGAACGCGCGTCCGAGGCATAACAAAAGGCATCCAGAAGGTTCCTGCGGGCGTCGGTATCTTCTGTGTAAATGGATTTTTGCGCACCGGTAAGCACCACGGGCTTGATGGAGCGCTGCACAAGATAACTCAGCGCCGCGGCGGTGTAGGCCAGCGTATCTGTGCCATGGGAAGCGGCCATAGTTTTCCTCAATGCAGGCGGCGATTTGCAGCCAGTGCTCCGGACGCATGTTTGTCGAGTCCAAATCCAGAAGCTGACAGCTTTCCACATGGCAGAGATCGGAAAGCCCGGGTACGCAGGCCAGAATTTCCCCGGCGCTCAAAAGCGGCGCCAGGCCCTCGCCAGTGGGCTTTGAAGCGATGGTGCCGCCCGTGGCGATCATCAGAATATCCTTCACAAAGCCACCTCCATATTACAGAAAATTCGCCCCAGCGGGGGAAAACTCCTGCTGGTATGTAAAAATTTGCCGTCTTTCCCGGCAAGGGCATTCATTTCTTATATAGAAAAATTCGGTTGACTTGTAAATTTACATCGAACATGTTATACTTGTCGCCAGCGAATATTGATTCTGGGGAGAAGCGCTTTGGTTACCACGGTTTGTCTCAATCCAAGCATTGACCATATGATTTGTGTGGACGGATTTGAATATGGCGGCCTCAACCGCGTACAATCCTCCCGCTACGATGCCGGTGGCAAGGGCCTGAATGTCGCTGTGACGGTTTCGGCATTGGGAGCGGAGGCGGAGTGCGCGGGCTTTATGTTCAAAGAAAGCGCACGCCTGTTTGAAACGCGCCTGCTCAAAAGCGGAACTGCATATGATTTTATCTGGCTGGATGGAAGCGCGCGCACCAACCTCAAGGTGTTCGACCGTTCCCGCGGCGTGGTAACGGAATTTAACGAGTCCGGACGCGGCGTGGGTGCGCTCGACCTGGAGCGCATGACAGAGTTGATCGTCCACCGCTGCGCGCATACGGATTTTGCCGTGCTTTCCGGCTCCATGCCGCCCGGATGCCCGGCGGATTACTATGCGCAGATCATCCGCGCCGTTGCCGGGGGCAAGTGCCGGTGCGTTTTGGACGCGGACGGCGCGTCGCTGCGCGAGGGCATTCAGGCGCGCCCGTGGCTGATCAAGCCCAACCGCGCCGAGCTGGAGGCGCTTACAGGACGCAGGCTTCAGGCCATCCCGGACGTGCGCGACGCGGCACGGGAGATCATTGGCCAGGGCGTGGGCGTGGTGGCGGTTTCCTTGGGCGCGGACGGTGCGGTGATCGCGGATGCGGACGAAGCCTTTTTTGCCCCGCGAATGGAGATTCCCGTGCGTTCGACCGTAGGCGCCGGCGATGCGATGGTGGCCGGGATGGTCTACGGCTTTGCCAATGGCAAGGGTCTGCGGGATGCGTTTGGCATGGGCGTTGCCAGCGCCTCGGCCATGTGCATGACCGAGGGGTCTGAACCGCTCGCGCGCGCCGATTTTACCGCCCTGCTTCAAGCAGTGCGGATAGAAAGGATTTAGAGTTGGCATGAAACACGACGGACACGGCGCAAGGCCGGTCATGAGCACTACCCGCGTGGTGGTATTGGGGTTTGCCTTTGTCATTTTGCTGGGCGCGTTGCTGCTGACGCTTCCCATTTCCTCCTCGACGGGCGTGAGCGTTGGCTTTTTTGACGCGCTGTTTACCTCCACCTCCTGCGTATGCGTCACCGGCCTGGTGGTAGTAGACACGGGAACGGCCTTTTCCACCTTTGGCCATGTGGTCATCATCCTGCTGATCCAGATCGGCGGCTTGGGCTTTATGTCGGTGGCCATGCTCTACTTCATGCTGCTGGGCAAGCGCGTGACGTTGGGCACGCGCTTGGTAATTCAGGAATCGCTCAATGAGGATCGCATCGGCGGTCTGGTGCGCATGATGCGCTGGGTGATTTTCAGCGCCTTGAGCATAGAAGGCATTGGCGCTTTGATTCTGTCTACACGCTTTATTCCCATTTACGGCTTTGGGAAAGGATTGTGGTATGGCGTATTCCATTCCATATCCGCGTTCTGTAATGCCGGTTTTGACCTGATTGGCAATTACCAGAACCTGATGCCCTTTCAGTATGACCCGGTGGTCAATATCACCATTTGCTTGCTGATCATCATCGGCGGCTTGGGCTTTGCCGTTCTGCAGGATATCAAGCACAACCGCTCCTTCCGCAAGCTGCGCCTGCACAGTAAATTGGTGATTACCTTTACGGCCATCCTCCTTTTTGGCGGCACGCTGATCGTGCTGTTGGTGGAGTGGTCCAATCCGGCCACGCTCGGGCCGATGAACTTTTTCCAGAAATTGCAGGCGGCGTTCTTCCAGTCGGTGACGCTGCGCACGGCGGGCTTTAACACCATCGACCAGGCCTCGCTGTTGCCTGCGACGAAGATGATTTCGGTTATCCTTATGTTTATTGGCGCGTCGCCGGCCTCCACCGGTGGCGGTGTCAAGACTTCGACCATGGCGGTGCTTTGTCTCAATGTGCGCATGGTGGCGCGCGGCCGCTCGGAGATCGCCGCGTACCATCGCACCATCAACCGCGATACGATGCAGCGCGCGTTGGCGATTGTGATGATCGGCTTGGCGGTTTTGTTGATCGACATTATGGCGTTGACGCTGCTTGAGCCGCAGGCAAATTTCCTGGATTTGGCCTTTGAATGCGCCTCGGCCCTGGGCACGGTTGGAGTTTCTTCGGTGGGTACAGGCACGCTGGAGCCGGTTTCCAGGATGCTTTTGATACTGGCAATGTATATCGGCCGCGTTGGGCCTTTGACATTGACAATGGCGCTTGGACATAAACAGGCACAGACCAAGGACGCTTTCCGCTATCCTGAGGAACGCGTGCTGGTCGGTTAACGGAGGGAAAAGCAAATGGTAAGAAAGCAATTTGTAGTGGTCGGACTGGGACGATTCGGCGCGACGCTGGCGGCAACGCTGTGCCAAACCGGCGGCGAGGTGTTGGCCATTGATATCAATGCAGAGCGCGTGGAGAATCTGCGCGACTTTGTGACCCACTGCGTGCAAGCCAACGCCATGAACCGCGAAGCGCTCATGCAGCTTGGCGTGCGCGATTTTGACGTGGCGGTGGTCACCATTTCCAGCGACCTGCGCGCCAGCTGTATGACCACGATGCTAATGAAGGAGCTGGGCGTAAACTATGTTGCCGCCCGCGCGCAGGACGAGGTGCATGGCCGCATGCTCACCAAGCTGGGGGCAGACAAGGTAATTTTCCCGGAGCGGGATATGGGCAAGCGCGTCGCGCATAATCTGATGGCTGGCAACATATTGGATTTTATAGAGCTTTCGCCGGATTATTCGATGGTAGAAATCCAGCCGCCGCAGGAGTGGAACGGCAAAACGCTCGCGCAGCTCGATCTGCGTAAGCGGCTGGGTATCAACGTCATCGCCATCCGCCGCGATGGCCACGTCGATCCTTCGCCGATGCCAGGCACGGTGCTTTCCAGCAGCGACCGCATGCTGGTCATGGCCGGCCAGGATATCATCACCAAATTGGGGAACGCATAGCAAGCTGTGCGCGCCCCGAAAGGAGCGCGCATGTCAAAATGCCTGATGCTTGGCGACGCGGGCGGACGCCTGTCGTCGCTTGAGCATTTTCTCAAGCAAAACGGATTTACGGCCGTGCCTGCCCCGGCGGACGCGGAATGGTTTTGTGCCCGCGAGGCCGGGCAGGGCCTTTCTTTGATTGGCGCGGGGGAGGGATGCCTGCGCGCCCTGCTGCTCGCGGAGCGCTACCCCGTAGATCAACTTTTGCTCATCGGCTGTCCGCTGCGGCCGCGCGGCGCTTCCCCGCTGTGGCGGCGCGCCGAACACAATTTGTTTTGCGTGGTTTGCGATCTGCTGGTGGTGCAGCCGCTTGCCGATGCAACGATGCTGCCCCGCGGCGCGGATGTGCTTTTGCGCGGCGTAAATTCGCGCCTACGGCGGCGCGTGGATCTGGGGCGGGATTTTGCCGATCTGTGGACAAATTGTAAACAACCGCTTGCGGACGCTGTTTTGTCGTTTTTGCGGGCCGAAAGCAATACAAAAACGCTTGCGCGCGGGGGCGATTCGTGGTAAGATAACGGACGGGCGAAGTTTTTCGCCAGTCCGTTTTTTACGGGAGGATGTGCGTATATGAAGAATAGGTTTCTGAAATTCGCGGCGCTGCTGGCCGCGCTGTGCCTGGCGCTGACGGGTTGCAACCTCATCGCCGTCGATCCGCTGATGCAGATTGCCGAAGACCGCGCCGCCGTGGAGGATATTTACGACACGGTGCTCGCTGAATACGATGGCGGCACGGTGACGGTGGCCGATATCATCTACGATTTCAATACACAGTGGTCGTACTATTACCAGCTTTTCGCCATGTATTATGGCACGGAGCCGGACGACGCGACGATAACCGCCCTGCGCGACGACTGCGTTGATTTCGCCGTGCAGTGCGTAGCGCAGGAGTTGGAGGCGCAGCGGCGGGGCATTGCCCTGACCGACGAGGAGCTTGCCGAGGTCGAACAGACCGTGCGCGACACGTACGACAGCACCTACGAAAGCTTCCTTGCGCAGATGACGGACGATACCGAGGAAGCGCGCATCGCCCGCACCGAATATGAGCTTTACGCCACCGGCCAGGATTACGACGCCCAGCTCGCTTATCAGACTACGCAGGCGCTGATTGACAAGCTGCGCGAACAGGTCGATTCCGAGGTTGCCGAGCCGACCGAGGAAAGCATTGAGGAGGCGTACAACCAGCACGTCGAGGACGACGAGACGAATTATGCGGATAACCTCTCCAGCTTTGAAACCGCTATGACCAGCGGAACGCTCGTTACCTGGATGCCGGAAGGCTACCGCACGGTTAAGCACATCCTGGTCATTCCCGATTCTTCAGTGCTCGATCCCTATACGGAGAAAAAGACTGAGCTGGACACGCTTACGCAGGAACTGGAAACGCTCAACGAAGAACTGCTTGCCGCTACGGATGACGACGCGACCGCAGACGACGGCACGGCGGCGGACGATGCCTCCGCCTCGGATGCCACGGATTCTGGCGCCGTGTCGGAGACGGATACGGGTACCGCTGATGATACCGTCGCCTCCCTGCAGGCGCAGATTGCCGAGCAGGAAGCCGCCATTGCCGCCGCGGAGGAAGAACTTGCGCCCCTTGCCGAAGCCTGCTTTGCCGACGTTCAGGATACGCTCGACGAAATCCAGGCGCGCTTGGACGCGGGCGAGGATTTCCAGATGCTCATCGACGAATATGGCGAGGATCCCGGCATGCAGAATGAACCGACCGCCACACTCGGCTATTACGTCTGCGCCGACTCCACCACTTGGGATACGGCCTTCCGCGATGCGGCCATGCTGTTGGAGAACGTCGGAGACGTCTCCGAGCCGGTGCTGGGCATGAGCGGCGTGCACATCATCCGCTATGAAAGCGACGTTACGCCCGGCGCGGTGCCGCTGGAGGACGTGCGCGACGAGCTTTACGATGAAGCCCTGACCACGCTGCGAGAGGAAAATTACAACGCCCTGTTGGAAGAGTGGGTCGCGGCAATCAACCCTGTCTATCATTACGACAACTGGGATCCGATTACCTGACGGATGGAAGGGGAGCGTTCCATGCAGTACGTGCGCCTTGAAAAAATTTCCCGCCCGGTTTCCCGCCTGCTGTTCGGCTGCGCCTATCCGGGCATGGTCGCAGGCGAAGATCAAACCGCCCTGCTCGATCAGGCGTTCGAGGCGGGAATTACCGCCATTGATACCGCCGAGAATTACGGAAAGAGCGAGCTTATCCTCGGCGAATGGATGGCTGCGCGCAAAAACCGCGAGCAGCTTACGATTCTCACCAAGGGCTGCCATCCCTACGGCCACCCGCGCGTAACCCCTGAGGACTTGCGCCACGACTTCCACCAATCGCTGGAGCGCCTGCGCACGGACTATGTGGATGTGTATATGCTCCACCGGGACGACCCGCAAAAGGACGTCGGCCCGATCATGGAAACCTTGAACGAATTTGTGCGTGCGGGCAAAACCCTGCGCATCGGCGCTTCAAACTGGACGCTGGCGCGCGTGCGCGAGGCCAACGATTATGCGCATGCGCACGGCTTGGAACCCTTCAGCGTCATCAGCCCCAACTACGCGCTGGCCAGGCAGGTGGGCGACCCGTGGGGCGGCTGTACGTCGCTTTCGGGCGACGAGCATGCCGCCGACCGCGCTTGGTGCGCGCGCGAGGGCATTACGGTTGTCGCCTATGCCTCTCTGGCGCACGGTTTCCTTTCCGGCAAATTCCGCAGCAGCGAGCCGGAGCGCCTTGAAGCCTCGTTGGATGAGGGCGGACGGCGCGGATACTTCTGCCCGGAAAATCTCGAGCGCCTGCGCCGCGCTGAGCATATGGCCGCACAGAAGGGCTGTACGGTAGCGCAGATTGCCCTGGCTTATGTACTCACCGACCCGCTGGGCATCCTCCCGGCCATCAGCGCCACGAAGCAGCGCCATTTGCAGGCCAACATCGCTGCGCTGGATATAGCTCTGACGGAAGAAGAACGCGCTTGGCTCGACCTGCGCGCCTGAAAATACAGGAGATTTCCGCCGTTGCGGGAGAAGCTATACAAAAAGGAGTTTGCAGCCGCTGATGGAATACCCATCGGCGGCCAGACCATTGACAAACCCCTGCATTTGAGTGAAAATGCAGGGGATAATATATAG
>DSTMC04003__coassemble_1733_pt1 | contig 13951 bp, 12 predicted proteins | sample DSTMC04003__metabat2_low_PE_048 | metagenome-assembled genome bin DSTMC04003
CCTCGCCAAATTCTTTCTTCCTTTTACGTCCAATTTGTTTGACAAACCTACAGGTTTTGCCGCGCAAATGCCAGAATGTTTTTCCCAAATATCCAGCGGCCTTTATACAAGCCATTTTCAAAAGCTGGTGGCAAAGATCATATCCCGCAAAAACATGCGTTCCCCTACGGAGTATCTACACCAACCACATGCGTATTGAAAACAACATCCTCACAGGCGCGCCCGGCCGCTTTTCCCACATCGTTCCGCACATTCCCAATGCCACAAGGACAAAATGGATGCAAGCATCCTCCACGGCTTTCCAAACCAATGTATTCATAATTCAGAAACGGTTCTCAAAAACAGCGCAAACAAATCGGCGCTACAATACAACCGCAGTCAGGAAAGGAGCGATTGACATGGAAAAGAAGCAGGGATTCTTCGCGCGGGCGTTTGCAGACATGAAAGAAAGCGCTCAGATGCAGCATGCGGTGGATAAGGCGGAATTTGAGGCCATAAAGTTGGAAAGCCAGGCATTCAGGGCGGAGGCAAAAGCGCAGCGCAATGCGCTGGCCAAGGAACGGATTGCGGCGCAAAATGCCCGCATTGGAGACGCGCACCGGCGCATGGCGGAAGCACAGGAACGCATCGCTGCGGCGAAGGCCGCCCCTGAAGCGTAAGCGCGGCCCAGCCGCAGCATAACCCGGAAAGGATGGTCTCCCATGAAAAAGAGCAGTTTTGTAGCGATGATTCTCAGCACGACCGGCGGCATACTCTTTGCGCTTGGCATGTGCATGCTCATGATTCCCGAATGGAACGCCTTTGTACCCGGTTGCGTAATGAGCGCGCTGGGCGCGGTGGTTCTGGTGGCAATGGTAATGATTTGGCGCAAAATGGAAGGAAAAACGCCCATCCATCTTTCGCTGAAGACCATTGGCAAGGCCCTGTTGGGCATTGTCGGGGCGCTGCTGCTGGGCGTGGGCATGTGCATGTCGATGGTGTGGAGCAATATGGTGCTGGGCATTGTGCTCGGGCTGTTTGGCATCATCGCGCTGCTCTGCCTGATTCCCCTGACAAGAGGGTTGAAATAGCGCTTGAGGCATAAAAAACACGCCCTGGCGGTGATTTCGCCAGAGCGTGTTTGTCTACGAAAGCAAAAGCGCGGTTTGGGCAAGGATATGGCCGGCATCCGCGGGCACGCTGCCCACAGGGCACATATCGCGCGCGGGCACGCAGGGCGTCGGCACATCCGGCGGTATGGTCGGACGGCATATGGCGGGCGATTCCCTGACAGCATCCCTTCGTAGCGCATGCGCTTTTCAACGGCTTCTGCGCCGTGAAACTCCTTTTTGCGCCGCTTACGCATGCGCGGTACACGAATGATGGCGCCAGCGCCGCGTTCGGCGGCGCACATCACGACGCCAGGGCGCCATGTCGTAACCGATGGCCTATGCGTCCATGGCGTTGCTGTTGACGAGGCTGTATAACACATCCTTTACGGTGCGGCACACTCCCACGGCATCGCCGGCTTCAAAGGTATCACAGTTCGTCCACATACTGGTGGTCAGGATGGCCAAATCAAGGCTGCCGCCATAGAACTGGTATGGGTTCATGTACTGCGGGGTGGTGTTGAAATCGCAAATGACGGTACCGTTGAGGCCCCATTCCTTGTGGAGAATCTTGGTGGGTAGGCAGAATTGTCAATTAAATCCGAACAACTTTTGTGCCACAGTATAGCAGCCTAGCGCCGCCCCACGGCCAAACTGCCCCGGCAAATTGGCAATGCGGCCCATGATGCCGCTGCGAAGCTGGCGATATACGCCCGGGACACTCCGCTCTATTTCCTGCCACAGCGCCCGACGCTTTGCATCCGCTTCAGCGGTTCCGGCGCGGAAAAGCAACACAGTCGATACCATCGTAATAATCTCCAGATAAGAGAACAGATATTGCCGCTGCCGTTCGTCGCCCAGCACTTCCAAATCGACGCTATGCAGCATCAGGCGGTTGACCAAAAGCTGCTGGTCGATGCGGCGAATCATTACGCTTTCATGCACGGACTGATCCTCTCTGCCAATAAAATAGTGGTAGAGATCAACATCCATATAATACAGCGTGCGTACATCGCGCATCGGCTGGTAGACAAAGAGATTGTCCACATAAAACGTATGCTCAGGAAGCTGCAAACCACAGGTGCGCAAAAGCCCCGTGCGGTAGATCACCGAGTGCATGAGGATATAGTGCCCCAGCGGCAAGCGGCGCACATCCGACCATGTCAACGCTGTCTCCTTAGGCAAGGCGCGTCGGTATTGCATTACCTTCTTGTGCTTCGCGCCCGCCTTGTCGTAAACATAGTTGGCAATCAGCAGGTCAATCTCCTGCGCGCCCCTGTCAAAACGCCTGAGCCGATCCAGCACTTTTGAGAGCGCGCCCTCATCAACCCAGTCATCCGAATCCACCACTTTGAAATACTGTCCGGAGGCGTGTTTCAGTCCGGTGTTGATGGCGCCGCCATGCCCGGCATTTTCCTGATGGATGACCTGTACAATGCTGGGATATTCCCGCGCGTAGGCCTGCGCAATGGCGAGCGTATTATCCCGGGAGCCATCGTCTACAATCAGAAGTTCCAAATCCTCCCCACCGGGGAGCAGTGAGTCAATGCACCGCCGCATGTACGCGCTCGAATTGTAGCAGGGAACGACCACGCTCAACAGTTTCATCGGCTTTTCCCCCCGTCGCGGCCTGGCAAAGCAGCCGGTGCCCCGGCGCGATGGCGGTTGGCCTTTGTCTGTTACAAGGGCAGTGTTTCACCGATCAGCCGTTGAAAGAGGCACGCGCGAATGCGCTTGACCCGCAATGTGTATTGATTATAGCATAATGCCTCCGTTCTTATTGTCTTTGGCCCGTAAACTGTCGAAATCCGTTCCCAATTTGCAATGTGTCGTTGCTATGCGTCCCTCGGCCACATTCTCTGCGCATTCTCAGCAAACGTTAAAATTCGTATGCCTCCAGCTTGCCAGCTCATCCGCCATTGCCTGGCCATAAGCGCCAACAAAATCGTCGAGCACGCCAGTGGCAATTGCCTCGCCCTGCGCGCCAAAAATCGCGGCAGAGACTTCGCTCAGCGACCAGTATAGATGGCCGCAATGATAACTGAAATCACGTTTGTATTCTTCCCTGGGCAGATCGTTGGGAAGCTCCTGATCGTTTACGCCCTTCACACGATGAATGCAGCAATCCGACATATTGAGATTTGCATCGGCATGAAAATCAATATCCGGCGAAAATCCCCGTGCCAACGCCTCATCCACATGGCAGCAATAGACCGCCCCCGCCTCCAGACAGCCCATTTCCCGAAACTGATCATGCCATGGACAGGAAGTGATGCGCAGCACATAGTCCGGCGCAATGGATGTCACTTCCCTTTGGGTGGGTTCAACCTCATCCGTCATGCGCAATTCGCCGTACTGCAAAAACGTCGCGTGCGTCAATGGCTGTCCGTCGCGGATCGCCCGCTGCGCCATCCTGCGCCCGCGCTGGCCCGCATAATACTGCACCGCATGGATAAACGCCGCCTGCCCGCGCTGGGCAAACCCCTCTGTAAGCCGCACATAATAACGTGCGGCGATAAACGCATGTACCTTTTCATTGAACCCCATGTTCGTGCCTCCTCATACTGTCCGAAACGGTCAACCCGCCATGCAAGGTACCATTTTGCCAATGGGGATGCTTTTTCCTTTCGGAACCGGTCTTTTGCTTGCAAACTTCGGCCTGTCATTGAAAGAAAGCCTGAACGGACAAAAGCCTGAGCCGTGCAAACTGAATTCCTTGCCCGGCGCGGGGCGTTACGCACCTTCCTTTGGCGCGCGTCGCCGCCATTTCCTCCATTTTCCAAAGGCTGCGAGCAATCCCGCGCCAAGGAAGGCGCCAAGAACATTCAAAGCCGCCTCATCCCACGAGCAATGCCGGCCGGGAATCAGTATCTTGTGCGCCTCATCGACGGCGGCGATCAGGGCGCAAACCGCAATGGTCAGGGCAAAACTCTTTCCCATTCCCCGCAACCGTCTGCGCAACGCAGGATACAAAAGCGCGCCTTCTACAAAGTACACGCCAATATGCGCCAACTTGCGCAGCCACAGATGCAACTCTGTTTCGGCAACATTGGGCAAAAAGCGCATAAGCCATTGCGTAATTGCAAGGCATAGCGAAGCCGTATCATTCCCCGTCTGACTGGACAAAAAGAAAATCACCGCCAGCCAGAGTACGGCGGGAAGAAAATAAAATAAGTTCCGTCGCTCATTCATATTGTGAAAGATCCTTTTGAAAATCAGTGTCCGGGCCAAATTGCTGGGAGGACAGGGGAATTTATGCACACGACAAGCAAAAGAGGGAAAGCAAAACACCCTTCAAGCTTCCTCTGCATCGTACCTACCGCCTTGCTCCAGATCTGCGCCGTTGCAACGCCTGTCCTCCGCTCATTTTCCAAGTTCCCGCGCGCTCTGCTCCAGCGCCGCGACGATGACCTGATCCATGTCGTAATACTTGTACTCACCCAACCGTCCGCCGAAGATGATATCCTTTTCCGCCGTCGCCAGCTCTTTATACTGGCTGTACAGCGCCCCGTTCTTCGCGTCGTTGACCGGGTAGTAGGGTTCATCCCCTACCCTCCATTCCGAGCTGTACTCCCGGGAGATCACCGTCTTGGGCAAATCGTTCCCCTGCCCATCCTTGCCGAATTCAAACCACTTATGCTCGATAATGCGCGTCCACGGCGTTTCCCGGTCGGTGTAGTTCACCACCGCGTTGCCCTGGAAGTTCGGCATGTCTAGCAGCTCAGTCTCGAAGCGCACCGAGCGGTACTCCAGCGCTCCCAGCCGGTAGCCGAAGTAAGCGTCGATAGGGCCTGTATAGATCACTTTTTCTGCCAGCGCGTCCAATTCTGCCTTGTGCGCCAGGTAATCCGTGTTCAGATACACCTCCGCGCCCTCCAGCATCCTTTCCACCAGCTTCGTATAGCCGCCGATGGGAATGCCCTGATAGAGAGCGTTAAAATAATTGTTGTCAAACGTCAGCCGCACCGGCAGGCGCTTGATGATAAAGGCGGGCAGGTCTGTGCAGGAACGCCCCCACTGCTTTTCCGTATAACCCTTGACCAGCTTTTCATAGATGTCCTGGCCAACCAGGGATATGGCCTGTTCCTCGAGGTTCCGCGGCTCGCCCCGTATCTCCGCGCGCTGACTGGCAATCTTTGCCGCCGCTTCCTCGGGCGTGACCACGCCCCACATCCTGTTGAACGTGTACATATTGAAGGGCAAAGAATATAATTCGCCCTTGTAGTTGGCGACTGGGGAATTGGTGAAGCGGTTAAACTCGGCAAACTGATGGACGTATTCCCACACGTGCCGGTTGTTGGTGTGAAAGATGTGCGCGCCATACCGATGAACGTTGATGCCCTCGACACGCTCGGTATAGACGTTGCCGGCAATATGCGGGCGCTTGTCAATGACGAGGACGGTCTTGCCGGCGCGCCTGGCCTCATGCGCAAAGGTCGCGCCGTAAAGGCCCGCGCCGACGATCAGGTAATTCATCACAAGCGTCACTCCAGGAATCAAATTCGCCCATGCGCCACAAGTTTTTATACTCTGAGCTACCTTCCGGGTAATTATTCCTCCTCAAAAGTATAAAACCTGTAACTATTGTAAGGCCAAGCCTCACAATCGTCAAGTCCGCCTTTTTGATCGCCGTCGGAGGCATATGCCAGGCTCTCCTCAACCAAACATTGCTTCAAGCGCCTTTGCAATTTCTGATTCCGCCGCTGCCGCTTCTGCCCGATTTGGAGCTTTGACACTGATATACACCTTTAGCTTTGATTCAGTACCACTGGGCCGGATGACCACGGAAGAATTGTCCTCCAAAATATACTTAAGCACGTCGCTTCGGGGCAGTCCATCCAGCCCCGTGCTGTAATCCAGACATTTCAGCACCGCCCTGGGGCCAATTTCGGATAAGCCGCTTCGCAACGAGGCCATAATCTTCCGCATGCGTTCAAAGCCCAAATTGCCTTCAAAGGCATAGCTACGGAGCGTGTTGAAGGAATTGCCGTGAAGCTCATACAGCGCATTCAGCTTATCCAACAAGCTCATTCCCTGTGCTCGGTAGAAAGAAGTCATCTCACAGATCAAAAATGCGGCGCCCACCGCATCCTTGTCGCGCACATACGTCCCGCTCAGATAGCCGCAAGACTCCTCAAACCCAAAGATGTAACGCTCTGCCTGCCCGGCCTTTTCCAGAAGCCCAATCTGTTCGCCAATATACTTGAAGCCCGTTAAGACATTGACCGTCTCAACCCCGTAATGCGCTGCCACCTGCGTGGCCATGTCTGTCGTGACGATGGTCTTGACAAACATGGGCGACGGCGGCATCGTCTCATTTTCCCGCCGGCGGGCGCAGATGTAATCCAGCAATAAAACGCCCGTCTCGTTACCGGAAAGAAGTACGTATTCTCCCTCGCCATCGCGGACGGCGACGCCAACGCGGTCGCAATCCGGATCCGTCGCCAACAGCAGGTCGGCGTTGCACCGTTTGGCATACTCCATGCCCAGCGCCATAGCCTCCCGGACTTCAGGGTTGGGATACGGGCAGGTGGGGAACTTTCCGTCCGGCTGCTCCTGTTCTTTTACGACGGTGATATTGGCATAGCCCGCCTCGTGCAGCATGCGCAATACGGGTTGTAGGCCCGCGCCGTTGAGCGGGGTATAGACGATGGATATGTCCTTGTCTGCCTTGGCCGTTCCCAATGCGCCCTGTGCCTTGACTGTCTCGATAAAGGCGGTGTAGACTTCCTCACCGATCCAGCGGATTCGGCCGGCAGCTATACCCTCCGCGAAGGATATCCGCCGCACATCCGCAAATAGATCCAGCGCCTCGATCTCCGCAAGGATCGCATCTGCCGCATGCGTGGTGATCTGACAGCCATCGCTGCCATAGACCTTATAGCCGTTATAACAAGCCGGATTGTGAGAGGCCGTGATCATCACCCCGGCGTCGCAGCCAAGCTGACGCACCGCAAAGGACAGGCATGGCGTGGGCATCAACCGCGGGTAGATGTATGCCGTCAGGCCGTTGGCCGCGAACACGCCCGCCGCCACCTGCGCAAAAAGCTCCGACTTGATGCGGCTATCGTAGGAAATGGCGATCTTCCCCGCCGCCATTTTCCGCTTTATGGCGTTCGCCAGCCCCTGCGAGGCTTTGGCCACGGTGTAGACGTTCATGCGGTTGGTTCCCGCGCCAATCAGGCCGCGCAGTCCGCCCGTTCCGAAGGCGAGGTTTCGATAAAACGCATCTTCGATTGGCGTCTCATTCATAGCCCGCAGTTCGTCTTGAAGCTCCTGATCTTCCGTCGCCAATTCACACCAACGCCGGTATTCCCATTGATATTCCATCAAGAATTAACCTCGAATTTTGCATTCTATCCCTGTGTTTCGCCGCACTGCCCCTATACAGCATCCGAACCCCCGCTCATGAGCGGTGTTTGCCGTATTTCGCCTCCAGCGAGTACTTCAACTTGTCCTCTACGGAAATGCCCTTTCCCATCTGCACTTCGATCAGGGTCATTCCCGTTCGCGCGATGACCGTATGCCGGCATCCAGCGGGCAAACGCAATACCGTACCAGCGCGCGCTACGATTTCCGCATCATCCACAACGGCGATCCCTTCGCCGCTGACCACTGTCCAGGTCTCGTCCCGATGGGCATGGCTGTGATAGTGCAGCCGATGCCCTGGCAACAGCGTCACCTTGATCGTCAGGCTCTCGTCCTCTACGTCCAGAACGGTAAAGCTTCCCCAGGATTTTTCCGCAAACATCACCTGTTGGTGAATATCATCCACATAGGGTTTGATGTAGCTGGACTGTTCCTTGTCCGATACCAGCATTCCCTCCGGACTGGCAGCCACCACAATGTTTTTCAGGCCCATGCAGAGGATTGGAACCGACAGCTCGTTGATTACATGCACATTCTCGCAATTGTCGTTCATGCGCACGTTGCCCACGCTGGTTTCGCCCATAACTTCGGTCAGCGTATTCCATGTGCCCAAGTCCATCCAGCGGCCATGAAAACGCATTACCTGTATATCCGGCTCTTTTTCTACCACAGCGTAATCAAAGCTGATTTTGTTTAATTCCTCATAGCGCGCATAGAGGTCGGCATAATCGGCATAATCAATCAACGCATGGGACTTTTCAAGCAAGTATCCCAGGCGGAACACAAACACGCCGCCATTCCACAACGCCCCCTGGCGGATGTATGCCTGCGCCTCCTCCCGGCCCGGTTTTTCCCGAAACGCGCTTACGCGGCTGACGGCCTGTGTCGTTTCCGGCATGATATAGCCATACTTCTCGCTGGGATAGGTGGGTTCTATTCCCATGAGATACAGCTTTGCCGCGCCGTGTTCCGCCTGTTGCGTAAGATCGCGGATTGCCTCAAAATATTCAGTATCCACATATGGATCGACAGGGCACACCGCTACCGCTTCGTCTGCGTCAACGTTCTTGATTTCCTGCAGGTATGCGCATGCCAGGGCGATGGCCGGAAATGTATCCCGGCGGCAGGGTTCCACGCAAACTGAAACCTGATCCCCAAGCTGATTGTGAATGGCCGACACCTGCGAACGGCTGGTAGCGATTGTAACGGTGGCGTCGGGATCCACCGAGCGGATCTGCCGGTAAATCCTTTGCACCATGGATTCATATTCGCCCTCCGGGCCTGGAAATATCTTGATAAACTGTTTGGAGCGTATATCGTTGGACAGCGGCCACAGCCGCTTACCCGAACCTCCGGACAGCAGAATAATGTGCATAGTCTTCCTCCACGGCGAAATATGGTATTGCCAGCATCCTGTTGGGCATTTTCAAAACGCGCCGCCGCGTTTACCGCTCCGCCCGCATGGGATTTTGCAGGAAATCCTCATAAGCCAGGCGAATACCATCCTCAAGTTCTGTCTTATACGTCCAGCCCAGGGCGGTAGCCTTGCTTACATCCAGCAGCTTGCGCGGCGTGCCATTGGGCTTTGTCGTATCCCACTCGATCTTTCCCGTGTAGCCGACTACCTTGGCCACCAGCTCCGTCAAGGCCTTGATCGTCAGTTCCTTGCCCGTGCCGGCATTTACGGTCTCATTCCCGGAATAGTTGTTCATCAGGAACACGCAGAGATCAGCGAGATCATCCACATACAAAAACTCCCGCAGGGGGCTGCCATCGCCCCAGCAGGTAACGCTATCGCGTCCCTCAACCTTCGCCTCATGGAAGCGACGGATGAGCGCCGGCAGCACATGGCTGTGCGTGGGATGATAGTTGTCGTTTGGCCCGTAGAGATTGGTCGGCATCACGGAGATATAGTCCGTGCCATACTGGCGGTTGAGAAATTCGCAATATTTCAGGCCGCTGATTTTTGCCAGCGCATATGCCTCGTTGGTCTTTTCCAGTTCGCCGGTCAAAAGGCAGCTTTCCGGCATCGGCTGCGGCGCCATACGCGGATAAATGCAGCTGCTGCCAAGGAATTCCAACTTTTTGCATCCATTTTGCCACGCAGAATGGATGACGTTCATTTCCAATATCATGTTATCGTACATGAAGTCTGCCAAAGCCTCGCGGTTGGCCACGATGCCGCCCACCTTTGCCGCCGCCAGAAACACATATTCCGGCTTTTCCTCCGCAAAGAAGCGTTCCACCGCCTCTTGCCGGCAAAGATCCAATTCCTTATGCGTACGCGTAATAATATTGGTATAGCCCTGGCGCTCAAGCGCGCGTACAATGGCGCTGCCTACCATGCCGCGATGGCCCGCCACATAAATCTTTGCGTTCTTCTCCATCATCTTTGTCAACCCCTTTCCTGCTCCGCGACCCGCATGGCCTTTTCGCGCTTCGCCAACTTCCGGTCATGCTTTGCCATGATCTCAACAAGTTGTTCGTAGCTGGTCTTTTGCGGGTTCCAACCCAGCACAGTCCTTGCCTTGGTGGGGTCTCCCCAGAGGTTATCCACATCCGTGGGGCGGAACCAACGCGGGTTGACGCATACAAGCATCCTGCCTGTGGCGGCGTCGTAGCCCTTTTCCTCAACGCCTTCGCCTTCCCAGCGCAGGGCAATGCCGTTGGCCGCAAACGCCTTTTCGGTGAAATCACGCACGGTATGCTGCACGCCCGTGGCGATGACAAAATCATCCGGCTCGTCCTGCTGCAAAATCAGCCACATGCACTCCACGTAGTCCTTGGCATATCCCCAATCGCGCAGGCTGTCCAAATTGCCCAGCTCCAGGTGATCCTGCAATCCCTCCGCGATGCGGCCGGCCGCCAATGTAATCTTGCGCGTGACGAAATTTTCGCCCCTGCGCTCGGATTCATGGTTGAATAAAATGCCGTTTACGGCGAACATTCCATACGCCTCGCGGTACTCCTTCGTGATCCAGAAGCCGTACTGCTTAGCCACCGCATAGGGGCTGTAAGGATGGAAGGGCGTCGTCTCCCGCTGCGGCACTTCCTCCACCTTGCCGTAAAGCTCCGAAGTGGAGGCCTGGTATACGCGCGTCTTTTTCGTCAGGCCCAATATGCGCACCGCTTCGAGAATGCGCAGCACGCCCAGCGCGTCCACATCGCCCGAATACTCCGGAACGTCAAAGCTCACCTGTACATGGCTCTGCGCCGCCAGGTTGTACAGTTCGTCCGGCTGCACCAGGTTAATGATGCGAATCAGCGAGGAGGAATCGGAAAGATCCCCATCATGCAGCGTAATTCTGTCCAGGATATGATCAATGCGCGCCGTATTGGAAATGGAGGCGCGCCGCGTGATACCGTGAACTTCGTAGCCCTTTTCCAGCAGCAGCTCCGCCAAATAAGAACCATCCTGACCGGTAATGCCGGTGATTAAAGCTTTTTTCATGACAAAAAACCTCCCATGCAACGTCCTTTGGTACTATACCATATAGCCCGCAAACATTGAATGGGAGATTTTGTCCACTTCTAGCATTTTATTGCTTTTTATGATATACTGTTTGTGAAACGCTGCGTAGGCAGTGCGCGCCCGCAAGGGCCGCTTTGGAAGGGATGGCATACATGCAGGATACGCTTTTTCACGGCGATCTCGTCACTTCGAAACGCATACTCTATACGCCTTCCGGCTTCGCCAAACGCACTTTGTTGCATTTGCAGGAAATTGGCGAGCTGGAAGCCCGCAGGCCGCACGTCAGCCAACGCGACGGCCTTTCTTCCTATCTTTTTTTCATTGTCCTGCGCGGCTCGGGCGAGCTTGCCTACCGGCAAACCGTGCATCCGCTTTCGGTGGGAGACTGCATATTCGTCGATTGCAAACAGGGGTACGCGCACAGCACCTCTGCCGATCTTTGGACGCTCAAATGGATACATTTTTTCGGCCCGGAGCTGCGCGGCGTATACGAAAAATATGTGGAACGCGGCGGCCAGGCGGTGTTCTCTCCCGGCAACATATCGTCCTTTCTGGAGCTGTGGGAGAGAATGTTTTCCATTGCCGCATCGGCAGAATACATCCGCGACATGCGCATCAACGAACTCCTTGCCGCATTGCTCACGCTTCTGATGGAGAACAGCTGGAATCCCTCGGGCGGCAGGAGCGTCCGCGGCAAGCGGCAGAACCTGCAACAGGTGCGCGACTATCTGGACGAAAACTTCGCGCAGAAAATCTCGCTGGACGCGCTTTGCGGACGGTTTTACATGAGCCGTTCCCATCTGTCGCGCGCCTTCAAGGCGCAATTCGGCGTCAACATTTCCGAATACCTGCTCGGCCTGCGCATCACGCGCGCCAAGCAGCTCTTGCGCTTTTCCAGCGACTCTGTGGAGGATATCGCCTCCGCCTGCGGCATCGAGGACGCAAATTTCTTTGCGCGCACGTTCAAAAAGGTCGAAGGAATCTCGCCCAGTCATTTTCGCGCATTGTGGAAATCGTAACGCCACCCTGCTAAATCAGTATGCAGTCCCAAACATCAATGTCGCTATCCTGGAACACTTCTTTCAGGCGCTGATGTATTTCTGCTTTCGCTCCGCCCTTTTTGAGGACGACTTGCAAAAAGCCCCCACCGCCCGCGCCGCAGATCATGCGGCCGTCGATCAAGTCTTCCATAGTGGCGAATATCTGGTCAATCAACGTATTGGTGCTGCCTGCGTCGATCTTTTTGCTCAGCTCCCAATGTTGCGTTAAGAGTTCAGCAAAGGCGTCCACATTGCCGCGTTCCAGTTCAAAACGCATCAGTGCCGCGATTCTCTGGATCTCATTGAGCGCGTAAAGCGCCTCCGGTTCGTTGCCGATATAGCGCCCCACCACGTCGCGCAAGAGGCTGCGGGCCAGGCGGCGCTGGCCGGTATAGACCAAGCAGAATCGCTCGTTGAGTTCCGCCAGCGCATTTTCCGGGACGCATACATGCTGGACGCTGATTTCCTGTTTAAGGCCGGGGCGTGAAGTGGTGTACTTGATACCATTGCTCAGCCCGCCAACCTGGTCCTGCCAGCCGCCGCCCGTGGACATGATCTGTTCCATACACAGCACATGGTCATAGAGATCCTCTTCGCTATGCTCAATACCCATGAACTCAAACAGCGCCTTGACGCAGGCCGCGGCCAGAATGCTGCTTGTGCCCAGGCCGCTGCCCTTGGGCACGCCTGTGACCTCCGTTTGCATGCGGAATCCGCCGCCCAGACGGTTCAGGATTTCTTCGAGGTTGCCACCCTGAACCGGGAGAATGCCGCAGGCCAGCAAGGCCGCCTTTTGCAGCGCGAATGGATCGTATGGGTCGCCCGTCTGTTGCAGCGGCTCTATGGAGGTAAATTCGCCATGCGTATCCATATCGCGGCTGTCAAAGACGATCTTGCACTCCTTGAGACGTGTCAGCGTCACCTCTACCGGCTTCTTTCCGTTGAGGAGAATGGCCGCGTTGAGCACTGTGCCGCCGTTTTCATTGCAATACGGCGGCGTATCGCTCCATCCGCCGCCCCAGTTTACGCGCAGAGGAAGCGCCACGCGATGGCTGTCTCCGGTCATGCGGCAATGCTCGTTGAAATGCAGTTCTCTGAGCGTACCCTCCAGAACGCCCATCTGAATTTGCTTGAAAGCCGCGGCAATATAGCCATCTCCGTCCACACCGCCAAGCGCACAGCCTATGTAGTAGTTGAGGCGCATGGCCGCGCCAAAACCGCCCCTGCGGAGTCGTTCTTCAAGCCACTCCTGTTGGATTGGGGTGAGCGCCGCCGTTTGCAATACAGAGGCTCCCTCCCGTGCGGGAATCTGCTGCCGGATCATTTTGGCTATGCGATCCATTCTCACGAGTTCCTGCATGCGTTTATCCCAAGCGATCAACGCGCCGGAATCCGCGTCGTTAAACCCGGAGCGCAGGCTCTTGCGTTCGGCCTTGCGCCACGCATCCACATCTCCCTGGCCCTGCGCCATGTCGTAGAGATTGAGGGCGGCGGACACGGCCTCGTTGATCGTAGCACAGGCCGGATATAGCTCCGCCTCCCACAGCGTATGACCGTCGCCGTTCCACAGCTCTGCAATATCGAGCTGATTGCGCTCCACAAAGTCGCGCAGGGAATGCCCGAGGAAAGAACAATCTTCTTCCAGCCGTCCCTTCGGATTGTCGTCCACGCCATAAATGCGCACGACAAAGCGCCCATCGCGTTGCTTCAGCCCATGCAGCACCACGTTGTCCGGAATGGAGGCGTTGCGTATATCCACATAAGACAATAGAACGTTGTTACCTATCGTTACACCATGATGTACATAGCTGACCTCTAAGTACACATCTTTACCGCACTTCGCATGATCAGAAAGCACGCTATTATAGCCCGCGACATCCGTCCGATGTATACTGCTGTTGACGTGCTTTTCCCACCCAATATGTCTATATGCCTCAATTTCGTCAGACATCAAACGCATGATCTCACGCGTGGTGCCAAAA
>DSTMC04003__coassemble_1790_pt1 | contig 13472 bp, 11 predicted proteins | sample DSTMC04003__metabat2_low_PE_048 | metagenome-assembled genome bin DSTMC04003
GTGCGCTACCGAGCTGCGCTACACCCCGACAACGGCATGTGCTCCGCAAGCGACTTTTGAATTATAGCATTAGTTGCAGTGTTTGTCAAGGGGTTTGAATGAAAAAAACATGTAATATTGCCTGCGGCGCGCAAGCCGGTATACCCCAAATGTTTTTCCCCTCAAAACGCGCCGGAGCATCTGTTTTCTTTGACAGGTGCAGGAAAAACATGTATACTTAATAATACAATACTTTCCAAACAGAATTCCCTTTTGCATTTTCATCGACGGCCTGTCTTAAGAATTGGGAGAGGAAGATTCCATGAATATCTTTGTGTGCGTCAAGCAGGTGCCAGCGACGAGCAGCGTGCAGGTGGATGAAAAAACCGGCGTGCTGCGCCGCGAGGGGACGCAGAGCAAGATGAACCCCTACGACCTGTTTGCGCTGGAAACGGCGTTGCGTTTGCGCACAGAGCACGGCGGGCGTGTAACGGTTGGAACCATGGGGCCAAAGCAGGCGGAAGCCGTTATCCGCGAGGCTTACCTGATGGGCGCGGACGACGGTTATGTCATTTCAGACCGCCGCCTGGGCGGCGCAGATGTGCTTGCCACCAGCTATGCACTCAGCCAGGCCATCCGCTGCATCGGCGATTTCGACCTCATCCTCTGCGGCCGGCAGACGACGGACGGCGATACCGCTCAAGTGGGCCCGGCCATTGCCGAACATATGGGCATTCCCCACGCCGCCTGGGTTTCGGCCCTGCGTGTGGTTGGCGGCGGCGTAGAGGCCGAGCAGCAGCTTCAGGACGTAATCGAAACCGTATATATGCCCTTTCCATGCCTTGTGACAGTGGAACAGGATATCTATGTCCCCCGCCTGCCCTCGCTCAAAACCGCGCGGGAGATCGGCGAAAGGCCGGTGCATGTTCTGACGCTGGACAATTTCCTGGACAGGGATCCGGAGCACTACGGACTGGCGGGCAGCCCCACACAAGTGGAACGCATCTTTCCGCCTGAAAGCGAGGCTGTGCAAGAGCATTGGGAGGGCGACGGTTGCGCCGGGCGGCTGTTTCAACAGCTTCGGGACTGGAAGTTTGTATAGGAGGGCGCGTTATGGCACAAATCGCAATTCTGGAGCGCAAATGTACGCGCTGCGGCCTCTGCGCGCAAAGCTGCCCTTTCGGCGGCATTGACCTGCCAGAAGGCGGTTATCCGGCATTGAACGCAGCATGCCGCGTGTGTGGCGCCTGCGTGCGCGTCTGTCCGCAGGGAGCCATCTTGCGTCTGGAGGCGCGCGCGCAAAGCGTCGATAAGTCCCAGTGGCGGGATATACTGGTCTTTGCCGAGGTCAGCGGCGGACGGCTGCACCCAGTGGCATTGGAGCTGATTGGCAAGGCGCGCGAACTGGCCGCGCCGCTCCACTACGCGGTCAAGGCCGTGCTGGTGGGCAACGGCGTGGAGGCACATGCCCGTGAGCTTCAACACTACGGCCTTGCAGAGATCGCCGTCTACGAGGATCCCGCGCTGGCCGGCTTTCGTGCCGACGCTTACGCCGCCTGCGTGGAGGACTACATACGCGCCGCGCGCCCATGCGTGGTGTTGGTGGGCGCGACCTCGCTGGGGCGCAGCCTGGCGCCGCGGTTGGCGACGCGCTTCCGCACCGGCCTGACGGCGGACTGCACGCGCCTGCTTTTGCGCGACAACAGCGACCTTGTGCAGATTCGCCCGGCCTTCGGCGGCAACATCATGGCGCAGATCGTCACCGCGCATACGCGCCCGCAGTTTGCCACCGTGCGCTACAAGGTGATGGACGCGCCCATCCGGGAAGATGCGGCTTGCGGCGAGATCATCCGCCGCGCCCTGCCCGCCGGCGTTCAGGCCTCCCGCGCGGTCTGCGTGCGTTCGCAGAGCGTGCCGCAGAAGCGCAGCATTTCCGATGCAGAAATTTTGGTGGTCGGCGGCCGCGGCCTGCGCCGTGAGGCAGACCTGGCCCTGGTGCGCGAGCTGGCGGCGGCGCTGGGCGGCGACTGGGCGGTAACGAGGCCGCTGGTGGAAAAGGGTTGGGCGGCAAACGAGCGGCAAATCGGCTTGAGCGGGCGCACAGTGCGGCCAAAGCTTATCATCACCTGCGGGGTGAGCGGGGCCATACAGTTTACAAGCTGCATGAACGCCAGCGAACACATCGTGGCCATCAACACAGACGCCAGCGCCCCCATTTTCGACGTAGCCCACATCGCCATCACCGGCGATCTTTATAAAATCGTGCCCGCGCTGACCGGGCTTCTGAAGGAGGCGAAGGCATGATGGGTTTTAAGCGCGTAGAGGCGGAGGATTTGGCCTTTTTTGAGGAGGTAATGCCAGGGCGCGTGCTCAGCGGCGCGGCAATTTCCACCGACCACATGCACGACGAAATGACGGAATACGGCTCCTACGCGCCGGAGGCAGTGTTGCAAGCCGAAAGCGCCGCGGAAATCTGCGCTGTACTGCGCTACTGCAACGAGCGGCGCATCGCCGTCACGCCGCGCGGGGCGGGCACGGGCCTATGCGGCGGCTGCGTGGCGGTACAGGGCGGCATCGTGCTTTGCAGCGAGCGCATGAAGCGTGTGCTGGAAGTAGACGTGCGCAACATGACCGCCACGCTCGAGCCAGGCGTGCTGCTGATGGAATTTCCCAAGGCTCTGGAGGGCACGGGATTGTTTTACCCGCCTGACCCCGGGGAAAAGACGGCCACTATGGGCGGCAACGTCATGACGAACGCCGGCGGTATGCGCGCGGTGCGCTATGGCGTGACGCGCGACTACGTTTTGGGCATGGACGTGGCGCTTGCCGACGGCACGCTTTTGACGCTGGGCGGCAAAAACGTCAAGACCTCGAGCGGCTACAGCCTGCTGAACCTGATGATTGGCTCGGAGGGCACGCTGGGCATCGTCACGAAGCTGACGGTGAAGCTGATTCCGGAGCCCAGGGCCAACGTATCGCTGCTCTTGCCCTTTGACGATTTGGACGCCTGTATCGGCGCAGTGCCGGAAATTCTCGCCTGCGGCTGCGAGCCGACGGCGGTGGAGTTCATGGAGCGCGAGGTCATCGCCTGCGCGGAGCGGTATCTGGGCAAGCAATTTCCCGATGCCAGCGCGGACGCCTATCTGCTGGTGCGCCTGGACGGGCCGAGCGTGGAGGCGCTCCGGCCCGGCATGGAGGCGCTGACCGACCTGGCGCTGCGCCTGGGGGCGCGGGACGTGCTGCTGGCGGACACCAGCGAGCGCAAGGAGAGCATCTGGAACGCGCGCGGAGCGTTTCTGGAAGCCATCAAGGGAAGCTGCTCCACCATGGATGAATGCGACGTGGTGGTGCCGCGCGACCGCATCGCCGCCTTTGTGCGCCGCAGCGCGGAGATTGGCCGCGCCGAAAACGTGCGCGTCTGCTCGTTTGGCCATGCCGGGGACGGCAACCTGCACATCTATGTTTGCCGGGACGGGATGGAGGACGCGGCCTGGAAGCGCGCCGTCACCGCGGTCATGGACGCGCTCTACGCCGCAGCGCGCGATATGGGCGGTGCGGTCAGCGGCGAGCATGGCATCGGCCACGCCAAGCGCGGCTACCTTCTGCAAAGCCTGGGCGAGCGGCAGCTTGAGCTGATGCGCGGCATTAAAAAGGTATTTGACCCAAACGGCATCCTTAACCCCGGCAAGGTGGTGTGACACTTTTCCCGAACCAACGGATGACAAGAAGAAGAAAAGGGGATAAGAAACAAGTGGGGGATGAAAATATGCCCGGCCAAAGAATATATGGGCCGGTGTACAGCGCGACATGCAAATGTCGAAACATCATCCTCAAGTAAAATTCGGGGGCAACTGCCCCAGATCTGATAACAATCCGGGGCGCAACGATTGGAAAATATAGAGAATCCGTGGTAGCCAAGAAGATGTGATTGTATGCAGGGTGCCCAAACAATTGGGGGAGAAACGAAAAAGAAACACTTAGCGATATCGTTTTCAGCTACCGGGCGTCATTGGATTTTGTCTTGTTTTCACCAAGGATTGATCTCAATCGCCCCTTCCCCATCCCTGCACGCAAAAACGCCGCGCGGGAAGCGTTTGCTCCCTGCGCGGCGCTTGTTTTGGGGTGTTTATTCGTCGTACAGATGGCAGGCTACCAGGCGGCCGTCCGGCATACGGCGCGGCGTTGGCACAGTTTCGGAACATATCGCCTTGCAGCGCGTGCAGCGGTCGTGGAAGGCGCAGCCCTTGGGCGGATTGGAGGGGCTGGGCACATCGCCCTCAAGGTGGACGCGCGTCTTTTGATCCAGCGGATCACGCCTGGGGATGGCCGAAAGCAGCGCCAGCGTATAAGGATGCATGGGATGGCAATAGATTTCCTCCGTGTCGCCCATCTCCACGATGCGGCCCAGGTACATGACCGCCACGCGCGTGCTGATGTGGCGCACGACATTGAGGTCATGGGAAATGAACAGGTATGAAAGTTTCAACTCCTGTTGCAGTTTCATCAGCAGGTTGAGCACCTGCGCCTGGATGGACACATCCAACGCCGATACAGGCTCGTCCGCCACCACAAAGCGCGGATTGGTAATCAGGGCGCGGGCGATGCTGATGCGCTGGCGCTGGCCGCCGGAAAACTGATGGGGATAGCGGTCGAGCTGGTCGCGGGAAAAACCCACCGCGTCGGCAATCCAATTCACGCGTTCTTTCCGCTCCTTCTGGTTCAGGGAAAAGTGCGTGTTGAGCGGCTCCTCCAGCAACTTGCGCATCGTCATGCGCGGGTTGAGCGAAGAATACGGATCCTGAAAAATAAGCTGCATATCGCGGCGCTTTTTGCGCAGGGCCTCCTTGTCCAACGCCCGCAGGTCCTGTCCATCGAAACAGACCCGCCCGTCAGTAGGCTCGATCAGGCGCAATATGGAGCGGCCGGTGGTGGACTTGCCGCAGCCGGACTCTCCTACCAGCGCAAACGTCTCCTGCTCGCCAATGGTAAAGGACACATCCTCTACAGCATGCACATAGCCCACGGTCTTGCGGACGACGCCGCCTTTAATAGGGAAATAGGTTTTCAGGCCCTGCACGTCCAAAAGCACGTTGCTCATACCGTCCCCTCCTTTCGCGCCGGGTGCAGCAGGCAGCGGCACAGGTGACCCGGGGCGATCTCCACCAACGGGGGCACCTGCGCGCGGCAGCGCTCTTCACAGTATTCGCACCGGTCTGCAAACCGGCAGCCAGGGCTGAAATTTCCCGCCGTAGGTACCGTGCCACGAATGGCGTAAAGCTCCTTCTGCTCCCCGCCCAGCGACATGACCGACTTGAGCAACCCGGAGGTGTAGGGATGCGCGGCTTCGTGGAAGATGACCTCCACCGGCGCCTGCTCAATGACCTGGCCGGCATAGAACACCGCCACTTCTTCGCAGGTTTCCGCGATGACGCCCAAGTCGTGCGTAATCATGATTACGGAGGTATCGTAGCTTTCGCGCAGGTCGTTCATCAAATCCAGAATTTGCGCCTGGATGGTCACGTCCAGCGCGGTGGTGGGTTCGTCAGCGATGAGCAGGCGCGGGTTGTTGATCAGGGCGATAGCGATCATCACTCTTTGCAACATGCCGCCGGAAAGGTGGTGCGGATAGTCCTTGAGTACCTCCGCGGCGCGGGGAATCTTCACCTTTTGCAGCATTTCCAGCGCGGCGGCGTGCATCTGGGCGCGGTTCATGTCGGTATGGAAGCGCAGGGTTTCCTCGATTTGCGTTTCGATGGTGTACATGGGATCCAGCGCGGTCATCGGCTCCTGGAAAATCATGGATATCTCCTTGCCGCGAATCTTGCGCATTTCCGCCTTGGAGATGGCCGTCAGCTCCGTTTCAGAGCCATCCGCGCGCTGGAAGCGTATGGAACTGCCCTTGCCCACCGACAGCGGAAACGACAGAAGCCCCATCAGCGTTGAACAGGTAATGCTTTTGCCGCAGCCGGACTCGCCAACCACGCCAAAGGTCTGCTTTTTGCGGATATTGAGGTCGATGCCCTCCACGAGTTTCACCGGCGGCTGCTTCTTGCCCCTGAAAAGATCAATGGAGAGGTTACGCATTTCCAAAAGATGTTCCAAACTCCGCCCCTCCTCACACTTTCAGCTTGGGATCGAGCACATCGCGCAGCGAATCGCCAAGGATATTGAAAACCAGTATGGTCACGACGATGAACAGCAGCGGGAACAACGCCATCCACGGCGCGCGCGTCATATCCGAGCGGGCCTCGGAAAGCATCGAGCCCCACGACGGGCTGGGCGGCTGAATGCCCATGCCCAAAAAGCTCAACGTGGCTTCGGTAAGAATTGCGCCGGAAAGCGCCAGCGTCACCTGCACGGTAAAGGGCGCCACCACATTGGGAGAAATATGATGCACGAGGATCGGCCAGGTCTTGACGCCAACGCTCTTGGCGTTTTGCACATACTCCAGCCCCTTGGCCGAAATCACCGCCGCGCGCACCGTGCGGCAAAACACGGGGATGTTGACAATGCCGATAGCCACCATCGTCGGGCCAATCCCCTTCCCGAGAACGGCCGAGATGAAAATAGCCAGCAGGATAGACGGGAAAGCGAATAGCACGTCCATCACGCACATGATCACGCGATCGACCACGCCTTCAAAATAGCCCGCCACCAGGCCCAGCAGATAACCGCATACGGCGCCGATGCCCACGGCGATGACGCCCACCTGGATGGACACGCGCGCGCCATAGAGCACGCGGCTGAAGATATCGCGTCCAAACTCATCTGTGCCGAAAATATGCTCGCCGGAGGGCGGCTGGAAGCGCATGCCGATCTGGTCGTAGGGATATGGTGCCAGCATCGGCGCGAAAATAGCCATCGCAATCAGCAAAAACACGCCGATCATGCCGATCTTGCCCATGGGGTCCGCCCACAGCTTGCGCAGTGTTTCCAAAAAGCTTTTCATGTGGCGCGTACCTCCGTCAGTCGTAGGATATTCTCGGGTCGATGTATGCGTAGAGCAGGTCTACGATGAGGTTGACGATTACATAGATAAAGGCGATAAACAATACGCAGCCCTGTACCACCGGATAATCGCGGTTGTTGATGCCCGTGAGCGTCATCTGTCCAAGGCCGGGCAGGGAAAAAATCTGCTCGACCACCACGGCGCCGCCCAGCAGGGAACCCATTTGCATGCCGATGAGCGTAATGATGGGAATCATGGCGTTGCGCAGGGCGTGCTTGAAAATGGCCACACGCTCGCTGGCGCCCTTGGCGCGCACGGTTTTAATAAAGTCCTGCCTGAGCACCTCCAGCACAGAGGAGCGCGTCATGCGCATGACCGAACCGGCCATGCTGGCGCCCAAAATCAGCGCCGGGAGGAACATGATTTCCAAATTGCGCAGCGGGTCTTCAAAAAGGCTGACATAGTTCAGCGGCGGATAGTAATTAAACGCCAACGAAAGCACCAATATAATCAAAATAGAAAGCGCAAAACCCGGCACCGAAACGCCCAACAACGCCACCACGCGCACCACGCGGTCTACCAGCTTGTTGCGCTTGACGGCGGCGAGGATGCCCAGCGGCAGGGCGATGACCCAGGAAATGACAGCCGCCAGTATGGTCAATTCTGCCGTGACCTGGAAGCGGGTGAGGATTTCCGGCAGGATTTCCGCGCCCGAGCGGAAAGACTGGCCGAAATCGCCGCGCAACACGCCGCCAATCCAGTTAAGATACTGCGTAATAACCGGCTGATCCAACCCATAGCGGGCGTTGACCTGTTCAATCAATTCCGGCGTGGCATCTATGCCCAGCATGCCGGAAGCAAAACCGCCGGGAATCATCCGCAGCACCGCAAAAATTGCTATGCTGATGCCCAGCAATACAGGAATCAGCTGCAAAATGCGGCGAATAATGTAGTTCTTCATGTAATCACGCTCCCCTTGGCCCGAAAACGGAACGGGCCTTGAAACCGTCGCGCAGCGCACGGCGGTTTCAACGGCCGTTCCAAAAAGATAGGATGGCGGCGATGGGGCCGCCATCCCAAGCCGCGCTTAGCGCACGAAGTACGCCTCGGTAAAGATGCTGGCATCGGCCGCATACGGCTCATAGCCGCGCAGCGCGCTGCTGGCAAAGAGGTACTCCATGGGGCTGGCGAAGAACAGGTTCGGGGATTCTTCGATGATGATCTGCTGGGCCTCCATATAATAGGCCTCGCGCTCGGCCTCATCCGTGGTGCTCACGGCGAGCTGGCACAGCTCGTCCACGCGTTCGTTGGAGTAGCCCCAAACATTGGCGTTACCGGTGGTGGAGAAGAAGAAGCTGACCGCGCGGTTCGGGTCTGTGCCGGAACCATTCTGGCCGCACATCATGTCAAAGCCGGCCTCGGGGGTATCCATCTTGCCCCAGATATCCACATATTCGCCGGATTCGAGGTTGGTAATCTCCACGTCGATGTAGATCTCCCGGAACTGCTGCTGCAAAACCACGGCGGTATCGCGGATAGTATCGAGCAGGCCAGCGGCCATGGTCAGGCTGAGACGGTTGTCATCGCTGTAACCGGCCTCTTCCATCAGGGCGCGGGCGGCTTCGACGTCATAAGTGTACAGCGGCGACTCGTTGACAGCATCCCACACCCAGTGGCCCAGGTTCGGGGCAACGAAGGTGGATACAGCCGCTTCGCCATTGTGGACGTAGTCAATGATCATATCGCGATCCACAGCCATGCTCATGGCCTGGCGCACGCGCACATCCTGCAGCGCCTCGTTGGAGAGGTTGAAGCCCAGGTAGGTGTAGTTGTTGGACTGGTAGGAAATCACCTGGATGCTGTCGTTGCCTTCCACGTCAGCCAGGTTCATCGCTGAGAGCGAGCACAGGTCGATATCGCCGGTGCGCAGGGCGGCCAGACGGGCGCTCTCATCGGCCAGCAGGTAGTAGGTGATGCCCTCCAGAATGGGCGCGCCTTCCTGCCAGTAGTCCTCGTTCTTGACAAGCGTGATGTGGTTGTCCACCACGGATTCAGAGTACTTGAACGGGCCGGTGCCGCACATGGTGTCAATCGCTGAGAGGCTGCCGCCGTTCTCCTCGACCACTTCGCGGCAGACGATGGCGCCGTAAGTAGAGGTCAGGTTGGACATGAACGCCGCGTTGGGGGCTTCGAGGACGAACTGCACGGTGTATTCATCCAGGGCCTCGACCGAGGCAATGCCGCCGTAGTAACTGTCGCTGGAGCCGAGCGCGCCGATATCGCCATACTCAGTCTGGCCGAGGATGCGCTGGAAGCTGTACACAACGTCGTCCGCGGTCATTTCGCGGCCATTATGGAACTTAACGCCCTGGCGCAGATGGAAAACGTAGGTCACATCGTCGGGCGTCTCCCAGCTTTCGGCCAGAATGCCACGGTAGGTCATATCGCGGTTGAAGCCGATGAGGGTTTCGTACACCTGGTTGAACACGCGCGTGGCCGCGATGGCGGAAATGGTGTGCGGGTCATAGCCGGCCGGCCAGGTGTCTGTGCCGTAGCGGAGCACCTGGGAGCCAGAGGGCTCTTCTTCGGCAAATGCGCCGCCAAAGAGCATCAGGCAGAGCGTCAGAGCCATGAGGACAGCCAGGAACTTGCGTAAGCTTTTCATGTAACGACCTCTTTTCTAAAAATTTGTATCGCACAGGTTCATCCACCTGTCTATACCACCTGGGGCGGTTCCCGATCGAGAAGCGCGTAGTGAAGCGCGCGGCGCACATCCTGCATATTGGCCGGTTCCTGCGATGTGCGGCAAAGGCGGTTGGTCAACAGCACCGCGCCGATGTCGTGCGCGCGGCTGAAGTAGATGCTGGTGCCGGTAAAACCGGAATGCCCGCAGCCCTCCGGAAAGACATCGCGCTTGTCGAAGGCCAAGCCTCGGCCGCATACCGTTTCCTCCATGGCGCGCACAAAGGCGGGCTTCGCAGTATTCATGTAAAACTGGCACAATCTGGTCAGGGCGTCCGCCGTGGCAAACACGCCCGCGTGCCCGCTGGCGCCGTGCCAGTAGTAAAAGGCGTTGCCGTCGTTGCACGTGCCCCGCACGCTTACGCCATCCTCCCGCCAGCCTTCAAAGTGCAAGCCTCGTTCGCGGCACATCTCCTTTTCGATCTGATTGCCGAAGCAGGAAGGCACGCACAGGCTCGCATCCACTGGCCCATAGGCCATTTCCTTGATGCCCAGGCCCTGGCGGATATAGCGTTCCAATCCCTCACGCAGGGAAAGGCCGCTCACGCGCGAGAAGATTACGCCCAGCAGCATGAAATTCAAGTCGCTGTATGCCATGCCTTCTTCAGCCGGCGTAGTGGAAAGGACATGCTCAAGCACGGTAAAAAACGGGCGGCCATCGGCGTAAAATGGATACCACGGCACGATGCCGGAAGTATGCGTGAGCAAATGGCGCAACGTCACCCCGGCAAGCCGTCTGCGCGTAACCTCTCCCGTCCCATCCAGATATGGAAGCACCGGATCTTCCGGAGCAAGGCGTCCTTCGTCCATCAGGGAGAATATCATCGTCGCGCACACGATTTTGCTTACGGACGCCAGATCAAACCAGGAATCCGGCGTAGCGTCGCCCACGGCAAAGCGGCAGAGTGTTTCGCGGGCATTGAATACCTGGCAAACCGCCGTGGGATAGTAGCCGCGCAGGCTGTAATCCCGGATAATCCCCTCTACCTTGGAAGAATCCATTGCGTACACCTTCAATCTCAAACCCGGCCTCCACCTTGCCATGTTATATGATAGCAAATTGCCGGTAAAAAGTCCAGTCGTTTGAAGAATTTTTGTGAAAGCTGTGGCCGCAAGCCAAGAATTTGCGGTCAGGAAAGGCATCCATTCCGAGGCGGAAGCGATATCTTCCCCATCACGCTGGCCACAGAAGCGCCAGTGACGCTGGGCAGCACATTGACCTCTCCCATCGCGCAGCAGTCGGCCATCAACGCAAAGGCAACCGCTTCCTTGGCGTCGCTGTTGAAGCCCAGATCTTCCTGCGTGCGCACGGAAACGCCGCAGGGAGCGAATTCCTCGGAAAGGTACTTCAAAAGCGTCTTATTGTAGCTGCCGCCGCCACCGACGATCAGCTCAGAAGCTACGCACACCGGCATTACAAAGCGTTTGTAAGCATCCGCGATCGACCAGGCGGTCAAGCGCGTTACGGTGGCCAGCAAGTCCTCGTCGCTGATGGGATGCTGCGCGCGTGCGTCCAATATGCGCTGCGCATATTGCGTGCCGAAACGCTCACGGCCGGTGGTCTTGGGCGGTTTCTGGGCGTAGTATTCATCTTCCTGCAAGCGGGAGAGCAACTCCTGATCCACATGGCCGCGGGCGGCAATGTCACCGTTGAGGTCGCACTTGAGGCGTCCGCCCGAGATTGCGCCGGCAACCGCGTCAATAATCATATTGCCAGGGCCGGTATCAAAGGCGAATACACGATCCGGCGTGGCTCCGGCAGGCATTACGGTCATATTGCCGATGCCGCCGATATTTTGGAGCAATATGCTCTCGTTCTCCCGGCGGTAGAGCAGATATTCCGGAAACGGCACCAGCGGCGCGCCCTGGCCGCCTACGGCCATATCGGCAACGCGGAAATCAGACACCGTGGGAATGCCGGTGCGCGCGGCGATTACCGCGCCCTCGCCAATTTGCACGGTATAGCGAATAGGCAGGCCGTCCTGCATCTGCGCATCCGGCTCGTGCCAGATGGTTTGTCCGTGGGAACCGATCGAATCCACATCGGCGGGGGCAAGCCCGGCCTTGGCGATCACGCCCAGCGCCGCGCGGGCATAGATTTCGCCCAGCAGGAAGTTCATATAGCCGATCTTATCCACCGTTGAACTCTCCGGGCGGAACAATTCGAAAATCCGCGGCCGCACCTCTTGGGGATACGGATTGTTTTCAAAAGCCAGCAATTTTACCTGGCGAGTATCGCCCTCGCGGGAAATCTCGACCAGCGCCGCGTCCACGCCGTCCACAGATGTGCCGGAAATCATGCCGACCACGCGGTGGACACTTTTCTTCGTAAGCGCTTCAAACATTCCTGTCTTCCTCCTCCGCAATCTGTATGGCCTGACGCAAGCGGCCTTCGCAGCTATCGAGCAGCCTCTGGGCGCGGGCCGCGTCACGACCGGTTTTGACCATGAGTATCGCCAGCTTGGTATGGCCGTCCGCCGCCTCGAGCGCGCGCGCCGCCGCCTCGGGAGAAGCGCCAGTGGCGTGCATGATGAGCCGCTGGGAGCGATCTACCAACTTTTTGTTGCTGGCGCGCAGATCAACCATCAAGTTGCCATAGACCTTGCCCAGCTTGATCATTGCGCAGGTGGTAAACATATTCAGAACCATCTTTTGCGCGGTACCGGACTTGAGGCGCGTAGAGCCGGTGATGACCTCCGGCCCGACCAGGGGGGCAACGGTGACATCGCAGATTTCCTCCAGGCGCGTATGCGCGTTGGTACACAGGCCGATGGCCACGCCGCCGCGGGCTTTCACTCGCCGCATGGCGGCCAGCACATAGGTGGCGCTACCGCTGGCGGTAATGCCAACAACCGCGTCGTCCGCGCCCACGGCCAGTTCGTCGATCAGGCGTTCGCCATCCTCGGCGCTGTCTTCGCAGCCTTCTACGGCATGGCGCAGCGCCCGGTCGCCACCGGCAATGAAGCCCTGCACCATTGCGGGGTCTACGCCAAAGGTTGGCGGGCATTCCGAGGCGTCAAGCACGCCCAGGCGCCCCGAGGTACCCGCGCCGAGGTAGATCAGCCGTCCACCCCGCCGCAGGCAACCGTAGATGAGATCCACAGCCTGTGCGATGTGGCCGCACTCGGCATGTACGGCCTCGGCGACACGCGCATCTTCGCGGTTCATCATCTCTACCATTTCCTGTGTGGAGCACAGGTCGATATCGCGCGTCGTTTCGCTGACACTTTCGGTTGCCAAACCGGCCAGATAGGCATCCATATTGTTTTTTCATCTCCTGCCATATGGTTTGAGGGGATGTATTAAGCGTAACGCAGATGTCATTATTTGTCAACAACTTTTTACGCTGGATTGCAAAAACGCCGCATAGCGCAACATGGCGGCATCGTTATGGAAAGTGAAGAAAAACCGAAGCGCCGCTTCTGGAAAGGGCTATTTGCCGCAGCCGCGACTTCATATAATATAAGTAACTTCGGGGCGATAGCCCCTGCCCGCATCTTCTTCCCTGTTTCGGCATATATGGCAAAGTGCGAAGGGATTCGCGCCCGGCAGTTTCCCTGCAAAGTTGACCCGGATCAAAAGTCGAACCAAAGTACACATGGGCGCTTCAAAGGCCAGTTTCCTTTTCGAATGCGGCAACAAGCGTCTCTGCATTGCGCATTTGCAGGCACAACCGTAGTTAATCATCCGCTTGAATGGCAGAAAGCCGCGTTGCTTTAATGCAGCCTAAAAAGACAAAACGAAAACCACCAATTCTTGGTGGTTTTGTGATGGTGGAGCGTAGGGGATTCGAACCCCTGAC
>DSTMC04003__coassemble_1829_pt1 | contig 13258 bp, 13 predicted proteins | sample DSTMC04003__metabat2_low_PE_048 | metagenome-assembled genome bin DSTMC04003
AAAAAGTGCGCAAGGACTACTATCGTGTCATGACCGACATGTATGAAGAAAATGTACTAGAGCCCTTGCAGGCCTGGCTGCATGAATACAACATGACGTTGCGCGCCGAACCCTCCTATGGCTTTAATTTTGAAATCTCCACACCGGCGAAATACATTGATGGCGTCGAGATTGAGTCTTATGCTCAGAATGCTGAGATAGACCTTTATCGCTGGATCCTCGGTTCAGCGAATATGTATGGCCGCCTATTTTCCAGCGAAACGGGTGCGGTTCCGGGCCATAACTATTATTTTAATATGGATGATTTTACACAGTTGTGTTATCTGCAATTTGTCAACGGCATAAACCGTACTGTTTTCCATGGCTATTCCGCCATTGAAGGCTCCGAGCAGGACACCTACTGGCCCGGCCACGAAGGCATGTATCCCCGTTTCTCCGAGCGCTTCAACGAGCGCCAGCCTGCTTCAGAGTTTTATCCAGAATGGACGCAGATGCTGGCACGCAACCAGAAGGCGCTGCGTCAGGGCAATCCCTCACGCGATATTGCCATTCTGCGCACGGATTATGCTTTCATCAATTATGGCTTTGCTGAAGACATGAACAACTTTACCTGCAACTACCAGATGAACGATATCCCCTATTACTGGAACGACCTTGAGCTGCAGCACAATGGCTATACCTACGAGTATTTCAGCCCGCAGCTTCTGCTGGATGAGGAGAATGTGAGCTGGACGGCGGACGCCCTGCAGCCCGATGGCCCCAACTATCAGGCCATCATCCTCTATCAGGAGGCTCTTGAGCTGGACGCCGCCCAGAAGCTGCTGGAGATTGCCCAGGACGGCCTGCCCATCGTGTTTGCCAACAACAATACTGAAGTGCTTGCCCACGATGGCAGCGTCGCCGCGCATGGCGAAGCCGCTTCCGAAAGCCCGAGCCTGAGCTATACCGACGAGGAAGTGCAGGCCGTGGTCGCCCAGATCAAGGAGCTGCCCAACGTCGCCACCGTGGACAGCCCCGCCGACGCCATGGAAGCGCTGCAGGAAATGGGCGTGTACCCGCGCGTGCAGTTCACCGAGCCGACCGACACCATTCTCACCATTTCCCGCGATGACGCCGAGAACGGCATCTACTACACCTTTGCCTACAACTTCAAGTTCGCCGTGAACGAGGGCGACCCAGCCACCACCACGGTGCTCTCCATCGAAGGCGAAGGGCAGCCCTACTTCATCGACGACTGGACCGGCAAGGTCACCAAGGCGGGCGAATACGAAATCCGCGATGGACGCACCTACGTCGAAGTAAGCCTGCTGCCCGGCGAAGCCGCGCTGATGGCGCTGGATATGGAAGAAACCCCGGCGACGCACGCCGTGTCCACCACCGCCGACGAAGCCTTCATCGAGGACGGCGCGGGCATGATTCTGGCCACGGCCAGTGGCGAGTATGAAACCGTGCTGGACAACGGCGAAACCGTGAGCACCGCCATTGAAGTGCCCGAGGCCATCTCTCTGCCCGTCTGGGATATCACCATCGAGGACTGGAACGAGGGCGACAAGGTGGTCAACACCGAAGAAAAGTTCGGCCACACCACCACCGAAGTGTACTATACCACCAAGAAGACCGAGCTTTCCTTCCCGCAGAGCGAACTGGTCACCTGGAAGGATCTGCCGGCCACCGAAGAACAGCTCGCCACGCTGACGACGGCCTCCGGCGCGGATCCCTCGATGGCGCAGGTTTCCGGCATCGGAACCTACACCACCACTTTCGAGCTGCCCGAGGGCTGGACGGACGCCAATGGCGCTTACCTGCAAATCGGCTCCACCAACGGCTCCATCGTGCAGGTATTCGTCAACGGCGAAAAAGCGTCGGGCGTCGACACCCGCACGCTGCGCACGGACATTTCCGACCTGCTGGTCGAGGGCGAGAACACCATTGAGGTGCGCCTGGCCACCACCCTGACCAACCGCATGATTGAGCGCAATTATCAGGACAATGACTCACGCTGGACCGACGAATTCCCCACCGTGCAGGACTACGGCATGACCGGCGAGGTCAGCATCGTGCCCTACACCGTGGCGCAGGTCTTCTGAGCGCGAATCGCCACGCTTGCCCCGGCGGAGTTTTCCGCCGGGGCTTTTCGAGCCATTTTTTGCCGCAAACGTTAAAAAATTTACGCCCATGCTATCTTATGGCAAAAAGCCTTGACTTTTCCAGACGCTGGCATTATGATTATTTAGTCTAATTAAATGATTTGGAGGCGGCGCGATGGACCCTTACCTGGCCTCGCTCAACGAGATGTTCACCACCACCTATCGCTCCGTTTTGAAGGTGGAGGAGGTCATGCTGCGCTATTTGAGCAACAACAGCCTGACCATCAGCGAAATGCACATGCTCGAGAGCATCGGCAAGCTCGGCGGCGATGGAACCATTACCGACATCGCCCAGGATTTGGAGATTACGCCGCCCTCGGTGACGATGGCCGTCAAGCGCCTGGAGAAGAAGGGCTATATCACCAAAGACCGTTCCAGCGTGGACGGCCGCCGCGTGCGCGTGCGCCTCACCGAAGCGGGCCGCCGCGCCGAAACCGCCCACCGCTATTTCCACCGCCAGATGGTGCGCGCCGTCGCCGGCATTCTCGAACCGGCCGAGCGGGAGGCGCTGCTTTCCGCTCTAGGGCGGATCAATGAATTTATGCGCCAGAAGGTCGAAGAGTATGACGGCGCGAGGAGGGAAAACGCATGAGGATATTGGGAACCGGCAGCGCCCTGCCCGCCCTCACTGTTACAAACGACGATCTCGCCAAATTTCTGGATACCTCGGATGAATGGATCCGCACCCACACGGGCATCGAGTCCCGCCAGGTCATCACCGACGAGACGCTTTTGCAGCTCGCCGCCCGCGCCGCGAACGCAGCGCTGGAAAACGCGGGGTTGACCAGCGCCGATATCGACTATCTGCTTTGTTCCACCGTACAGGCCGACACCGTCACCCCTTCGCTGGGCTGCGTTTTGCAGGCGGAAATCGGCGCGGCATGCCCGGCGCTGGATATCAACGGCGCCTGCGCGGGCTTCCTCTATGCGCTCGATTTGGCCGACGCCCTGCTCAAAGCGGGCAAAGCCGCCCGCGTGCTGGTGGTGTGCGCCGAGGGGATGAGCCGCATGGTGGACTGGAGCGACCGCTCCACCTGCGTGCTGTTTGGCGACGGCGCTGGCGCGGCGGTGGTGGACGGCGGCGAGGGTCTTCTGGCCACGCGCCTGACCAGCGCGGGCGACGCCACTTTCCTCAACATGCACCCCAGCCCCGGCAACAGCCCCTTTGCCACCAGCCATTTGCCCATGCGCGCCCTGTATATGGATGGGCCGGAAATCTACCGGTTCGCGGTGTCGCACTCGGTAAAGGATTTGCGCGCGGTGTGCGAAGCGGCGGGCGTGGCGCTGGAGTATGTAGATCATTTCCTGCTGCATCAGGCCAACAAGCGCATCATTGACGCGGCGCGCGTGCGGCTCAAGCAGCCGGAGGAAAAATTTCCCCTGAATGTGCAGGTGCGGGGCAATACCTCCTCGGCCAGCGTTCCCATTTTGCTGGACGAGGTGAGCCGCGCCGGACGGCTGCGCCCCGGCGACATACTGGCCATGAGCGCCTTTGGCGCGGGCCTGACCACGGGCGCGTGCGTATTGCGTTGGACAAAGGAATGATTCCTTTTTCCATAAATTTCAAAAAACGGATATTTGGAGGATGAAACCATGATCTTTGAGAAGGTTGCCGCGCTGCTGGCGGACTACAAGGGAATCGACGTAAATACCATCACCATGGATTCGAGCTTTGCCGACCTGGAGCTGGACTCCCTGGACGTGGCCGACCTGGTCATGCAGATTGAGGACGAGCTGGGCGTGAGCATTGAGCTGGACCAGAGCGTTACCACCATGAAAGACCTCATTGCCAAGATCGAAGAGGCGAAGAACGCATGATTCATACGGATGTTTGCGACCGCATCGGCATTGAGTACCCGATCTTCCAGGGCGGCATGGCCTGGGTGAGCGAGCACAAGCTGGCCGCGGCGGTTTCCAACGCGGGCGGCCTGGGCATCATCTCGGCCATGAACGCGCCGGGCGAGTATCTCCGCAACGAGATTCGCGCCTGCCGCGAAATGACCGATAAGCCCTTTGGCGTCAACGTGATGCTGATGAGTCCGCACGCTCCCGAGGTGGCCAAGGTCATCCTCGAGGAAAAGGTGCCCGTGGTCACCACCGGCGCGGGGCTGCCCGGCGTTTACATGAAGGAATGGGTGCCCGCGGGCATCAAGGTGGTGCCGGTGGTGCCGTCGGTGGCCATCGCTAAGCGCGTTGCGCGCGAGGGCGCGACCGCCGTCATCGCCGAAGGCTGCGAATCCGGCGGGCATGTGGGCGAACTGACCACCATGGCGTTGGTGCCGCAGGTGGTGGACGCGGTGGATATTCCCGTGCTGGGCGCGGGCGGCATTGCCGACGGCCGCGGCGTGGCGGCTGTGTTCATGCTGGGCGCGCAGGGCGTACAGGTGGGCACGCGCTTCCTTTGCGCCACCGAATGCCAGGTGCACCCCAACTACAAAAAGAAGATACTTGCCGCGCGCGATATTGACACCGTCGTTACCGGCAAGCGGCTCGGCCATCCCGTGCGCTGCCTGAAAAACCCCTTTGCCCGAGCCTTTGGGCAGATGGAATACGATTCCTCCATCACCAACGAGGAAATCGAAAAGTTCGGCGCTGGCTCGCTGCGCAAGGCGGCGGTCGAGGGCGATGTGGAAAACGGCAGCTTCATGGCCGGCCAGATCGCCGCGCTGGTGAAGGAAGAACAGCCCGCCGCCCAGATCATCCGCGAGATGTTCACGCAGGCGGAATCCCTGCTTTCGGAGGCAGCGAAATGGGTAAAGTAGCGTTTGTATTCGCGGGCCAGGGCGCGCAGTTCCCCGGCATGGGCAAGGAGCTTTACGAAAGCTCTCCCGCTGCCCGCGCCGTGTTCGACCGCGCCGAGGCCATTCGCCCCGGCACGCTGGAAACGTGCTTTTCCGGCCCCGCTGAGGCGCTGGCGCAGACGGTGAACACGCAGCCCTGCCTGTTTGCCATGGACTATGCCTGCGCCGAAGCCGCGCGCGAGGCGGGCGTTTCGCCGGACTGCCTGGCGGGCTTCTCCCTGGGCGAGGTGGCGGCCATGGCCTTTGCCGGCGTGATGGATTTCGAGGCGGCCTTCCGCTTCGTCATTAAGCGCGCTGAGGAAATGCAGGCCTGCGCCCAGAAGCATCCCGGGGCGATGGGCGCGGTTTTGCGCCTTGCGCCCAAGCAGGTGGAGGATATCTGCCTCGAATTCCCGGCCAACGCCTTCCCGGTGAACTACAACTGCCCCGGCCAGACCGTGGTCGCCTGCGCCGTGGATGTATACGACGCCCTTGCCGCGCGCGTGAGCGAGGCGCGGGGGCGCATGGTGCGCCTGAACGTCAGCGGCGCGTTCCACACGCCGTGGATGGGCGAGGCCACCAGGGCGCTGGCGGATTACCTGGCGGACAAGGCGCTTAATGCGCCGAACCTGCCCCTCTATGCCAACGCCACCGCCCAGCCGTATGCAAACGACGCCGCCGATTTGCTCAGCCGCCAGGTGTCCATGCCGGTGCGCTGGCAGGAGAGCGTGGAGCGCATGGCCGCATCGGGCGTGGATACGTTTGTCGAGGCCGGCGCGGGCAAGACCCTTTCCGGCCTGATTCGCAAGACCGTTTCCGGAGCGCGCATTTTCAACGTGGAGCGCCCGGAAGATTTGGAAAAACTCATGGAGGTGCGCGCATGAAAGGCAAAATCGCGCTCGTCACCGGCGGCAGCCGCGGCATCGGCCGCGCCATTGCCGTAAAACTGGCGCAGGAGGGCTGCGACGTGGCCATCCTCTACGCCGGACGCAAGGAAGCGGCCGACGAGACTGTTTCCCTTCTCACGGCGGCGGGCGCGCGCGCCCTGGCCGTACAGTGCAACGTGGCTGATGAAAAAGCCGCCGAAGCGGCGGTGAAGGAAGTTGCCCAGGCGCTCGGCCCCATTGATATACTGGTCAACAACGCCGGCATCGTGCGCGACGGCCTGGCCATGCGCATGTCCAGCGAGGACTTCCGCGCCGTGCTGGACGTCAACCTCACCGGCGCTTTCCACATGATTCGCGCCTGCCTGCCGCAGTTCGTGCGCAGGCGTTCGGGCCGGATCATCAACATCACTTCCGTTTCCGGCATGATGGGCAATCCCGGGCAGGCCAACTATGCCTCCAGCAAGGCGGGGCTGATCGGCCTGACCAAGACCATCGCGCGCGAGGTCGCCTCGCGCGGCGTCACCGTCAACGCCGTGGCGCCGGGTTTCATCGAGACGGACATGACCGCCTCCATGAACGAATCCGCCCTGCAAAAGGGGCTTTCCGCCGTGCCGATGGGACGCATCGGCAAGCCGGAAGATGTCGCAAACGCCGTGTGCTTCTTTGCGGGCGACGGCGCGGGCTATATCACCGGCTGCGTCCTCAAGGTGGACGGCGGCATGTACATCTGAGCTTTTCGCCGCGCGCAGAGGGCGCGCGCAGGAGGATGCTATGAACAGAGTGGCCATTACCGGCCTGGGCGTGATTTCGCCCGTCGGTTGCGATATTGAAACCGTCTTTGCAAGCCTGAAAGACGGCAAATGCGGCGTGGGCAAAATCACGCGCTTTGACCCTTCGGAAACCAAGATCTCCGTGGCCGCCGAGGTCAAGAATTTTGACCCCGAGGCCTTCGGCATTTCCCGCGGCGACACCCGCCGCATGGATTTGTTTACCCAGTACGCCATGGCCGCTGCGCAGCAGGCCGTGGACGACAGCGGCATCGCCGGCGCGGTGGAGCCGGAGCGCTTCGGCGTATACGTGGGCAGCGGCATTGGCGGCATGAACACGTTCATGGCCGAGTGCGACAAGCTCGCAAAGCGCGGCCCCAGCCGCATTTCTCCGCTGTTTATCCCGATGATGATCAGCAACATCGCCGCGGGCAACATCGCCATCCGCTTTGGCTGCAAGGGCCCGAGCCTGCCGGTGGTCACCGCCTGCGCCACTTCCACAAACACCATTGGCGAGGCGTTCCACGCCATCCGCTTCGGCTACGCGGACGCCATCCTCGCCGGCGGCAGCGAGGCCACCGTCAACGCCCTGGCCATCGGCGGCTTTGCCAACTGCAAGGCGCTGACCGAGTCTGCCGACCCGGACGCCGCCTCCCTGCCATTCGACAAGCGGCGCGCCGGTTTCGTGCTCGGCGAAGGCGCGGCTGTAGTGGTGCTGGAAAACTATGAACACGCCGTCAAGCGCGGCGCGCACATCTACGCGGAGCTGGCGGGCTATGGCAATACCTGCGACGCCCACCACATCACCGCGCCCGACCCCGAAGCCGAGGGCGGCGCGTGCGCCATCCGCCTGGCCTACGAGGAGGCTGGCAGCCCCGAGGGCCTGCTCTACATCAACGCCCACGGCACCGGTACGCCGCTGAACGATTCTTCGGAAACGCTGGCCATCAAAAAGGCCCTGGGCGAAGAAAAGGCCCGCGCGGCGATGGTCAGTTCCACCAAGTCCATGACCGGGCATATGCTCGGCGCGGCGGGCGCGTTTGAATGCGTGGCCTGCGCGCTCGCGCTCTCGCGCGGCGTGATTTTCCCGACCATCCACCTGGAGGAGCCGGACCCCGCCTGCGATTTGGACTATGTCCCGGGAAAAGCGCGCATGGAGCAGGCCGAGGCCGCGCTCTCGGTGTCGCTGGGATTCGGCGGCCATAACGCCGTAATCGCTTTGCGGAGGTGCGTATGAACGTAAAACAGATTCGTGAACTGGCGCAGATTGCCCGCGAAAACGGCCTGAGCGCCATTGAGATTACCGAGGGCGAAAGCCATGTGCGCATTGAGCGCGCCACGGCTCCGGCCCCCGCCGCGGTCCCCGCGCCCGTCGCCGCTCCGGTAGAGGCGGCCCCTGCCGCCGCTCCGGCGCATGAGGAGACGAACGTGGACTTCAACCGCGCCCGCGAAATCAAGAGCCCGATGGTGGGCGTGTTCTACGCCGCCCCCTCGCCGGACGCCAAACCCTTTGTAGAGGTTGGCTCCCGCGTGAAGAAGGGCGACGTGGTGTGCATTGTCGAGGCCATGAAGCTGATGAACGAGATCGCCGCCGAGTTCGACGGCGAGGTTGTGGATATCTGCGTGCGCAACGGCGAGGTGGTCGAGTTCGGCCAGACGCTCTTTAAGCTCTGCTGAGGGGGAAAGCGCCATGAATAAAGAACAGATCATGCAAATCCTGCCCCATCGCGGCAGCATGCTTTTGCTGGACGAGGCCTGGCTGGGCGAGGACGGCGCGGCGCACGGCAAATACACAGCCCGCGGCGATGAGTGGTTTTTCGACGGCCACTTCCCCGGCAACCCGGTGATGCCCGGCGTGGTGCAGTGCGAAATCATTGCCCAGGCCAGCTGCGTGCTGCTCGCCGAACAGATGCAGGGCAAGACCGCCTATTACGCGGGCATCGACAAGGTGCGCTTCCGCCGCATGGTGCGCCCCGGCGATACGCTGGAAATCACCTCTACCCTCGTGCGCAGCAAGCTCAACGTCTATGTGGTCAAGGGCGAAGCGCGCGTGGAGGGCGAGATTTGCGCCTCGGGCGAGTTTTCGTTTATCATTCCCTGATTTTTGCGGGAATACCGCCCGTTTGCCATTCAGACCCGCCGGAAGCGCCCTTCGCGTCCGGCGACAGGAGGCTTTGTTTTGTTTCCCAAGCTATTGATTGCCAACCGGGGCGAGATCGCCGTGCGCGTCATCCGCGCCTGCAAGGAGATGGGCATTTCCACCGTGGCGGTGTTTTCTGAAGCCGACCGCGACGCTTTGCACGTCTCTTTGGCGGACGAGAGCGTGTGCATCGGCCCGGCCAGCGCCGCGGGCAGCTATTTGAACATGCCCGCCGTGCTCTCGGCGGCGGTGCTCACCGGCGCGCAGGCCATCCATCCCGGCTACGGCCTGCTTTCTGAAAATGCGCGCTTTGCCGAAATGTGCGCGCAGTGCCATATCAAATTCATCGGCCCCTCGGCGGAGGTCATCCGCCGCATGGGCGACAAGGACGAGGCCCGGCGCACCATGCGCGCGGCGGGCGTTCCCGTCGTGCCCGGCTGCGACTTGGTGGAAAACGTGGAGCAGCTGCGCGCCGAGGCGGAAAAAATCGGCTATCCGCTTTTGATCAAGGCCCGCTCCGGCGGCGGCGGCCGCGGCATCCGCCGCGTGGACGGCCCCGAGGAGCTGGAACACGCCTTCCTCTCCGCCACCGCCGAGGCCGAGAGCGCCTTTGGCGACGGCGCGGTGTACATGGAAAAGCTGCTGGAAAACGTCAAGCACGTCGAAGTGCAGCTTCTGTGCGACGCGCACGGCAACGCCGTCACCCTCGGCGAGCGCGAATGCTCCATGCAGCGCAAGCACCAGAAGCTCATTGAGGAAAGCCCCTCCCCGGCGGTGGACGAAACCTTGCGGGCAAAAATGCTCGACGCCGCCGCGCGCGCGGCCAAGGCCGTGGGCTACGAGGGCGTGGGCACGGTGGAATTTTTGCTCACCAAAGACAAGCAGTTCTATTTCATGGAAATGAACACGCGCTTGCAGGTGGAGCACCCCGTTACCGAAATGGTCACCGGCATCGACCTGGTCAAGTGGCAGATTCGCGTCGCCGCCGGCATGGAGATTCCCTTCAAACAGGAGGACGTGCGCCTCTCCGGCCATGCCATCGAATGCCGCATCAACGCCGAAAACCCGGCGGAGAACTTTCGCCCCTGCGCGGGCAAGGTCACGCTTCTGCATGTGCCGGGCGGGCCGTGGGTGCGCTTTGACACGGCGCTTTATCAGGACTATTCCATCCCGCCGTTTTATGATTCCATGATTGCCAAGCTCATCGTGCACGCTCCCATGCGCGCCGAGGCCATCCGCAAAATGCAGGCGGCCCTGTGCGAAATGGTCATCGAGGGCGTGGAGCACACCGGCTGGATGCAGGCCGACCTGATTGCCGAGCGCGGCTTTGAGGACGGCAGCTACACCACCGACTATTTAAGCGGGAGGTAATTCATGCTCACCAGAAACCTGTTCCGCCGCCCGCGCATCAAGTTGGAGGATGCGGGCGAGGTCGATACCCGGCTGCCCGAAATTCCCGAAGAGCTGTATACGGCCTGCCCTGTGTGCAAGGCCATGAGCGCGGCGGACGAACTGCGCAAAAACGCCAGCGTTTGCCCCAAGTGCGGCCACCATTTCCGCATCAGCGCCCGGCGTCGCGTCGAGCTTTTCTGCGACGAGGGCACGTTCAATGAAATGTGGACCACCCTGCACGGCGAAAACCCCATCGCCTTTCCCGATTATGAAAAAAAGCTTGCGCACGCCCGCGAACAGTCCGGCGAGGTGGAGGCCGTGGTGACGGGCGAATGCGCGATTGGCGGCGAAAGGGCCTGCGTCTTTTTCATGGAGCCTTCGTTCATGATGGCCTCCATGGGCACGGCCGTGGGCGAAAAGATTACGCGGCTGTTTGAATACGCGCAGGAAAAGAATCTGCCGGTGATCGGCTTTTGCGCCTCCGGCGGCGCGCGCATGCAGGAGGGCATTTTGTCGCTGATGCAGATGGCCAAGACCACCGGCGCGGTCAAGCGCCATTCGGACGCGGGCAATCTCTTCATCGCCGTGCTCACCGACCCCACCACCGGCGGCGTCATGGCCAGCTTCGCCATGGAGGGCGACATCACCATCGCCGAGCCGAACGCCCTGATTGGCTTTGCCGGCCCGCGCGTGATTGAACAGACCATTCGCCAGAAGCTGGAAAAGGGCTTCCAGCGCTCGGAATTTTTGCTGGAAAAGGGCTTTGTGGATATGATTTGCGACCGGCGCGAGCTCAAGGAGCGCCTTGCCGCCCTGCTCCGCCTGCACAGGAAGGGGGCGGAAGCGTGAAGGGCTATGAAAGCGTTCAGGCCTCGCGCGCCAAGGGGCGGCCCACCGCCCTGCGCTACATTTCCGAAATGATCGACGGATTTGTGGAAATGCACGGCGACCGGCGCTTTGGCGACGACCCGGCCGTGGTGGCGGGCGTAGGGTATCTAAGCGGCCGGCCGATTACCGTGGTGGGCATCGAAAAGGGCGGCGACACCGCCGAGAAGGTGCGCCGCAACTTCGGATCCGCCAACCCGGAGGGCTACCGCAAGGCGCTTCGGCAGATTCATCTGGCGGAAAAGTTCCACCGGCCCGTGCTCTGCCTGGTAGATACGTCGGGCGCGTTCTGCGGCATCGGCGCCGAGGAGCGCGGCCAGGGCGAAGCCATTGCCGAAAACATGTATGAACTCATGACGGTGAAAACTCCGGTCATCAGCGTGGTCATCGGCGAGGGCGGCAGCGGCGGCGCGCTGGCGCTGGCCGTGGCCGACGAGGTATGGATGCTCGAGGACGCCTATTACTCGGTCATTTCGCCCGAGGGCGCGGCCAGCATCCTCTGGAAAGACGCGGGGCGCGCCCGGGACGCAGCCGACAACCTGCGCCTGACCGCGCAGGACTTGTACGACTTGGGTGTGATTGAAAAAATCATCCCCGCCGCCGATACGCGGCAAAGCGGCATGCCGCATTTGAAGCAGGCGTTGGCGGAAGCGTTTGACCGCCATCTCTGCCTGGAAACCGGGGAACTGCTCGCGCAACGCTACAAGAAATTTCGCGGCATTGGGGGTGGGGAAGCATGATTGCGATTGTAACGGACAGCACAGCCTATTTGAGCCACGACGAGGCCGTGGATTTGGGCGTGGTGGTCGTGCCCATGAGCTATTCTTTCGAGGGCGGGCCGAGCCTGAACGAAGGCTGTATTGAAAACGATAACCATGCCGAGCGCCAGGTGGCCGCGCAGATCAGCAGCGTGCATACCTCGCAGGCCACGCTTTCGGGCTTTTTGAACGCCTTCCGCATGCTGCGGCGCGCTGGCTATGAAATCCTCTGCCTGACGATTTCCTCGCGCCTGAGCGGCACCTATGCCAACGCCGTGCTTGCGGCCAAGGAGCTGGGCGGGCAGCATATCGAAGTGGTGGATTCGCTCAGCACCTGCTCGGGGCTTTACCTGCTCATCCGCGAAGCGCGCATGCGCATCCGCGGCGGGGCGAAGCTCTCGGCAGTGGCCAGGGAGCTGAACGAGTTGCGCAAGCGCGTGCGCATGTGCTTTTCCGTGGACGACATGGCCCCCCTGCGCCGCAGCGGGCGGCTGGGCAACGTGCGCATGTCCATTTCCACGGTGCTCAACATCAAGCCCATCCTCGAGTTGCGCGATGGAGCCATCGTTTCATCTTCCCTGGCGCGCGGGCGCGTGGAGCAGGGGCGCAAGCTGTGCGCTTTCTGTGGAAACGTCGGCGGCCAAATCCTGATTGACAGTTTCCTGGCGGACGAGGCCGCGGCCCGTCTGACCGCGCAGCTCGCCCGCGACGACCGCGAAATCGAGCGCCGCCGCGTCGGCCCGGTACTGGGCGCGCATTTGGGCAGCGGCTGTGTGGGCGTGTGCTTTCTTGAACGGTGATATTTAGTTTGGAAGCCCCGGATGGCGGAGGAAGCCGTCCGGGGCTTATTCTATCGTGTAGACAGTGCAGGCCATCGTGCAGAAATCTATGCCCCTCTATCAGTTCAGCAGCCCTGTTTCGCCGCTGGACTTCAGCATTTATCGGCGCATCTGCAACGGCCAGCGCGCGTCCGCGCGGCAGCGGGCGAAACTGGACGAAACCAAGCGCATTGTGCAGCATTGCCAGTTGCCGGTGGGCGGAACTGCGCTTTCCCTGGCTGGCGGCCGGGCGGCGATGCAATCGTGTCCACAGCCGGTTCCTGCGGCACGGCCAAAGGGCGCATGGAATCCAGCGATGCAAACCAGGATTAACACGGGCTGACCGTCCGATGCGCTGCCGTCTGGCATGCCCCAAGCCGGAAGCTTGGGCAATGCCCTGGATGGATTTCTCTGCTGCCGCAAACTGAGGCCTTGGAGGGTTGGACAAAGAAAAGGACGGACAGCGTAAATCGCCGTCCGTCCTGACGTTGAGGGGATACCCCCTTACAGCTTCCAGATTTCCTCCGCGTAGGTGCGCACCGAGCGGTCGGAGGAAAACTTGCCAGCGCTGACAATGTTGCGCAGGCACTTGAGCGCGTAGCCGCGCGGGTCCTTGCGGTAATCGCGCATGGCGCGCAGCCGCGCCTCCTGATAGGGCATGAAGTCCTTGAGGATGAAGTAGTG
>DSTMC04003__coassemble_1852_pt1 | contig 13137 bp, 11 predicted proteins | sample DSTMC04003__metabat2_low_PE_048 | metagenome-assembled genome bin DSTMC04003
GGTGCGGGAAGGGGCGGGAGTGCGGAGTTGCGGGGGTGCGAAAGTTCGCGGCAGCCAAAGGGATTTTAAGGGATACGTCAGGTTATCAAAGCACTGGCTAAACCGGCGGTTTGACCAAGCCCTGTAAGGGCATGAAACCGGCAGCGCTCACGCGCTCTGAATTGCGGCACATGCGCTATTCCCCTGGATGCCGCTCAAAGCAGCTCTTTGCCAGCACGTCTCCCGTCTGCTAAAGGATTTGACGATTCTGGGCATAACTTTAAGCTCTCCGGATCCCCGCTCGAAGCGGGGGCTCAGGATGTTGACAAAGTCAACAGACTGCCAGAGCGATGCAAAAGCCTGCAAGACAAGGAAGCAAACTTGTAGCCAAGGGAGCTTACATGGACGTAAGTGACCGCAGGCTGCATGTGCAGCTGACGCAGGAAGCAAAAATTGCCTCTGATTTCTCTTTGTTCAGGGCAATTTTTGCGTTTGCGGGCTTTGTCAGCGCTCTGAACCCCCGCTCGAAGCGGGGGCTTTCGCTGTACAACAGCAGCCGGGCGGCTCCTGCGCGTGAGCCGCCCGGCGTCTGCCTCCGCCTCCGCTCCAAACGAAACGCAACAAAGCGCGCCCGCCCCCTGCTCGTGGGGCGGGCGCACGTCTCTCTAACGCGGCAGCGCTGGCCGAGCGCACTGCGCTCAGTCGGTGGGGCGGTGATAGAAGCGGCCGGCGAGTTGGTCGGTTTTGACGATGTTGATGAAGGCATGGTCGTCAATGCGGCGTACTTCGCCAAGCACATGGCGCATCTCGGCGGAAGAAACTACGGAATAGACCATGTTGCGCTCCTTTTGTTCGTAAAGGCCGACGCCATGGAAAAGCGTGGCGCCATGGTGCGTGTTTACGCGGATGCACTCGTACACTTCCTCGGGCTTGGAAGTGATAATGAACAGCGTGTGCTTCTGATAGTTCTTGTAAAAGACGTGCAGCGCCTGCGTCACCGCGAACTGGTAGATGATCGAATACAGCGCCTTATCCCAGCCAAACAGGTATCCGGCCACGGCCAGCATGATGGCGTTGCCCACGAAGATCGTACTGAAAGCATCGCGGTCGTACTTCTGCGCCATATACATGGCGATGAAATCGGTGCCGCCGGTGGTGGCGTCGGCGCGCAGGCACAGGCTGCTGGCAAAGGCAAAGAGTATGCCGCCGAACACGCAGTTGAGCAGGGGATCGCTGGTCAGGCTCAAGTCAGGCAAAAGGTCGGTGAGAACACTGGAAAGCACGATGGTGATAATCGACAGGATCGTGAACTTGCGGCCCAGGAAGCGCAGGCCAATGTATGCGGGGATGGAGTTGAACAGTACGTTGAACACCGTGAAGGGAACCGATACGCCCAGATAGGTGGAAAAGATCGTCTGCATCAACATGGAAAGGCCGTTCGCGCCGCCGGGATACAGCCCCGCCGGGCGCACAAACATTTTCAGATTGACCGCAATAATCACAGAGCCGACGATGACCAGCAAAAGCCTGCGCAAATCGCGCTTCCAATCAAACTTCATGCATTGTCCTCCTCTTGCATGTCTACATACACGGCCTCATGCTGAAGCGATGGCAAAAGCCGCTCAAAAAAGTCCTTTCCGGACAACGCCAGCGTAGCGGTATTGACGCAGGGATGGAACAACAGCCTCTCCTCGCCGCGCAGCGTGCGGTCAATGGCCAGGCGCACCTTCCTCTCCCCATCAAACAGCAGCCCCAGCGGGCTGATCGCCCCGGGCAGCGTGCGCAGCATGTCCATAAGTTCCCCGGATGTGGCAAAACTCAACCGCGAAACGCCGAGCTGGCGCGAAATCAGCGCCGTGCGGAACGGAGCCTCCGCGCGGGCGATGAGCAAATGGTGCGAGGCATGGTTGCGCGGGGTGAGAAATAGGTTCTTGGGCATCACCCCGCCCAGCGCCTTCTCCGCGGCCTTGCAGTCCTCCATGGTGTGCACGGGTTCATGCTCCAACAAGTCGTAGGCAATGCCCAGGCCGTCCAGCGCGGCGAGGACATCCTCTTTAACGGATTCCATGCAGCCTCAAGTCCTTTCCTTCCAGCTTGATTGCCAGGGCGCGGGAGCGGTCGAACAGGCGGGAACACACCCGCTCGCCATAGCGCTCCTGGATCTGCGCCGGGGTGAGATTGGTCGTAAACATCGTCGAAAGCGCGGCCTCCATGCGCTCGTTGACCAGCAAAAACAGGTATTCCACGGTGATATTGCGCATCAACGGCTCCGTGCCCAAATCGTCCACCAGCAAAAGCGGCGCTTCCAAAAGGGCGGCAAAGCCGTCCGCGTCCTCGCCGCCGCTCATGTGGCGCTTGCGCATTTCATCGAACATGCGGAAGGCCGTGACCCGCGTGGCCGCGTAGCCGCGGCGGGAAACGCGCTCGTAGACGCAATTCAGCAGAAAGCTCTTGCCCAGCCCGCCCGCGCCGGAAAGCACGATGTTGCGCTGGGGCACATCCGGGTAGCGGTCGGCAAACTTCTCCAGCGCGTCGCGCGCCTTGATGAGCCGCTCGCGCTGGCCGCCCTCCTCGGGCACAAAGGCGGCGTTGAAGGTTTCAAATGTCTGCTCCTGCGGCGCGCCCTCCGTCTCCATCGCCGCCAAACGGCGCTCGAAGCAGGCGCAGAAGCGCGCCGGGGCGTCGCCCACATAGCCGGTATCCCGGCATTCGGGACAACGGTAATGTTCTTCCAGGTAATCCTCCGCCAACCCCAGCGCCCGCAGGCGGCGGCGCGTTTCCGCGTTGATGAGCGCGCCCTTTTGCCGCATCTGTCCGGCAATGGCGCGCCGCTTTTCTTTGTCTGGCTCGTCCATGGCCGCGCGCAGGGACTGCGTGGCCAGCGCCAGGCTGCGCGCGCGCAGGGTTTCCAGCTCCGGGTCGCGCGCAAAGGCTTCCCGCTCGCGCGCGCGCTGTTCGCGTTCGTTCTGGTAGCGCTGGCGCGCGTATTCGTCCAGCAAGGCGCGGATGCGTTCGGCTCTGGTCATTCGCCGTTCCCTCCATACTTCGTCAGGTCTGTAAACAAATCGTCCCCGTCGCCCTCGAGCGTCCGCTGCTCATAGCGCAGGGCGGGGTTGTCGGAGCCGCGCTTTTCGCGGGGACGTTCCTGACGCGCGCGCGCCTGTTCGGGCGTGGAGACGCCCTCTTTTTCCCATGCGGAAAGCAGCTTGTCCATCGCCGTCATCACCCGGCCCTTTTCGCGGCTCATCTCCGCGGCCAGGCGCAGCATTTCCTCAGAAAAGCGGTTCTTCCATGTCTCGTACTGGGCGATCTCGGCCAAACCCGGCGTCCTGTCCGAGCCGGCGAGGCGGAACAGGGCGGTAAGCTCCCTTTCCAGCGCGCGCTGGCGCTGCAAATACGCCTCGGCGGCGTCGGCGCTCAAAAGCCCCTTTTCCGCCCACTGAGCCAGCAATCGCTCCAAATCCTCGAAGCGATGGCGGTTCTTGGCGTTTAAGGCGATGGCGGCCGTTTCCACCGTGCGCGGTTCAAATCCGGCCTCCAGGAAAGCCGCATAGCGCCTGAGCGTGTCCGGCGTGGGCTGGGCGGCGCTGCCCAGCTCGCGCAAAACGCCGCGCAACGCCCCATAGCACTCGTCCGCCTGCAGGTAGCGGCCCTCGAGCACCTTGTCCAGATAGGCAAACGAGGGGTTCTGCGCATTCGTGGTGGCTTCGCAGGCGGCGAGGATGGCCTCGGTTTCAAAGCCCCAACTGCCGCGCCACTTGCGCACCAGCGCCAGTTCGTCCTCTGTGGGGCGGCGGCGCAGGCCGAAGCGCTTGAGCACCGCCTCCGCCGCGGCGTAATCGCCGCTCTTTTCGGCAATCATGCGCTCCACGTCCTCCAGCGTGCGCGCGCCGCGCTCGCTCCATTCGCGGGCGAGGTTGTCCAGCTTGCGCAGCGTGGCGCGGGGCGTTTTGCGCGAATAGCGCAGGCCGCTCAAGCCGTAATCGGCAATGCGCAACGCCGCTTCCGTGGTATAGCCAAACACCGTCACCCACTCCTGGGCGATTTCCACCTCGCCGTGGAGAATGACGTCGCCAAACAGCCTTTGCAGGGAAGCGTTGAAATCGCGGAACTGATAGTAATGCTGATCCATTTCCGAAACCGGGCTGGCCCCGCGCATGGGTGTGAGCGCATAAGAGGGCGGGCGGTCGCTCAGGCGTTTGACCAGCCCTTCGCGCTCCCAGAAGCGGAAGGCGTCTTCCACGGCTTCCTCGGTGATGCGCAGGGCGCGGGCGATATCGGCCACGCTGCCGCCCAGCTCGGGATGGCAACACAATAGGCGCGCATAGAGATACACGCGCAGGCAGTCGTCCTGCGCGGTGGGCAGATATTCCAAGAGAAACATGTTTTCCACGGGCGTGGAGCCATAGACCACCGCGCCCTTGTCGAAGCTGAGAAACGCCATGATTCCTCCCCTTTCGCGGCAATGCCCCATGAAATCATAGCACAATTTCGCCGGAAACACAATCGCATTTTTCGCAAAACGCCGCGTTGACAGGGCGGCGCGCTTCTGATATAATAGACGGGCATGGCAATGATGGGGAAAAGACGCCCGTTTTCGCACACAGAGAGCCGGGGTAGCTGCAAACCGGCGGCGCGGCGCGGCGTGGATAGCTCGCCCCGGAGCTTTTCAGGCGATGAGTTTGGAACGGTTGCCCCCGTTATCGGGCGCTGAGATTGCCGGATTTTCCGGCGAAATTGGGTGGTACCGCGAAGTATGCCTTCGCCCCAGGAGGGGCGAAGGTTTTTTTGATAAATTCAACGGGGGAGATGCGCATGAGAAAATACACGCCTTGCGTACCGGTGACGCTGCCCGACCGCCAGTGGCCCTCCCGGCGGCTGGAAAAGGCGCCCATCTGGTGCTCTGTGGATTTGCGCGACGGCAACCAGGCGCTGGTGGAGCCGATGAACGTCGAGGAAAAAATCGAGATGTTCAAAATGCTGGTGCGCATGGGCTTCAAGGAAATTGAGGTGGGCTTCCCCTCGGCCTCGCAGACGGAATACGACTGCGTGCGCGCCCTGATTGAGCAGGATTTGATTCCCGACGACGTGACCATCCAGGTGCTCACGCAGGCGCGCGAACACCTGATTCGCAAGACCTACGAGGCCATCGAGGGCGCGAAGCACGTCATCGTGCACCTGTACACCAACATTTCCCCGATGTTTCAAAAAGCCGTGTACAAGACCACGCGCAAGGGCATCGTGGACATCGCCGTGCGCGAAATCGAGCTTTTGCGCATGCTGGCGGAGATGCGCGAGGATGGCGGCGAGGGCATTACCTTTGAATACTCGCCGGAATGCTTTTCCGAAAGCGAGCCGCGCCTGGCGATGGTGGTGCTCTCCTCGGTGGTGGAGCACTTCGGGGCCACGCCGGAGAAAAAGCTGATTCTCAACCTGCCCTCCACGGTGCAAAAATCCACGCCCAACGAGTTTGCCGACCGCATTGAGTACGTACACCGCTTTTTGCCGGGCCGCGAGAGCGTCATCCTTTCCGTGCACCCCCACAACGACCGCGGCACCAGCATAGCCGAGGCCGAGCTTTCCCTGCTGGCCGGCGCGGAGCGCGTGGAAGGCACGCTGTTTGGCAACGGCGAGCGCACCGGCAACGTGGATTTGGTGACGCTGGGGATGAACATGGCGGCGCTGGGCATACCGTCCGGGCTGAACTTCAAGCACCTGATGCGCATACGGCAGGTGTATGAGCGCTGCACGCGCATGCGCGTGCCCGAGCGCTCTCCCTACGCGGGCGATCTGGTGTTTACAGCCTTTTCCGGCTCGCACCAGGACGCCATCCGCAAGGGCTTTGCCTACCGCGCCGAGCATCCCCGCCAGCCCTGGCAGGTGCCCTATCTCATCATCGACCCCAAGGACATCGGCCGCAGCTACGAGCCGATCATCCGCATCAATTCCCAGAGCGGCAAGGGCGGCGCGGCCTACGTATTGCAGACGCGCTTTGGCTATAACCTGCCCAAGGCCATGCACCCGGAATTGGGGGCGCTGGTGAAAAAGGAGGCCGTGGCCTACGGCGCGGAACTGCCCCCGGAGCGATTGTTGCACCTGTTTTTGCGCGAGTTCGTATCCGTGAGCAAGCCCTATGCCCTGCTTCGCCACAGCATTACGGAAATCGGCGGCGAGGGACATTCGCAGGTGCAGTTCACCGGCATGATCCGCTATCATGACGAGGAGCACGAATTGAGCGGCGAAGGCAACGGCCCCATCGACGCCTTCTTCTCCGCCATGCGCGAAGCGCACATTGAGGGCTTCCGGTTTGTGAGTTACCACGAGCACGCCATTTCCTCCGGCTCGGACGCCAAGGCCTGCGCCTATATCGAGCTGGAATACAGGGAACATCATGTGTTCGGCGTGGGCATCCATTCCAACGTGTCCATCGCTTCCATCCGCGGCGTGCTGGCCGCGGTAAACCGGGCGCTGACGCTTTACGGGGAGGGGTAAGCATGGGCGCAATGCAAAACGCCTTCAACGCCGTGGGCTGCATACTGCTCATGGGCCTGGCGGGGGCGGCGGTGTATCTGGCCGGATGGGTGCGCGACGAACATTTGAGCCTGCTTTCGGATTTGGTCATCAAGGTCGCCCTGCCAGGCATGATTATAAGCAACATACTGGGCCAGTATACGCCCGAAACGCTGCTGGAAAACCTGCCCGCGCTGGCCGCCTCGTTTGTATCGGTGGTGCTGACGATGCTGCTGTCCCTGCCGGTGGGCAAATTGCTCAAGCTTCCCCCCAAGCGGCTGGGCGTGTTTGTGGTGACGTTTTCTTTTTCCAACAGCGTGTTTATCGGCGTGCCGGTATCGCGGGCGCTGTTTGGCGAGGAAGTCATCCCCTATACGCTTCTCTATTACATCGCCAACACCACCCTGTTCTGGGGCGCAGGTTTTCCGCTGATGCGCAAATGGGGCGGCGTGGCGGCCGGGAAGCGGCGGCTGCCGCCCGTGCCCCTGATTGTGATCCTTGTCTGTGCGGGGCTGGTGTTTTTGCGCTTTTCGCCGCCGCAGTTTTTCATGGACGCATGCGGATACCTGGGCAACCTGGTCACGCCGCTTTCGCTGCTGTTCACCGGCGCGGTGATGGCGCGCATGGTGCGCGCGCGCACATTCCGCTGGGAAAAGGGCTATCTGGCCGCCACGGTGGGGCGGTTCATCGTCTGCCCGGCGCTTTTGCTTTTGTGCGCGCTGCCCTTTGACATCGCGGAACTGACGCGCAACGTATTGCTCGTGCAGGCGGGCATGCCGGCCATGACGCAAACGGCCTTGGTGGCCGCCTCTACCGGCTCGGACGAGGAATACGCCGCCGGTGGCACGGCGCTGACCACGCTTCTGTCTCTGGCGATGATTCCGCTTTACATGCTGTTGATTGAAACGGTCTTATAGGCTTTCAAAAATGGGGCGGCGCCTGGAAATTGTCCAGGCGCCGCCCTTGTGTTGGCAAGGTGGTAAACGGACGGAACGATGCGAAGGCCCGCAAACCAGGCCGCGTTTCCTTTTGGGGAGGCAGTTTTTCCTCTATAGGTCTTTGCAGCCCTCTGCCGCGCCTGGGAAATTTCCAAGCGCCGCTTCTGCCCTCAGCGCGCGCTCGCGCCGCAGGAGGTGTTTACATCCTCGCGGAAGCGGTCGTTGCGGTTGGCCTCGTAGAAACGATAGCCGCCGGAGAAGTTGTAGCAGTCGTAGCCGTGCTGAGAGAGGATGCGGCAGGCGATATAACTGCGCAAAGCGCTCTGGCACATTACGTAGACCGGCCGGGCGGGGTCGATCTCCGCAAGCCGGGCGCGCAGCTCGTCCACGGGGATGTTGACAAAGCCCTCCGCATGGCCGATGGCGTACTCGGCCGGGGTGCGCACGTCCAGCCGGGTGATGTTTTCCGGAAGGGAGTCCATGTCCTCGTAGTGGAACTGCTTCACCTTGCCGGTTTCGAGGTTTTCAATCATGAAGCCCGCCATGTTCACCGGGTCTTTGGCCGAGGAATAGGGCGGCGCGTAGGCGAGATCCAAATCCTTGAGGCCGATGGCGCTCAGTCCGGACTGCATAGCCGTGGCCAGCACGTCGATGCGCTTGTCCACGCCGTCGAAGCCGGCGATCTGCGCCCCGAGGATGCGCAGGCTGCCCTTTTCGTAGAGCACCTTCATGGTCATGGCTTTGCCGCCGGGGTAGTAGGAAGCGTGGCTGGCCGGGGAGAGCACCACCTTGCCGTAGTCAAGCCCCGTGGCTTTGGCGGCGCGCTCGTTCAGGCCTGTGGAGGCCGCCGTCATGTCAAACAGCTTCACCACCGACGAGCCCCAGGAGGCGCGGTACACGCTGTCCAGCCCGCAGATGTTGTCCGCCGCCACGCGGCCCTGCTTGTTGGCCGGGCCGGCCAGGGCGATGAGCGCCGGTTGGCCGGTAACGCCGTTTGTGACTTGCACGGCGTCGCCCACGGCGTAGATGTCAGGGTCGGACGTGCGCATGTGTTCGTCCACAAGAATGCTGCCGCGCGCGCCCGTTTTAAGGCCGGCATCCCGGGCCAGGCCGCTGTCCGGAGCGACTCCGATGGCCAGAACCACCAGATCCGCCTTCAGGGCGGGGCCGTTTTCCACATGGGTGACCACCTGAGCGCCGTCCTGCTCAAAGCCGGTCACGCCGCAGCCCAGGCGCAGCGCCACGCCCGCGGCGCGGAACTTGGCGTGCACAAAGGCGGCCATGTCCGCATCCAGAGGGCTCAAAAGCTGCTCCATCTTCTCCACCAGCGTCACGCGCACGCCACGCCCGGCCAGGTTTTCCGCCATTTCCAGGCCGATGAAGCCGCCGCCGACCACCGTGGCCGCCGCCGGGCGGTTTGCATCCACAAAGGCGCGGATGCGCAAAGCGTCCTCGACGGTGCGCAGGGTGAATATATTTTTCCCATCAATGCCGGGCAGGGGCGGCACCACGGGGCGCGCCCCGGGGGAGAGCACCAGCTTATCGTAGGTTTCTTCAAATTCGCGGCCGCTTTCCAGGTCGCGCACGCGCACGCACTTGCGCGCGCGGTCGATGGACGTGACCTCGTGGCGCACGCGCACGTCGATGTTGAAGCGGGCGCGGAAGCTCGCGGGGGTCTGCAGGGTGAGCGCCTCCCGCTCCGCGATCTCGCCGCCTACATAGTAGGGCAGGCCGCAGTTGGCATAGGAAACATACCCGGAGCGCTCGAAGACGGCGATCTGCGCCTCCTCGTTCAGCCTGCGCAGGCGCGCCGCCGCAGACGCGCCGCCAGCCACGCCGCCGACGATGACAACTTTCATGCCTTTTTCCTCCTTTATCCAAATATCCTTTTCGGGTTTACAGCCGCCAGAAGCGGCCCTTTTGCATTACGAGCTGGGCGCACAGGCCGGTAAACGCCCCGGCCAGGCAGCCGGACACCAGCAGAAACGGCAGGTAGGCCAGCGCCGATATGCCGATGACGGCCACCGCCACGGCAATCTGGCCGATGTTGTGAAAGACCGCGCCCAGCACGCTGGAAATCCACAACCAGCGCGGCGGAATCACCCGCTTGAGCAGCAGCATCCCCAAAAAGCAGGCTGTGCCGCCCGCGGCGCTGTACAGAAGCGCAATGGCCCGGCCGCTGAAAAACGAGCCGAGAAGAATGCGCGAGGCCAGCACCATGGCCGCCTCGCCGGGGCGATAGCGGTACACCGCGTAAACGGTGATGATGTTTGCCAGGCCCAACTTCACGCCGGGGATGGGAAAGGGGTTGGGAATCTGCAATTCAATCACAAAGATAATCAGCGCCACCGCCGTGAGCAGGGCGAGGCGGGCCAGCTTGCGAATATCCATGGCGTCCCTCCCTACTGCGCGAGCGCGTCCAGGCCGTCGCCCGTTTCTTCGGCAAAGCGGATTACCAGCTCATGCGGCAGGCAGACGATGGGCATGGCCCGGGAGCGCAGCGGCCCCATCTGCACGCAGGTCTGATCCGGGCAGTCCGCCGCGGAAACGCGGATTTCGCCGTTTTCAATGACGATGGTATTGGAGCCGTCCGGCCGGGATATCTCAATCGTCTGCGCATCCTGTATATCCGAAAGGCGGAAACGATAGAGCATTTCCCCGTTGCGCTCGATCTCCACCAGGTCGCCGCCGGGGGCGTTCCACAGCCACAGGCAGGCGGCCCCGGCAAGCAACAGTATGACCGCGCACAAGGCGATCCAACGCCCGGCGTGAAAGCGCTTCACCGGCGAATCACCGTCACTTCCATATCAGCGTAGCCATCCGCCAGCGAGAAGGCATCCTCCAGCCCCTCAGTGATATATACCCCGTTTTCGTCCGTGAGAAGCAGCATTTCAAAATCATCATGCGCGCGCCAGTGCTCTATGGCCCCGTCCAGACCCATCACAAACAGCGCCGTGGACAGCGCGTCGCATACCTTGCCCTCCGCGCCGGCGATGGTGACGGACGTAAGCCCGCTTTGGGCGGGATAACCGGTATCGGGGTCGAGGATATGGCCGTAGAGCCTGCCGTCCTCCGCCGTAAAGTAGCGCTGATAGTCTCCCGAGGTGATGACGGCGCAATCCTCTACTTCCAGCACGCAGAAGTTTTCCTGCGTAAAGGGCATCAGCACGCCCACGCGCCAGGGATTGCCGTCCGGCCTTGCGCCAATGACCTGCACGCCGCCGCCGAGGTTGAGCAGGGCGCAGGAAACGCCGTATTGCCGCAGCACGGCCACGGCCTCGTCGCCAGCATAGCCCTTGCCGATTGCGCCGAGATCTACCTCCACCCCCTCGGGAAGCGACGCCTCGCCCCCGGAAAGGGCGATTTGCCCATAGCCAACCAGGGGCAGAAGCGCCGCGATCTCCTCCGGCGCAGGCACCTGATGGCTGCCCGTGGTGAACCCCCAGGCGGTCAGCAGCGGATAAATGGTGGGGTCGAAGCGGCCCTGCGTGCGCTCCGCCATCTCCAGGGCAAAGCGCAAAATAGCCTCTGTATCCGCGCTGATGGGAACAGCCGCGCCGCCGGCATGGTTAAGGGCGTAAATTTCGCTTTCCGCATCCGTGACCGACCAAAGCCCTTCCAGCGCGTGTATGCGTTCCTCGGCGGCCTCGAGCGCGCTTTGCGCTTCCTCGCCATAGGCGGTAATGGTCATGTAGGTATCCATGGCGAAAAATCCGCGCTCGGCACCCGTGGCCTCGGCCAGCCCTGGGGCGGCGCAGAGCAACAGCGCCAGCAAAAGCGTAAACAGGCGGTATGCGCGCATAAAGCCTCCCTCTCCCCGGCGCGGCCGGGGCGTTTTCCGGAATGTTCTACCTTCATTATAGAAAAAATCGTCGCCGCTGTAAAGGGCACCCCCAAGGGATTGCCCTTGGGGGACAGGATGTTGACAAAGTCAACAGACTGCCAGAGGGATGAGAAAGCCTGCAAGACAAGGAAGCAAACTTGCAGCCAAGGGAGCTTACATAGGCGTAAGTGACCGCAGGCTGCATGGCAGCTGACGCAGGAAGCAGAAATTGCCTCTGATTTCTCTTTGTTCAGGGCAATTTTTGCGTTTGCAGGCTTTGTCAGCGCTCTGACCCCCAAGGGATTGCCCTTGGGGGTCAGGATTTCAGCTTATTCCTCCAGCGCCCAGATCTGTCTATCCGCGCGGAAGGCCAGGCAAACGAGCACGCCCGCAAAGGCGATGCCCAGAAACAGAAGCGCCGCGCCCGAGCCGCCGCCATTCCCCAGCAGGCGCGCAAGCGCGCTTTGCGGGGGCTGCGCGGCCATCAGCGGCGTGCAGACGTTATCCACCAGATAGCCGCCCAACAGGTAACCCACGGGAATGGTGAAAAACTGCAGCGTATTGCGCGCCGCGTAGACGCGCCCTTGCATGGCCAGCGGTATGCGCAATCGCAAAAGCGCGTCCATATTGGCGTTCATGGCCGGTATGCACAGCCAGCCCAGCACGGCGCCCAGGCACCACACAAGCGGCGTGCGGCCCACGGCCAAGAGCAGGTTTTCCGTGCTCATGGAAAACAACAGGGCATTCTGGATAACGCGCACGCGGCTGCGGGGCGCGTTGCGCAGGGAGACAAACGCCCCGCCTGCCAGCGTAGCCATGCCGGTACAGGCGTTGACCCAGCCCAGCGCCGTTTCGCCGCCGCCGGGACGGGAAAGCGCCATGGCCGGCAGCGCGGCGTTGTACATGGAAGCGATCAGGTTGATGGCGGCCAGGAAAAAGATCAGGTGCAAAACGCCCTTTTCCCGGCGCAGAAAGCGCAGCCCGGCGCGCGCCGCCGCCAACGGCGATTCGCCCTTTGGGGCCGCTTCAGGCGCGGGGACACGCACAAAGCCGCCCAGGGCCACGAGCGCCACCATGCAGGTGCCAAGATCGAAAAAGATCACCGCCTCCAACCCGGCAAAAGCAAACAACATTGAGCCGAGCACGGGCGCGAGCACCGAACTGAGCGCGTTGCCCAACGCCTGCATGCCGGCGGCGCGCTGGTAGCCCTCGCGGGGCACAAGCAGGCTCACCGTCACATCGGCGGCGGGTTTTTGCAGTGTATTCATCAACCCATTTAAGGCATTGAGGATGTAGAGATGCCCCGTTCGCAGCCGCCCGGCGGAAGCGAGCAGCAGCACGGCCAGCGTGGACAGCGCCGCGAACAGGTCGCAGAAAAACATGGTCCGCTTTTTGTCCCAACGGTCGCACAGCGCCCCGGCGAAGATGCTCATCGCCACATAGGGGGCATACGTGCATACGGACAAAAGCGCCGTCGTTACGGCGGAACCGGACTGCCGGTAGGCCCACAGCACCAGGGCGAAGCCGGTCATGGCGCTGCCGAGCGCGGACAGGGTTTGCGTAGACCAGAGGATGGCGAAACCGCGCATCCCGGCAAAAGGATTTTGAACTTAAACATCGTGACTTTGCTCCTCTCCGATTTGGATTTTCGGGGTGCAAAGTCCGCCGGACGGTAAATTGAAAAAGCTCCATGCGTCCCGCCCGGGATCAGACCTTGCACGGAGCCTTGTCGCTGCAAATGCGCATAAAAAACACCTCCCCTGCCAAGATTGCGTTCATTATACCACGGGCAGAGCGCCGTGGCAAGCAAAACGGGCCGCTCCGCCCGGGAAGCGTGTAGAGCTACAATACATATTGGACAGGGGAGGGGAGGAAAAAGAAGCGAGA